>Ga0209048_10000108_pt1 | contig 81700 bp, 61 predicted proteins | sample FrelakmetCRP12CR_FD_187146 | JGI IMG/M metagenome (GOLD analysis project Ga0209048, IMG submission 187146) | Freshwater lake sediment microbial communities from the University of Notre Dame, USA, for methane emissions studies - CRP12 CR (SPAdes)... | ecosystem: Environmental > Aquatic >...
GTTTCGGACCAGTCGCTCAAGGTCACGGCGCGCAGTTACAACCAGGTCTCGTCCAGTGCGAGCTGTTACGCAGGCGGCACGCAGGGGCAGGACTACCCGGCGGGGGCCGCCAGCAACGGGCTGAGTGCGGGTCAGAGCGCGTACCTCGCGGGGCTTACCGAGAACGCCTCGTACCATTGCAACATCGGTGTGGTGAACGTGGGGTCGGGCGCCGCGACGGTGCTGGTGGAGCTTTTCGACGGAGCGGGGAACAAGCTCACCAGCTACACGGTGAGTCTCACCGCAGGCCAGTGGGCGCAGGAGACGCAGCCGTTCAAGAACCGGGCTGGACAGACGGCGATGGACCGTGGCTACGCGAAGCTCACGGTGCAGTCTGGATCGGGGGTGTTTGGGTTTGCGTCGGTGATTGACAACACTACCAACGACCCGACCACGGTCGCCATGCAGCGGTGAATTCAGGCCAAACGCAAGCCTTCCTGCCGAAGGCCCACCGGACGGCAAGGTGCCTTCAGCACTCTGCCTAGCCAGCATAAGGTTGTCACGTTGGGGGCACAGAACCCCGCCGGCCACAGCCCGACTCGCAGGCGCGTGGGAGGCTCAGCGGACGCACAAGGGGACCAAGCAGACCTCGACCCGCTCGGAGTGCGCCCGCACCTCGAGGCGCCAGGAAAGCGCCGCCACCGCGGGGAGATAGGAAACCGCCCGTCGCATGCCGGTCTGGATCGCCCGGTCGAGTGTTCTCCGACCTCGCTCCACAAGGGTCGAAATGTCTCCTAGCTGGTACCCCAGTGGTACCCAAACGGAAACCTGGAGCCCCTTGGCGTCAGGCTGGAATTCGGAGACTATTTTTGGAGAGTAGCTTGAGTTGGCTCCGCAGGAGGGGCTCGAACCCCCAACCCTCCGGTTAACAGCCGGATGCTCTACCATTGAGCTACTGCGGAGCGTCGCAAGCTCCCCAAAAAACGGGCCACCTTTCTACACTGCAGGTGCCACGCTGTCAATCTCTGCGGCGAGGGTGCGCGTGCGCCGGGCACTCAGGCAGCGCCTAACGCGCCCACCAGTCGGCTGCGGCGCGAGCCCGGCGATTATCTCTGAACTTCGCCTGCGGAGAGCAAAGTCCACGACAGGCGGACCGTCGTGTCGGCCTCCTCTGCCACGCTCGGAGCCGCCTGATCTACGTCTCGATCGCCGCAAAGCAGCCGCCCCTCCGCATGCACGATGAGACGCCGCCCGGCGAGCGGCCATGGCTGTAAGCGGCGCACGTACGCGTCCACTGGCTCGATCGTGAGTGGCACGGATTCTCGCCGCTGCGGCAGGTCTGGAAGCGCCGCGGCGCTCGAGACCCCGCGCGCCAAAAGCGCCGCCAGATCGTCTGCCAGGCGGACCACGCTGCGGTTGACAAAGTCGGTGTCGGGTGCGAGCGCGAGCGCGTAGCGAGGGTCGCGCAGGAGTTCCTCGCGGAGCTGTGCGCGACGTAGCTCTTCACCTCGGAGGAACTCCTCGTGCGTCGCTTGGGATACCGAGGCACAGTGAGATACGTGGTGCGAGACGAGATAGGCGACGTAGCGGCTTTGGGACGCTGCTCGCGCCACAGCGGCGGTCCACATCGCCTCGCGCGCGGCGCCAGTGACCGACTCGGGCGTGAGCGGCCGGTGGGCCTGAAAGCACTGCGGTTCGGTCCCCACGAGATCGACCGCACCCGCGAGCACGGCGGCCAAGACCTCGGCCCGGGCACAGGGCCTTGGCGTTGTGCGATTGCCCCAATGAGCGGCGATCTGGAACGCGAGCAGGGCGCGCGCCGGCGGTGGGATCGCAACGAGGCCGTTGTCCACGCGGTGGAGGATCATCATGCCGCAGTCTAGCGTCGACCCTGAGGTGATCGGGACGTGCGCGTCGTCCCAGAGGTTGTGCCTCCGAGCACGGGGAGGCGCTGGGCCGAGCGCGCTTCGAGAGCCAGAAACGGCGGCACGCCGCCCGCAGCGAGGACAAACGCAAGATCGGCGACGTTGGCGCCCGTGGGGCCGGTCATGATGGCATCGGGGAGATCCTTGAAGAAACCCCAGCTGTCGTTGTTGGCCAACGCGGCTGCGGCATTGCGGCCCGCGGCGAGACCGCGTGCGAGCGTCGCGCCGTCTACAACCGCCCCCGCCGCCGGCGCCGAGCCGTCCACGCCATCGCTGCCTGCGGCCAGGATGCAACGCTCGGGAATCCCCGCCAAGCCGCACGCCGCCGCCAGTGCAAGCTCGAGGTTGCGCCCGCCGTGGCCGGCGCCGCACACCGCAACGGTTGTCTCGCCCGCCGCCAAGACGGCTGCCGCCTCGCCGGAGGTCAGCGCCTGGGCGAGCGCGGCAAGTGCTCCGCCGACGCTGGTCGCCTCGCCGTGCAGCGTGGTTGTGAGCACGGCAGTCCGCAACCCGGCATCTTCCGCGACGCGGGCGGCGGCGCCGAGGGCGTCACGGCTGCACCCGAGCAGGTGCACGAAGGAGTGCTGCAGCCTTCGGTCGCCGGGCTGGACCGACTCAGGACGTGAATCTGCAGCGTCACTGGAAAGGAAGGTGGCGAGCGCTGGAAGGCGCTCCTCGAGTTGGTAGCGACGCACGACCGCTCCGGCGTCCGCACAGGTGCTCGCGTCGGCGGTCGTTGGTCCGCTGCCGACGATCGCAAGGTCGTCGCCGGGCACGTCCGAGACCACAAGCGTCATCATCGGCGCCCGACACGCAAGCGCAAGCCGGCCGCCGGCGCCGGCGAGCACGTGCCTGCGCACCATGTTCAAGTCACGGATCAGAGCCCCGGTTTCGAGCAGGGCCGCCGTCATCAGCTCGACCTGCGCGAGATCGAACCCGGGCAGTGGTTCGGCCAGCAGCGACGAGCTTCCACCTGAGAGGAGCAGGACGACACCATCATCGTCGGCGGTCGTGGCGAGGTGCTGCAAGAGCTCGCGGGTTGCGCATGCTCCGCGTGCGTCCGGGACGGGGTGGCGCGCATACCGGGTCCATGCCGCGACCCGCGTCGGAGTTGGAGCATCGTCAGGGGCGAGCACGAACACGCTGTCCGGCTGCCGCTCACTGCGGCGCAGGAAAGCGTCGGCGAGGCCGGGGGCGGCCTTCCCGAGAGCGACGAGGTGCAGCTTGCCGGCTGGGCAGAACACCTGTCCGGCGAACTCGAAGCCGCGTGGCAGGAAGCTCGCGCGGCGCAGAAGCACGCCCGGCTGCACCGCCGCAACCGCGGCCGCGAACATGGCGCGCGCCAGCTCAACCAGGGGCGTCACGTCGGTTCGGCCGAGCCGAGCTTGAGGAACGTGCGCATCTGCTCGGCAAGTACCCGGCGCACGGCGGGATCAAGCAGGTTGAGACGATGTTCGTTGATAAGCATCACCTGCGTGCGCAGCCACTCCTGCCAGCATCCGGGGCACACTCGCGCCTGCACCTCGGCGCCGAGCGGGCCGGGCAGCGGCGGTCGCGGCAAAGCCTCCTGCTGGCCTCCGCAGCGGGAACAGGTGATCGGCATGAGCCCTCCAGCGCGTGCTCCGGTGCGTAGAATAGCGCCTCGGGCCAGGGAGGAGGCAACCGAGGCGTGGCGTATGGTGGTTCTGTGCAGGCGCTCCTTTTTGACGTCGGCGGCACGTTGATCGAGTCCCGCCCGTCCCCGGCGGCGGTCTACAGCGAGGTGCTGTCGCGCCGCGGTCCTGCCGTCACAGCGGAGCAGGTCGCGCCCGCGTTCCAGCAGGTCTGGGCGGAGATGACGCAGGCGCACCCGCGCGGGCTCGACCGCTACAACAAGCTCAAGGGCGGCGAGACACAGTGGTGGGGTGAGTTCGTACGACGGGTGCTGGCCCTCATCGGCCACCCGGCGCCGTGGCGACCGGTGTTGGACGAGCTTATGGCTGCGTTTGCCGACCCGGCGCTGTGGCACGTCTTTCCCGAGGTGCCAGAGGTGCTGAGCTGGTTGCGCCGTCGCAACCTGCGCTTGGCGGCAGTCTCGAACTGGGACTCACGGCTCCCGGCGCTGCTGGAAGGCCTGGGTCTCTTGTCGTACTTCGACGCCACGCTGATCTCCGCCCTCGAGGGTGTTGAGAAGCCCAGCGCCGCCATGTTCCAGCGCGCCGCGCAGCGGCTCGAAGTGCCAGTGGCGAGTTGTCTTTTTGTCGGCGACTCGCCCCTCGACGACGTCCGCGGCGCCGAGAGCGCCGGCATGCGCGCCGTGCTCGTAGATCGAGCGGGCGCCTTCAACGATGGCTACGTGCGCATCAGCGATCTGCGGGGTATCTATGACTTCATTGCCTGAAGAAACGCCGCTCTTTGCGGTGGTCATGGCCGGCGGGTCCGGCACGCGGTTCTGGCCGTTGTCTCGGTGCCGGCGACCGAAGCAGCTCTTGCCGCTGGCGGGAGGCGGTTCGCTCCTCGCTGCGACCGTCTCGCGCCTGGCTCCACTGGTTGCACCTGCCTGCACCTGGGTGGTCACGACGACAGCGGTGGCGGATGCGGTTCGGCGCGAGCTGCCGCAGCTCTCACCTGAGAGCGTGCTCGCGGAGCCAGTAGGGCGCGACACGGCGGCGTGCGTGGGCTGGGTGGCGTGGCGTCTGGCGCGTTTGCACCCGGGCGCAGTCACGCTTGTGTTGCCTTCCGATCACGTTGTGGGCGACGCGCCGGCGTGGCGTTTGGCGCTCGCGGCGGCAGCAACGACGGCGTGTGCCCGCGGCGAGCTTGTCACCATCGGCGTGCGCGCCTCGCGGCCGGAAACTGGCTTCGGCTACCTTGAGCTTGGCGAAGAGCTTAGCGTGATTCAAGACCTGAGCGTGCGCCGCGTTCGGAGTTTTGTTGAGAAGCCCAGTCGTGAACGCGCAGCCGAGTTCATGGCGCTCGGCAACTTTCGCTGGAACTCCGGCATCTTCGCCTGGACGGTTTCGGCGATCGAGCGCGCCATCCGCAGCCACCTGCCCGAGCTCGCCGTCGGTCTCGACGCCATGATGGCGGATGTCGACAAGCGGGGCGAACCAGAAGCGTTGGAACTGCACTACCCGAGCCTGCCGAGCGTGTCGGTCGACTTTGGCGTGATGGAAAAAGCCAGCAACGTGGCTGCCGTGTGCGCCGACTTCCCATGGTCCGATGTTGGCTCTTGGAGTGCCCTCAGCGAACTGCCGCCCGCGGTTCCTGGGGCCAGCGTGACGCGAGGCGAGGTGGTACCGGTTGACAGCGAGGGGTGCGTGCTGGTGTCAGAGGGACCGCTGGTCGCGACGGTCGGCATCCGCGACCTCGTGGTCGTCGCGACAGCGGACGCGGTGCTTGTGGTTCCGAAAGCTCAGGCGCAGCGGGTTAAGGAGTTGGTGGAGGAGTTGCGTCGTCGCGAGCGCGAAGACCTCCTCTAGCCCAGATTATTCATGAGGGGCCGTAGCGAGGCTGCGGAGGTGGCTGTCATGGTGGGCGCACGTAGGGCTGAGAATCCGAGGCGTACTGTCCCGTACGCCGCAGCAGGCGAAGCCCGAGTACGCTCGCCAGGGCGGCCACCTCCGCAGCCGCAGTAGGCACCTTCGTGAATAGTCCGGGCTAACGCACAGGCGACCCCGATCAGCCGAGTACGCTCATGCGCAGTGTGTGATCGTCCAGACGAAATCCTCGCCCACGGCAAGCTCGATCGGTTGCCTCTCGATCAGGTCGCCTCGGCTGTTGGTAGCCTCAAGCACGTGACGGCCGTTGCCGACGTCTTCAAGTGTGCGGTCGCTTCGTGGCGCCAACGCGAACGCCCGCCGGCCGTCCACGAACACGACGATGGTACAGGTGGTGTCGTTGACTACGAGCAGGTCGCACGCAGCTTCCGGCAGACTGCGGTCACAAGCCACCCCGGCGACGAGGACCGCTCCGACGAGCAGGTGGGCGACAGCAGTCGCATGTCGCACGAGACGCATCCTAGCCAGCGACCAGACCCGGCACAAGCAGGCTTTACCAGGACCGAGGCGTGTGCTACAAGAGCTTTCGGATACGTCCGATGTGGCAATCGGTCCGGGTCACTCCAGCGTTGTGCGCGCTTGTCCTGAGCGTCGCTGTGGCGGGATGCAGCCGGCCCATACGTGTAGGCGTGGTGTTGCCAGAGACCGGCACGGCGGCGGTCTATGGCGCCTCGATCAAGAGCGGCGTCAGGCTTGCCTTCGACGCGGTGATCGCGAACGGGGAGGTGCCGGGAGGCCTGGAAGTTGCGTACCGCGACTCCGGGTCGGACCCGACGCGAGCGGCAAGCGCCGCCAGCGCGCTGTTTGAGGATGGTGTGGTGTTGGTCATTGGTGGCGCAACGTCGGGTGAGGCCAAGGCGATGGTCGCCGTTTCCGGCAGCGGGGGACGGGTGCTGCTGTCACCCTCGGCGTCAGCCCCTGATCTAGCGCGGCACGGGGGCGTCTTCTTCCGTGTCTATCCCTCCGACGAGATTGAGGGCACGGCGGCGGCTGATTTCTTCATCTCCGATCGTCGGGCGCGCCGCGTGTTTGTGCTGCAGGAGGACAATGACTACACGCGCGGTTTGTTGCCCGTCTTTGTGAGCGAGCTGCAGGCCCATGGCGGCTGGATTGTCGCCTCGGTCGAGATTGGCGGTCAGAGTCTGGAGGCGCAGATTCGCCAGGCGTTGGCGCGGCATAACGTGGACGGCGTCTACGTTTGCGGCTATGGCGACGCAATCGTCGCCGCACTGCGGGCGCTGCGCAACCTCGGCTACCGGGGCACGATCTGCACCACTTCGGCTGTCAATGCAGCCCCGCTCATGCAACGCTGGGCGACGGTGCTCGACGGGGTCTGCTTCCCGCTCGTCACCTTCGATGCGACGTCGCAGCGAGAGCCGGTTGCTTCCTTTGTCCGCCGCTACCACGAGATCTACAACCTTGCCCCCGACGTCTATGCGGCCCACGGCTACGACGCCGTGCTCGCCACGCTCGCGGCGCTGCGAGGGCTGCGACAGCACACCGGGAGTACCATCCGCGAAGAGCTCCTCGGCCTGCGGGGGGTAGTGGGCGTATTTGGTCCGCTCGAGTTTGACGGCGATGGCAACATCAGGCGATCGCTTGTAATGCACACGGTGCGGAGTGGCAAGGTGAGCGTTGTGGAACCGGCGCGTGCCAATGATCAGGCGCGGGAGAAAGCGCAGGCGAAGCCGTGAGTGCGAACGTCGCGGACCGAGACGGGCTGTTCGCGTCGCTATACCGGCAGCGTGGCCTGATCGGTCTGCTCGTGGCGCGCGAGCTCAAAGCCCGGTACCGGGGCACCTTTCTTGGGTATCTCTGGTCGTTGCTCAACCCGCTCCTCCTGCTCGCGGTCTACGCGGCCGTGTTCACCTGGGTGATCCCGGCGCGGGGGGCAACCGGTGTTCCGTACCCGCTCTTTCTGTTTGCGGGTCTTTTGCCGTGGCTGTTTCTCTCAGGCACACTGCTTGACGCCGCGGTCGTGCTGCCCGATAACGGGCCACTCCTGAAGAAGGTCATGTGTCCGCCGGAGGTGTTCCCGGCGGTCACGGTGCTCGCGCACCTGGTGCACCATCTGCTGGCGCTGCCGGTGCTGCTTGCCGGCATGGTCGTGACCGCGGCGCTTGGGCTGATGCGCTTTCCCTGGACCATCGTCCTGTTGCCGTTCGCGCTGCTGCCTCTGCTCGTCGCGGTTACCGGCGTTGCCCTGGGCGTCGCCGCACTCGCGGTGCACTTCCGGGATCTCAAAGACATCCTGCACAATCTCCTGACGCTCATCTTCTTCCTCGTTCCGATCATCTACCCGCTCGACGCGATCCCCTTGTCGCTCCTGAAGCGAGTGGTCAAGGCGAACCCGGCGACGCCGCTCGTCGAGCTTTACCGTGACCTCGTGCTGCTCGGCCGGCTGCCGGGGCCGCGCGTGTGGCTTGCCGCGGCTGTTGTCGCGGTGGTGTGCTGGCTGATCGGGAGCACGATCTTCGGCAGACTGCGTGAGACGCTGGCGGAGACCGTGTGAGCAGCGCGCCGCCTGTCCGTCTGCGCCAGGTGCGCAAACGCTACCCGATGCTGACGCGGCGCGGTCGGCTTAGCTCGCTCAAGGGAGCGCTGCTGCACGGCGAGCTGTGGCGGGCACGCAAGGAGGGTGAAGGCTTCCTGGCGCTCGATGGGGTGGACCTCGACGTTGGTGCCGGCGAGACCGTGGGCGTCATCGGGCCGAACGGCTCCGGCAAGTCGACACTCCTCAAGCTCGTGGCCGGAATCCTGAAGCCGACAACTGGGACCGTGGACGTGGGCGGGCGCGTCACCGCGCTCATCGAGCTCGGCGCTGGTTTTCACCCCGAAATCTCCGGCCGCGAGAACGCTGTCATCAACGGCATGATGCTCGGGCTGTCACGCTCGGAAGTGCTGCGGCGGTTGCCGGCCATCATCGACTTCGCTGGCATCGGCGAGTTCATCGACGAGCCGGTCAAGACCTACTCGTCGGGCATGTACGTGCGGCTCGGCTTCGCGGTGGCCGTGGTCGCAGAACCCGACGTGCTCGTGGTGGACGAGATCCTGGCGGTCGGCGACGAGCGCTTTGCACACCGCTGCCTTGATCGCATCGCCCAGCTCCAGCGGCGGGGAACAGCAATCCTCCTCGTCAGCCACGACCTCGGCATGGTGGAGCAACTCGCGCACCGCGCCCTCTATCTGAGCTCGGGCAAGCCGGTGTTGGTGGGCTCAGCGCCTGCCGTGGTGGCGCGCTACCGGTCGGACGTCGCAAGCGAAGAGGCGGGTGCGCCGGCGGAGCGGCAGCTCGGCCGACGCTGGGGTAACGGCGCCGTGACGCTAGAAACGGTCGAGCTTCTCGACGCTAGCGACCATCCCGTCCGGCTGCTCTCAAGCGGCGAGGCGGCGGCGATCCGGCTCGTCTTTCGAGTCAGGGAGCCGCAGCACGATTTTGTGTTCGGCATCGCGATCAACCGTGAGGACGGCGCGCAGGTGTTTGGCAGCAATACGCAGCTCGACGGCTGGCACCCTGAAGAGCTCTCCGTCGACGGCGAGATCCGCATCAACTTCGCGCGGCTCGAGCTTGCGCCGGGTCGCTACCTTGTCGACGCCGCCGTCCACACGGCGGCAGGGCTTGCGTTCGACTACGCCTGCGAGGTGCTCTCGTTCACGATCGCGGCGCCGGTTGGTTGGCCGGGAATCTACGCGCCCGCGCACGACTGGGTGCCTGCTGGACCCGTGATGACGCGCTCGCGGCGCTGATCTGGCGCGAGCGCCAACCCCATGCGCACCGCTCACAACTGCCTTGCGGCAGCCCTGGAAACGTCATTCCCGCCTGTGCTTGGCACAACTGGGCACAGGGCCCGACGCTGATGCCGTGGGAAGCGCGTATGCCGCCAGTTGGCGCTGCGAGCGATTCCAGTGACGTGGGGCGTCACCAGACACCATCGGCCACTATGGGCTGGAATGGCACAGGCCTTGCTTGGATACCTAGCCGAAAGGAGATGAACATGAGAAGGCAGAAGGGTTTCACACTGATTGAGTTGCTCATCGTGGTCGCGATCATCGGCATCATCGCGGCCATCGCCATCCCGAACCTGCTGAACGCGATCAACCGCGGCCGGCAGAAGCGTTCGATGGCGGACATGCGCTCGCTCGGTACCGCGCTCGAGTCGTACTCGGTGGACTTCAACTACTACCCGCGCGTCGCGTTCGGGCCCGCGGCGTCCACCACCTGGACGGTCTACCTGACGCCAACCTACATCCGGCGCATCCCCGAGCTCGACGGCTGGGCACGCCAGTACCAGGCGAAGGGCGACCTTGCCGGGCAGTCGTACACGATCTATTCGAAGGGTCGCGCTGGCACCGGCACCGAGGCTAGCGGTGGGCCGCAGTCGAGTTTCGATTCTGCGATCGTGTTCACCAACGGCACGTTCGTCCAGTGGCCGGAAGGCTTACAGACCAACTGAGCTGAGCACTGCGACGTAGCTCGAAGAGGGGGGCGCACGCCCCCCTTCCTTTTCCCTCCAGGTTGCACTTTGCCGGCGCGGAACAGCCCGAGCCGGCTTGTTCGGCGCCAACCAATCGCTACACTGCCACAATGCCAGTAACGCGCGTCTCGAGCGTCGTCATGGTTATCGCGGCTGCGGCGGCATGGCTGGCAGCGCGATCAGGCGGGTTCGGACCGACGCTCTGGATGGTGCTGTTGGTGACATGTCTGGCGCTGCGCCCCGAGGATCGCACCCTGATCCCGACCGCATGGCTTGGCGTCGGGGTCGTCCTGGCTGGGCTGTCGTGGCTGATCGCCTTGGATCACGAGCTTGCGTTCCGCCACACGCTCCTGTTTGCGGCCGCGGCGCTCCTGTTCGGCCTCGCTCGCCGGAGCCCGCTATCGGATGCTGAGCTGAGCGGGGTGGCAGTCGCCATCGCGCTGACCGGCGTGCTCGCGCTGTCGCAGGTGTTGTTGGCAGGCAACCGCGTGCAGGTCGCGCTGTCCGGCCTGCCGGCCGTCTACCGAGAGCTCGCGGCCGAGCGACTCGCCATCGGCAGGGCATTCGGCACCGCGGCGTTGCCCGGGCACTTTGCCGCCCTCGTGCTCATGGCGGCTCCGTTCCTGGTTGGGCGGGTAGCGTGTTCCTCAGGCTGGCGGCGGGTCGGCTGGCTCTCGGCTCTGGCTCTCTCGGCGACCGCCATGGCCCTGACGCGCTCGCTTGCAGCGGTGCTGGTCGCGGGTGTGCTGTTTGTCCTCGCGGCGCTGCGACTCCGGCGCCGGCGTGGCCTCGCACTTGCAGGTGTGCTCGTTCTGGCGGTGGCGGGTGGAGTTCTGCTCGGCCGCCACGACCTCGCCCGTCTGGATCCGCTCCAGCTACGCTGGGTCAACTGGCGGACAGCCGCGTGGGTGTTCTGGCACCACCCCTGGCTTGGGGTGGGTCTGGGCGGCATTGGCCAAGCCGGCCTCGTCGCACCGACTGCGGCCGGCAACATCACCCCCTACAGCCACAACACCTACCTGGAGCTCACGGCCGAGCTCGGGGTGGCCGGCATCGGGGTGGTCATCGCCGGCGTATGGGCTCTCCTACGGCTGCTACGTTCCGGCATGCGCAGCGACACGGCGCTTGCGCTCGCCGTCGCGGTGCTCCCGCTCCACAACCTGATCGACTTCTCGGCGTATGCGCCGGAGGTGCTACTGCCGTGGGCTGTGCTTGCGGGGACGCTTGCAGGCCGCACCCGGCCACTTCCGTCCCGACCCGTGCCCGGATGGCTGCTGCTGGTTGTGCTGGGCGGTGGTTGTATCGCAGGTGCGCTGTTGTGGCGCTCCGAGACGGCGCTCGCACAAAGCGCTGACGCGCCGCCGGCGCTCGCCATTGAGCTGGCGACCAATGCTGCGTCTAATGCTCCCTGGCGTGTTTCGCCGCTCGAGCATGCCGCGGCCACCGCAATCGCGAGCGGGAGCTCGCCTCAGGTCTTGCAGACGCTTGAAGCCGCGCTCTCATTCCGCTTCTGGGTGCGCCCGGCATCGGCAGGTCTGGCTGAAGCGCGGGCAAGGCTCCTGCTTGGGCAGGGTCGCGTCGGCGAGGCGCTGGTGTGGGCGCGCGAGGCGCGACGCCGGGCGCCGTGGCGCAGCGAGCTGGCTGCGCTGGAGGCGGCATGCGACCGGCGCTGAAGCTGCTGCCGGCGCTGCTTGTCCCCGTCTGCCTCGCGTGGGTAGGTGCGGCGCGCGGCATCGACCCGATGCCGTGGGTCTACGTCGCGACCGTGGCCCTAGCGATTGCGCTTGTCGCCGTGTCAACGGTCGGCGTGCGCTGGAGCGCACCTGTGGCGTGGCTGGGTGCGCTTCTCGCCTGGGCCGCAGTTGATGCCGTGGTACGGCCGGTCGCGGTGAGCGAGGCCTCGGTTGCGGTCGCAGTTGGGGCCGTGGCGCTGCTGCTGTTCGCGGCGGCGCAAACGCCGCGCTGCGCCGCATGGGCTCGGACTGCGCTCGTGCTGAGCGGAAGCGTGGTCGCAGTCTGGCTGCTCGTCGAGCGCATGGTGCGCCACATTCGGCCTGGCGGTCCGTTCGGCAACGCCAACCCGGCTGCGACGCTCGTGCTGTTGGCGTTGGCGCTCACGCCGTTTCTGCGCGTGCCCGTGCTCGTGCGTGGCGCTGTCGGCCTGCTGGCGACGGCTGCGATTCTGGTCTCCGGATCTCGCAGCGCGTTTCTCGCGGTCGTCGGCATTGGCGTCACGTGGGCGCTCAGCCAGCGGAAGACCTCGCGCACCATCGCGGCGGCAGTGCTTGTGGTGGTGGCAGCAGCCGGACTGGCCCACCGCTTGGTGACGGATCGCGACCCGCTGCGTTTTGAGCGCGTTCGCATCTGGGGCGTCGCGCTCCAGACCTTCGCGGCCGAGCTTCCGCTTGGCGCCGGCCCTTCCGGCTATGCCGACGCGGCGCTCGCGCACAACTTTCCGCGTACGGGCGAGTTCGCGCGCTACGCGCGCCTACCGGACACGGCAGAGAGCGACCTCTTGCAGGCCGCTGCGACACTCGGCATTCCCGGCATCATCTTGGCGCTGAGCCTGGCCGCTGCCTTGGCGGTGCGGATGGTGCGGCGTGGCTCCGAGGGCGCAGGAATTGGGGCTGCGTTGGTGATCACCTCTGCCTTCTCCACGCAGCTCTTCATTCCCGCCGTGGCGTGGTCGGCCGCCCTCGCTCTGGGTGCTGTCATGCCGCGCACTGGTGCGAAGAGGCTGGAGCTGAGCCGGCCTGTCAAGCTCGCGTCAAGCCTCATAGTGGGCGTGACGCTTGCTTTCGTACTGGCGACGCCGTCGTGGTACGCGTCCGGCGATCCGGAACTGCTGGTGCAACGGAGCGAAGCTGCCGCGACCAGGTCGAGTGACGACGCGACACTGGCCGATGCTGAGGCGACAGCCTCGCAAGCGTGCGCGGCGCGGCCGCGGTTCGGGCGCGCGTGGCGGTTGCTTGGCGACCTGCGGCTGCAGCGCGCGCTGCTGCGCGGCGAGCCCGCTCTTGCGCTGGCGTCGCGGGCGGCGTTTTTGCAGGCATTTCGGGTCAATTCCTTGGATGCCTGGGCTGCGCTCGGGGAGGCGCAGTCCCTCCACGTGAGCGGCGATCGAGGTGGAGCTCTGGCCGCGCTCAAGGTTGCGCTGCGGCTGGAGCCAAACTCGGTACCGGCGTGGCTCGAGCTCGCCACCGTTCAGCTCGAGAGCGGCGAGCTATCCGCGGCGCGCGCGGCGCTGAAACGAGCGGAGCTGGCGCACGCGCAGGCACAGGCGCTTGCACCTGGGTTTGTCAGCTACTACGAGCGCCGTCTTGCCTGGGCCGATCCCATTCTGCTTGCGCGCTTGCAGGAGGCAACCCGGGAGGCCCAGTGAGGCCGCAGCGACGCGTTGTGCTGGCGGCACTGCCGGGCTGTGCGATTGCACTCGCGGCCATGACCGGCTGGGCGCCCAGCGCGCGCGACCTGCCAGACTACTTCGCACCGCTGCGCGCTCGCACCGCCGCAGTGCTTCACGGCGAGCGGGGCGCGTTCTGGAACCCCGACATCGGCTGCGGGGAGCCGTACTTTGCTAACCCTCAAACGGCGATCCTCTACCCGCCCGCCTGGCTGGCGCTGATATTGCCGGCCGAGCGGGCGTGCGGCGCCGAGGTCGGCCTTCACCTCGCCATTCTCGGCGTGGGGTGCGCTTTTCTTGCCCGTCGTCTGGGCGCCCGCCCTGTGCTCGAGGTCGCCGCCGCATGGAGCGTGATCGCCGCCGGCCCCGTGCTCGATGCTGCCGGCGTCCTCAACAACCTGGACACGCTGGCGTGGTTGCCATGGCTGTGGTGGGCGGCCGACGCGGGCTCGCTGGTCGGGGTCGCGGGCTTCATGGCGCTTGCGTGGCTCGGGGCGGAGCCACACCTGGCGGCTGTCGGCGCGGTGGTTGCCGTCGTGCTGGCGCCCAGGCGGCGCACGCTAGCTGGCCTGATGCTCGCGGCTGGTCTGGTGGCCGTGCAGGCCCTGCCTTTCCTCGCATGGGTGCGTGGCGGTGACCGCGGCCCGGAGCGGCCGGCTGTCGCGGCGACCGCCGGCATCCTCGCCGGGCGTGACGTCGCGGCGCTCGCGGTGCCGGGCGTGCCACAGGCGGCGCTCGCGGAGCGCTTCGTGGCTCATCCAACGGCGCCGTTCTGGGTGCTGCTGCTTGCCGGCGCGGCCGTGCTGCGCGGCCGGGGAGTGGCACGGCGCCTCGCAGGGGCGGGCTGGGTGCTGGCCGCGATCGCCATCCTTGCTGACTCGGGCGCAGGAGCGCACGCCTGGGCCGTCGTCACACGCGGCCTGGCGTCGTACCCCGAGCGGTTGCTCTTTCCCGCCGTCGTCGCGCTCGCGGTGGCAGCGGCGGCACACGTGGGTCGCGAGCGCCGACGCTGGTGGGCCGGCGTAGCAGCCGCGACCGCGTTCGCTGTCATCGTCGCGGTTGCGGGCGGTTCGGTGGCAGGCGGCGTCGCGCAGGGCGTGACCGCCGGTCTATGTCTGGCCGGTTTCGCTCCGGGAGCGGCGGCGCTTGCTGGCGCGGTGGCGCTCGCGGCCGGGCATGCACGTGTGCTCGAGTTTGGGCCTGCGAGCGCGCCGCAACCGGCGTGCCTCGTGGCTCAGCGCGCAAACGGAGGACGCGTCTTCTCGGTACCGCCCTCGCGGCAGCAACTGCGTTGGATGCTGCCGGACCGGCGCCGCGCCGCCAGCCTGGGCCTCGGCTACACAAGTCTTGTGGACGGGCGGCGCACGGTGCGGACGTTTGCGCCGGTGCAGTCGCACCGGCTCGTGGACCACCTCACTGCGGCTGACCGCGGGCCGGAAGGGCGCTGGTGGCTTGACGCGCTCGCGGCTACAACGGTGGTGGCGCAGTACCCGCTGCCAGAGTTTCCTGAGCGCTGCCGCGACGGTGCCCTGAGTGTGCGCGTCAATCCGCAAGCGTGGCCGGAGGTTGCGGTGGTCCGCCGACTCCCCGCGCCGGACGAGCCGCTTGTCCACGCCGGCGAGGTGATTGAAGCTCTCAGCGGAGACGATCATCAGTCGTGGCGAGTTCGCGTCGCGGAGGGCGGTGGCGTCCTGCTCCTGTCGGCAACGCCGGACCCGGGCTGGCGCTTTGTCGTGGACGGACAACCGGTTCACGACGTTGATGGGCCTGGCATCCTGCACGGCGTGTGGCTCGATGCCGGCACGCACGCGATCCGGGCCAGCTATCAACCCCCGAAGCTGATGTTTGGCGCGATCATCTCGATGATCGCGTTTGCGCTTGTCGTGCTCTCTGCATGGCGGCGTTGGTAGCAGCGCCGTGCGATCGGCCCAAGCTGTTCGGTAGGTCGGCACGAGCGGTCGCGGCCAACGCCCGGCTCACAACCCGGGTTGAGACGTCTTCTTCATGGGAGGACGAGGATGCAGGGTGAAGCCGCGCCAGCGTCACCACGTGTCCGGTCCGGCCGAGTGCCGAGGTGCGAGCCAAACGACGGTGCCACGCGCTTCGAGTGCCGGCCGCAGGCCAAGTGAACGGGCGAGGCGATCGAGGTCGGGCGTCGTTGCGAGGCCGGGTGACACCACGACCGCGAGTGAACTGGTGTTCGTCGTTGGCCCGACCTGGGTGCGCAGTCGCTCCAGTTCGCCTGGTTGGGGCCGCACCGAAAGGTCGTCGTACCAGCCGGGGTGGTCCGCTGCTGCAGCCGGGTAGTTGATGAACGTGCAGTGTGCTCCGTCTCGGCGGAGGTGATACTCCAATCCCAGTCGCCAATAGCCGCCAACGATGACCGTACCATTGCGGGGGAGATGCTGCCAAAGCGCGTTGGCGAGCTGCTCCTCCGCGCTCGCAGGGCGGTCCGCCCAGCTTCTCAAGCTCGCGCCCGACACCAGCAGCCCTCCGACCACGAGAGACGCTACAATCACGTTGGAGGCCCGGTCGCGGGAGGCTGCAGCCGCCAGGATGGCGAGCGCCGGCGCCAGGAAAAGCGCCTCTCCCCGTCCCATGTACAAGGCTGGCGCGCCGACAAACGCCAGCACAGTGAGGCCGGTCGCCGGCAACAGCCAGAGCAGGAAGAGCTGGCCGTCAGCACGGCTGCGCACGAGGAGGAAGAGGCAGGCCGCTGCCGCGACGAGCTGCAGAGCGACTGGGGCGGTTACAAGGTCGAGCTGCGCACCGAAGGGCGCGGCGGGCGGAAGCAGACGGAACGGGGCGAGCAGCCTCTCGAACAGCGGCAGCGCCTGCCACGCGTGCACCATCCACTCGGTTGCGGCGGGGGGTTGGCTCGCGGCGATCGGCAGCCAGGGGAGGTGAGCCGCGACTCCGCCTGCAACTGCGAGCAGCGTCGGCCGCCTCTGCGCAGGGGCCATGCCAAGGGCAGCGAACGCCAGCGTAGCGGCGAGGATCAAACCAAACGCGTGGCTCCAGCAGGCGAGAGCGACCGCAAGCGCCAAGCCCAGGGTGCCGCGCTGTCGCGTGCTGATCTGGTTGAGCCGCTCCCAAGCCCACGTGACCGCGAGCAGGAGTAGGGCGTAGGCGCGCGCCTCGCACGACCACGCGAGGGCAAGTGGATGTGTGGCGAGGAGGGCGCCGCACCACCAGCCGGCGCCCTGGCCCAGGCGCTGTCGCGCCGCACGCGTGGCCAGCAGCACCGCCACGGTTCCGGCGAGCACCGTGAGCGTGCGCGCTGCCGCGAGCGGCGGTAGACCGGTAAGCGCAAACAGCTTGCTCGCCGCATACAGCAGCGGCGGACCGGAGTCGAGACGGAGAGCATCCAGCATGTGCCGCCACGAGCCGTTGGCCAACCAGATCGTGAAGTACTCGTCGTGCCACGGTGGGCGCAGAATCGCACCGGTCGCGCGGAGCCCGAGGGCGGCGAAGGTGAGCACGAGCCAGCGCACGTGCTCCCGTGAGACCTGGGCCATCGGCTCAGTCTCTCGGGGTGACGGCAGCCAGTCAAGGGGTGAGCCGGCTCGTACGAACCGGCGAAACCTCGACTGCAGGTGGGTCAGGCGGGGCGGCGCACACGGCTGCGTCGGGCAAGACGATGGCGGGGCCCGCTCCAGAAGCCGTACGACGGTGCGAGGTATTGCGGCGCAGTCCGTGCGCCGTCACGCCAGGAAAACAGGCGAACGGCCAAGAGATCAGCCGCGCACGCGCGCCTTCGTCGCCGCCTCGCGGTAGAGCTCGAGCAGTGCGCGAGCACTCCGCTCCCAGGTGAACCCCCGGGCGTGGGCGAGCCCGGCCGCCACCAGTGCCGAACGCTTGGCGGGGTTCGCTTGGAGCGCTCGCAGCGCGCCCAGCCACGCTGGTGCGTCGTCGGGATCGAGCAGCAGGGCGGCGTCACCGCACACCTCCGGCAACGCTCCGGCGTCGGCGGCAAGCACCGGGCAGCCGCACGCCATTGCCTCCAACGCGGGCAAACCGAATCCCTCGTTGCGGGACGGGACGAGCGTCGCAAGCGCGCGGCGGTAGAGCTCCGAGAGCTCGTGATCGTCCGTGGGGCCGACGTACCGAATCCTGCGTTCGTCCAGGCCGCGCGCCCGCGCAAGCGCGCGCACATGCCGGTCCGTGGCGGCGGCGCCGGCCAGCACCAGTGGCGGTATCTGCTCACTCCCGGCCAGTGTCAGCATGTCAAGGATCATGGCCACGTTCTTGTGCGGGTCTGCCCCGCCGACGAACAGGAGATGAGCCGGCTCCTGAGGCTGGGCGGCGGGGGAGAAGACCTCACTTACGCCCAGGTGCACAATCCGGATGCGCTCTCGCGCGACGCCGACGAATGCGGAGAGCTCCGCGGCCGCATGCGCCGAGATCGCGTGCACGAGGTCGGCGCGAACGAGCGAGCGGATCGCCTGGCGTGCGCGATGGCGGCGCCAGCGCTCGGGCGGAGAGGGGAATCGCAGCGGTGTCGCGTCGTAGCACGTTGCCACGACCGGGACGGGCAGGTGCCGGGGAATGGTCCAGGTCGGGAGGTGGAGCACATCGATGTGGTGTCGTCGCAGGGTGAAGCGCCATGCCGGGCCGTCGAAGGCGAACGCGCCCCGGCGCGGCCGCCGCAGCGGGACGACGGCGGCGACAACCGAGTACCATGGTGCCGGAATAGGAGCACCGTGGGGCACGAAGAGGACCACGTCACCCGGGAGCACGCGCACGAGTGCGTCGGCAAGCGCGGCCGCAACGCGTCCAAAGCCGCGGTGCGGATCGTGGAAGGCGGCACGGGCGTCGAAGCCGATGCGCACGGGCGCGAGTGTGCCACATTCGCAGCACCGGCACCTGCGGCGCTGCTCCGGCCGCGGATCCTGGCTCTCGCATGCGCGTAGGCGTCGACGGGAAGAGCTTGCAGCCCCCGCGCGAGGGGGTGGCGCGCTACCTCGAAGGCATGCTCGCCGGCTGCGCGGCGCTGAAGATCCCAGATCTCGAGCTCGACGTGATCACGCCGCTGCGTTCGAGGCGGCGGCTGCCTTGGGTGCTGTGGGACATGCAGCGCGCAACCGCGCGCGGGTTCGACGTGTTTCACTTCCCGTTCTACTACCCGCCCCTGATGCCGCGCTGCCCGGTGACGGTGGCGATCCATGACGTGCTGCCGCTTGAGCACCCGGAGTGGTTCGGCCGTCGCTGGACGAACACCCTGAGGTGGATGATCCCGGCAGGCGCGAGACGTGCCGCTGCCGTGGTTACCGGCGCTGAGGCCACCGCGGAGGCGATCGCCTTGAGATGTCACATTGCGCGCGCCCAAATCCGCGTCATTCCTTACGGCGTCGATGCGGGGCTGTTTGCGCCTGTGCCTGCCGAGGGAGTCGCCTCGGTGCGGCGCCAGCTCGGCCTCGGGCGGCCGTACCTGCTCCAGCTCGGCGCGCTCGAGCGACGGCGGGGCGTGGACCTCGCGCTCGCCACCGCCGAAATGCTGCGGGTACACCGGCCTGAGCTCGAGCTCGTCCTGGCGGGCGAGCGCCGCACCGATGTCAGCGCTCTCGCGGCTGCACCCGCGTGGGTGCGGCGGCTCGGCCGGGTCGAAGAGGCCGCACTGCCTGCTCTCTACGCGGGCGCCGCCGCGGTGCTTGCGCCCTCACGTGGCGAAGGGTTTGATTTACCGGTGCTCGAGGCACTTGCGTGCGGAGCCCTCGTCGTTGCCTCGGACATTCCGGTGCACGTCGAGCACTTTGCCACCGCGGTGCGGATGTTTCCGAGCGGCGATGCACAGGCGCTTGCCGACGCCGTGGCGGCGGCGCTCGATGACAGCGCGGCAGCCACAATGCTGCGCGCGCGCGGCCCGGCATATGCTGCGCGTTTCTCCTGGCAGGAATCGGCGCGCCGGCACATTGAGCTCTGGCGCGAGGTGGCCGGGCGATGAGGGCAGTCGCCGTGGTCGTCAACTTCAACGGCGGCGAGGATCTACCGCGGTGCCTGGCCGCGCTCACGGGGCAGACCGACGCGGTGGAGGTGGTTCTGGTGGACTGCTGCTCGTCCGACGGCTCGCGCCGCCTCGCCGAGAAACCGCCCGCACACGTGCGCGGAGTGCCGCTCGAGCGCAACCTGGGCTACAGCGGCGGCTGCAACGCCGGCCTCGCTGCGAGCGCGTCTGCGGCTGAGATCGTCGGCTTCTTCAACCCGGACTGCTTCTTGAGCCCGGACTACTTCGCCAGGTGCCGGCGGCTCTTCCAGGAGCACGACGATGTCGGCGGCGTGGCAGGGCGCTTGGAGCGGGCGGACGGTGTGCACCTCGACTCCTGCGGCCAGGTGCTGACACCGCTGCTGCTGCGGGTGCGCGACCGCGGCTACGGCGGTCATGCCGCGGGAACGTTCACGGCACCGGCGCGAGTCCTCGCCGCGTGCGGCGCGGCGATGGTCTACCGTCGTGCCGCCTTGCTGCAGACGGCCGTGGATGGGGAGGTGTTCCCGAGCGAGTTCTTCGCGTTCTGGGAGGACCTCGATTTGGGTTGGCGCGTGTCCAACGCGGGCTGGCGTGTCATGTACGAGCCGGACGCGGTTGCGGTGCACCGGCGCGCGGCCACGGCCGCACCGGGGAGCGGCCGGCTGATGTTTCGCCGTTCGGCCGAACTGGCGACGGTGATGGTTGTCAACCGTTGGGCCACGATGTTGCGCAACCTGCACCCGGTTGATTTCTGGCTGCGCGCGCCCGTACTTTTGCCAGGGGAGCTCACGATGCTCACTTTTGTCGTGCTGCGTCGGCCGGCAGTCCTGCGTGCCCTCCTAACCTCGGGACCGCGTCTGCGGCGCGCGGCAAGGCAGCGCGCGCGACTGCCACAGCGTCGGCTGGCGGAGCTGCTATGAGCGTGATTCTCCTTCCGGTCGTCTTCGTGCTCGCCCTCATGCTGGCGATCTACTTTACGCCGGTCGCGCGGGCCGCCGCGCTCCGCTTCGGCATCCTCGACCGACCGGACGGACACCTGAAGCAGCAGGCGACACCGGTGCCGTACCTGGGCGGGCTCGCGGTTTTTCTTGCTTACCTGATCGCGCTCGGCGTGGTGGTGGCGTTCAATCCGCTCCTGCTCGGGCTGCTGCTCGCCGGCACGCTGACGCTGCTCGTGGGACTGGTGGACGACTTTGGTGTGCTGACGCCGTTCGCAAAGCTCATGGGGCAGGGAGTGGCGATCTTTGTGCTGCTGCGCAGCGGCGCCGTGATCGAGCTCACCAAGGTGCCCGAGGCGTTGCGCTGGCCGCTCGCGGCGCTGTGGCTGTTCGCAGTGTGCAACGCGTTCAACCTGCTCGACATCATGGATGGTCTGGCGACCGGGGTCGGCGCGCTGGCAGCCTTCACGATCGGTGTCGTCGCCATCACGACCGGCGAGATGCCGGAGGCGGTGGCGTCGTTCGCCCTTGCCGGCGCGCTGTGCGGCTTCCTCGTCTTCAACTTCCACCCGGCTCGCATCTACCTCGGCGACGCGGGCAGCCTGGCGATCGGCATCACGATTGGTGCGCTTGCGCTCGCGATCAAATGGAGCGAGGTCAGCCCGGCAGGGTTCCTGGGGCCTCTATTTGTGCTTGCCGTGCCTCTCGCCGACACCGCATACGTGAGCGTGCTGCGGGCTCGGGCCGGAAAGCCGTTCTGGCACGGCAGCCCGGATCACTTTCCGCTGCGCCTGCGCCGTGTGCTCGGGGGCAGAGTCCGCGCGACGGTGATTTGTGTCCTTGGCCTCGCGCTGCTCGGCTGCGCGCTCGGCGCACTGGCAGCGATCTCACCAGCCTGGCAGGCGACGCTGTGGGCGCTCGCCGCCTATGCGCTTGGGCTCGTCGCGCTCTTGCTCTGGCTGGCGCGGTTTCCGATGGGGGTCGAGTGAAGCGGGTGGTCGTGCTCGGCGCCGGGTTGACCGGGCTGTCGGCGGCCTACCACTGCTCGCGACGCGGTGCGCCCGCGATCGTGCTCGAAACCGGGAGCGAGCCGGGTGGCGCTTGCCGGACGATCATGAGCGGCGGATTCCACTTCGACCTGACGGATCACCTACTCCACCTCGCGCGGCCCGAGAGCCAGGAGCTTCTCGCGGCGCTCGGTGTGCGGCGCCTGCTACGTGCGCACCGCCGGCGCGCCGGGGTCGCGCTTGCAGGGACCGTGACGCCGTACCCGATTCAGATCCACACCCATCGCCTGCCGCGCGAGATCCGGCGCGACTGCGTGCTGGGGTTCGTCGAGGCGCGACTGCGCCGCAGCACGACCAACTCGAAGCCGAGCAGCTTCGCGCACTGGGTGCTCGATCGCTTCGGAGAGGGCTTTGCACGCCACTTCTTCTTCCCCTACAACCGCAAGCTCTACCTCACCGATCTCGAGGAAATGACCACTGAGTGGGTCGGCCGCTACGTGCCACGCCCGCAACTGAGCGACGTCATCGAGGGCGCCTTCGGCCTCTACCGCCAGCCAGTGGGCTACAACGCGAGCTTTCTGTACCCGCGCACGGGCGGCATCCGCCTGCTGCCGGACGCCTTTGCGCGCAGCCTGCCTGACGTGCGCCTGGACACGCCGGTACGGGCGCTGCACCTGAAGGAGCGTGCGCTCGTGCTCGAGTCGGGCGAGACCGTGGCTTGGGACACTCTCATTGCCACCGCGCCCCTCCCCACGCTCGTTCACATGACGTCAGACCTGCCGCGATCGTCACGAGCTGCGGCACAGGGGCTGCGGGCGGTGGCGGTCGTCAACCTCAACTTCGGCGTTCGTGGCGCCAGCCCTCGACGCGAGCACTGGCTCTACATTCCGGAGGAGAGGTTTCCGTTCTACCGGGTCGGCCTTCCCTCCAACCACGGACGGGTGGCACCCGCGGGCTGCCATACGCTCTCAGTCGAGACCAGCGTGCCTTCGGGCGAACCTGCTCCGCCAGATCTTGCCGACCGCTGCCTGGCTGGGCTCGAGGAACTTGGCCTGCTGCGCCGGCGCGGCGACATTGAGACATTTGTCGCGGCACGTCTCGATCCGGCGTACGTGATCTTCGATGCACGCCGGCCCGCGGCGGTCGCCGCGCTGCGAGAGCGCTTCAAGGCGGCCGGTGTGCTGCTCGCTGGCCGCTGGGCGGAGTGGAAGTACTCGACGATGGAAGATGCGCTCTGGGACGGCGCCGACTCGGCGCGGCGAGCAGCGCGATGACACCGTTGCGCGTCCTACACGTGATCACCATGCTCGAACTCGGTGGGGCACAGCGCAACACGCTCGACACGGTGGCGTCGCTTGACCGGCACCGCTTCGCGCTTGGCCTGGCCTGTTCAGAGGACGGCGAGTTGGTGGACGAGGCGCGGACATTGCCCGACATCGATCTCTTTCTCCTTCCTCATCTTCATCGCGCGGTGCGCCCGTGGGGCGATCTCCGCGCGCTCGCGGAGCTGCGCGCCGCGATCAGGCGCTTTCGGCCTGACCTTGTGCACACGCACTCTTCGAAAGCGGGCATCCTTGGGCGCCTCGGCGCGCACCTGGAGCGCGTGCCGATCACAGTGCATTCGATCCACGGTTTCGGCTTTGGCGCCTATCAGCCCTGGCACGCGCGCCAGGCATTTCTCGCGGCGGAGAAACTGGCGGCGCGCGCGACCACGGCCTTCATTGCCGTGTCGCGGAGAAACCTCGATGAGGGCGTTCGGCTCGGTCTCTTCCGCGCCGAGCAGGCGCGCGTGATCCGCTCCGGAATCGACCTCGATACCTTCCGCGCGCACGCCGGCGGCACGGCCGTGCGGCGCGAGCTCATGATTCCGGCCGCGGCGCCGCTCGTGGTGCAGGTCGCGTGTTTCAAGCCGCAGAAGGCGCCCGAACGCTTTGTCGCGCTCGCGGCGGCGCTCACAGCGCAGGTCCCGGAGGCTCACTTCCTGCTCGTGGGTGACGGCGCACTGCGGCCGCAGCTCGAGCGTCTGCGCGCCCGCGCGGGCCTGGAGGAGCGCCTGCATCTGCCGGGGTGGCGGCGCGACATGCCGGCCGTGCTCGACGCCGCCACGGTCGTCACCCTGACCTCGCGTTTCGAGGGTCTGCCGCGCGCACTGGTGGAGGCGCTGGCGGCGTCGGTCCCGGTCGTGGCGATGGCTGTGGATGGCGTGACCGAGGTGGTGCGGGACGGTGACAACGGCTTCCTCGTCGCCGAGGGCGATGTGAGCGCGATGACGGCGCGCGTTGCCGAGATCCTGCACAATGACGGCGTGCGCGCGCGCTTGGCAAGCAATGCGGGAACGGGACTGGCGGAGTTCGACCGGCGCAGAATGATCGTCGAGCAGGAGCGCCTGTACGAGGAGCTAGCGTGCCAGACGCATTTGCGCTAGGCGTTGCGGCGGCCTACGGGCTCGTGTTCGGCAGCTTCGTCAACGTCGTGGTGCACCGGCTGCCGCGGGAGATGTCGCTGCTGCGACCGCGCTCCCACTGCCCCGCGTGCGGCGCGCCGGTGCGCTGGTTCGACAACATTCCCCTGCTTTCCTACGTGCTTCTCATGGGGCGCTGCCGGGCGTGCGCGGCGCATATCTCGCTGCGCTATCCGCTCGTCGAGTTCGCAGGTGGCGCGCTCGCGGCGGGCGTATTGGCCCGCTTTGGTCTCACCCGTCAGGGGTTGTCGGCGATGGTGCTGGTGATGCTCCTGCTCCCGCTCGCGTTCATCGATTTGGAGCACAAGCTGTTGCCGGACGTGCTCACGCTGCCCGGGATCATCCTCGGCGTAGCGTGCTCGATCCTCGGTGGCCTTGTCCCGGTCGTGGACGCGTTGATCGGCGCCGCCTTTGGCGCGACCCTGCCGTACCTGGTGATCGTCGCGTACCGCTGGCTTCGGCACACCGAAGGGATGGGGCTCGGCGATGTCAAGCTGCTCGCCATGATCGGTGCGTTCCTCGGCTGGCGCGGCATGCTCCTGAGCCTGGCGCTCGGGGCGACGGTCGGCGCCCTGGTCGGCCTGGGGCTGATCGCCGCCGGCCGAGGCAGACGAGATACCGAGCTCCCCTTCGGTTCCTTCCTCGCCGTCGCGGCGCTGGTTGCACTCTTCCTCGGGCCGACATTGATGCGGCTGCTGGGGTGGACGCGGGCATGAGCGCTCGCCCTGCCTCGCGCCCTTTTCGCGAGGCGCGCCTGCTCATCGGCGCGACGCTGTTGCTCCTCGTCGGCATGGTCGGCGTCCAGACCCTGGGCATGCTTGCGGTCAGTCGGGTGGTCGAGAAGGAAACCCGCCGCGACGCCACCGCCGCAGCCCAAGTGCTCGCGGCGCGCCTGTCCAAGGGAGAATCGGCGCGCTTCGCCGCCTCCTTGCGCGAGGCGGGTTGGGGACTGGCAATCCTTGCTGAAGGCATCGTGGTCGAGCGCATCGGTCGCCCCGGACCGAGCGCGCCGGCGTGGTGGCCGTGGCAGTCGCAGCAGGACTGGATCGCGCATGGCCGGGGCGTGGCGGGGCCGCTCCTAGTCGAGGGCGAGAACGCACTCGTCGCCTATCAGCCGCTCGCCGACGGGCGTGTCGTGCGAGCGGTTGTGGCCGTTGCCTCCGCGGGGGCGGTGGGACGGTGGCGAACGCTCGGCGCCGCGCTCGCCGCGTTCGTGGCGGTGGGCGGTGGCGTGCTCGCGTGGGCGCTGGTCGTGCGCGTGCTGGCGCCATACCGCGAGCTGCTCGCCGAGGCGGTGCGGGTGACCCAAGGTCCGGGCGGGAAAGCGGAGGACCGCTTCCTGGTGGAGACATTCCGTGACACCGTTGGCCGCCTGGAGCTCTCGGAGGCAGCGCTGCGGCGGCGCGCCGATGAGCTTGCGGTGCTTGCGGATGTGCTGACGCGCGAGACTGAGGCCGGGGTCGTGATCACGGAGCCGGGTGGCGCGGTGCGCGCGGCCAACGAGACGGCCCACACCCTACTGGGCGGCATGCTTGCGGTCGGTGAGTTACTACCGCCAATCCTCGCATCTGACGCCTCCCGCATCAGCCACCACGGGCGGGTCGTGGAGGCGCGGCGGTTTCCGCTCTTCGCTGCCAGCGGCAGCGCGCAGGGAGAGGTCATCTTCCTTACCGATCGGACCGCTCTCGAGGCGCTCGAGCGTGCGCTCAAGGAACGGGAGCAGATGGCCTCGCTCGGTGAGTTGGCGGCTGGAATGACGCACGAGCTGCGCAACGCGTTAGCCACCATGCGTGGGTACCTGCGCCTGCTGCCGGAGGCCGCGCCCGCGGAACGTGCGCGCTTCATCGCCGCCATCAGCGACGAGGCGGAAGGTCTCGAGGGCTTGCTCAACCGCTTCTTGCGCTTTGCGCAGCCTGAGCACCTGCAGCGTGAGCGAGTGGACCTGCTCGCGCTTGCGCACGACGCCGCCACCAAGGTCGGGGCTGCCTTTCCGGCTGCCGAGATCGCGGTCTCGGGCGCGAGTGTGACCGTGCCTGGAGATCCCATGGCGCTTGCGATTGCGGTGGAGAACCTACTGCGCAACGCCGCTGAGGCGGTGACCCGGAGCGGTAGCACGGTGAGGGTGCGTGTTGAGGACGCCGCTGGGATCGTGGCCGTGGTCGTCGAGGATGATGGTCCCGGCGTCGGTATCGAGCTGCGTGAGCGGTTGTTCCTTCCGTTCGCATCGAGCAAACCCTCCGGGGGGCTGGGGCTGCCGCTTGCGCGCCGCTTCGCGCGCCTGCACGGCGGCGATGTAGAGTTCGAGCCGATTCCTGGCGGCGGCGCCCGCTTTGTGCTGCGCCTGCCGCGCGAGGGCATCCTGTGAGCGCTCCAGTCCTGATCGTTGAGGACCGTCGCAGCTTGGCGGAGATGCTCGGAGAGACGCTACGTGTCGAGGGGTACGAGGTTGAGCTTGCGCACCGCGGTGACGAAGCCGTCGCGCGCCTGAAGCGGGGCGGGCCGTACCTCGCCGTCGTCACCGACCTGAGGCTCCCCGGCGCGGACGGGCTCGCAGTGCTGCGCGCTGCGCGCGCCGCGGATCCGTTGCTGCCGGTCTTTCTGATCACGGGGTTTGCCGCCGTGGATACCGCGGTCGCCGCGCTCAAGCTTGGCGCTCGCGACTACTTCCCCAAGCCGCTGGAGATGGATACCGTGCTGGCAGCTTTGCGCGCCGCGTGCGAGCCGCGCCGGCAATTGCTGCAGACGCCGCCCACCGGAGCGGGTCTGCCGGAGCTCATCGGGGGTGCGCCGGCGTTTGCAGCGGCCGTCAGCGCCCTGCGCCGGGTCGCACCGACGGACGCGGCCGTGCTCCTGACTGGGCCCTCGGGGAGCGGCAAAGAGCTCTTCGCGCGTGCCCTGCATCGCCTGTCGCGCCGCGCCGGCGGCCCCTTCGTTGCGTTTAACTGTGCCGCAGTTCCCGACACGCTCGTGGAGTCGGAGCTCTTTGGGCACGAGCGCGGCGCCTTCACCGGTGCGACCGCGCGTCATCTTGGTCGCTTCGAGCAGGCGCAGCACGGCACGCTCTTCCTGGACGAGATCGGCGAGGTGCCGCTCGCCAGCCAGGCGAAGCTGCTGCGCGCGGTCGAAGAGCGCTGCATCACGCGGCTCGGCGGTGAAGGCGAGGTTGAGGTCGATGTGCGGGTGGTCGCGGCGAGCAACCGGCAGCTCGAAGACGCGATCGGCAGCGGCAGCTTTCGCCGTGATCTGTTCCACCGCCTGAGCGTGTTTCCGATCACGCTACCTGCCTTGGCGCAGCGGCGCGAGGACGTGCCGCCGCTCGCCCTCCACCTGCTCGCGCGCGCCGCTGACAGGCACGGCGTGCCGGCGCCGACGATACGGCCAGCGGCGATGGCCACGTTGGCGCTAGCGCCGTGGCCGGGCAACGTGCGCGAACTCGGCAACCTCGTCGAGCGCCTCGTCATCCTCGCGCAGGGCGGCCACATCGGCGTGGACGAGCTCGGGCTCGATGCGGCGGCGTGCGGGCAGGCGTTCAGCGAGGACGCCAACCGAGAACTCGCGTTTCGCCTGGCCGGAGAGGAGCGCGCCGAGTTGGCGGCTTTCCTCGGCCTCGCCGCGGCACTCCCGGGGCCCGGCTAGGCGTCGGCCGGGGAAACCGGGTACGACCCGGTCGGGAACGTGGCGAGGACAGCGGCGGCAAGCGCCGGATCCTGCTCTGGAAAAAGGGCGCGCAGGTCCATCACTACAGCGCCCTGCTCGACGCGGGCCACGACTGCCGGATGGGCCGAGCGCAGGCGCGCTGCGACGACGTCTTCGCCCGGCAAGCGAACGCCCCACGAGGGGAAGGTCTGGTCGGGCGCCGTGCCACCGCCGAGGACGGCTCGCGTGGGGAGCGCGCGCGCCTCCAGTCCGGCCCGGCGCAGGCGCGCGGCGAGCCGCTGTGCGCGCCGGCGCAGCGCCGGCACAGGCTCGGCGATGAGCCGGTAAAGCGGGATCGCCTCGGGCCGCTGGGCGAGGTAGGCGTCGAGCGTGGCGGCAAGGGCGGCGAGCGCGCTCTTGTCGGGCCGCAGCGCGCGCCGGAGCGGGTGACGCCGCAAGGGGGCGATCGCTGTCTCGCTGCCCACGAGCACCCCTGCCTGCGGGCCGCCGAGCAGTTTGTCGCCCGAGAACAGCACGGCGTCGGCGCCACGCGCGAGGATTTCCTGCACTGTGGTCTCGTGGCGCAGGCCGAAACGCGCGAGGTCGAGGTGGCAGCCGGAACCTTGATCGACCCAAAGTGGCAGGCAGTGCTTGCGCGCGATCGCCGCCAGCTCACTCAGCTCGGGCGTTGCAACGAACCCCGCAAGCGTGAAGTTTGAGCGGTGCACGACGAGGATGCCGGCGGTGTTGTCGTTGATCGCCGCTGCGTAGTCGCGCACGTGCGTTCGGTTGGTGCAGCCGACCTCGACGAGGCGAGCGCCTGCCGCCGCCATGAGCTCGGGCAGGCGGAACGAGCCGCCGATCTCGATGAGCTCGCCGCGCGAGACGATCACCTCCTGTCCCGGCGCATGCGCGGCAAGCAGAAGTAGGAGCGCGGCGGCGTTATTGCCGACCACGGCTGCCGCTTCGCTACCGAAATAGCGCCTGAGGAGGCTTGTCACGGGCGCGAGGCGCTCGCCGCGCGCGCCGGCGGCGAGGTCGAACTCGAGCGCCAGGTAGGCCGGCAGCGGCGGCGCCAGCTGCGGCGCACGCCCGAGGTTGGTGTGGATGAGCACCCCGGTCGCGTTGAGGACCTCGGGGTAGGCCTCCTCCCGGCGCGCGAGGTCGGCGAGCACGCCGGCGACCAGCGTTTCAACATCCGGGATTGCCTCGCCGCGCGCCCATGCCCTGCGCGCATCGGCGAGAACGGTTCGAATCCTGTCGCGCACCACGACCCGCCCGTGTTCGGCGCGGGCCGCCGCGAGCGCGGGCTCTGCCAACAGGCGATGGACGGCGGGAAGACGCGGTGTCGGTCCAGGCATGGGCGGATTGTAGCCTTCGGCGCGCGCGCCGTGGCCACCGGAGCTGCCGGTCTTGTGTATGCTTAGCTGCCATGAGCGCCGATGCGATCGCCCAGCTCGACAAGTGGCTCGATGAGCTTGCGCGCAAGTGGGAGCGCTTCCTCGCCCGCGATCCGGGCGCACCCGTGCCGCCGGAGCGCGAGCGGGCGCTGCTCGAGCGCCGGCTGCTAGAGATCAGCCGCGAAGAGGCGCCATCGGCGGAGGAGAAATTCCGGCTGGAGCGGCTCATGAACCGGTTCGCGACCCATAACGCGCTCTGGCAGCGGCTGCTGCGCGAGCGCGAGGAGGCGCGCGAGGCGAGCTTTGCCGCCAAGGCAGCCAACGTCCGGTCGGCTGCATCCGTAAGCACGGGTGACGCCGAGTATCGGCGTGTCTTCGTGCGCTACCAGGCCGAGCTCGAGAAGACCGGAGGCACGAGGCCGATGAGTTTCGAGCGCTTCCGCGACGCGCTCGCGCAGCAAAAGAAACAGCTCGAGGAGAAAGGCGTCGTGGTCGATGGCTTCGAGGTCGTAAAGGAGTCCAGCGGCGTCAAGGTCCGGGCGAAGGTGCGCCGGGGAGGGTCGAGATGATGCGATGGTCGGCTGCGGTGACGGTGCTGCTCATGACGGCTGTGGTGGCGTCGGGGGCGGGGTTCGAGCGCCAGCTCTCTCCTGACCGGCCAAGCGATCGGGCCATCGTCAACTACCTTGCGCTGGTCAAGGCGGGCAAGGCCAGCTCGATGGACCTTGGCAACCTCGGGGTCTTGCTCCTCGACAAGGGCTACCCTGCCGATGCCGAGCACTACCTGGGCGCCGCGCTGAAGGCCGACAAGCACAATTTCGAGGCCGCCTACCGGCTCGGGATAGTGCTCCAGCGTGAAGGCAAGAACCGCAAGGCGATCCACTACTACCTGCGTGCGCTCGACGAGCACCCTGCGCACGCCCACGCCAGATTCATGCTCGCGTTTGCAGAGGAACGCTGCGGCCGCCGCGCCGACGCGATCCGAGATTACGCCAGCGCCTATCACCTTGCGCCCGAACTCGCCAACCCCGCCGTCAATCCGCTCGTGCTCGACTCGCGGCTCCAGACCGAGGCGCAACTGACGCGCTACCAACGTGATGTTGCGACCGCGACGCTGAAGACATCGGCGCCCGATCCTGCCGGTCTGCGGCGCATGCTGGAGACCACGCCGAAACCGGCCGAGGCGGCGCCGCCGATGCCGGCCGCGCCGCCTCTAGCGGTGGCGCCGCGGCCGCCTGTGATCGCGCCGCCGCCACCGACGCTCTCGCCGACGCCACCGGCGCCCTCGCCGACGCCGGCTGCAGGCGCCGCCACTCCGGCGCAACTGACGGTCAGGAAGCCCTAGCGCGACACGGTGCCTCAGACGTGAAAGCGGACGAGGACGACATCGCCGTCCTGCACGACGTAGTCCTTGCCCTCCAAGCGCAGAGTGGCGTGCGTCCGGCACTCGGCCAGGGAGCCGGCCTCGACGAGTTCCTGCCAGCGCACGACCTCGGCGCGGATAAAGCCGCGCTCGAGGTCGGAGTGGATCGTCCCGGCGGCCTTCACCGCGGGCGTGCCGGCGCTCACCGGCCAGGCGCGGCACTCAGCGTCGTTCAAGGTGAAGAACGAGATCAGGCCGAGCAGGTCGAACGCCGCCCGCAGGACACGGTCGAGGGCGCGGTCGGGCAAGCCCAGGTCGGCGAGGAAGGCAGCCTGGTCACCTGGGGCGAGGCGGGCGATCTCCTGCTCGATTGTGGCGCACACAGCGCTCACCACGACGTGGGGCTGGTGCTGCCAGGGCTCGAGCCCGGAGCGCGTCACCGCACCGGCGAGATCGCCGGCGACCTCTTCGCCGGCGTTGAGCACCACCAGCAGCGGTTTGAGCGTAAGGAACGTGAAGCCCTTGAGGATGCGGCGCTGCTCCTGGGTGAACTCGAGCTGACGCAGCGGCGTGCCGGCGTCGAGCGCCGCGCGGCAGGGCTCAAGCGCGCTCCGCTCCGTCGCCAGTTCGGCAGCCGTGCGCTTGCCCACCTCGCGGTCGAGGCGCTCGAGCCGGCTGGCGGCCACGGCCATGTCCGCGAGCAGAAGCTCGGTTTCGAGCAGATCGAGATCGTGGGCCGGGTTCACCTGCCCCTCCGGGTGTGGCACGGCGTCGGAGGCGAAACCGCGTAGCACAACGGTGAGGCCGTCCATGGTGCGCAGCTCGGGCAGGTTGAGCGCCTGGCTCGCGCCCTGGGCGATTGCCGGCACGTCCACAAAGCGGACGGTGGCGGGTATCACCTTGCGCCCGGGAAATGCGGCCGCAAGCGCATCAAGACGGGGGTCGGGCACATGGGCCATGCCGACCTGTGCCTGGCGCCCGTGTGGCGCCGCGGCGTGCCCCGTGAGCAGGGAGAAGAGCGCGCTCTTGCCGGACTGCTCGAGCCCAAGAATGCCGAACTCCACGACCGCCTCCCGGGCGATTGTAGCTGGCCGCCGTCAACCGGCCGGGTCAGTGCGCGCCGGCGCGCCGGAGTTCGTCGTCAATCAGCGCGCTGATGCGCTCGGCCGGCGCCGCACCCGAGAGCAGGCGGCCGTTGATGAAGAGGGTCGGTGTGCCCGTGACGCCGGCCCTGGCGCCATCGCTGGCGTCCGTCCTGACCTGTGCCGACCGTGCGCCGCTGTCCAGGCAGGCGTTGAACGAGGTTGCATTCAAAGCGAGCGCCTTGGCCTTGACTTTGAGCTGGTCGACGCTGAGCGCGTGCTGGTCGGCGAAGAGCACGTCGTGCATCTCCCAGAACTTGCCCTGCTCGGCGGCACACAGCGCTGCCTCCGCCGCCTTCGCGGCGTTGGGGTGGGAGCCGAGCGGGTATTGGCGGAAGACGAGCCTGACCCGGTCGCCATAGCTCTGCTTGACCCGGTTTAGGACAAGCGCGAGTTGGGCGCAGTACGGGCACTCGAAGTCCGAGAACTCGACGATCGTCACCGGCGCGCCCACTGGCCCTTTCGCCGGCCCAGTTGCAGCGACCGCAACTCGATCAGGCTGGAGCTTGATCTCGACCTTGTGCGTGGCGCGCAGCTCGCGCACGTACTTCTGCCGCGCGTCGGCCTGAGCGCGCTGTTCGAGAAATTGTCGGATCTGCCCGGCGACCGCCCCCTGCGGCCCCTCGAAACGGGCCTTGTTCTGCTCGTAGAAGGCGGTCACGTCGGCGTCACTGACCGGCGCCGCCTTGAGCATGGCCAGAAGCTGGTCGCGGTTCACGCGTCGCGCCGCCGCTTCCTGGTCGAGCAGAAGAGCATCGATCGTCTGCTCGAGCGTCCGCTCAAGCAGGTCCTGCGTCCGGCGGTGGTAGTCGCGCTCGATCTGGGTGAAGGCGTTGGCGGCTATGCGGCGCACTTCGGCGGCTGTGATCGCCTTGCCGTCAACGACGGCGAGAACGCTCCCGACTGGCGCCGGAACCGGATCCGCAGCCTGGATGAAGTGATACACAGCCACAGCGAGTGTGGCGAGAACCAGGACGCTGCCGCAGAAGACTTGCAGGGTCAAGCACTTGATCTGAACACGCATGGGCGCTGCATCCTCTCCTGATGCCCCTCAGGCGCGGGGCCTGCATCATGGCCGGAAGGGCCGCCGGCATTATCTCACTCGCATGGCCGAGTCTGACCGTCCGGAGGTCTCATGGGGCCCCTTGACAGATGGCTTCGATGGCTGTATACTATTCAGTGTACAATGACCGAGATGACCTCTCCCGCCATGCTGCTGGTTGATCGTAGCGGCGCTACCGCCGTCTACGAGCAGATCGCCGACGGCCTGCGACGCCGCATCGCGACCGGCGAGCTTGCGCCCGGTGCGCCACTACCGCCGGTGCGGACGCTCGCTTCGGACCTCGGCGTCAACCTCAACACCGTGGCGCGTGCCTACCGCCTCTTGGAAGAGGAGGGTTTCGTTCGCATTCACGACCGCGAGGGGGTGGAGGTCGCGGCACCCGCCGAGGCCGGCGCGGCGCAGCGCGCGCGGCTGCGCACCCAGTTCGCCACACTGCTCGCGTGCATGCGGCAGGCAGGCTTCACAGCGGACGAGGTGCGGCGGGCGTGCGAGAGCGAATTCGGCGCCCGTGCCGGCGCCTCTGGTGGCGGCGCAGGGGGTGGCTCATGATCGCGACCGAACTGATCGTGGCAACGTTGCTCGAGGTGCTGTTCGTAGGCGGCTTCATGCTGCTCTACCCGCGCATCGCGCGCCGGGGGCTTCTCTTCGGCGTCTACGTCGGCGAGAGCGCGAGCGACAGCCCCCAGGCGCGTGCGCTCCGGCGCGGCTGGGATCTCGGCGTGCTCGCGTGCGTGCTCGCGAGTCTGGCGACCGCGTACCTCGTCTACCGCCTGGCGCCGCCGCCGGCATTCGCGGCCACCCCGCTCTTTGTGCTCCTGCTCGGTGGCGTCGTCGTCTACCTGTGGGCGTATCACCGCGCCCACGGACTCAAGCAGCCCGGGCCGCCCCCGCTCGCGGTCGCGCCGCTGGCACTGTCGCCGCCCTCCTCGCCCTGGCTCGCGGTCGTGACCGTCGCTGTCGGCCTCGTCGGCGGCGTCGTCGCTCTCGCCTACACCTGGAGGCATTACCACGCGCTGCCCGCGCTTGTTCCGGTCCACTTCGGCTTCTCGGGCGCTCCCGACGGCTGGAAGCCAAAGACGTTCGCCTCGGTAATGCTGCTGCCGCTCATGACGCTCGTCATGGGCGTCGGCCTAGGCGGCCTCGTTTATCTCGTCGCCCACGCCAAGCGCGGTCTGCGCTACCCCGACGATGGCCGCTCGCTCGCCGCCCAACTGCGCTTCCGCAGCGCAGTGGCCGTGCTCTTGGCCGGCGCCGCGTTGCTCGTCACCGTGCTGCTGACCTTTCTCTCGGTGTTCTCGGTCCGCATCGGGCTCGGCCTGGCGTCAAAGCTGTCGCCGGTCGTGCCGATCGCCGGGGGACTCCTTACCGTTTGGGCACTCGTCGGAACGCTGGTGATCGCCGTGCGCTTCGGGCAGGGCGGTGCGAGACTCGAACAACCGGCAGGCGCTCCGCTCACGAACGGGCTCGCCGACAATCGTCACTGGATCCTCGGTGTCTTCTACGTCAACCGTGACGACCCGTCGCTGCTCGTGGAGCGCCGTTTCGGCCTCGGCTACACGGTCAACTTCGGCAATCCGCGCGCGGTGGCGCTGCTCGTGCTTTTCTTCGGCGCCCTGCTCGGCCTCGCCATTGCGGCGCTGCTAAGCTGAAGCTCTCGTCGGCCGGGCTAGGAGACCATCTCGCCGGTGGCATCCGCTCCGTGCTGCTCGCGCCCGCCGAGAAACCATAGCCACTGGCTGAGCTTTGCCTGCAGGCTCTCCATGTAGGTGTAGATCACGGGCGTGATGAACAGCGTCAGCGACTGGGAGACCACAATGCCACCAACCACCGCGAGGCCGAGCGGCCGCCGCGCCTCGGCGCCGGCGCCGAAACCAAGCGCGATCGGTAGTGTGCCGAAGAAGGCGGACATCGTTGTCATCATGATTGGACGGAATCGCACCAGGCACGCATCGAGGATGGCGTCCGCGGGGCTCTTGCCCTCCTTGCGCTGAACCTCGAGGGCGAAGTCGATCATGATGATACCGTTCTTCTTCACCAAGCCGACGAGCATGATGATGCCGACAAAGGCGTAGATGTTGAGGTCGACGTGGAAAATGCCCAGGGTCGCCAGCGCCCCGAGACCGGCGAGAGGGAGAGCTGAGAGGATCGTGAGCGGGTGGATGAAGCTCTCGTAGAGGATGCCCAGCACCATGTAGATGACCAGGATCGCGAGAACCAGCAGCAAGCCAAGGCCTTGCATCGAAGACTGGAACGCCTGCGCCGTGCCCTGGAACGTCGCATTGATCGTTGCCGGCAGCGTTTCGCGCGCGAGCTTGTTCACCTCGTCGGTCGCCTGGCCGAGGGCGACGCCGGGTCGCAGGTTGAACGACAGCGTCACCGAGGGAATCTGCCCCGAGTGGTTGACGGTGAGCGGCCCGACCGTCGGAGTCATTCGGACGAGCGAGTCCATTGGAACGAGTCGGCCGCCCGAGGAACGAACGTAGAGGAGTGATAGGTCGAGGATGTCACTCTGGAACTCCGGCTTGAGCTCCATGATGACCTGGTACTGATTCTGCGGCGCATAGATGGTCGAGACTTGGCGGGTGCCGTAGGCGGTGTACAACGCGTCCTCGATCTGGGTTGCGTTGATACCGAGGGAGGTTGCAATGTCCCGGTCGATGTCGACGCTGATCTGCGGGTTCTTGAGCAGGAGGTCGGTTCCTACGTCGACCAGCATTGGGCTCGAGCGCAGCCGCGCCTCGAGCAGCGGGGCGGCACGGTAGAGCTCGGCTGTGTCGGGACCGGTGAGCGTGAGCTGGTACTGGCTGCGGGTCATGCGACCGCCGACCTGTATCGCGGGTACACTCTGCAGGTAGATGCGCATGCCTGGGAGCGCCGCGAGCTTGGGGCGGAGTTCCTCAACCACCTCGTCGGCGTTGAGACTGCGCTGGCTGCGATCCTTCAGGCGAACGAAGAAACTGCCTGTGTTCGAAGCCGTCATGGCGCCGCGCGCCCCAGCCGAGAGCATGAACGCCTCGATGTTCGGGTCGTTTCTGAGGATCTCGCCGACCTCTTTCTGGTGGCGGACCATGGCATCGAAGGAGATGCCTTCAATGGCTTCAGTTTGTCCGTAGATCATGCCAATGTCCTGGGACGGGACAAACCCCTTTGGCAGCAGTACGAACAGAACGCCCGTTGCCGCGGTGATGACCACCGTGCACGCCAGCATGAGACGGCGATGGGCGAGTGACCATTTGAGGCCGACCTTGTAGAGGTTGAGCATCCCGCTGAAGAAGCGCTCGAAGAAGTTGAACAGGGCGTGGTGCTCAACGTCCCGTGGTGGTCTGATGAAACGGCTCGAGAGCATCGGCGTCAAGGTGAGGGAGATGAAGCCGGAAATAAGGACCGAGCAGCCGATCACGACGGCGAACTCGCGGAAGAGGCGACCGATGATGCCGCCCATGAACAGCACCGGGATGAACACCGCCGCGAGCGAGAGCGTCATGGAGATGATCGTGAACCCGATCTCGCGCGAGCCCTCGAGCGCCGCCTGCATCGGTTTCATTCCCATTTCCATGTGTCGAACGATGTTCTCGAGCATGACGATGGCGTCGTCGACGATGAACCCGACCGACAGCGTGAGCGCCATCAGCGAGAGGTTGTCGAGCGAGTACCCGAGCAATTGCATCACCGCGAACGTGCCGACGATGGACATCGGCATCGCGAGCGACGGGATGGCGGTGGCCGAAACGTTGCGGAGGAACAGGAAAATCACCAGCACGACGAGGGTCAGCGTGACAAGCAGCGTGGTCTTGACGTCATTGACGGAGTCATGGATCGGCTCGCTGCGGTCGAACAGAACCCTGAGGGCGACGCTGGCGGGGAGCTGGTGCTCGAAGGTCGGCAGAAGCTGCTTGACCCGCTGCACGACCTCGACGGTGTTGGTGCCCGGCTGGCGCTGGATGGCCAGGATCATCCCGCGTTGATTGATGTACCAGGCCGCGACCTTGTTGTTCTCCACGCTGTCCCACACCGAGCCAACCTCGTTCAGGCGAACCGGCTTGCCGTTGCGGTAGGCCACCACCAACGGGCGGTAGGCGGCCGCTCGAGTGAGCTGGCCCTGGGTCATGATGGTGTAGGCTTTGTCGGGCCCGTACAGGATGCCGGTGGGAAGGTTGACGTTGGCGCTGGCAACGGCACTGCGCATCTCGTCGATGCCGATGCCGCGCGTGGCAAGCTCGCGCGGATCGAGTTGGACGCGTACCGCATACTTCTGGGCGCCATAGACAAGCACCTGCGCCACGCCCGAGACGGTCGAAATGCGCTGGCCGATCATCACCTCACCGAGCTCATCGAGCTCGTACAGAGGCAAGGCGGGGGAGGTGAGCGCAAGGAAGAGGATCGGCTGGTCCGCCGGGTTGACCTTCTGGTACGCGGGCGGGTATGGCATGTTCTGCGGGAGCTGGCGGTTCGCGCGTGAGATGGCGGCCTGGACGTCCTGGGCGGCGGCGTCAATGTCGCGGCTGAGCACGAACTGGATGACGATGTTGGTCGCCCCGAGCGAGCTTGTAGAGCTCATCGAGTCGATCCCTGCGATCGTCGAGAACTCCTTCTCGAGCGGCGTCGCCACCGAGGAGGCCATCGTGTCGGGGTTGGCGCCTGGCAGCACTCCTGTCACCGAGATGGTGGGGAAGTCCACGTTCGGCAGGTCACTCACGGGAAGCATCGTGTAGGCCATCATCCCGAAAATGAGGATGCCGGCCATCACGATGGTGGTCATTACCGGTCGGCGGATGAACGGCTCGGAGATGTTCATGGCTGCCGGACTCCCGGCGCGCCGGTCCCCTTGACGACGATCTTCGCGCCCGACACGAGGCGGAGCTGGCCGTCCGTCACGACCGTCTCACCGGGTGACAGTCCCTGTGCGACGACGGCGTCGGTCTCGTCCATGCGTTCGACCTTGACCGGCCGTATCTCCACCGTAGAATCGTCCTTCGCGACATAGACGAATTGCCCCTGCTGGCCGGTCTGGATTGCCACCGACGGGGCCACGACACTGTTCGGCTCTTCGCCGAGAATCACCGTCACGTCGACGAACTGACCCGGCCACAGCGTTTCTTCCTGGTTGGCGAAAGTCCCCTTGAGGAGGACGGTGCTGGTGTTGGTATCCACCGTGTTGTCGACAAATGAGAGGGTTCCCTGCGATGGCGACGCGCCATTGTTCGGCATCGTCGCGGTGACCTTCAGCGGGTCCACCGTCTTCTTGAGCACAGCGGGAAGGTACTGGGTGGGCACCGAGAAGGTCGCGAAGATCGGCCGGATCTGGTTGATCGTCACAAGCGGCTGATCGTCTGCCTTGATCAGGTTGCCCGTCTTGACGTTGAGGTTGCCGGTGCGGCCCTCGATCGGCGATGTGATCGTGCAGTACGAAAGCTGAAGCTTGGCGTTGTCGATGGTGGCCCGGTCGGACGCCACGGTGGCGCGTAGCGCCTCCGCGTTTGCCACGACCTGGTCATAGTCCTGTTTGGTGACGAAGTCCTGTCCAACGAGCTGGCCGTACCGCTGCACGTCGGAGTCAGCCTTCTTGAGCAGCGCCGTGTCCTTAGCAAGCTGCGCGTCGGCCTGGCGGAGCGCGGCCTGGTACGGGCGCGCGTCGATCGTGAACAGTGTCGCTCCCGCCCGCACGACCTGACCCTCGGTGAACCAGACTTTCTGCAGCTCGCCACCGATGCGGGCCTTGACCCCCACGGTGGAGATCGGCTCGATGTGGCCGATGGCGCGCAGCGACACGGGCATCGTCCTCTGCTCCACCTTGGCAACCGTCACGGGCACTGGAGGCTGCACCCGAGCTTGCTGCGAGCCACCGCAGGCGCTCAGGACGGCGGCCGCGAGAGTGGCGAACGGCGCGACAGGGCTGAAGCGGCGCTGGGACGAAACGCGCGTGAGCAAGGTCGTCGTCATCGCGCCCTTTCTCCTCAAAGTCGAGCATGCATTCATGGCTTCTCGCCTTCCTTTGTGATCGCAATTTGCTGGTCGAGGGGCGCCGCCGTGCCGGTGTCGTGGGCAAGCTGGGCGAGGGCCACGTACCAGCCGGATCGGGCCTGGATCTCCTGGGCGCGCGCGCGTGCAAGCGCGGCCTGCGCTGTGAGCAGATCGATGATCGTGCCGACCCCTTCCTTGTAGCGTCCGAGCGCGACACGCTCGGATTGCTCGGCGCTGGCGAGCAGCTCGCGGCTGGTCCGAACGAGTTGCGTCGCGGTCTTGAACGCGTAGTAGCTCTGCCAGACTTGGAGAATGACTTCCTGTTCGAGGGTGTCGGCTTGTGCCTTGGCGACGGCAGCATCTTCCTCTGCCTTGCGCACGTTGTAGGTGGTGGCAAACCCGGTGAACAGGGGTACGGTTACGAACGCCGTCGCCGACCAGGAATCAACCGGGCTCCTCCCCGGAAACGGGCTGAAGTAGGTACGGCCGGCGTTGGAGCTGAGCGCCAGATTGGGGAGGCCGTCCGAGCGTACGGCTTTGATATGGGCGGTCGCCTTGGCAGCCAGCGCCCGCATCGCCTCAAGGTCGGGGCGATTCGCCTTGGCGGTGGCGATCAGTTCCTCGACCGCGTTACTGGCGCGGTCAACTGGGACCTCGTTGGGCAACGTGCCGACGTCGTATGGCGTGTTCGCCGGCAGGCCCATTGCGGTGGCAAGCGCGCCACGCAGCGCAAACACCTCGCCCGCGGCACTCTGGAGCGCGAGCTCCGCCTGCGAGCGGGCGGTCTTGGCCTGCAGCACCTCGGCAATCGTCGCGACGCCGGCGTTGTGTCTCGTCGTTGCAGCGTCGAGTGTTGTTTGCGTCTGTTTCACGGTCACGCGTGCGGCATCGAGCTGCGCGCGCGCGTCGAGGTAGCCCACATATGTGGTCTCAACGCCGAGCACGACATTCTGGATCACGGCGTTGTGGCCCCAGTCGGCGGCGATGAGGCCGAGCCGGGCGTCCTCAGCATTCGCGGCGCGCCCGCCAAGGTCAAGCAGTAGGTAGTTCAGGGTCACAGCGGGTCCGTAGATCTCCTCGGTTATATCGGCGATTGAGTCCTGCGAGGAGTTCTTGCTGCGGTTGTAGGCTGCGGACGCGGTCACCGAGGGGTAGTAGGGCGCTTTCTTGCTGCCGACCAGTGCCGCTGCGGAACGCGCTTGGAAGTATGAGGCGCGCGTCGCAGGGTTGTTGAGCAATGCGATCTCGACGACCTTGGCAAGCGTGATCGTGGCGCCAGGCGTCAACAGCTCCTCCGGGATCCTCGGCTGCTGCGGCGCGGCTGTCGGCGCTGCCCTGGGTGTCCTCACCTCGTGCGCCGGGCTGTCGGGTGTCGGTGCGGTCAGCGCGCGTGGACCAACACTGCTGCAGCCGGCCAGCACGACGGCGCTGGCGAATAGTGCGCCCAGGCGGCGCCACCCGCCGGCTCCTCCCCGCTTCAAACAGTCTGACATCATCATCAATCTCCTTGACTAGCCTTTTGCGGCGGCCTGCACACGTGTCTGCCTCGGCATGCTCTCGCGGCACGCGCGCGCGCCGGCGGCCGAGAAGCGCACGAGATGATTCACGACGGTCGCGAGCGACCGCACGTCGCTGTCCCGGCCGCCGGTGACCTCGGCGCGCCGCATGCGGTGCGCAACCTGGACGAGCTGTGCCACCACCGCGAGCGCGCATAGCCGTGCCTCTGCCGGCATCACGCCCGGCGTGAAGCGGGCAATTGCATCCGTGAGCATTTGCTGTACCGGTCGCATGATCTCAGTGGCGACCATGTCGGGCGGCAGCACCGGGTCGAGCATCTCGCGCGACCAGAGTTCGATCAGGTCGCGCCCGTGGCTCTCGTGTAGGAGCGGCTCGAGAAAGGCATTGGCGAACGCTGTCAGCACCCTTTCGAGCGCGCGCGTGCCGGTTGCTGGTGTCATTGCCTGCCGGATGCTAGTGACGCGCTGCTCCCGCAGCACGGCCAAGCGGCGGTGGAACACCTCACGGTAAAGGTTGTACTTGCCGCCGAAGTGGTAGTTGACGGCGGCGACGTTGCACCTCGCGTCACGCGTGATCTGGCGCACCGATGTGGCGGCGAAACCGTTGCGGGCGAACAGGCGTTCGCCGACGTCAAGCAGCCGCTCGCGCGTTTTCGCACCGAGCTCGATCCGGGAGGAAACCTGCTTGGCCGACAATGCCACCGCACCTCCGACAACGGGCGGAGAGCCTATCAAACCTCTGTTTGAAACGTCAACGGGTGCGGCGCGGCAATGGCCCGCTCCTGGATCAAACGCTCACGCAATCTCAAGCCGACGCAGCAACAGCGAGGGGGTCGTGACGGCGCACCCGAGCGAGAAACTCTTACTGTCACCGCCGAGCGCAACCAGGCCGCCGAGCAGCCTGCGGAAGGAGCCACGCAGCTCCACAAACGGGTGGGCGCGCGCGGGCTGTCCATCTCTGATTGCGACTGCGGCCGCGTACATCGCAAACCGTCCGCTGACGTGATCAACGCGGGGCGGCCCACTCGGCAGCACGAGGTAGAAGCCGTCGCCGAGCCGCTCAAGCAACTCGCGTTGCGGCGCCGGTCGGCCTGGCACCAGCACCAGATTCGCTGGGCCTGCGGCCGGCGGGTGCAGGTAAGAAGGTCGCACGCTGCCTCCGGCTGTGCCCTCGCCGCGGCGCGCCTCCTGCCAGGTGGCGGGGCACTCCTGAACGCGTCGCTCCCCGATCAGCACGATCCGGCGCGCGGGGAAACCCTCACCGTCGCATGGCTGTGGCATGAGCCCTTCCGCGCCCGCGCGATCATCTACGAGATGCCAGGCCGGCGCCGCTCGCGCGCCGGCGAGACTGCCGGACGCGCGTGCGAGCTGGTGCCCGAGTGCCGCCAGCAACGGCGCCGCCACCGCTGGCGCGAGCAGAACATCGGCGAGCTGCCGCTCCGGCATGGCGCCGCGCATGACGAGGAGCGCGGCCTCGCTCGCTCGTTCGACGAGCAGCCTGGGCTCGAGGTCGGCAAGCGTTCGCGCGGCAAAGTGGAAGAGGCGCCATGGCCCGTCGGGCGGCGCAACCATGAGCTCCACGGCGGCGCCACTTGTACGTGCGTGAGCGAGGAACCCCTCGCCGGTGGCAAGTGAGCTGCGGGCGCCGCCGACCAGGATGCGCGCCTGCACGAGCGCCAGACGCGGCCGCACGCGTGCAAGCCGCGCCGCAACGCTGCTGCCGAACGTTTCCTGCTCGTCCCAGCTCGCAACCGGCTCCGGGTCGGGAACCAGGGTCACCCCCAACAACCCGCGGGGCGGCAATGGGTCGGGCGCAGGCACGCGGTTGGCAAGCGCCGCCAGCGCCGCTTCACGGCCTGCGCGCGCCTCGCTGCCGGCGGCAGCGGCGAAGCCGGCAGCATGCGCGTCGCTGGCCCGGCATGCGACGCCGACCTCGCGCGCCCGGCGCTGCTGCCAGCCGCCGCCGGCGTCACGGACGAGCAGAGAGCTGTCGCCCACGCGCGCGAACACCTCGAAGCGGACACGGCGGCGGGCGAAAACCTCGGCCGCGCTGGCGAGCGCTGCATGCAACCCGGTGTCGCCCGTCATCGTGCCTCCAGCCCGGTGACGAGCAACCAGGGCGCGACCGTGCCGACCGGAACAACATCGCCTTCTTTGCTGCACCAGCCGGGCTCGGCGCTTGGCAGGCTGGGCTGAGCGGCGGCGCGCATCCCGTCGCACACGGCCGCGAGGCGCCCGACAAGCGTGAACGGTGCCAGGGCACGGACGGGGAGTCCGCGGCGCAACGTGCACGCCCGCCGCACGCGCAACGCCAGCAACCCGGTCGCGGCGTCAACCGTGCCCGCGTCGAGGGCGGCAACCTCGATCTCGGCGTCCGCGCGCGGCGGCGCGGGCAGCGCGCCCACGGCAGCGATGACGAGGTTCGAGATGCGCGGCCGCGGCGGCGCGTGTACGTTGGCGCGACGCGCGTTCCCGGGCTCCGCGCGGGCGGGCGCGGCGGTCGCGCGGTCGGCGAGGGCGCCCACCACGACGCCACCCGCGAGCAACGGCCGCGGGGCGGCGACCACGCCTTCGTCGTCGAGCGTGAAGCCACCGGGCAGATCGGTGCGCGTGGGGTCGTCGGTTACGTCGAGCTCGAGCCTGAGCACGCGGTCGCCGCGCCGGCGGGACCACGGCGACGCGCCGCGCCGCAGCAAATCGGCTTCCAGGAGATGGCCGAAGAGCTCGTGCACGAGCACGGCCGTCGCCGCCGGGGCGAGCAGCACTGGCCCGGCGCCGGCACGGACCACTGCCGCCGGCAGCGCCGGCGCTGGGCTCTCCGCCGGCACGACCGGAGGCCAGGTCGTGAGGGTGCGGTGGCCGTCCGCGAACGTGAGCTCGGCGAGCTCCGGACGGAGGCCGTCACAGGCGCTCTCGCGTGTCAGCACGGCGGCCCAGCTCCAGCGCCAGCGCACGCTCACGAGGTCGCTTACGTGGCAATACGGCAGGGCGGAGAATGACGGCGGCGGTGGCAGCGCGGGCAGCTCAAGCGCAGGCAGACGGCGAACAGGGGCGCCGAGCAGCTCCGCCAGGGTCGGGCGCTCGATCCCGTCGACGGAGAGGAGGGCGCCATCCCGCCGGATGGCGGCGCCCTCACGTGTGAGCGCCTCACGCGCCCGGACCTCGCCTCCGGCCACGCGCCAGCACACCTCGACCCGACGCTCTAGATAGAGGTCGGTGAACTCGCCGACGCGCGCGTGACGGATCGCCGCGGCAAGCTCTGCGAGCGCGGGAGCTGCCTGCTCCTTCATCATTCGACGTGATAGCATAAACCGCCTTCCGGCAGCGCTGGGACAACGCAGCAGCGAGCGCAAGGCGTGCCTTCGGCGAGCTGTCGGCTACGAGGAGGTAACGTGAGCGAGGACGTGCGCCGCCAGTTGCACAAGCTCGAAGCGGCCAGCCTTGAAGGCGGCGGCAAGGAGCGCATCGCCAAGCAGCACGCCGCCGGGAAGCTGACCGCGCGCGAGCGCCTCGACCTCCTGCTCGACGCGGGCTCGTTCGATGAAGTCGACCGGCTCGTGACGCATCGCAGCCACGACTTCGGCATGCAGCGGCAGCGCGTCCCGGGCGACGGCGTCCTCACCGGTTTCGGCCGCATCGAGGGGCGCCCGGTCGCCGTGTTCGCGCAGGACTTCACCGTCTTCGGCGGCTCGCTCTCGGAAGCGGTCGCCGAGAAGATCTGCAAGATCATGGATCTCGCCCTCAAGTACGGGCTGCCGATCATCGGCCTGAACGACTCGGGCGGCGCGCGCATCCAGGAGGGCGTCGTCTCGCTTGCCGGCTACGCCGACATCTTCCTCCGCAACACCCTGGTTTCGGGTGTGGTGCCGCAGATCTCGGCGATTCTGGGGCCGTGCGCAGGCGGCGCCGTCTACTCGCCGGCAATCACTGACTTCGTCTTCATGACCAAGAGCACGAGCTACATGTTCGTCACCGGTCCCGAGGTGATCCGGACCGTCACCCATGAGGACGTCACCATGGAGCGCCTGGGCGGCGCCGCGACCCACAGCCAGCTCTCCGGGGTCGCGCATTTTGCCTGCGAGGACGACCTCGACACGCTCGGCTCGGTGCGCAGGCTCATGGGTTTTCTGCCGCTCAACAACGCCGCTGACCCGCCCGTGCGCGAGACCGCCGACACGCTCGAGCGCGAGGAGGATGCGCTTGACCGCCTGGTTCCCGAGGATCCGAACAAGCCCTACGACATCAAGCAGCTCATCCGCCTGATTGCGGACGAGGGTGAGTTCTTCGAGGTGCATGCCGGGTTCGCGCGCAATCTCGTGGTGGGTTTCGTGCGCATGGGCGGGCGACCGGTGGGCGTGGTCGCCAACCAGCCCGCTCACCTTGCTGGCGTGCTCGACATCAATAGCGCCGTGAAAGGCGCGCGCTTTGTGCGCTTCTGCGACGCCTTCAACATCCCACTCCTTGTGCTCGAGGACGTGCCCGGGTTCCTGCCGGGCGTCGAGCAGGAGCACGGCGGCATCATCCGCAACGGCGCCAAGCTGCTCTACGCGTTGGCCGAAGCCACGGTGCCGAAGATCACCGTGATCACGCGCAAGGCGTACGGCGGCGCCTACTGCGTCATGGGTTCGAAGCACATCCGCGCCGATTTCAACTTCGCTTACCCCACGGCGGAGATTGCCGTGATGGGGCCGCAGGGGGCGGTGAACATTCTCTACAAGCGCGAGCTCGAGCAGGCAGAAGATGTCGAGGCGCGGCGCGCCGAGCTCGTGCGCGAGTACGTCAACAAGTTTGCCAACCCGCTCATCGCGGCGGAACGCGGCTACGTGGACGCGGTGATCGCGCCGCGCACGACCCGCCGGCGTGTGGTCGCTGCCCTCCAGCTTGCCACCAACAAACGCGACTGGATGCCGCCCAAGAAACACGGCAACATCCCGCTATGAGGCCGGGAAGAGGGCAGAGGGCGGAGGGGAGAGAGATGCCGCCGAGCGCCGCGACGAACGCGCGCACGCAGTCTCTGCTCTTCCATCTCGAGTCCCCACGCCAAGATGGGGGCGAGGGCGCGTGAGAATCCTCGTCGCTAACCGCGGCGAGATCGCCGTCCGGCTCATGCGCGCGTGCCGCGAGCTCGGCCACGAGACCGTGGCCGTCTACTCCGACGTTGACCGCACCCAGCCGCACGTGCTCATGGCCGACCTTGCGCTGCGCATCGGCCCGCCGCCGGCACGCTCGTCGTACCTCGACCAGGGCGCAATTCTGGCCGCCGCGCGTTCGAGCGGCGCGGACGCCGTGCACCCCGGCTACGGCTTCCTCGCCGAGAACGCCGAATTCGCGCGCGCGGTGGCGGCTGCGGGCCTGATCTGGATTGGGCCGCCGCCCGAGGTCATCGAATTGCTCGGCTCGAAGACGGCGGCGCGCGAGGTCGCGCGCCGCGTCGGCGTGCCCATCGTTCCGGGCAGCGAACCGCTCACTGGCGCGGTCGCCGCACATGCGTTCGCCGCCGAGGTTGGTTATCCGATCCTGCTCAAGGCCGTGGGCGGCGGCGGCGGCAAGGGGATGCGGGTGGTGCACGCGCAGGCCGAGATCGAGGAGGCTTTCGCGCGCGCCGCATCGGAGGGCAAGGCGTTCTTCGCCGACGCACGCGTCTACGCCGAGAAGCTCATCGAGCGTCCGCGCCACATCGAGGTGCAGATCCTCGGCGATCGCCACGGCACGCTCGTGCACCTGGGCGAGCGCGAGTGCTCGCTCCAGCGCCGCCATCAGAAGGTGGTGGAGGAGTGCCCCTCGCCCGCCGTGGACGGGAACCTGCGCGAACGCCTGGGCGCTGCCGCGCTCGCGGTCGCGCGCGCGGCGGGCTACCGCTCGGCGGGGACGGTCGAGTTTCTGCTCGCACCCGACGGCGCGTTCTACTTCCTCGAGGTCAACACCCGCCTCCAGGTCGAGCACCCGATCACGGAGGTCGTGTACGGCGTTGATCTCGCCCAGCTCATGATCCGCGAGGCGCTCGGCGAGCCGCTGCCGCTGCACCAGGAAGAGCTCCAGCCGCGTGGACACGCGGTCGAGTGCCGCGTCTACGCCGAGGACCCGCTGCGCGGCTTCGCGCCCTCGCCCGGCACGATCCTACACCTCGAACGGCCGGACGGCCCCGGTGTGCGAGTGGACAGCGGCGTACGCGAAGGCTCGCTTGTCCCGCTCGACTACGACCCGATCCTCGCCAAGCTGATCGTCTGGGCGGGCGACCGGCCGGCGTGCCTGCAGCGCCTGCGCCGCACGCTCGCGGAGTACCGCATCGCCGGCATCGCCACCACGCTGCCGCTCTTCCGCCTGCTGCTTGACGTGCCCGAGTTTCAGGCGGGCGCGCTCCACACCGGCCTGCTCGATGAACTGCTCTCGCGCGGGCCGGTGCAGGCGCTCGAAGCGGCGGTTGACCCCGCCCTCGAGCAGGCGGCCATCATTGCGGCCGCCTGCCTCGCCGCCGACGAGGCGCAGCGCGTGCCGCACGACGGCTTTGTCGTCGCGGAGCGCGAAGGCGGGCGTTGGCGCGCCGCCGGACGGCGCGCCGCGCACGGAAGGGGACCGCGCTGATGCGGTGGCTCGTCGACCTGGACGGTCGCGTCGTCGAGGTCGGGGTGCGCCGCCTCGAGCAAGGGTTCGAGGTCACGCTCGGCGGCGTCGCCCATCAGGTCGAGCTGGTGGCGGTTCGCGCCGGCCTGGCGGGTCTGTTCTTTCCCGATGGCCGCAGCTTCGCGGTCGCCAGCCAGCGCTTGGAACGCAACCGCTTCCGGCTCTTGCTCTCGCAGCGCCAGTTCGAGGTGCGCCTGCGCGACCCGCACGAGCGCGCCCCGGGGGCGGTGGCCGGCGGGCGGAGCGGCCCACACCAGGTCAAGGCGCCGATCCCTGGGCGGGTGGTGAGTATCGCGGTGCGTGCCGGCGACGAGGTTCAGGTCGGGCAGGCGCTGCTTGTGCTCGAGGCGATGAAGATGGAGAACCAGATCTGCGCCGAGGCTTTGGGCCGCGTCCAGGAGGTGCTGGTGTCGCCGGGTGTCACGGTCGAGGGCGGCCAGACCCTGGTGGTGGTTGCGTGATATCCAGCTTCCTGGATGCAAATTCGTCCTTCCGAATACCGGCGGTGATCGTTAGTTGAACTAAGTAATTCAAAAGGAAAGAGTTAGGCTTGAGAGGCGGGCTGGCAGGAGACTTGCTTCGGACAGCAGGCGTGGTAGTATCTTCGGCGCAGCCGGTTTATGGTGTGGCCAGTCCACTGTCATCTGACACCGCGTTTTGCACCTTGTTGGCGAAAGGAGGCACGAGCACAACCTTGAGCACACGCAGCAACGAAGTTGAGGGCACACAATCAGGATGAAAGAGGAGGTTGTATGAGGAATCGTGGCTTGTTTGTTCTGGCTTTCCTCGCCGCGCTGTTTATGGCGACGGGGGTTTTGGCCCAGACAACCGGCACTATCGAGGGCACGGTCGTGGACGAGAAGGGCGCGCCGCTGCCGGGGGTGATGATCGAAGCGACGTCGCCCAACCTGCAGGGGAACAAGGTGGCGACATCGGACACCGCCGGTAACTTCCGCCTGGTGTTCCTGCCGCCGGGGGACTACACGGTGAAGGGCACCCTGTCGGGGTTCGCCACCACCGAGCAGGCCGACATCAAGGTCGGCCTGGGCCGCACCGTGACCGTGCACATGAAGATGCAAAGCGCGTTCAAGGAGCAGATCGTGGTGACCGGCCAGGCGCCGACGGTCGATGTGCGATCGATGGAATCGGGCACGAACATCGACAAGGCCATGATGGAGGGTCTGCCGGCCGGCCGCAACTACACCGCGATCATGAGAATCGCCCCCGGCACCGCCACCGACGCTTCGGGCAACACTGTGTACGGGTCGACTGGCGCCGAGAACTCCTACTACATCGACGGCGTGAACACTACCGGCGTCGAGCTCGGCCAGCAGGGCAAGAACCTCAACATGGAGTTCGTTGAGGAGATGCAGGTCAAGACCGGTGGCTACGCGGCGGAGTACGGCCGCGCCACCGGCGGCATCGTCAACGTGATCACGAAGTCCGGCGGCAACGAGTTCCACGGCGACGTATTCGGCTACTACGACCCGTCGAAGTTTCAGTCCAACACCAAGGCGGAGGTCGACAGAATCTCCGCGCAGTTCTCGCGCTCCTCGGTGCTGGATTCCTACAAGCGCGCCGATTACGGCGTCGACCTCGGCGGCTTCCTGATGAAGGACAAGCTCTGGTACTTCGTCGCCTACGACTACGTGAAGAACGATACCAACAACAAGGTTGCGAAGGACTTCGCGGCGTACGGCGGCGAGAACCGCGGCTTCCTGCCGGTGGGCATGATCATCACCGACACATTCAAGCGTAATCTGTGGTCTGGCAAGGTCACCTACCGGGCGACGCAGAACCACTCGTTTGTGATCTCAGCGTTCGGCGACCCGTCGACGGAAACAGGTCCGCTCGGTCCGACCTACGCCACCAACTTGGCCGGTCTGCTCGGCTCCAACGACACCGGCGGCACCGACTGGACCGTCAAGTACGAAGGTGTGCTGGGCTCCAACGTGGTCGTAAACGCGCGCTATGGGCACCACAAGGAGAATGACCAGTTCGGCGGCTCGGGCCACGATACGATCGCGGTCATCGACTACACGCACCCGCTTTACCTGGCCACCGGAACGACGCCAGTCTGGGATGGGTGGGGTTATGCAACCACTGCGGACTACGGCCGTGACGCCGTCAATGGCGACCTCAGCTACTTCTTGGCCAACTTCGGCGGCGACCACGAGTTCAAGTTCGGCGTCGAGTACGAGAAGAACATGATCAACAAACTGACCCTGAATTCGGGCGGCCAGCGCATCTATATCTTCCGCAAACTGGTGAACGGCGTCTACCAGATCTACTACCGGCACCGCTTCTACATGTCGCACACCCCTCCGGGCGGCAACAAGTACCTGGTCGACAACTCCTACATCACCGACCTCCACGTCGACAGTTTCAGCAAGGCCTACTCGGCGTACCTTCAGGACTCCTGGAAGGTCGGCAGCAACCTCACGCTCAACCTGGGCGTGCGGTGGGAGCGGCAGCAGATGTTCGACGCCGACCGCGCGGTCACCGCGGACATGAAGAAGAACTGGGCGCCGCGCCTCGGTTTTGTCTGGGATCCAAAGGGCGACGGGAGGTCCAAGGTCTACGGCTCGTGGGGCTATTTCTACGAGACAATTCCGGCGGACATGATTGCCCGCTCGTTCGGCGGTGAGATCGACGGTTTCTTGTACAACTTCAACGGCGCGTACGGCGATCCCAACCGCACCAACGTCGCGTGCAACTCGGCCGCCAACGCGCTGCGCTCCTGCTCGATCCTCGGCAGCGACCGCACCCCCGTCGACCCCAACATCAGGGGTCAGTACATCAAGGAGCTCGTGCTCGGCGCCGAGACCGAGGTGGCTAAGGACTGGGTGGTCGGCGGCAAGTTCATCTACCGCGACCTGGCCCGTGTCATCGAGGACGCGCTCACCTCGACCGGCGGCTACTTCGTCGGCAACCCGGGCGAAGGGATTCAGAACGTCGACTACGACATGAATGGCGCTGGCCCGTACGTGGTGTCCCCGGCGAAGCGCACGTTCAAGGGCTTCGAGATCGATGTCAGGAAGCGGTTCTCGAACAACTGGCAGTTTATGGCGTCCTATCTCTACTCCAAGCTCGAGGGGAGCTACGACGGCACGTTCCAGGCCTCGACCGGTCAGCTCGACCCGAACATCAACTCCGCCTACGACTACGCCGAGTTCCAGGTCAACAACAACGGGTACCTCTCGAACGACCGCCGTCACCAGGTCAAGCTGGAGGGCACCTACACCGCGCCGTTCGGGCTCACCGTCGGCCTCTCGACGTACTGGCGCTCCGGCACGCCGGTCACCGCGTATGGCTACTCCGCGGCGTACCAGAACTGGGAGTTCTACCTTTCTGAGCGCGGTGCTTTCGGCCGCACCAACAACGAGTACGAGGCGGACGTCCACCTCGGCTACCCGCTAAAGCTCGCCAAGGGCATCAACCTCAACCTCCTGGTGGACGTCTTCAACGTGCTCAACCGCCAGGGCGAGACGGGCCGCAACGAGCGGTACGACCTCGGCGAGGACTATGAGGTCATCAACTACGCCGCCAATGGCACCTCCGCGGGAACGTTTGTGGCGCCGATCAAGCCCGGCGATCCGAAAACCCCGCCGACCAACCCGGCGTTCAACACAACCAATGCCTGGCAGGCGCCGCGGTCAATCCGCTTGGGCGTTCGCCTCAGCTTCTAGCTCGCATCTGCGCTGTCCTGAGGGGGCCTTCGGGCCCCCTTTCTTTTTCTGGTTAGAAACGCCGGGCGAGCGAGGTCGCGTAGCCGGTCAGCTCGGCGTACCGCTCGCCGCTGGTAGTACCGGAGACGCACGCCGGCCCTTCTCAGTAGACGGTGGCGGTCGAGCGCGCGGCATTGAGCTCGGCGTTGGGAAGCTGCGGCCGCACCTCGATCTCAAGGCCTGTGGAGGGGATCGCAAGGCGCCAGCGCGCCAGGTAGGTTGCGCCGGTGCGGAGGCTCCCTCCACCACGCGCCGACGCCGACCGTCACGGCCTCGGCCGGGAGCGTGCGGATGCGGCCGTCGCGCGTGACAAGCGTGGAGGAGAACGCCGGCGCCGCGCTGCCGTCACCGCGCCGCAGCCGACCGCTGATGCAGAGCCCCGAATATACTGAATGCGGAGATTGCGCTGAGCACGGTCCTGCTTTTGCTCCTCGGGTGGGCGCTCGCCGCGGCGATGATGGCGGCGCTCTGGGTCGTCCAGCGTGTCCGCCGCGACGCCGGCGTCGTGGATGTTGGCTGGGCCGCCGGGCTCGGCCTGCTGGCCCTCCTGTACGCGCTCGCGGGCAGTGGTCCTCCGCTCCGGCGCGTGCTCGTGGCGGCGATGGCCATGGCGTGGTCGCTGCGCCTGTCGTGGCATCTCCTCGCCGACCGCCTGATCGGCAAGCCCGAGGACGGACGCTACCAAACGCTGCGGGCGCGCTGGGGCGAGCGAGCGCAGGTGAGCTTCTTCGCTTTCTTCCAGGTGCAGGCGCTGGTGGATGTGGTGCTTTCCGTGCCGTTCATGGTCGCGATGCGGGGTTCGGCGACGCTGGATGTGTGGACCGTTGCCGGCGTGCTGGTGTGGCTGGTCGCGGTGATTGGCGAAGCGCTCGCCGACAAGCAGCTCGCCCACTTCCGCGCCGACGCCGGGAACCGCGGGCGCACATGCGGCGTCGGTTTGTGGCGCGCCTCGCGCCATCCCAACTACTTCTTCGAGTGGCTCCATTGGTGGGCATACGTGCTGCTGGCGGTCGGCTCGCCGGTATGGTGGGCGACGCTCATCGGTCCTGCGCTGATGCTCTACTTTCTGCTGCGGGTCACGGGAATCCCGGCCACCGAGGCGCAGGCTGTGCGCTCGCGCCCCGACTACGCCGACTACCAGCGCACGACGAGCGCGTTCATCCCCTGGTTCAAGAAGAGACCGGGGTCCGGAACAGCGGGCTGATTTCCGAGCCCCGAGCCCCGAACCTTGGTTTCCTTGCCCGAAGCAGCCGAGAGCGTTGATCTCCTTCTCGACGGCCGCGAGGACGTCGCAGCGCTCCGATCACCTGAGGCGAGGAGCGCATCGAGTGAAAGGCGCCAGATGCGTAGCGGGCGGTCTTAACACGATTGGGCTGTCATGCGCCCGTCTACTGGACTGCCGCGGGAGGCCCAGCCTCTAGCCGGCGGCTACGAAGAGCTCGTGGTACTCGCGCAGGTCGCTGGCCCAATGGCCGGGCGCCAGCACGTGGTGGTTCCCGAGCGGGCGCGTGAGCAACTCGCGGACGTCCGCGGCGAGGCGTACCTGCACCTGCGTGCGGCAGCGCCCTGGGCTGTCGCCGCTGCCGAGGATCTCGGCATCCGAGGCGAACAGGGCCCGCAGGTCGGCGCCGCCGACGCGGGCGACGGTGGCGGGTCCCGGTGGGAGGTCGCCCGCAATGCCGACGCCGAGCGACGACTCAAAGTGCGAGCGCAGCGAGTACCGCGACACGAGGCGGCGGGCGATCGTGCAGTGCGCCAGCCACAGCGTGCCGGCCGCCGGGTCGACGTCTTGCGGGTTCGCCATGAACCCCGGGCGGCCGGTCGTCAACTGCATCCAGAGCAGCGTCAGTGTCGCCGGCACGTCGCCCTCGCAGCCCGCCACGATGCCCTCGTCCTGGAGCCACGAGAGCGCCAGACATCCGGTGGTGCCGGCCTCGGTCACGAGGTCGAAGCAGCGCACGGCGCACGCGTCCAGGCGGTGGGCGCGGACGACGGCGCGGAGCGCCACGGTCACGCGTGCGGCGGCATCAAGATCGAGCGGTGATGGCTCGTGGACAGCCTCGGCGGCCGCCGTGACGTGGTCCCTGACGTGCTTCGTCTCGCCGGTGTCGGCGTCGCGGAGCGCGTCGAACACTTCCTCCAACGGAACGTCGACGACCGCCGGGCCCCACGTCGCCTGGACAAGCTCCGCGGACGGCATGCTCGCCACGAGCCAGTCGGACGGGACGCCGATGCGGCCCAGCCGCACGGACTGCAGGCGCCGGCGTACCTCGAGGTGGCGGGCGAGGCGTGAGAGTGATCGGTCGTCGCCGTCGTCGAGAAGGTAGATCCGACCGCTGCGTCCACGCTGGCGCAGGTAGCTCAGGACCTCGAGCGCGGCGGGAAGCGAATTCAGCTCGGTGTGCGCCAGCAGGAAGACCGGTCCCGGCAACCGGTCGATCGCTGCGAGCGCCAAGTGCTCCGTGCCCCCGGTGACCATGAGCAGAGCGTCGGGCAGGTCACTCTCGCCGGTCACGAAGCGGTAGGCGACCTGACGCCGTTGCAGGTGCTCCGCGACGCGGGCAACGGCTGCGGCGACCTGTGCCGGGGCGTTGAGAGCGGCGGCGAGCGGGCGGATCGACAGCATGCCTGCAAGGAGGATAAGCCTGTTCGCCCCAGGAGAGGTGTGAGATGCGTCGGCGGCTCATCTGGCACGACTGGGCTCTCCGGCGCCGGCCTCCTCGACTGCCGCCCATGGCTGTGAGCGCCCTGACGCGGCTCCGCCTATCCACCTCAGCCAGATACCGACCCGGTACTCTTGAAGAATGTGCCGAGAGCGCCGGACCTGGTGCCTACGGGGGAGCGATCAGCCTCACCACGAGCTGGCGAGCGGGCCGATCGCCTTTTCGACGGCGGTGAGGACGTCGCAGCGCTCGACGGCGGCCATCATCGCGTTGTGGTCGGGGAAGAGCGGGCGGTCCTCCTCGAGGTGCTCGACCACGTTGCGCACCGCGGCCTTGGCGGCGAGCGTGCCCGTGCCGGGGGTGAAGGCGCGGAAGTCGAGCGCCTGGGCCGCGGCGATCAGCTCGATCGCGAGCACGCCGTAGGCGTTGGTGAGGATTTGCTTGGCCTTGAGCGCGCCGTTCATCCCCATCGAGACAAAGTCCTCCTGGTCGGCCGCGGCCGGGATCGACTGAACACACGACGGCTGCGAGAGGATGCGCTGCTCAACGATGAGCATGTCGGCGGTGTACTGCGAGAGCATGAGGCCGGAGAACATGCCGGCGCCCTTGCTGAGGAATGCGGGGAGGCCCACCGACAGTGCCGGGTTGAGCAGGCGGTTGAGGCGGCGTTCGGAGAGCACGGAGACGGTCGTGAGCCCGGCCGCGATCATGTCGAGCGGCAGCGAGATCGGCGTCCCCTGGAAGTTGGCGCCGGTGAGCACGCGGTTCTCCTCGCACACGAAGATCGGGTTGTCGGCGACGCCGTTCAGCTCGATCTCGAACTGCTTCCTCGCGTACGCGAGCGCGTCGCGCACCGCGCCGATCACCTGCGGCGTTGAGCGCATCGAGTAGGCGTCCTGGACCTTGACCTTGAGCTTGCCGGTGACGAGGTCCGAGCCCGCCATGACCTTACGCAAGTTGGCGGCGCAGGTCACCGCGCCGGGGAAGCCGCGCAGCTCGTGGAGGCGCGCCTGGTACGGCTTCATGTTGGCGAGCAAGGCCTCGAGCGTCATGCCGGCCGCGATCTCCGCCTGCTTGATCCAGCGCTCGGCGTCGAAAATGAGCAGGCTGCCGATCCCGGTGATGAGGTTCGAGCCGTTGATGGCGGCGAGGCCGTCGCGCGCGCGCAGGCCCGGCACGGCGATACCGGTCTTTGCCAATGCGTCCTTCGTCGGCATGCGCTCGCCCTGATAGAAGCTCTCGCCTTCGCCGAGCAGCGAGAGCGCAAGCTGGCTCATCGGGGACAGGTCGCCGCACGCGCCGACTGAGCCCTTTTCGCATACCACCGGGGTGACGCCCTTGTTCAGCATCTCGACGTACGTCAGGGGGATCTCGGGACGGCAGCCGGAGTAGCCACGCGCGTGCACGTTGATGCGCGACACCATCGCGGCGCGCACGTGCTCAATCGGGGCGGGCGCGCCGATGCCGGCGGCGTGGTTGTAGATCAGGTAGCGCTGGAACTGCTTGACCTGCTCGTCCGAGAGCACGACCTCGGAGAACTCGCCGATGCCGGTGTTGACGCCGTACATGATCTCGTGCGCGACGATCTTTCTCTCCAGCATGCCGCGGCAGGTCGTGATCCGCTCCAGTGCAGCGGGTGCGAGCTCAACCTTGTCGCCGTGGCGCGCAACGTTGACGACGCCTTCAATCGTCAGATGCTGTCCGTCGAGGATCACAGGCATGAGGGCCCTTCCTGGCGGGCGCTCGCACGGTCGTCCGCTCCAAGTCCGAAATCATACCGGCTTTTCACAAGCGGCTGAGCCGGGGCGCCGCGGCCGGAGCGGCGGAACTCTCCGGTAGTATGAGTCCATGACCGTGAACGGCGCCCGGCTGACGTCCGAAGCTGGCGCGAGACGTTTAGCCGCGCTTGCGGTGATCATTCCAACCCGCAATGAGGAAGCCACGATCCGTGCGTGCCTGCAGTCGGTGGGAGACCACGATGGCGTGCGCGTCGTGGTCTCGGACGAAGACAGCACGGACGGCACGTTCGCCATTGTCAGGAGTGGGTTTCCGCATGTCCTGATTGTGACTGGGCCGCCCGGGCGCGGCGGGCAGCTCAACCGCGGCGTGGCCGCCGCAGCGGCGCACGCCTATCTCTTCCTGCATGCCGATTGCCGGTTGCCGGCAGGTTGGTGGCCGGCGATGCGCGCCGTCCTTGGCAATCCTGACGTGGCGTTGGGGTGCTTCCGCCTGCACACCGAGCCGCCGCCGGGCTGCAGGCGCGGCGCCCTCGCGCACGCGTGGTGGCGCCTGCTCGACCTGCGCGGCCCGGGGCTTCGGGTTGCCGTACGGGGACCAGGGGCAGTTCGTGCGCCGCGAGGTGTTTTCGGCTGTGGGCGGATTTCCTGATATTCCGCTCATGGAGGACGTTGCCTTTGCGCGTGCGTGCCTGCGCCACGGGTGTATTGAGCGCCTACCAGATGTGATCCGGACCACAGCGCGGCGCTTCGCGCGCCATCCGCTGCACGCCCGGGTCTGTACCGCGACGTTCCCGTTCCTCTATCGTTGCGGCGTGAGGCCGGAGCGACTTGCGCGCTGGTACGGCGAGGTGCGATGAGGACCGAGGTGGTGGTGTTCGGCCGCGTGCCGGCGCCGGGCGCGGTGAAGACACGCCTCGCCGCCGAGGTCGGCCCGATGGTGGCGGCGCAGATCTACCGCATGCTGCTCGACCACACGCTGCGCGAAGCCGTCGCGAGCGGGTTCCCGGTGACGCTCTCGCTCGCCGAGGCCCCCGGCGCCGTCACGAGATGGACGCCGCCGCCCAACATCGCCGTCGAGATGCAGAACCCGGGCGACCTCGGTGAGCGCATGGCCGGCTGCTTCAGCACGCATTTTGCCGCACGCGCTGGTGTGGTCGTGCTGATTGGGTCGGACGCGCCGCGCATCGAAGCGACGCTCGTCAGACACGCAGCGTGCATTGCGGAGTGGGGGCAGGTTGCGCTTGGGCCGACCTTTGATGGTGGCTACATGCTGGTCGGCCAGCGCGCCCCCCGGCGTCGCGATGTTTGAGGAAATGCCGTGGTCGTCGCCGAGCACCCTGGCCGCGACGCGGGAGCGATTGCGCGCCCTCGGCAAGAGCTGCGAGGAGTTGCCGGCGATCGCCGACGTCGACACCCTCGCCGACGTGCGCGCACTGCTGGCCGACGCAGAGGTTGGGCCGGAGCTGCGTGCTAAGGTCGTGGCGGTGATGTCGTTGCGAAGAGGTGAGATCACATGAGCCACATCGGTTTCATTGCCGGTTCCGGGTTTTCCATTCCTGACGGTGCGGCCGTGAGAACGCGCACGCTGGCGACGCCGCACGGCTCGGTCGAGGTCGCCGAGTGGGAGGAGTGCGGTCACCGCGTGACGTTTCTCCCCCGCCACGGCCCCGGACATGCCCGGCTCTCGCACCAGATCGTGCACCGTGCGAACCTGGCGGCGCTTCACATTCAAGGCGTCAACGCGATCGTTGCCTCTACGGCGGTGGGCCTGCTTGAGCCGGCTGTACCGCTCGGTATTGCACTCTTGTTCGACGATCTCTACTTTCCTTCCAACCGACTCCCCGACGGCACGCTGGCCACGTTCTTTGACGACGAAGACGATACGCTTCGTGGGCACTGGATCCCGGCTATGCCGTTCTCGCCGGCGCTGCGGACGCTCTTGGCGCAGGCCGCCGACCGGGCCGGCCTCGCAATCGTGGATGGTGGCTGCTACGTCCACGCGGACGGGCCACGCTTCAACACCAGGGCGGAGCATGCCGCATTTCGCGCCGCAGGCGGCACGGCGGTGAGCCAGACGTGCGGCCCTGAGGCCGTGTTCGCGGGTGAGATCGGGATCCCCTATGCGCTCGTTGGGTTCGGCGTCAACTACGTCGCCGATGTCGAGGCGGCAGGCGTCGCCGAGACGGGGCTGGACGCGCTTCTGGCCCGACATGGCGAGGTCGTCGGCGCTCTGTTCCGCGAGTTCCTCGCGTTGCTGCCCGTGGCAACCCAGTTTGCCTGTGACACCGGCACGGTCTATCGCTTGCCACGCTAACTCGTGCCTGAGCCAGGCTCAGGCGTAGCCCGCCGTGAGCCTGGGTCGCGGCATCGGATTGACTCCACGCGCAGGCCTTGACATGCAACGGGGAAGCAGAGTAACGGATACCTTACCCGACGCAGGCGGAGGCGATCCGAAAGGCCGGCGATGCCTTCAATCGCACGCGGCTCACGCCGGGACGGGCCAGGCGGCTGCGACACTTCTTCGCCTGGAGACGCTGGTCCTTACCGTCGCGGCGGAGCGTGCACGGGGTGCTACTGTGAACGCGACGGGGCTCGCTTGGGGGACAGACGCACTGATTGCCATGGCGTGCTCCATGGCTGTGGCTGACCTGCTTGGTCGCATCAGGATGTGATGAACGCGCTGCCCTCGGGTGGGGCGGACGGAAAGGGCACGTGATGAAGGCAGTAGCGGTATTTCCCGAGCAGCGAGAGATCAAGCTGTTTGAGCACCCAGAGCCATCGCTGCAGACGCGAACTGACGTCACGCTGCGCATGCCGAGCCACGGGATCAAGAACGTCGTCACCTTGGCGTGATGCCATGGCACACTCGAGCTCCCGAACGGGTGTGACCGCCAGGCAAAGAGAGCATCGGTTGCAAACCTGGATTGATGTGTCGGTGCCGCTGCGAACCAACATGGTGCGGTGGCCCGGGGACCCACCGGTGCGCATTGAACGCGTCCTCGATTTTGAGCTCGGCCACGGCGTGGCCGTCTCTAGACTCGACATGGGGACCCACACCGGCACCCACATCGACGCCCCCGCGCACTTCGTCCGCGATGGCGCCAGCCTGGATGCGATGCCGTTCGCGGCCACCGTGGGGCGGGCGCGCGTGGTCGCGATCCGCGACCGCACGATGATCACTCCCGAGGAACTGGCCAGACACCACCTGCGTCGGGGCGAGCGCGTGCTGTTCAGGACGAGCAACTCCTCGCGCTGCTGGCACACGGACGACTTCGTCAAGGACTTCGTCCACGTCACGCCTGCGGCGGCGCGCCTTCTCGTCGAGCGCGGCGTGCGCACCGTAGGGGTGGACTATCTCTCGATAGGTGGTTGGGGCAGCGGCGGTGAGGAGACGCACCGCGTGTTGCTGGAAGCGGGAATCTGGATCATCGAGGGTTTGAACCTGGCGCGCGTGCGCCCGGGCCGCTATGACCTGATCTGCTTGCCGCTGCGGGTGCATGGCGGCGAGGGCGCGCCGGCACGTGCGATCATGCGTCTGTTGCCGCCGCGGCGCCAAGCCTAATGTTGCCCACGGAAGCCATTCGGAAACGGGGAGCGTGACAATTTCCAGGGCATGTCGGAGCGCTATGCAAGGGGATGCATTTGCCAGCGTGGCGCTGCAGGCACGTCCGTCACGCCGCGTCGGCTGCGGTGCGCGCTGCGACAAGCGCCGACCCGCGGCTGCTTGCTAACCTGCAATTCTCGGGCGTGCGACGCCGTTATCTGCGTGGGGAGGGTGGGTGCGCGAGGTCCCAGAAATCCGCGTGCGGGCCGCGAATCAGGCCGCCATCCGCACAGATGGCGCCTACGTCGTGTACTGGATGACGGCGTATCGGCGCCTGACCTACAACTGGAGTCTTGAGCGCGCAGCGAATCACGCCCGCCGGCTGCACAAGCCACTTGTCATCTTCGAGGCGCTGCGCGCGGACTACCCGTGGGCCTCCGACCGGATCCACCGCTTTGTGCTCGACGGCATGGCCGACAACGCGCGCGAATGTGCAGGTCGCGGCGTGCCGTACCTCCCCTACGTTGAGCCCGCGCCCGGGGCCGCCAAGGGATTGCTCGAGGCGCTCGCTGCCCGCGCGTGCGTGGTCGTGACCGACGACACGCCCCGTTTCTTCCTGCCGCACATGCTGCGCGCAGCGGCGGCGCGCCTCGAGGTACGGCTCGAGGCGGTGGACGGCAACGGACTGCTCCCGCTTGCGGCTGCCGAAGCCGTCTATCCGACCGCATTCGCGTTTCGGCGCCTGCTCCAGATGAAGCTACCGGCGCACCTGACTGAGCAAGCCGCAGCCGATCCGCTCGCCCAGGCGCTACCGCCGTACGCGCCACCGTTCATGCCACAGGACATCGTGCGGCGCTGGCCGCCCGCCAAGCTCTCCTTTCTCGCCGGCGACGGCGAGGCGCTCGCGACGTTGCCGATCGGACACACCGTCCGGCCCGCCGCCGGCGTCGTCGGCGGTCCGCGCGCCGGCGTGACGGCCCTGAAGCGCTTTCTCGACGAGCGCCTCGACCGGTACGCGCTCCTGCGCAACCATCCGGATGAGAACGCCACCAGCGGCTTCTCGCCTTACCTAAACTTCGGCTACCTGGGCACGCACCAGGTGCTGGCTGAGCTTGCCCGGCGCGAGCGCTGGACGCCCGAGAAGCTCGGCACCAAGGCGAGCGGCAAGCGCGAGCACTGGTGGGGGATGAGCGCGGCGGCTGAGGCTTTCCTCGACCAGCTCGTGACCTGGCGGGAGCTTGGCCTCAACTTCGCCGCTAAACGCGACGACTTTGGCGCGTACGACTCGCTCCCTCCCTGGGCGCGGCGCACGCTTGAGGCGCACGCCGCCGACCCGCGCCCGTACCTGTACACAGCGGCGCAACTCGAGGCGGCGTCCACCCACGACCCGATCTGGAACGCGGCCCAGACCCAGCTCGCGCGCGAGGGCAAGATCCACAACTACGTGCGCATGCTGTGGGGCAAGAAGATCATCGAGTGGTCGCCCTCGCCGCAGGCCGCGCTCGAGATCATGATCGAGCTCAACAACCGCTACGCCCTCGACGGCCGTGACCCCAACTCGTACGCCGGGATCTGCTGGTGCTTCGGGCGCTACGACCGTCCCTGGGGTCCAGAGCGCCCCATCTTCGGCACCGTGCGCTACATGAGCAGCGAGAACGCCGCGCGCAAGCTCTCGCTCAAGGGGTACCTGCGCCGCTACGCTCCGTAATGGCCGGGCGCGCGAGCTGCCGAGCAGACCCTGCGGGGGCGCAAATGCCGGCATCCGAACGCTGCAAGGGCTTACGTGCCAGCCCGGCCATTCCAGCAAATCACTGACACCGTGTTGGTTGGTCCATGAGCAAGAATCGAAACTTGACTTATGACTACAAATAGCATACATTCGACGACAAAATGAATACGATCCCTTTCCTTATCGAACTCATGCCCAGAGCGCGGGTGCGGGTGCTAACACTGCTGCTCGGCAGCGACGAGGACCTCTACCTGCGCGAGGTCGGTCGCCTGGCACGCGTGCCGTTACGGGCGGCGCAGCGCGAGCTGGAGATGCTCGAGCGCATCGGGCTGGTCGCACGGCATCCGCGTGGTCGGCAGGTGTTCTTCTCGGTCCAGAAAGACCACCCGCTCTTCCTGGGGCTGCGGACGCTCGTGGGGGAAGAGGCGACCGGCGGCGCCATCGAGCTGGCGGCAGCACGTGTCGCCGCGCGCAGACCGCAGCGTGCTGCAGCGGGCATCTCTGAAGCTGGGCGGGAGATCGCAGGCGAGCCTGCGGAGAGGACGGCTCCGGAGAGGGCGGGGTCGCCACCTGCGCCGCCGCCCACGGACTCATGGCGGGTGTGGTGAGAGGGCGCGTGCGGACGTGGCGGGGTTGTCGGTATACGGCGTCTGCGCGAGAGTTCGCGGCGAGCGCCTGAGCTTCCGGTTTGGTCGATGCCCCGCCAAGGCCGGGGCCGGGACCCGCCACCGGCGACGGGTGGCGCATTTTGAGCCGGGAGCGCAGCCGAGGCATTGGGAGCGTTGACACGCTGCGCCGGCCGTGCTCGCATGGCGCGGGAAACGATGCCGTGATGGGTGAACGCCCGCTCAAACGCGCGCCCGTGATCCGCGTTGGGCGCGGACCACGGGACATCGAAGCTCTGCTTCTTGCCGATCTTGATCTCGTTCTCGCCGAGTCCGCCGCGGACCCGCGGCTGCTCGCAACACCCGTGCTGGTTGTGGTGCCCTCGCGCAGCCTGCGGCTGCACCTGGCCGCGCGCATCGTACGGACGCGCGCGCAGGGCGTCGCGGGGCTGACGATCAAGACACTCTACGGCGTCGCGTGCGCGATTCTCGAACGCGTCGCACAAGGCCCCGGTTCGGGTTCGGCGCTCGTGCCCGTGCTGGCGCAGCGCTTTGCCCGGCAGCACGCCGCGCTACGCGGTGCGCTCGGAGCACTGCGCGACGGCTACGGCGCCGTGGTTGCCACCGTGCGCGACCTGCTCGACGCCGGCTTCACCGGCGCACACCTTGAAAGCGCCGAAGAGGCGCTCGGCAGCGATACGACGGCCGAGCTGGAGCGGGCGCGCGCGCTGCTGCGCGTCGCCGCCAAGACGGCGGCGGAGATTGAACGGCTCGCGCTCGCGGACTCTTCAGCGGTGCTGGCGCGGGCATGCGCCGCGCTGCGCCGCGACCCCGACGCGGCCCTGCCGGCGCGAACCGTGCTCATCCACGGCTTCGCCGAGGCGACCGGCGCCACCACCGACCTGCTCGAAGCGCTCGTGCAGTCAAAGGGCGGCGTTGTGTACCTCGACGCGCCGCCCGACCCGGCGGAGCCCGCGCGCGCGGACCTAGGCATCGCGTTCCTAGAGCGGTTTCGCACTCGCATGGAAAACTCGGCGTCGGCGTTGCAGATGCCGGCGCACGAGGACGTTCCGTCTGCGATCGCGGTGTTCCAGGCGGCGGGAATGCAGGCCGAGGTGCGCGAAGTGGTACGGCGGATTCGCTCGCTGCTCGACGGCGGCGAGCGTCCGGAGGAGATCGCGGTAGTGGCGCGCGACCTCGCACCCTACCATGCGGCGCTCCTGCAAGACTTCGGCCGGCTTGCCGTCCCGTTCTCGGCGGGCTCAGCGCGCCTGTGCGGCCCCGGGTCGCAGCGTGCGGGAGCGCTCGTGGCGTTGCTGCGCAACGGCGGTCAAAGCGCGGTGGACGCGTGGCTGGCGGCAGACGCGCGTGCCGCTGGGCCGGAGTTGCTGGACCTGCGGCTCGCGCTCCGCACGCTCGGTGCCACGCGCGTCGCGGACGTGGCGGCGCTGCGCCCGGATGATGTGCTCGACGAGAAAGACACGTTCGCGTTGCCGGTGCGGGTCCGTCACGCAGCAGCAGGCGACGACGCCACGGAGGGAGGATCTCTCGCTCTGCGGCGCAAGCTCGAGGGCCGAGTGCTGAGGGCGGCAGTGACGACGGCACGCTCGCTGGCGGCGAGTTTGGACGCGTGGCCCACGGGCGCGCCGGTCCCGGTCCATCTCGACGCGCTGCGGGTGGTCCTGCACGAGGGCCTGGGCTGGCGCAAAGGCGCGGAGGACGCGGACGTTACAGCGGAGCTTGAAGCTCTCGGCCGCGACGCGCAGGCGGACCTAGCGCTCGCACGCGATGAGTTCCTGGCCCTGCTCGCCGGTGCGCTCGCGGAGGCCGGCTCGCTGCCGCTGGGCGGTGACGGCGGCGGCGTGCAGGTGCTGAGCGTAGTCGAGGCGCGTGCGCTGACGTTCGAGCATCTCTTCGTGCTCGGCCTCAACCGCGATGTCTTTCCGCACCCGGCACGCGAGGATCCGTTGCTGCCCGACCGCCTGCGGCAGTCGCTTGTGAGCCTGCTGCCGGAATTGCCGGTAAAGAGCCAGGCGTTCCACGAGGAGCGCTACCTTTTCGCGCAATTGCTGGCAGCGAGCGCGCGCGTGACGCTCTCGTTCCAGGCGAGCAATGACGACGGCAAGGCGGTGTCGCCGTCGCCGTTCGTGGAGCGGCTACGCCTCGCGGGCAGGGTCGCGAAGCCTGAGCTCGCGGACGACATCTTTGCCCCAAACGGCGGCACGATCCTTCGACCCGCCCACGAGGCGCTCCTGATCGCGGGCCTGCACGGCACGCGAGCACAGTTCGCCGCGCTGCTGCCGGCCGCGCTCGCCGAGGCCGCGGGTGAGAGCGCACAGCAAAAGCAGCTCGAGGGCGAGGCCGCCGCGCGCCTCGCCGTGCTCGAGGAGCTTGATCCCGATCTCCGCACCAGGGCGGGCCGCCAACGCGCGCAGATGTTGGGCCCCTACTTCGGCTTCATCGGAGCGCCCGGCCGGCACGACCGCCGTCGCAACGACCTGTACGTGACCACGCTCGAGAGCATGGCTGGATGCCCGTGGCAGACCTTCCTGCGCAAGCTGCTCGGGCTCGAACCTGCGCCGGACCCGCTTGCCGCGCTCCCCGCGCTGGATCCGCTTACGATCGGAGGCGCGCTGCACGCGGCACTCGAGAAAATCGTGCTCGCCGCTGCGCCTGACCTGCCTGAGCGCCTGGACGAAGCGTTGGTGCGCGCGCCGGCGCCGGTGGGCTGGCCTGCGCCAGAGGTGCTTGCAGAGCACGTCCGTGACGCGGCCAGGGACGCTGCGCGCCAGGCCGGCTGGCGTCTTCCGATGCTTGCTCGCGCGCTCGCGGACGTTCTCGACGGCTACCTCGAAGTCGCCCGCAGCGTGGACTGGGATAACGGCGCGACGACGCTGCCGGTGATCGGCGTCGAGGTGAAAGGAAGCATCGAGGTCGCGGATGCGGTGGGTGCACGGCGCAGCGTCTTCTTCAGAGTGGACCGGGCCGAACGCCTCGACGACCGGGTGCGCCTGACCGACTACAAGTCCGGCAAGCCGGACGATGCCAAGGCAGCGACACAACGCAGCCACCTGCTGCGCGACATCGCGCGCGGCGAGCGACTCCAGGCGGCGGCGTACGTTCAGGCGGTGCGGGGCGAACCGGTGGAAGCGCGCTACCTGTACCTGCGGCCGATGAGTGAGGGTGAAGCCCCGGCACGCGCGGTCAGTGTGATGGGCGACGACGCCAGCGCTGCGGCCGCGTTCCACGGTGCCACGCGGGTGCTGCTGCAGGCGTGGGATGCGGGCAGCTTCTTCCCGCGCCTGACCACGCCCGACGGCCGTAATGAGGGATCGCGCTGCCGCACCTGCGACGTGGCCGAGGCCTGCCTGCGTCAGGACAGCGGCGCCCGACGCCGGCTCGTGGCGTGGGCGCTCCAACAGCGGGAGGAGGGCGGGGCGCACAAAGACGGGGACGCGGCCAGCATGGCGCTGGGTGCATTGTGGCGGCTTGCAAGCGGGGAGGCCGCGCCGGAGAAGGAGGACGGCGGGTGACGAAGCAGCCCACCGGAGACCTGATCACTCGCCTGCGGGCAGCCGACCGGGCGGCGCGTCGTGCCGCTCTTACCGTGTTTGACCGGCCGGTCGTGCTTGAAGCAGGTGCCGGAACCGGGAAAACCGCCGCCCTTGTCGGCCGTATCCTGGCGTGGTCGCTCGGGTCCGGCTGGGAGGGCGCCGAGCAGCAGGATCCAACCCGGAAGAAGGAGGAGATCGCCGCCGACGTCTTCAAGGGCGTCGTGGCGATCACCTTCACCGAGGCGGCGGCCGCCGAGATGGCGGCGCGGGTGGGTGAAGGCCTGGCGATTCTCGCTGCCGACAGAATGCCGGAGTGGCTTCCCTCCGATGTTCTGCCTGCCGATGCCACGGTTAGGTGCGAGCGCGCGGAGGCGCTGCTGGTGGCGCTCGACCATCTCGTCGTGTGCACCATCCATGCCTTCTGCCGTCGCATCCTGGCACGGTCGCCGCTCGAGGCCGGCCTGCACCCGGCGTTCACGGTGGACGCTGACGAGATCGTGTTGGGCGAGGTCGTCGAGGCCGCGGTGGAGGAAGGATTGCGGCAGGGACTCGGCGAGCAGGCCGATAATCACCTGCTCTACCTAATCAAGAACGGTCACAGCCCCGACAACCTCGTCGAGGCGGTGATTGAGCTCTTCCGCGCCGGCGTGCCGGCGCGAGAGCTGGAGAACGAACCCTTCAGCGGGGACGCGGTCGGGGCGCTGGCTGCGGATCTCGCCAACGCGGTCGGGGCGCTGGCGGCAACACTCACGCCACTCGTGCGGGCAGCCCGCCGTTCGAAGAACGCCAGCGCGATCGCTGGCGCCCTTGCCGAGCTGGAGCGCGTGTGCTCGGGTGCGCCGGGACCGGGGCTGCTCGACCGGCTCCGCTCGGACGTCAGCGGGCTCCTGCCCGAGAACCTGACTGACCACCTCGACGGCTGGCGCAAGGAGAAGTTCGGCCAGGAGGAAAGGACGCTGTTCGCGGGGGTCGAAGGCGAGATTGGCGAAGGGGCAGCGCGCGTGCTCTCTCTGCGCCGGCACCTCCTGACCCTCGATCCGGAGCTGCTCACACACACCCGCCTTGTGTTGGCGCCGATGCTGGCCCAGGTCGAGCGCGAGATGCACGCCCGCGGTGCGGTCACCTTCGGCGGCCTGCTGCGCTCGACGGCCGAACTCCTGCAACAGCCGGAGGCGGCAAGGCGCGAGCGCCGCGAGATCCGGCAGCTCTTGGTGGACGAATTCCAGGACACCGACCGCCGCCAGTGCGCGATCCTGCACGCCCTCGCGCTGGAGGGCGCCGAGGACGAGCGGCCCGGGTTGTTCGTTGTCGGCGACCCACAGCAGTCGATCTACGGGTGGCGCGACGCCGACCTCGCCGCCTATGAGGCGTTCATCAGCACGGTCACGAAGGCCGGCGGCGAAAGGCATGTGCTGAGCGTTAACTTCCGCTCGGCACCGCCGATCCTGGAGGAGGTTGCGCGCAGCCTGCGGCCGGTCATGCGCGCCGAACCCGGTGTGCGGGTGGCGTTCCAGGAGCTGCTCCCGTGCGAGAAAAAGGTGAATGAGACAGGCTTTCGCCTCGGACGTTGGGCCGCAGTGGAGCTGTGGGACGCGAGCACCGCCCTTGAGAGCGCCGGCGCGACGAAGGAGCGCGTCGGGGACATCACGCAGCGCGAGGCGCTTGCCCTGGGCCAGGACATCCGCGCGCTCCACGACGAGGGCGGCGTCGCTTGGTGCGAGATCGGCATCCTGCTGCGCGCCGCCACCGACCTCGACGACTACCTGCAGGAGCTACGCGCCGCCGAGGTGCCATACGTCGTCGAGGGCGACCGGAGCTTCTTCCGGCGCCGCGAGGTCATCGAGGCGGCGGCGCTACTGCGCACCGTGCTTGATCCCGCCGACCAACTCGCACTCGTGACCTGGCTACGCTCGGTGGCAGTGGGCGTGCCGGACGCCGCGCTGCTGCCGCTCTGGCGGCATGGCTTTCCGGAGCTGATGCTCGAGCTCGCCGGTCCCGATCCTGAACGACTCGAGCGGCTGCGCGCCGCGGTCGCGCGAGCGGCGGCGGAAATGCCGGCCGACGTCCCGGGCCTGGCGCGCATCCCCAGCTGGGAACAGATCGTGTGCGCCTCCATCGGGCGCATCGCCGAGCTGCGCGCGAGCTTTGCGCACGATCCGGCGGCGCGCTTCATCGAGCGCCTGCGCACGAGCACGCTCGTCGAGGCCACCGCCGCCGCACGAGTGCTCGGCGCCTACCGGGTTGCCAACCTGGACCGCTTCTTCCGCACCGTGCGCTCGTCCATGAACGCGAGCGGTTCGGACGCGCAAGCGCTGCTGCGCACCGTGCGGGCGAGCGTCGCTGAAGGGCGTGAGGCCGAGGAGGCGCGGCCGCGCGCTGCGGTCGAGGATGCCGTGCGCGTAATGACGATTCACAAGGCGAAGGGCCTCGACTTCGCCCACGTCTATCTCGTCCAGGCGGGCAGGACGAGGCGTGCCCACGCCGACGCGTCAAGCGAGGTCAGCGCGAGCGGCGCAGGTTTTGAGTACCGCCTCCTGGGTGCGCCCACGCCCGGCTGGGAGGGGATCATGCGCCGGCACGAGCGGGTGGCCGTGGCCGAGCTCGAGCGCACGCTCTACGTCGCGATGACGCGGGCCAAGGAGCGCCTTGTCGTCTCCGGCGCGTGGGGCGAGCGAATGCGCGGCACCGGCAAGGGCTCGCACACGCACCTGCTCGCCCACCGCATGCCGGACGAGGGCACGGACCTGTGCGCGCTAGCCCAGGCTGCCTGTGCGAACTTCGTCGACCGCGACGACGTGCGGGTCGTCTTTCCCGCTCTGACGCCCGCAACGCCGGGCCTGCACCGTGCTACGGCGACATGTCTGCCGGACGCGGATGCGGTTGCGCGCTCGAGCGCTGCGCTCGCGGCTGAACGCGAGCGCGCCGCGCACCGGATGCGGCGGCCATTTGCCGCGCTAGCCTCGGGCGAGACACGCGCGTTGGCGCCTGTGCGCCAGGCCGCTGATGCACCGGACGTGGCGGACGAGGGCGTGCCGGAGCGTTCGCTCGCGGCAGCGGTCGGAACCACGTTCCACCGGGTGATGGAGCGGCTCGACCTCACGCGCGACCTCGGCGCGCAGCTCACCCAGCAGCGCGCGCGTCTCGCGCATGAGGTCGGCGGCGAGATGACGCCAGAGGAAAGAGCGGCGCTCGTCGCCGAGACCGATGCGCTGCTTGCCGCGTTCGCGGCCTCGCCCCTGTGCGCTCGCCTGGCTTGGATCGCGCCGCACGTGATCGCGCGCGAGCTACCCGTGCTGCTGCCGCCGGCGGAGGGCGATGGCGCGCCGGTGGGATTCGTGTCCGGCGCGGCGGACCTGCTCTACCGGGACCCTGCCAACGGCGGCTTCGTGGTCGCCGATTTCAAGACCGGCACCGTGGCGGACGCAGGGCTGGACGCGGCGGCTGCCGCGTTTTCGGGCCAAGGGCGGGCGTACGCGAGTGCCGTGCAGGACGCTCTCGGCCTGTCTGTGCGCCCGCGCTTCGAGCTCTGGTTTATCCGCCTTGGGCGCAGCGTGAACGTCGTCTGCTGACACGCTTCGGAGCGTCCCACCCCACGGCTGTGGGATCATTGATCGCATGAGGCCTCCGCCAGAGGGTGCCACCGCGGATGTCGAGCTGCGTGCGGTCACTGGCGGAGCGCACCTCAAGCAGGCGCGCGAGCTGTTGCGCGAGTACGGCTCCCTGCTCGGTGTGGATCTCAGCTTTCAGAACTTCGCCCGCGAGCTGAAGGAGCTGCCGGGTGAGTACGCGGCCCCGAACGGCACGCTGCTGCTTGCCTTTCATCAAGGGCAGCTAGCAGGGTGCGCTGCCTTGCGCCGGTTGGCGCCCGGCGTGAGTGAGATGAAGCGTCTGTACGTGCGCCACGCCTTTCGCGGCAAGAAGGTCGGCCGGACACTGGCGGGCGCGGTGATCGCGCGGGCGCGCGAGCTTGGCTACGAGCGCATCCGGCTCGACACGTTGCCCTGGATGACGGAGGCGATCGCCCTCCACCGCTCGCTCGGCTTCGTAGAGATCGCGCCCTACCGCGAGAACCCGGTGCCGGGGGCAGTATTCATGGAGCTCGTGCTCGCCTGATGGTGCCGGTCATCGGTCAGCAGCTCGCTCACCGGTCGTACCACGACACCGCACGCTGCCAGCGCTTTCCGCTCCTCAGTGAGCGGTATCCCCCGCGGCACGTACAGCGTCGCGCTGGCGGGCAGGCGCGCGACCGCCGAGCTCGGCACAAACGTGAGTGGGCGCTCAAGCGACAGCTTGGCGAGTTGGCGACGCAGGGCAAGATCGGGCGGGTCGCCGAGCTCGTTGAGGACGTAGACGGGGACCGCGCGCGGCTGGCTCGCCCTCGCCTGTGTGAACGCCGCCCGCACGGCCTCGAGCGCGGCAGCGTTTGGGTGCAGCCTCTCGTCGAGGAGCTTGCCGTCGGTGCGGCGGGAGCCCTCGTAGTAGGTCGTGCGGAGAAACTCGTAGATCAAGCTCGCGGGCGTGAGCGGTGCCGCAGCGCGTGCGAAGACCCCAAGCTCGTCGCGGTCCAGAATCGCGCCGTCGCACTCATTGCCGCCTTCGAGCACGAACACCTGCTTGCCAAGCAACGGGCCGACAAGCAGAAGACCCACCATCGCGCGGACGGACGAGTGGCCCCAGTCGTCATACTCACAGTTGGTGTAGAGCGAGAGCCCGAGGGCATCCGCCCTCTCCATCCAGCCAACGATGTTGAGCGCGGCGAAGGCAGGACGGCCCATGGCGAACTTCTCGGGGACGGCGCCGGAGAACTGGAGCAGAAAAGGTACGGCGCGTGTACGGCGCGCGTGCCAAAGCGTGCGCAGCGCGTCAAGCTCCCCTGCGACCCAGGCGTTGATGGTGGAAACGAAGTCCCAGTACGCGGTGGCAGGCGCGCCGAAAGCGGGATCGCCCTCGCTCTTCGGCATTGGCACCTCGGCGAATGCACCGAAGTGCGTGCGATAGCAGGCATTGAGGCGGCCGAGATCGTCCTCAAAGCGGCGGCGCAGTTCGCGCCGCCAGAGCGCGGCGACATGCTGGGTGTACTGGCCGACCTCGTACGAATCGGTGTCGAAGTCGAAGCACAGCAGACTGCCGCGCTGCGAAACGAACGGCTCGTTCGACAGACCGATGCCGAAGCCGAGAAGGTTCGCCTCGCCGGAGAAGTTGGCGGCGTAGAAGGCAACCTCATCCTCCAGCCAACGCTCGTAGACGGGGTTGGCTACGGTGGCGAGGAAGAAATCGGGTGTCGGCTTGCCTGACGGCAGCCGTCCGGGCTCGGTGAGCACGTGGCTGAAGAGGTAGTTCGTGCGCTCACGATCCGGCGCTACCAGGGCGCTGCCGTCGATGCGGTTGAGGACGATGCCGACGCCGTGCGCTCGGCAAACGCGGAAGATGTGGCGCAGCAGGGCGAGACTCTCGGGCTGCTCCCAGACGTGCGGCGGCGGAACCACGTTGAGGATCTGAGCGCCGTTGGCGAGGGCGAATGCGAGCACGCGCTCCGCCTCCGCCCCGGTGGCGAAGAAGTCCCAGTGCAGCGTGTAGCCGATGCGCGGCAGCTCGCGCGCGGTGGCGAAGCCAGCGTCAGCCAGCGAAGCCGCGAGCAGGAGGCATAGCGCCACCCGGCGTACAGGCGTATGCACGGCACGACGGTAGCACGAGCGCAGAGGCGCCCACCGCGCAGCCCGTGCTAGCATCGCGACGTGCGTTGCCTGGAGCCCCACACGTCGCGCCGCGCCGCGGCGCACGCGTGTTGCTGATACATGCCACGACGCGCCCACTCCCTGCCACAAAGCGCCTGCGTCGCCCTCGGCACGTGCGCGTTGCTGCTGCTGGCGACGGTTGCACTGGCACAGGCACCGCCCGTCAAGAGCGTCCTCGTCGTCTACGAGCCTGGCCCGCGCCCGATCGACAGCGGCCTCGGAGACGCGCGCCAGTTGCGCCAGCTCCTCGGGCATTTCCACACTCTGGTGACGCTGTTGCCGGCGGACCGGTACACTTCCGGACGGCTGTCGTCGTTCGACATCACGTTCTGGGTCGGCTTCAACGAGCGGCGGTGGGTCAGGTATGTCCCACCAACGGCCTTCATGCGTGACGCGTACCACACGGAAAGGACGTTCGTGTGGCTCAACACCGGGCTTGATGAGTTCGCCCACGCCGCCGACCTGCCCGCGCGCTACGGCTTCGCCGTTGACGAGTTCGACACGACGTCAAACTTCGACGCCGTAGACGCCAAAGGCGTACGCTTCAGCAAAACCGACCCCAACGCCAACGTGGTGCGCATCACCGACCCTGCGCGTTGCACGGTGCTTGCGACCATGACCTCGACGCGCCGCAAGCTCACGGTACCGTACGTGGTGCGAAGCGGTAGCTTCTGGTGCGTTGCGGACCTGCCGTTCTCGTATGCGACCGAGAGCGACCGCTACCTGTACTTCGCCGACCTGCTGCACGACATCCTCGGCGAGGATCATCCGGTCTCGCACTCGGCGCTCATCCGTATCGAGGACACCAGCCCGCTCTCTAACCCCGCCAGCCTGCGCCTATTCGCTGACCTGCTCGCAGAGCGCAAGGTGCCGTTCCTTGTCGGTGTGATCCCCTATTACGTTGAGCCCGTCTCCGGCCTGCGCGTGCCGATGTCGGAGAAGCCGGACTACGTGGACGCGATTCGCTACATGATGGAGCACAACGGCACCGTAGTGCTGCATGGGACGACGCACCAGTTCAAAGGCGAGACGGCGAGCGACTACGAGTTCTGGGATGAGAGCCGCGACCGGCCGGTCCCGTCCGACAACCGCGACTACGTGACGCGCAAGATCCGTGACGGTGTGTCCGAGTGTCTGCGCAACGGCATTTACCCGCTGGTGTGGGAGACGCCACACTACAGCGCGTCGGAGTCCGACTACGCCGTCTTCGGCGAGCACTTCAGCACGGCGATGGAACAGCGTCTGGTGCTGGACAACCTGACGTTTTCCCAGTACTTCCCATACACCATCGAGCACGACATGTACTCGCAGCGTATCCTGCCCGAAAACCTCGGTTACATACCGCTCGACCTGGACCTAAGCGCGGGCGAGGCTGCGGTTGACCGACTGCTCTCATTCGCCAAGCTCAACCTCGCCGTGCGCGACGGCTTCGCCTCGGCTTTCTTCCACCCCTTCGTCAACGCGCGGCTACTGGCCCGGCTTGTGGACGGCATCCGACAACTCGGCTACACATTCGTGGACGTGCGCGAGCTTGACAACAGTGTCCGGCTCGACGACCGAGCCGTGGTTTCAGGAAGCGCAACCGTCAAGCTCACGTTCGCGGACCAGTACCTGCACGAGCTGTTTCTCAACGAGCGCGGCAAAATCCAGCGGCAAGAGACCTCGGAGAGGCGGATGACCGGCGCGGTGACGCGCGAGGTGAAGCTGCCACGGCGTTGGATCTACGTTGCGGAGCCGCGCGAGTACCGGGAGCACCCGCTGTCACTGCTCGAGAGGACCGAGCATCGTGCCCGCGGGTGGCTCGAGGGCCTCATAAGCGAAGGCGCCTCGGCCGACCCTGCGCAGGTGCTCTTCCTCTTCGACCCAGCCGCCACGGGCGGGGCCAGCAACGACCAGGAGAGCCTGGCAGGCCCCTTCAGCTCCCTCAACATTCCGCTTGACCGCGTGCCGGTCTCATCGCAGTGGACGCTCGACCCCGACGACCACAACCTTGTCGTCGTGCCATACAACGTGGCGGAGCTCCTCACCCCAGCGCAGCTTAGCGCGCTCGTCGCGTACGTGAGGAACGGCGGCAACCTCGTCACCGACTTCAAGAACCAACTCGCGGAACAGCTCGGAATCCAGTTCCTGCCGTCGCGGATCGTGATCGAGCGCGTTCGCGACCGCCTCTACCCGGAAGAACCCTTGCGCTGGACGTCCGGGGAGGTGATGACCAAGTTCGAAATCGTCGCGAACGACGAGATCCTCGCTGCCGACGACGTCACCGAGATCCCGGTCGTGATCGGGCGCCAGGTGGGTGACGGCAAACTGATCTTCTTCGGCACCCGCTTCGACCCCTTGAGCACGGGGGGGTTCTCGCGCTACCCCTACCTTGCGCACTACGTCTTGCGTTACTTCCAGCTTACGCCGTTGCTGCGACGCGACCAGCTCGAGATGTACTTCGATCCAGGATACCGGCACACCGTGAGCATCGAGCAACTTGTGCCGCGCTGGGCCGCGAACGGCATCCGAGTGGTTCACGTCGCGGGCTGGCACGAGTACCCGACGTGGAAGTACGACTACGCGCGCTTGGTGCGCCTCGCGCACGCCAACGGCATTCTCGTCTACTGCTGGCTCGAGCCGCCCCAGGTAAGTCAGAAGTTCTGGCAGGAGCACCCGGAGTGGCGCGAAAAGAATTTCAAGGGCGAGGATGTCCGCCCCTCGTGGCGATACCCGGTGGCGCTTACCGACCCCGCCTGCCTCGCAGCAACGCTTGAGAACTACCGGCGACTATTGGCGACGTTCGACTGGGACGGCGTCAACATCGGCGAGCTCTGCTTTGAGGCTGGCCGCGGCATGCGGGACCCACTGCTCATGACGCCGCTGCACCCCAGTGCGCGCAAGGAGTTCCGCGCTCAGGCAGGCTTTGACCCGATCGAGCTCTTTGAGCAGGCCTCGCCGCGCTACTGGCGGCGCGACAGCGCCGCCCTTGCTGCTTTCACGAGGTACCGGGTCAATCGGGTGACCCAGCTCCACGATGTCGTGCTGGCGCTGGCGAGGGGGGTCGCGGACAGCAAGCCCGGCTTCCAAGTCATCGTAACCGTGTACGACAGCTTGGCGGCGCCCGAACTGCGCGCCAACCTGGGCATTGACGCCCGCCAGATCGCAGCGCTGCAAAGTAGGCACCGCTTCACGCTGCTGGTGGAGGACCCGGCGACAGCGTGGTCGGACGACCCGCGCCGCTATGAGGCTATCGCTGCACGTTACGCCGGCCTCGTCGATGCGTCGCGGCTCGCGCTCGACCTCAACATCTTGCTCTTCCGGCCGGAGGGGAAGCTGACGCAATTCCCGACCCGGATTCAGACCGGATGCGAAAGCGCGTGGCTGGTGCACTCAGCCGCCCGGGGCGCACCCCGAGCCGTGGTCTACTCGGAGTCGAGCGTCAACCAGCAGGATTTCGCGTTTCTGGCGAGCGCCTACGCGGCCCGCAGCACGGTGAGCCGGTTGGATGACGGCTGGGCGGTGAACACGCCGACCACGCTCGTCCTGCAGATGGCAGCCGACACCCAGGAGGTTCTGCGTGACGATGAGCGGCTGCACTCAGTGGGTGGTGGTCGCTTCCTGCTCCCCGTCGGGTCGTACGCGGTGCGGCTGGCGACGCCACTGGCGCCGATCCGGCCCGAAGAGCTCGAGAGCCACTTGCTGTCCATCACCGGCGAACTGCTCACGCAACGGAGCTCGTTGCGCAGCGTGGACTTTTCCTATCGTTCGGAGGGCCGGTGCATCGTCACCCTGAGCCGGCAGCCCTTGGCGCTGTTCATGGACCGGCACGAGGCGATGTTCGATGCGAAGAAAGGAAACGGACGCTGGGCGCTGATCCTGCCGCCAGGCGAGCACAGCGCGCTGGTCGTCATGGAAAGCACGATGAACCTGGGTGTTGACTTGACGAGCTTCTGGTCGTCGTACCTGATCGCCGTGTTCGCGGCGGTATCCTCCGGCCTGCTTCTCCTCCTATACATGGTCGTGCGCGTGCGTCGCCGCCGGCAGGCAAAGGCTGCGTGATGGAAAGCACGCTTCAACTCGACCTCTCGATCGTGTTCGTGCTGGCGGTGATCCTGATCTGGTTCATGATCGCGTACCAGCTCGTACTCACCGTGGCAGGCTTTTTTCACACGATGCGCTCGCAGCGGGAGCGCCGCGAGGTCGAGGCAATCCCGCTTGAGTTCCCGCCCGTGGCGGTCCTGATCCCGGCCCACAACGAGGGCAAGGTGATCCGGCAGACGCTTGAGGCGATGCTCGGCTTCGATTACCCGCACGACCGTTACGAGGTGATCGTGGTAGACGACGCCTCGAGCGATGACACCAGCACGATCGTGGCCGAGTTCGCGGCGCGCGATAGGCGCGTGCGCTTGGTACGCGTGCCGCCCGGCGAGGGCGGCAAGGGCAAGTCGCGCGCGCTCAACATCGGTCTCTCTCAGACGCAAGCCGAATACATCGCCGTCTACGATGCCGACAACACACCCGAGCCGCCTGCGCTGCGCTACCTGGTGGCTCAGCTTCTGTTGCACAAGGAACTCGGCGCTGTGCTTGGCAAGTTCCGCACCGTCAACCGTGGCCGCAACCTGCTCACGCGCTTTATCAACGTCGAGACGCTGAGCTTCCAGTCTATCGTCCAGGCCGGGCGCTGGAAGCTGTTCAAGGTGGCGACGCTGCCCGGTACCAACTTTGTCATTCGGCGCTCACTGATCGACGCGCTCGGCGGCTGGGACGAGGGTGCGATCACCGAGGACTCCGAGCTCTCGATCCGCATCTACGTGCACGGCAACCGGATCAAGTTCATCCCGTATGCGGTGACGTATGAGCAGGAACCAGAGACCTGGGCGGTGTGGTTCAAGCAGCGCACACGCTGGGTGCGCGGCAACAACTACGTAGCACGCAAGTTCTTGCACGAGATCCCGCGCTTTACCAGCAAAGTGCTCGCCATCGAAGTGCTTTACCTACTGTCGCTCTACTACGTGTTTTTCGTCGCGATTGTGATCTCCGACCTGCTCTTCCTACTCACGCTCCTGCACCTGATCGCAATCCCGGTGCCGGGCCCCTACACCGCGGTCTGGGTGCTTGCGGTCGTGCTCTTCATCATGGAGATCGTGCTGGCGCTCTCCTACGACGCCGAAGAGTCGGCCGCCAACATCGGCCTCGTTGTGCTCGCTTACTTCACCTACTGCCAGCTCTGGATCCTGGTGGTTGGGAAGGCGCTGTACCTCGATGTGGTGCGGCGCGAGCGCCACACCTGGGTAAAGACGGTACGCTTCGAGCGCCGGCCAGGATCATAGCCGAACCTCATCGTGTGAGCGTTTGCAGGAATTCCAGACCTCGGCGTGCTGGTGAGCCTGCATGCGCCCACCAGGCCAGACCTTTTCGCGAGGTCGCTCCACACGCTGCACGAGAGATCCAGGCTAGAATCGCTTCCTAGGGAGCCCGCATGGCAGAACGCACTGGTCGTCTGTTTCGGACGGTGCCGGTCCGAGCGTCGGCACGCACATGGTTCACGGCGTTGCTGGTCGTGGTGGTATTGCTGCTGACCGCGATCTCCGTCGCCCTGCTGCGGACGCCGCGGATCAGCTACGCGATCGACTCCGGCAACCTGCACATCCACGCAGCACTCGGCTCCCGGCAGGAGGACAAGGTGATACCTCTTGCGCGCATCTCCGAGGCCCGGCCAGAGTGGCTCCACGGCGGGTCGCTGCGCTTTGGCACCGAGAAGCCAGGTTGCTGCGTGGGGTTCTACGACTATCAAAGAACCGGCGAAGTGTGGCAGGCGACTGACTGCTCGGCCGAGGTGGTGCTACTACGCGCGAGCAGCGAGGTCACGCCTGTGGTCATCGCGCCGCCCGATCGTGAGGCTTTCATCAGGGCGCTCTGGGCGAACTCGTCCGGGGTGTGGGAGGTCTCCGGCCGCCGCACCGCTTCATGGTGGCTCACGCTCGTCACCCTGTTGCTGCTGCTGGTCATGGCGACAGCGGCGCTCGTCGTCGTCTTCTTCGTCGCGCCAGCGCGCATCTTCTACCTCGTGCGCGCCGGGGTGTTGGAAGTGCTGTGGTTCGGCGGCAGCCGGCAGCTCCGACTCACAAACTGCCGTGCCTTCAAGCACTGGCCTATTCTGGGCGAGCGCCTCGCAGGCGTGCGCCTGGCAGGCTATGTGGTGGGCTCGTGGCTGCTCGACAGCATGGCAACGAGCGTGGCGGCATCTTCGTTCGAGGACGGGGTGATCGTGGAAGCCGACGGCCGTATGTTTGTGACGCCGGGAGATCGCGACGGCTTCCTCGCCGCGCTGGCTGAGGCCGGGGCAACAGTAGTGACTCCGCAGCTCACCAGACGCCGCTGAGCGCGCCCCCGCGCCACGGAGGGCAGGCATGGCCGCGCAAGGCTAGCCGAACGTCGGCGTAGCGGCGCTGCGGAATTTGATGATGCCGCGCTGCACCAACCGGTAAAGGATGAGCTGATTGTAGAGCCTGTTGCCGGGTAGCAGGTTGAGGATCTGCTGCAGCGTGTAGACGCCATTGACGCGCGAGAGGGTGAACCCTTCCTCGGGCGAGCATTGCAGGCTGAGGATGTCGTCGACCGGCACGGCAAGCTCGACGACCGCAAGTAGATCCTGCACGCGCTCGATCTCCTTCACGATCTCCTGTTCAAGGGCGTTGGCGGTATCGAGCGCCTTGGCTGTGTTTGCGTACTTCTCACGCATGGCGCCAAGCAGACGAAACGCCTCGAGCGGATCCCGCAGCGCGAGGGCATTTTCGACCTCGCGCGCGGCCTCGCGCCAGTTCGGCCTGCTGTAGCCTGGGATCTTGCGGATCTGCTTGGCGGGCGCGAGCAGCTTGATGCTCTTGTCCTGCAGGCCGCGATAGACGAAGCTCAAGACAAAGAACTCGGGTACCCGGCAGTGAAGAGCGATCTCTTCGATGCTTCGCTGGCCATCTATGCCGCGGGCAACCACCACGTCAACCTCCGAGAGCGTGCCGGAGGACGGCGGTGCGAGGAGCCTCGGGATCTGGCTGCTGTCGCGCACGACCTCGCTGATACGGCGCCGCTCATCTGCCCTGCGCGCGCCCTCGAGGACGAAATGGTCCACGGGCAGGTTGAGCTCACGGAAGTCGCGCCGGGGCTGGGCATCGTCGAGGAAGAAGAAATCCCCTTCTTCCCAGAGCATGAGCTCGTAGATCGTCTCCTCGGTCTTGATGCGCACGAGGTGGTCCACGTGCTCGTGCTCGAGCCGGCCGGTCTGAATGAGCAGCTCACCGAGCATGACGTTCTTCTGCCGCTGCAGGTCGAGCATCGTCCCGAGCTCGTCTTCGCTGAGGTAGCCCCAGCCGACGAGGTAGTAGCCGAGATGCTCGCGCGGGTTGTTGGAGGTTACTGCGGCAATGAGCCCGTTCTGGAAGAGCACCTTCTTGGTGAAGCGGGGGCCCTTGATCACGAGGGTGCCGCTCTTGTGGCTCATCGCGATCCACTGGAGCAGATCGGGGGCCGGCATGGTACGCAGGTTGCCGCTAATAGCCACCGTGGCACCTGACGCAACCGAGTGTGGCCTGACGTGCGCCACCGGCGCAGAGGTTATGTCCGACGCTGCCTGTCACGACCACAACGATACCCTACCTGAGCTCCGGAAAGGGAGGCGCGGTCGTATTGTGCCCACCAGACATGGCAAGGCGCGCTCGCCCAGGCGCTGCCGGCGCGTGGCTTTACACGTGCTCCCAGCGCCTGGCGAGCAGGCGCGTGACCGCAAGGAAGACGAGCGTCAGCACGAGCAGCATCGCGAGCTGCGGCGCCAGCGCCGGCAGCGGTTGCTCGCGCCAGAACACCTTCAGGTAGGCGTCGAGCGCCCAGCCATTAAACGTCAACAGCCCGACTTTCTGCAGTGACTCCGGCATCAGAAAGCGGGGGAACATGCTCCCCCCGATGGCAGACATGACCAGGATGACGATGGTCGAGATGCCCCCGAGTTGGGCGCGTGTGCGACACGCCGTCGCGAGCAGAAGGCCGAAGCCCGCCGCAGCGGCGGCCGTGAACACGGTGACAATGACGAAGCCGGGAAGGTGGCCGAGGAGGTCGAGTCCGAACACGACGGCGCCCCAGACGAACATAACGGTGAGCTGCAGGGCGCCAAGCAAGAGCAGGTACAGCCACTTCCCGAGCAAGAGGCGCGCCATTCCCAGGCGCGACAAGAGTAGGCGTTCGAGCGTACCGGACTCCTGCTCCTCGATGAGCGCTCCGCCCGCGCCCGAACAGGTGAAGAGCAGGAACATGACGCCAATGCCTGCGGCGTAGAAGGCCACGATCGTCTTTTTCTCCCGGCCGTCGCGCAGCACGTCCACGACCTCGGTGGCGATAAGGCCCGCAACCGCTCCCGAGGTTGAATCCTTGCCTCCGGCAGCAGGCGACGGTGCCGGCTGTGCGGACTGCTCCTTGAGGCGCGGTAGCCAGGAGTCAACGGCACGCCGCTGCCCGGGCGTGAGCGCGCCGGCGTACTTCTCGAACATCGAAATGCCATTGCCCATCATGAGGTCGGGCGCCGCGGTCATGGCCACCTTCTGCAGTAGCCCGGCGACCATCTGCGGCGCGATCGGGTCGGAAGAGTCCGCAAGCATCGTGACTTTGGCTCGCTCCCCTCCGACAAACCGCAGCCCAGACTCGCCCAACCCCTTCGGGATGATGAGGGCGACGGGGACGTCGCCGGCGCGCACGAGGCTGCGGGCGCCGTCGCGGTCGAGGGGGATCTCGGGTGTGTTCTTGTCCGCCCGCGTGGTCGTGCGCACGCGCAAGCTCGTCTCGCCCTTCAAGCCAGCGACCAGCCGGCGGGAGAGTTCCGAACCGTCCTCATCCACGACGGCCACGCCGACATGAGGCGTGCGATTGCTCTGATTGCCGAAAATGACCGCCAAGATCGAGAAGAAGACGATGGGCAAGATGAACGACAGCAACTGCGCCACGCGATCGCGACGCAGGTTGGTGAAGCTGACACGCAGCACGGTGCCGATCATTCGCGCAGCTCCTTCCCGGTGAGCCGCAGAAACACACCCGCCAGGCTGGGCCGCTTGACCTCGAGGCCGTTCACCTGGCAACCGGCCTGCCGCAGCCGACGCAGCAGCTCAGGCAGGTCGAGCTCGACGTCTCGCACCCCGCCGGTTACTACCGTGTTGCCGATTTGCTCGAGGCCCGGGATCGGTGGCTCGGGGATATGGTCGAGCGTGAACACCGCGGTACGTTCGCTGCCAAAGCTGTCCGCAACGAGCTCGGCGACGGTCCCTTCGGCAACCTTGCGGCCGTGGTCAATGATCACGACTCGATCGCAGCGGCCCTCGGCTTCCTCGAGCTGGTGGGTCGTGAGGAGAAGGGAGGCGCCGCTGCTGCGCAGTTCGGTGAGCATCTCGTAGATGTGCTCCCGGCTCTGGGGGTCCACCCCGACGGTGGGTTCGTCCAACAGCACGACCCTGGGCGCGTGCAACACGCCACAGGCGATGTTGAGCCGCCGCCGCATGCCGCCGGAAAAGCGCTTTATGGGCTCGTCGGCTCGTGCCGCGAGGCCGGTCCACTCGAGCGCCCACGCGATTGGCTGGCGTGCCTCGGCGGTGGAGAGGCCGTTGAAGCGGGCGAACGCAGCCAGGTTCTCGCGCGCTGTCAGCAACGGGTAGAGCGCCACCTCCTGTGGGACCACGCCGAGCGCTTCGCGGCCATTGGTGCGGTCCGCGCTCCTGCCCAGGAGCTCGATGTGGCCGCTATCGAGGCGAACACGCCCGGCAACGGCACGCACGAGCGTCGTCTTGCCGGCACCATTCGGCCCGAGTAGAGCGAGGAACTCGCCCTGATGCAGCTCGAACGAAACACCCGCGAGCGCCTGCACCTGGTCGAAGCGCTTATGCACATCCGAGACCGCGAGTGGGATCATCCCTGAACTATACGCGGACGGGGCCGCAGGGTTATGTCGGAGACACGATTGCTGTCGAACTTGCTAGAGTAGCGGCGCTGCTGGAGGTGACGACATGCGCGTAGCGCTGAGCGTGACGGGGGTCCTGATACTCTTGGCATCTGGTGCGGTGGCGGCGCCGCCGACCAATCTCAAGCTGGCGCCGGGCGCCAGCGAAGCGGCGAAGGTCATCACCAAGGGCGCGCTCGAAGCTCCGATTCGCTTCCTCTCGCATGACCTGCTCGAAGGGCGGGCGCCGTCGCACCGGGGCGACGTGCTCGCCCGCAGCTACATCGCGAGCGTGCTTGAGCTGCTGGGCCTGCAGCCGGCTGGCCGCGACGGAGGTTGGGAGCAGCGTTTCGAGATCGTCGGCATCAGCTCGCATGTGCCGGAAACGTGGAGTTTCCAACATGGCGGCAAGCGGCTCGAGCTGCGCTACCAGGACGACTTCATCGCTGCCCCCGGCGTGCAGGCGCCCGAGGTAGCGCTCACGGACGCCGAAATCGTGTTCGTCGGCTATGGCATCCAGGCGCCGGAGCAGAACTGGGACGACTACAAGGGCGCCGATCTCAGGGGCAAGGTCTTGCTCATGCTGAACTACAACCCGGACTGGGACCCCTCGCTGTTCGCCGGAACGCGCCGGGTCTACTACGGCCGCTGGACGTACAAGTACGAGAGCGCCGCCCTCCAGGGCGCGGCCGGGGCGATCATCATCCACACCACGCCGTCGGCAGCCTACCCCTGGGGTGTGGTGCAGAACTCGTGGAGCGGCGAACGCTTCGAGCTCCCGGCCGGCGCTGAGCCTCGGCTCAAGATGCGGGCCTGGACCACCGAGGACGCCACCCGACGCCTCGTCGCGCTCGCCGGTTTTGATCTCGACGCGCTCATCAAACGGGCGCGCAGCCGTGACTTCAAGCCGGTGCCGCTCGGCATCCGGACTTCGCTTGTGCTCGCGAGCACGCTCAGCCACGGTGAGGGCGGCAACGTGCTCGGTGTGCTACCGGGCAGCGACCCGGCGCTCGCGGATCAGGTCGTTGTCTTCAGCGCCCACCACGATCACCTCGGCATCGGCAAGCCGGACGCGAAGGGCGATACGATTTACAACGGCGCGGTGGACAACGCCTCAGGCGTTGCCCAGGTGCTCGCGATCGCGCGCGCTTTCATGGCGCTGCCGGAGCGTCCGCGACGCTCAATCGTCTTTGCCTTGGTCGACGGCGAGGAGTCCAATCTCCTCGGTTCGTGGTACTTTGCGACCCACCCGACGGTGCCGGTTGAGCGCATCGCCGCCGACATCAACTTCGACGCCGCCAACATCTTCGGCCGCACCCGCGACGTTGCGCTCGTGGGGATGGGTAAGTCCACCCTCGATCAGGTGCTGGCTGCTGCTGCGGCACTCCAGGGTCGGGTCGTGACCGACGAGCCGTTCCCCGATCAGGGCTCCTACTATCGCTCCGACCAGCTCAGTTTCGCCCGCGTCGGGGTCCCGGGCCTCTACTTCAGGAGTGGCGTGGACTACATCGGGCGTCCCAAGGACTGGGGCCGGACGATGGCGCAGGAGTGGCTCAAGGCGCACTACCATCAGCCCAGCGACGAGCTCACGCCGGAATGGAACTTCGACGGCATGATCGAGGATGCTCAACTCGGCTTCCTCGCGGGCCTCGCCGTGGCGCAGGCGGACGCCATGCCGACCTGGCTCCCGGGCGATGAGTTCGCCAAGCTGCGCAAGCCTGCCGCCTCGGCCAAGTGAGGGGTGCCTCAACGGCGGCTTGTTCTCCAGACGATCGCACCCCGGCCGGGTTGATATGGACGGGCGGCCCCTGTTGCCTCACGTAAGAATCTACTCGAAATGGTAGTCGTTGCCTCATTGAGAATCCAGGTGAAATGAAGGAGAGGTTTGTGTGGTCGTCATTGGGGCTGTGGGTCGTGTGGGAAAGGCGGAGCGTTTTCCAAGCGGGTGTGGGAAGCCGGTTGGTGGGCTTTCCACACCCGCGGCACGATCCACAGCCCAGGCGGGCTCGAGGTTCTTTCTCGCCTGCAGACGTGCCAGGCGTTTCTGCAGCGTGCG
>Ga0209048_10000109_pt1 | contig 81467 bp, 73 predicted proteins | sample FrelakmetCRP12CR_FD_187146 | JGI IMG/M metagenome (GOLD analysis project Ga0209048, IMG submission 187146) | Freshwater lake sediment microbial communities from the University of Notre Dame, USA, for methane emissions studies - CRP12 CR (SPAdes)... | ecosystem: Environmental > Aquatic >...
ACTTGGCCAGTGGCCGCAGCAGGCAATGTCTTTACCAAGGGGGCGCAGGCTTCGAAGTTCGATACCGAAGCGCTGCTGAAGCCGGATTTCGACGCCGGCGTCAAGCTGACCCGCAAGGACGACGGCTGGTATCTGGAGATCAATGCCGACATCCAGTGGGCTTCGGCACAGAAACGCAAGCTCGTCACCACGGAACTCCTTGGCAAAGCCAAGGTCCCGGACAGCCCTTTCGATAACCCGGACGGCACACCGCTGAAGGTTGACGCCGACTACTTCGGCCGGAAACGTAATGTGGACAATCCATTCCCCGGCCCCTTCGAGGCCATACAGGATGGTAAACAGGAAGTCAAAGTCTGGCCGAAGTGAGGTTGGACCGGGATCACAAAAACATCAATAAAGGAGCTGTCATGAATAGGGTTGGTCGCGCCATCAGGTCAGTCGCAGCTCCACTTGTTTGTGGTGCTGCCATCAGTGTGCTCGGCAACGACAGCGTGGCCGGGGAAGAGAAACCAGCCGCGACCGACGCCGCCCAGCAGACCGGTTCGCGGATCGTGCCGGCGGCGGAGGTGGCGCAGTATCCGGACCATCGGCCGGCGGCCCGCTACCGGCTGGATGCCCGGGACCAGGGGGTGATCCTCAAGCATGGCGATGGCCCGGGCCAGTGCGACCAACGGGGGGCGCGGGAAGCGCTGATTTTTGAGGAACGGGGGCTCTATCACCTGTTCTATGACGGCGCGGGACCCCAAGGCTGGGTGGTGTGCCTGGCGACCAGCAAGGATCTCAAGACCTGGGAGAAAAAAGGCCCCATGCTCGACTTCGGCAAACCCGGAGAGTCCGACTCTGCTGCGGCTTGTTCGCCCTGGGTCTATTTCGATGGAAAGGAGTGGCACATGTTTTACCTTGGGACACCAAACGTGTCGGGAGCTCCGGACTTGATCCCTTCGTTTCCGTATCTGACGCTGAAAGCGAAGAGCCGGGCTCTGGCCGGGCCGTGGACCAAGCAGCCCGACGTGATTCCGTTCCGGACCCAGCCGGGAACCTACTACAATGTGACGGCCAGCCCGGGGCATATCGTGAAGCAGGGCGCGGAATACCTGATGTTCTTCAGCGCTTCGATGAAGCGCACGATCGGCATAGCGCGTACGAAGGACCTTAACGGCCCATGGGCGATCGAGCCCCAGCCGATTGTTTCGCCGGAGGAGCAGATTGAGAATTCCTCGCTCTATTTCGAACCGGCCAACCGGACCTGGTTCCTGTTCACCAATCACATCGGCCTGAACGGCGACGAATACACCGACGCTGTCTGGGTGTACTGGTCGCAGGATTTGAACCGGTGGGACGCCCGGAGCAAGGCCGTCGTGCTGGACGGGAAGAATTGCGCCTGGTCGCGGAAGTGCATCGGCATGCCCTCGGTGATCGTCGTCGGCAAACGCCTGGCTATTTTTTATGATGGGCCGGGCGGCGACAGCACGAGTCACATGCAGCGCGATATCGGGCTGGCCTGGCTGGATTTGCCGCTGAGACCGCCGGTGGAAAACGTCAAGGCGGGGCAGAAATGAAGATGACTATGAGATACCTCGTGTGTGTAGCGTTGGGTCTGTGCGTGCTGTCGTGTGCTGGTGCCAGCGCGGGTAAGGTTGCCCAATGGAATGTATTCGAAGCCGCCTGCACGACCGCGAAAGAATATACGAACGCTTTCATGGATGTGGAAGTCAATGTCGTATTCCGTCAGGGCGCGAAAAAATGGGTTGTGCCTGCCTTCTGGGCCGGCGGCAGGAAGTGGGTGGTGCGTTTTGCGCCGCCGGCGCAGGGGGAATACAAATACCGTGTGGAATGCACGGACAAGTCGAACGCCGATCTTAACGGAAAGGATGAGACGCTTAAAGTCACGGTCTACAAAAGTGACAATCCACTGCTGAAGCATGGCTTCGTCAGCGTGGGCGCCGATCAGCGGCACTTCGCGCATGCCGACGGGACGCCGTTTTTTTGGCTGGGCGACACATGGTGGAAAGGCCTGTGCAAGCGAATGACTTGGGAGGGTTTTCAGGAACTGACGGCCGATCGAAAGGCCAAGGGATTCACCGTGGTTCAGATCGTGTGCGGGCCGTATCCCGACGAAGGTTTCTTTCAGCCGAGTTGGGAAAACGAAGGCGGGCAGGCCTACCTTTCGAAGGATTTCAGCGTGGTCAATCCGAAGTATTTTGAGTATGCGGACCGAAGGTTCAGGCTTCTCGTGGATTCGGGAATTGTCCCGGCGATTGTTGGGGCATGGGGCCGTGGCGATTGCAACAGCATGCAGGTTATTGGTCCTGCCGGTATCAAGCGTCACTGGCGTCATGTGATTGCGCGTTATGGCGCCTATCCGGTTGTCTGGATACTGGCGGGTGAGATCGCGGATGAGACCAAGTGGGGCCAGGGCTCATGGGCTGAGATTGCCAAATATGTCCGGGAAATCGACCCCTACAAGCATCCGCTATCCTGCCATACCGGGCAGGGGCGGCGTGGTGCGGATGGTGATATGTGTGTGATTGACTACGACATGGTCGGGGGGAATCACGACGCGCCCACAGCCATATCGGGCGGAACGCTTGCCATTCTCACCTCCGCTTGCGCGAAGAAGCCTGCAATGCCCGTGCTGGTAGGCGAGACCTGTTATGAGGGTCACATGCAGCAGGGATTTCAGGATGTTCAGCGTCATCTTTTCTGGATGTACATGCTCAGCGGCGCTGCCGGCCATACCTATGGCGCGGCGGGGATCTGGCACGCCGGCGTTGAAGGCGATCCTGGAATTGTCGGAGCCTTCGGAGGCCAAGTCTATGACTGGACGACCTGGAAGGAGGGGCTGAACTATCCGGGTTCCACGCAGCTGGGGATCGGTAAGAAACTGCTGGAAAAATATCCGTGGTGGCGTTTCGAGCCGAATCCGGACTGGGCTCCGGGCTGTTATGCCGCTGGCATTCCTGGCGCGGTGCGCTTCGTCTATCTGCCGCGGCGTAACATCTATAATTGGAACGGCCCGGAGGTGAAGAATCTTGAGCCGGATGTAGACTGGCATGTCTACTACTTTGATCCGGCGACCGGCCGTAAGTTTGATCAGGGCACGATCAAGGCCAGCGCGAAAGCCGGCGACACGACAGCGAAGCCCGTGAGTTTCAGGAAAAATGTCCCTGCCCCGCAGGACTGGGTGCTGGTTTTAGAGAGGGTGAATCCGGGTGGCTGATCAGAGCTTTGGAAAACTAACAACGGAGAATTCAGGTGAGAGATTATAACCGTGGATATCAGGAAAATACTCAAATGAAACGAATAAGAAAAATACGGGCGGTTGCGGCATTGTTGCTGGCGGGCAGTGGCGTGGCTGGGGCGGGCTGGTTCAAGACCGATATTGAGCCGGTGGATCTCAAATGCGAGTACCTTGAGAATCCGCTGGGGATCGACAGCCGCGTACCGCGGCTATCGTGGACCATGGACTGCAGACCACAGGCTGCAGACGGAAGACGGAGAGGAGATCGGCAAACGGCGTACCAGGTTTTGGTCGCGAGTTCGGAGGAGCTGCTCAAGAAGGGTAAAGGCGATCTGTGGGACAGCGGCAAGATCAAATCCGACAGCACTGCCCATGTCGAATATGCGGGCAGGCCCCTGCAGAGCCGCCAGCAGTGCTTCTGGAAAGTAAGGTTCTATAATCAGGACGACAAAGTGTCCGATTGGAGCGCGCCGGCCCGGTGGGAAATGGGTCTGCTCAAGCCGGAGGACTGGAAGGCCAGGTGGGTCGAGGGCGCGGGGTATAAATTTGTCGAAAAGAAAACCACGACGGTACCGGTATCACTCACCATTCTCAGCGCGGTTTATGGATCGGATGGAGCCGAGAAGAATGTCACAACGATTGTTGCCGGCTTGGTGAAGGATAATGGTCTGGCGATACACGTTGACAACGATACGCTCGGTGGCGATCCCAGCTTCGGCAAAGTGAAGAAATTGTCCGTGGAGTATGAACTTGGCGGCAAACGCCTCAAGCGAACGGTGGACGAACATTCCGCTCTGTCCATTCCGGATGGCCTCCGGTTGTCAGCCAGCGCCGACGGGGTTCCGTACCTGCGCAAGACCATGAAGCTTGCCGACAAAACAATAACTAAAGCCAGGCTTTACGCGACCGCGCTGGGCCTCTATGAAATGCATATTAACGGCCAACGCGTCGGCGACATTATCTTTGCCCCGGAATGGACAGACTACCGCAAGCGCATCCGCTACCAGGTCTACGATGTGACCGCCATGCTGAGGAAAGGCGACAACGTTCTTGCCGGACTGGTCGGCCAGGGCTGGTACAGCGGTCACATCGGGCTGGGCGGATACAAACACTACGGCCGGGTTCCGGCTTTGCTGGCACAACTGGAAGTAACCTACACCGACGGCACCGTGGAACAGATTGTTTCCGATGATTCATGGAAGGTGTTCGCCAGCCCCATCCTTTCATCCGATTTCATGATGGGCGAGAAATATGATGCGCGCCTTGCAATCAAGGGATGGAACCAGCCTGGTTTTGATGACAGCACATGGATGAAAGCAGCAGTTCGTGAAGAGCCGCCGCGACCGTTGGAGGGGCAGATTACCGAACCCGTGCGCAAGATCTGCGAAATCAAGGCCAAGACCGTAACCGAACCCAAACCCGGCTGCTGGACTTTTGACCTTGGCCAGAACATGGTCGGCTATGTTCGCCTCCAAGTCTCTGCGCCGGCCGGGACTCAAGTGACCATCCGCCATGCCGAGGTGCTGAATCCCGACGGCACGCTTTATACCGCCAACCTGCGTGGAGCGAGCTCGACCGACACCTATACCTGCAAGGGCGCAGGCGTCGAGATCTATCAGCCTTATTTCACGTTCCATGGGTTCCGCTATGTCGAGGTTACGGGGATCACCGGCAAACCGGCGCTGGATATGATAACAGGCCTTGTACTCGCCTCCGACACGCCGCGCGTCGGCGAGTTCGCCTGCTCCGACCCGCGCATCAATCAGCTCCACGCCAACATCTGCTGGGGCCAGCGCGGCAATTACCTGAGCATCCCCACCGACTGCCCGCAGCGTGACGAGCGGCTGGGCTGGATGGGCGACGCCCAGGTGTTCGTCCGCACAGCAACCTATAACGCCAATGTGGCCGCCTTCTTCACCAAGTGGCTGGTGGACGTCGATGACGCCCAGCGCGACGGGGCCTTCACCGATGTCAGCCCCTTCACCTGCTGTAATCAGGGAACCCCGGCCTGGGCGGATGCCGGTGTGATCTGTCCCTGGACCCTGTACAGGATTTACGGCGACACCCGCCAGCTCGAACAGCACTATCCCGCCATGGTCAGATGGATTGAATGGTGCCGCGCTCACAGCACCGGCCTTATACGTGACAGAGATCGTGGCGGCGACTACGGCGACTGGCTGTCCATCGGCGCCGACACACCCAAGGACCTTATCGGCACCGCCTATTTCGCCTACTCCACCAGGCTGGTCGCCCAATCGGCCAAGGTGCTGGGCAAGCCGGACGATGCTGCAAAATACGAACAACTTTTCCAGGATATAAAGGCCGCCTTCAACAGGAAATACGTCGCCGCGGACGGACGCATCCAGGGCAATACCCAGTGCTGTTACGTGATGGCGCTCAAATTCGATCTTTTGACGGATGAGATCCGGACCAGGGCCGTGCAGTATCTTGTTGACGACATCGCGGCCAAGAAAGATCACCTCTCGACCGGCTTCGTTGGCGTCAGCTATCTCCTGCCGGTGTTGACCCAGGCGGGACAACGCGACACCGTCTTCAAATTGTTCCTGCAGGATACCTTCCCGTCATGGCTGTTCTCCGTCAAACACGGGGCCACGACCATATGGGAACGCTGGGATGGCTGGACGCCGGAAAGAGGTTTCCAGGATCCCGGCATGAACTCGTTCAACCACTACTCGCTCGGCTCTTGCGGGGAATGGATGTTCTCCGCGCTGGCAGGCATCGATACCGACGGACCAGCGTTCAAGAAGCTCATTATACGCCCAACTCCAGGTAACGGCATAACATGGGTCAAGGCCAGCTATGATTCGATCAACGGCAGGATCGCCACTTCATGGAAGACGGAGGGCCATAAATTCAGTCTCGATGTTACTGTTCCGCCCAACACCACGGCGACGATTTATGTGCCGACGAAGGATGAAGCCAGTGTGACCGAGTCCGGCCAGCCGGCGCCCAAGGCGGCAGACGTGAAGTTTCTGCGGATGGAAGATGCCGCCGCCGTCTATGCCGTGGGTTCCGGCATCTATCGGTTCCAATCCACGCTGCAGGAAGCCAGCCAGAATCCGGCCCGGAAGATGTGATGCCATGAAAACTCATGCGCTCGTTGTCTTGGGCGGCGGCCCATCGCCTGTGATCAATGCATCCTTGTTGGGCGTGGTCGAAGGATGCCGGCAGTATCCGGACCATATCGGCCGCGTCTATGGCGCCCGGCACGGCCTGGAGGGGGTGCTGAAGGAAGAAATCGTGGACCTGTCCGCGCAGGACCCGCGGGAGCTCAAGCTGCTGCTGAACACGCCGGCCTCGGGTTCCATCGGGACCTGCCGGTACAAACTCGACCGCCAGTGCCAGGAGGATTTCGAGCGGATCATCGCCATCCTGGCCGCGCGAGAAATCGGCTATTTCTTCTGTATCGGCGGGAACGATACGATGGATACGGCCGACCAGGTATCCGCGCTCGCCCGGGAAAAAGGCTTCGACCTGGTGGTGACCGGCGTGCCGAAGACCATAGACAACGACCTGGGCGATGCGGCGTTCACCCTGATAGATCACACGCCGGGCTACGCAAGCGCGGCGCGCTACTGGGCCAATATCATTCAGACAGTGAATGAGGAGAACAAAGGGATGTGTGTCTCCGAGCGGGTGGCGGTCCTGCAGGCGATGGGCCGGAAATCCGGCTACATCACCGCCGCCGCCCGACTGGCGGATCCGGAACGGACGATGCCGCTCCAGTTGTATTTCGCCGAAGCGGGACACAACCTGGCGACCTTGACCGAAAACGTCCACCGGGAGCTGCGGCACAGCGGCCGCGTCATCGTTGTGGTCAATGAGGGATTTGATGTCGGCTCGCTGGGCGAGGCGCGGGACGGCTTCGGACATATCGAATACGGGGCGAGTCAAACCACCGCCGCGCAGGTGGTGGTCAACCATCTGAACCGGTTGAAATTCCCGGTCAGCGGACAGGCGACCTGCCAGGTGCCCGGCGTGCTGCAGCGTTGCACGGCCATTCACCGGTCCACGGTGGATATCCGGGAGGCTTATGAAATCGGCGGGCAAGCGGTGGCCATCGCCGTACGGGACGGAACCGGTTTCATGGCCACGATTCTGCGGAGCAAAAAGGACGCTTACCAACCCGTCTACAGCAAGGTCGGGCTGAAGACCATGGCGAATTCCGCCAGATTTCTTCCCGCCCAATGGATCACGGCCGATGGACTGGATGTCACGGATGATTTCATCCGGTATGCGCAGCCGCTCCTGGGGGATGGCTGGCCTGACATGCCCATGGAGCATGGCCAGCAGCGGTTTGCCCGGCTGGATATGACCCTGTTGCCCCCCCAGGCGGAAGCCTACACCCCCGTGAAGCACCGCGGTGGCCGGTAACGGGCACATGAAAGGAAGGGAAATGGATCTGAAAAACAAGGCCATGACGTGGAAAGTGGCGCTCGCCTACGCGTTGCCGAATTTCGGTCTGGCCATCATGACCGGTCCCATCCAGGGGGTCCTGCAAGGGTATTATACCAAACATTTCGCCATTACCATGGCGCAAATCGGCGGCATTCTTTTTCTGGCACGGGTGATTGATGCCGTCCTGGATCCTGTTATCGGCATGGTTTCCGATAACGTAAGAGACCGGTTCTGGGGACGTCGTTCATGGCTGGTCGCCGGGGCGTCGCTTTCCCTGCTGGCCGTCTATCACCTGCTGGTTGTTCCGCCGGAGCTGACCTTTGCGTACTGTCGTCTGTGGATTATCCTGGGCTTTATCTCATGGACGATTTCCGAGATTCCATACCTGGCCTGGGGCATGGAGCTGACCAGTGATTATGATGATCGCACCAAGATCTTCAGTTACAAAACCGCACTGGGATTTATCGGTGCAACGCTTTTCCTCGCGCTTCCCAATATTATCGCCTTCTATCAGATACATATGCAGGGTATGGCCGCAGATCAGATAACCAGAGATTTCTCTCATACCTCAATGCATGTCTCGTTCTGGTTGATTGCCATTACCATGCCGTTGTTTGTGGGTATGGCTCTTTGGGTTTGTCCCGGTGGTTCGCGTGTCAAGAGAGCCGAGAGAAAAAGCGTAGGCGAAATTCTTCGAATATTGTTCTCCAATAAGGCCATGTTGATTTTTATGGGTGCCTTCGCTATTCTCGGAATCGCCGGCGGCATGCAGGTTGCGATGGCTTATCTGCACGTCTCTGTGTACCTGGCGCTCGGAGAGTCGGTTTCCGTGATTTACACCATTGGTGGATTGTTTTTCCTGTTGGGTGTGCCTTTCTGGAATAAATTCGCAGCGGTGAAGGGCAAGCATGTAGCCCTGATCACCGGACTGTCGCTTAATGTTATACTCTTTATCGCGCTAGGCATGTTAAAACCCAGCCATAGCGGTGCGCTGCTAGGGGGCCGGCCGCTGGTCTTCTGGGAGTATATGCTGATCTTCTGCAGTCTTAATTTTTCCCAGGTGGTTTACTTCTCCATGCCGCCCGCCATCATCGGTGATATCGCCGAAGCCGCCACGCTAGAAACCAAGGAAGATCAATCCGGGACTTATTTCGCCGTATATACTTTTGTCTACAAGCTGGTGCTTGGAATAGGGCAGGGCCTGGCTCTGTTCATCGCGGGAAGTGTGTTTGGCTTTGATCCCAAGGTTGTTGAGCAGGTTGATAAGGCCGCCACCGGTATCAAACTCATGATGGGATACATGCCTGCAGCTCTTGTTGTGGTTGCCATTGTTGTTCTGATAGGCTACCCGATAACAAAGAAGAAGCAGAGGGAGACGCAGGAAAAGATCAAGGAACTGGATCTGACGGTGCAGGATTAGTCGCCAGGCCTCGGTCGGGCGGAAATCCTACCGGGACATTATTAGATTTCCGATTTCAGATTGAGGAAAAGATAAACCGCAGAATGTTGGATGAACGTTGATGCGAAATGAGCATGGCCAAGAAAATTGCTGATACTGAGTCATTTCCGGACGACACTGGCGCGGGCGTTGTATTCAGGAAACTCCCGACCGAGGCCTGGTCCGCCGTGATCCCTGCGGAGAAGAATCTGCCGCCGGAGGGGGTGGCATCGCTATTTGTGCGCGGCCAGCCCAAGGTGTATACGGGCGAGGCCCTGATGAAGATCGGCATGCCGGTCGGGGGTGTCTGTGCCGGACTCGTTTACCTGGGCGGGGACGGGAAGCTGTGGTACTGGGACATTTTCAATCGCTATCTCTCCGGGGTACAGCCGCGCCAGATACAGTACCAGGGCCGCTCCTGGCACGGACTCCCGCAGGGGCTCGGCGCCTGGCAGGGCGGGAATTACATCGATCCGATCACCACGCAGCCGTGTCCGTTCCAGCAGGGTTTCGCGCTCAAAGTGACCGCCGGTGGAAAAACCCAGGTGCGCACGCTGGACCGCAAGGGCTGGAAACTTGTCTCATTCACGGGCGCCTATCCGGTTGGCACGGTCAGGTACTTTGATCCGGACTGCCCGGTGCGGGTGACGCTGGAGGCCTACTCGCCTTACTGCCCGTTGGATTTCGACAACTCCAGCTACCCGGCAACCATCATGCGTTACACCCTTGAGAATACCGGCAGGGAGGACGCCAGGGTTCAAGTGGGCGGGTGGCTTGAGAACCCGGTTCTGCTGGATACGGGCAAGGACTGTCCCGGCGTGCTCCGGCGCAATACCATGACCGTGAAGCCGGGGCTGGCCCTGCTCTCCTGTTCCGCCATAGTGCCGGCAGAGGAGCCGGTTGTTCGACCAGACATTGTGTTTGAAGATTTTGAGAAGGACACCTTCGAGGGCTGGGTGGTTGAAGGCACGGCCTTCGGCAAAGGTCCGGTTGCGAAGAAGGATATGCCCGCCTACATGGGCGACATTGGAATGCGCGGCGGGCGCGCAGCCAACGCCCATGCCGGCGCCCCGATTAATGAATCAGCGGGACGGAATGAGGCGGCCGATGCGGCCATGCGCGACCAGGCAACCGGCCGGTTGATCAGTCGTGAGTTTATTGTCGAGCGAAAACTTATCGCGTTTCTTATCGGCGGAGGCAATTACCCCGGCCGCTGCTGTTTGAATCTTGTAGTGGACGGCAAGGTGGTGCGCAGCGCGACCGGCCACAACGGCAATCTGATGCGCGCCGACCTGTTTGATGTCGGTGAGTTCGTCGGCAGGACTGCGCACATTGAGGTGGTGGACGACATGACGTGCGTTGCCGGCAATATCGGGGTGGATCACATTGTGTTCACCGAGGTCCAGCCGCCGAAACAGAATCCCGACTGGGGCACGATGGCGCTGGCGGCGGTCGGCCCAGCCGGGTGCGGTGGCAGCGCACGGTTGAAGAATGCGTCGGAGGCCGGGCTGTTCGAGGCTGGCGCCACATCCGAGGCGTCTGCACCGGCGGGAGACCAACTGGTGGGTGGCGTCACCCAATCCCTGACGCTGGCACCGGGCGCGCGTGGAACGGCTGAGTTTGTCATCGCCTGGCATTTTGCCAACGTGCCGGCCATGGCGCGGGGCAGCGAGACGGGCTGGTATTATGGGAAGCGCTTCGAGCATGCGGCGGCCGTGGCGGAGCACATCGCCGCAAACGCAGAAAAACTTTCGGCAATCACGATGCTCTGGCGCGCTACCTGGTACGACGCGACCCTGCCGTACTGGTTCCTGGACAGAACGTTTATCCCGCTGGATTGCCTGGCATCCACCACCTGTTTTCGGTTCGCCGACGGGCGCTTCTACACGTTCGAGGGGGTGCGCAGTTGCCCGGGCCACCCGAACCACGTCTGGCATTACGCGCAGGGGCATGCCCGGATCTTCCCCGAGCTGGAGCGGGATGTGCTGGAGCGCGTGTGGTATGGTTTCGCTTTTCACGATGACGGATCCATGGCCTGCCGGGGAGAACATGGCGGCGGGTCTGCGATAGACGGGCACTGCGGCGCCATCCTTTCCGTTCTGCGGGCGCACCAGACGAATCCGGATGGCACGCTGCTGGCGCGCATCTGGCCCAGGGTAAAAAAGTCCATTGAGTACGCCAATGCACGTGACCGTGACGGTGACGGGCTGCTGGATACGCCGATGCTCACTACGCTGGATGAACCCTGGCATGGCCAGATCCCCTGGCTCAGCAGTCTCTACCTCGCCGCGCTCAAGGCCGGCGAACAGATGGCGACGGAGATGGGCGATGCGGAGTTTGCGCAGGATTGCCGCGACCGGGCTGCCAAGGGACGCACCGCGATGGATGCCAAGCTCTTTAACGGCGAGTGGTTTGTCCAGATCCCCGACCCGGCGAACCCTGAGAAACTGGGCGCCTACGAGACCTGCCACATTGACCAGGTGCTGGGGCAGGGCTGGGCCTGGCAGGTCGGGTTGGAGCGGGTGCTCAACGCAGCCACCACCCGCTCGGCGCTGCGCTCGATCTGGAAATACAATTTTACCCGGAACCTGGAGGCCTACGACCGGCAGAGCGATCCCAAAGGACGCCCGTATTTTGCCCGTGGCGAGGGCGGGCTAGTCATGACCGCCAATGCGCTGGGACGCAAGGTGCCGCTGGGCATCTACTCGCCCTTTGCCTGCTATCTGAACGAAACTATGAATGGATTTGAATATCAGGCGGCGGCGCACATGATCGCCGAAGGCCTGGTCAAGGAAGGCCTGGCCGTGATCCGCACGGTGGACGACCGTTACGACGGGAACAAGCGCAACCCGTTTAATGAGATTGAATGCGGCGATCATTATGCCCGTTCCCTGGCAAGCTACGGAGCGCTCATCGCCATTTCAGGATTCGAATACCACGGGCCCAAGGGACACATCGGGTTTGCGCCGAGGCTGGCGCCCGAAAATTTCAAGGCGCCGTTCACGGCGGCGGAAGGGTGGGGGACGTATGAGCAGAGAATTCAGGAGTCAGAAGACAGGAGTCGGAAATCAGAAGTCAGAGGACAGCAGGCAGAGATCAGAAGCCAAATAACTGTGAAATATGGCCGGCTGCGGGTGAAGACGGTTTCGCTGGCGCTGTCCAAGGACGGGAAGTCGCGTGCGGCGAAGGTTTCCGTGAAGGGCAAGGCGGTTGCCAACAAGCTGGCTCTCAAGGATGGCAAGGCCATCATTACCCTCGCGGCCGAAGCGGTGATAAAAGCGGGCGAGTCACTGGAAGTGGTTGTTTGGTGAAAAGGAGAAATGCAATGGGACGATTTGCTGCCTGGTTGGGTGGCCTGGTGATTTTATGCGCGGGCGTAGCCGGAGCCGTGGAGGCCGGCGTTGCAGTGACGAACCTGCCGGCCGGGGCTGGCTCCACCGCTCTTCCGGTTGAGGCACGCCTGCCGCCGAAGTACCCCGGGATCTGGCAGAAGCCTGTCAACTACAGGGAGCCGCCTCGGGAGTATGAGACGGTATCCACCAACGGCTGGACCATCGAGGTGGAAAAGCAGCTTATGTCCGAAGATCCTGAGCTTGCCGGGAAAGCTGTGGCGCGTCTTTCACTAAAGCTTAATGAAGCCCTTGCGGCGCTGCCCGAAGCTTCACGTGCCAACCTGAGGAAGTTGAAGGTGTTCCTGATGTATGGGCCGAAAGCCAAAGGTGGCGGCCGCGACAATGGCACCGAATACTACCAGCAGTGCGCGCCGGACTGTTACCAGACGCTGGATCCGCGCTGGGGCAACAGCCTGGTGATATACTCCGCCGAGAATTATGTGTGGCAGTCGGATTTATGGGCGCTCAAGCTGCCGCTGCACGAACTGGCGCATGCGCATCACCTGGGGCAGTGGCCGGAAGACCGGGTGGAAATCGTCCGGGCTTATGAGCACGCGATGAGCCGCAAGCTCTATCGCAACGTCCGGGATGATCAAGGCAAGACGCACGCGAAGGCTTATGCGATACAGAACCCGATAGAGTATTTCGCCGAACTTTCCTGCATGTATTTTGCGGGCTGCGACTATCCGCCGCGCAATCGCAAGGAGCTGAAGACGTACGACCCGGAGGGGTACGCGATGATTCAGAAACTGTGGGGTATAGGGGCGGATGCGCCGCCGGATGATTGGAAAAAAAGCCCGGTCAGCATGCTGGCATCCCAGATCGGTTATCATTCGCTGAATACCAAGCATATTTATCTGCGTAGTGCTGTTGAGCGTCCGCCGGCTGGAATCTTTGAGAAGGAATTCAGCGTAATCGACGCGCAGGCAGAGCAGGAAGTGTTTCGCGGCAAGGTGGCGACCTGGGGGCGGAAATGGGACACCTTCTGGTGGGTGCTGGATTTCACCCCGCTGCGGCAGCAGGGCGAGTTTTATATGAAAACCGGGAAATTGGTTTCATCCAAGTTCAACATAGAAAATGGCATTTTTCACAAAACAGATCTTACGGTAATCGCCCTGGACCAACTTGAGCATAGAATCCACCAGGGCCCGGATGACCAGCGGCGCGGCCTGCAGGGGCTTTACACCAATTGTCCGCCCGAGACCAGGATTTACATGGATTGCGGCAGTCCGTATGCCGAGCTGGAGCCGGTGGGCACGTGTGTTTACGCCTTGTTCGAGCTCCACGATCTCTTGGGCCGGGAGTTTTCGGAAAAAGACAGGAAGCGGATGATTGATTTGGCCGCGCTGGGTGCGGACTACTTTGTCGCGGCCCAGCGCAGCAGTTCCGATCCTGAAATTGACGGCATGTTCTACCACTCCCTGCTGGTGAACAATCGGGATACGTGGGCGGGCAGTTTTTCAACCTATCTGGACGCGGCCTATGGCATGGCGCTGATGGCCAAGGCCCACCAGTTTTTCAAGGACCGGGATCCGCAACGGGCGGCGTGTTACCTTGAAGCGGCGAAGAAAGCGTGGAAGCTCTGCGCTCATCGTCCATACCATACGAAGGCTGACAGAACATTCCCCTACGGCTGCCAAGCCTATTTCTGGAATGCGCCGGTTGGAATCCAGGATACTTTCGGCCGAGCTTTTTACAATATACTGAACAAGAACTGGAAGATGCCTGATACGCTCCGGACGAGGGACCGTCTGCCCTTTATTCAAGGCTCGGCGTTACTGTATGAAATCACCGGCGAGAACAAGTACCTGGACAAAGCGATCGAGTTTGCGGATGTTGTCGTTGAGCGGCAGTTCACCGACTGGGAACACCCGATCGAGGGTTGTTTCGGAACCTTTTACGAGTTTGAAGGCAATAATGAGGCGTTCTTCCATGAATTCATGCAGGGTGGTTTCTGGTGGGAAGGAAATGTGGAAGCCATGAACCTGGAGGGCTTCATGCATCTGCTGCGGCTCGCGCCCCGGAATCCCAAGGCCGCGCTATGGCAGAATGCAGTTTTCACCTATGCCGAGAACTACGCCAGGAAGTCCACGACCCTGAATCCCCTGGGCCTTTATCCCGTGGCCTGTTACCGGGACCCGCAGCATGGCGGGCTCAAGTATTTCCAGAACACCTTGATGGGCTCTGCGTGCCTGTATGGCTTCAGCGCCAAGAACTTCATGCTGCTGGGCGATTTCCTGAAGGACAGCAGTTTTCAGTCGCCGGCGCTGGCCGGGGTGAACTTTATCGGCGGATTGAATCCCGGAATACCGAATGCCTATGAGGAGACGGCCTGGGATGCACGGACGCTGATTCTGGGGGTGGGGCGTTCCTGGTTTGGTCCGGCGGGTGATCTGGCCGAGACGGCCAGAGGATCGGTGCCGAATGGTTTCTGCGCGGCGCCGCAGTTCTGGCAGCCTACGTTCGATAATTTCATTTCATACCAGTCAGACAAACCGCGCGGGATGATCAACAAGGGCGGCGGTCTTCAGTTCAACGAAGGCTGGATCCTGCACAGTCATGCCTATGTGCAGGCGGTGGCGCGTCTGGAGGCCGGGTATACGCTCCAACTGAAAACCCTGAACGAGGGCCGGGCCGTCGGTGCCGGGGTTTCTGTTGTTCTCGCGGAAACCGAGGCGCCGCATGGGAAGATCACCCGCACCTATCGAACCGACGGCGATGGGTCTCTGGTCGTCACCGATCTCCCGACGCCGTGCCGCGGCACGGTTTGCATAACTTACAACGGCCGTGAGATCATGAGGCCCGTTGCCGCCGTGGCGGGCGGGCAGCATGCCATGACCGTGGATTTTGCGCAGGAGGTCAACCTCGACATCCTGCTTCCGGGGAAAATGACCGTCGGGTCAAAGGGCGCGGCGAAGATCATGGTGGAAAATACAGGCTCAAAGGAGGTTAAGCTGAAACTGCTGCTTTCCGCCAGCGGCCTGCAGTTGAGCAGGACCCAGCTCGAACTGACGGTGAGAGCCGGCAAGCGGCAGAAGATAGCGGTGCCGTTTGAATGCGGACAGAAAGTGATGCCCTGCCTGGTGCGGGCCATCATTGACGAAGGCGCACCGGTGCGCGATTTCTTTGGGACTGGCAGGATTTGTTCGAAATAGAGCCTATGCGATATAAGAGCCCAATATTCGCGCTGCTCGCTGTATGCGCCGGCGCATATCCGATCGGCACCACGGCCGCAAAGGGGATAGAGGCCGAAGAACCAAGCGCAGCCGCGGGGATCGTGGCTGAAAAGGAACCGCCAAGGCCCCCGGCCGACGAGCCGATCGACAAAGCCATGCAGACCAAACGCAGGCCGAAAATCTACTTCACCGTCTTCAATAACGGATACGGTGGCGATCCGATGCCGCAGGGCGAGCAGTTCGAGAAATTGTTGAAGGCGATCACCGCGGAAGGCCATTTCAACACGGTCCTATGCAGGTACACCGCGGAACGCGAGGCGCTCTGCCGGAAGTACAAGGTCATGCTGCTCGCCGACCTGCTGGCCAGCGGTTGCCACGTGTACCAGAATCCCAAGGAATGCGAGGCGCTCTGCCAGCAACTCCGGAACAATCCCACCATCGTGGCCTATCATCTCTGGGCGGACAGACTGGGGAAGTCGGGCGCCGGCCGGGCCCGGGACATCAACAACGTTCACCGATGGGATCCGACCCACGCCACGTACAGCGGCACGTACCAGAGCGGCGGCATCGGTGCGCTCGCGAAGTCCGACTTTATCAGCTACTACGATTTCGCCTGGAAACGCGGCATCCACAAGAACTTCCCGAATCTCCTCGCCGCCTGGAATACGGCCAGGACCCACGACAACAGGCTGGGCCGGTATGTCGAAACGGACGGCGGCCGCGCCGGGGCGGGGAACTACAACCGCGAACTATTCATCCAGAACAGTTCGATCGCCTGCGGACTGCGCGGCGTCATGTGGTTCATCGGATCGCGCATCATGAACATGAACACGGGCCAGTTCAACGAACTCGGGAGAGACGCGGCCAAAGTGAACGCCTGGATCGAGCCGCTGTGGCATGAGATCCCCAAGCTCGGTCTCCCCGATGCGATTTACGCCACACCTGTCACAAAGGACTTCAACAACAACCCCGTGGCTCCGGGAGCCGACGGGAAACCCGTCATGGCGCCCGGACTCGCCGGCCACGAGTTCCCGGCCGATTTCTGGTTAAAGCCCGTCAGCGGCGAGTTTGTCATGGGGATATCCAAGTACGATGACACGGCGGCCGACGCCGTCTACCTGGCGAATCTCAATGCCTACGCAGAGCAAAACGTGCAGTTGAAACTGGCCCGGACCGGCAAGCCGATGCTTTTTGACCGCGAAACCCGAAATTTCCGGGCACTGCCCGGCGACGGCGTAATCAGCTTCACCTTGGAACCTGCCGGCGCCGCCCTCCTTCGGTTCCAGTAGAATAATGGCCCAAAGAATGAGCAACTTACGGGCATGGCCCAGTTTTGCATCAACACCGGTGATCTCGGCCACGCAGGCTTCCCCACAGCAGACGATCTGCCGCCGGTCCATGTCCGGCATGGGAATACCCGGCCCCGCGCCTCCTGACGCAGCGCGCCGATCTGCCCAGCCAGGCACGATATTGTTCAACCCCTGCACCACCGAACCCATGAAATGGCTAAAAAAGAGAGCCCGAACAGGCGCTATTGGCGAGCACTGCTGCTGCCCGGAAATCCGTGAATTCCAGGTACGGAATTTCCGCACCTGAAAAAGTATCGGGCGGGGAAGACAGAAACAGGGCTGTCGCGGGCTGTGCGGGGTATCGCCCATGACGGTGCAGCGCGTGATACCGACCCAGGTGGAACAATGTTCCAACTCAACGCAACCGCAGGTGCCGGGAAACGGCACCTCGACCGTCACCGGCAACGCCAGCCCTTGGCCACGCCTTTTTGTCGCCAATTGGCGACATTTGAGATGATGCATCGGTGTCATGACCCAGCGCGCGACCGAATTACACCAGCGCGGAATTATTTGACGCCGGCACCCCGTAGATTGTCGGATGTGCGATCCGGAGCTTGAGTTCGCACAGGTGAAATCCCGGATGAAGGCTTGACCTGCCCACCTGAAAGTTAATAATTATTCTCATGAGAACGTTCCGGTCCGTGCCATTCGGATTTCTCCGCGCCTTGGGTGCCCGGTTCAACCGGCCCTCCGGTTGGCTCGTAGGATTGATGGTTCTTCTCGCCTGCCAAACGTCGATCGCGGCGCCCGGCGCTTTCGACCCGACGTTCAACGGCACCGGCAAGATCGTAACCGAGTTCGGCACGCCCGACGACAAAGGCTGAGCGGTGGCGGTGCAGCCGGACGGCAGGATCGTTGTCGCGGGATTCTGTTCCCTGGGCGCGGTCTTGATGCGTTACAACGGCGACGGCAGCTTGGACACGACGTTCAACGGTTCCGGGAAGGTGACCAACAGCGTTGGCGCCTATTACGCCGCAACGTTGCAGACCGATGGGAAAATCGTGGCCGCAGGCGGGGTTTCCAACAAGTTCTTCGTAGCCCGTTACACCACCAACGGCATCCTCGACGCGTCCTTCGGCAGCGGCGGGAAGGTCGCCACCCTGGTCGGGACCTCCAACGACACCGCCTATGCGGTGGCGGTGCAATCCGACGGCAAAATCGTGGCGGCGGGGGACGTATACACCCCCGGCAATAACAGGTACGACTTCGGGCTGGCGCGTTACACCACGAATGGCGTTCTGGACACGACCTTCAGCAGCGACGGGAAGGTCATCACCGCCATCGGTACCAATGATGACCAGTGCTGTGGTGTCGCCGTGCAGGCCAACGGCCGGATTCTCGCCGCGGGATATGCCATGATGTCGAACGGCTACCAGTTCGCCGTGGCGCGCTACACCACCAACGGGGCCTTGGACACGACCTTCAACGGAACCGGGAAGGTGACCACCGACGTCGGCCCCAGTTGGGGCTACGGGCAAGCTGTGGCGCTGCAAAGCGATCAAAAGATTCTCGTGGCGGGGTATGTGTCGACAAGCACCAACGACCATTTTGCCCTCGTGCGGTACGCCACCAACGGCGTCCTCGACACGACCTTCAACAGCACCGGAAAGGTGATCACCCCCGTCGGCGACGGAAACTCCCACGGCCGGAGTATTGCGGTGCAGCCGGACGGCAAAATCCTGGTCGCGGGCGACGCCGACGACGCGAGCTTCGGACTCGATTTCGCGCTGGTGCGGTACAACACCAACGGAACCCTGGACACGACCTTCAACGGCACCGGGAAGGTCACCTCCGGCTTCGCTTCCGTGAATGCCTACGGTCAGAGCGCAGTCCTCCAGCCCGACGGCAAGATTGTCGTCGCGGGGTACGTCACCGACTACCTCTACTACAACATCGCCGACATCGCGCTGGCCCGGTACGACAGCGCTGATCCCGACATCGTGGTGGAGCAGCCCGCCGGCACGAACCTGGTTGATGGTGCGTCCACCATCGATTTCGGCACGGTGCTGGCGGGAGCCGAGTCCAGCCGCGAGATCACCATCAGAAACACGGCCGCTGGCTCAACCCTGACCGGGCTGGTGATCAGCCGGGACGGCGCCAACGCGAATGACTTCTACGCCCTCACCGCCCCGGCTGCGGCCGTCCCCGGCCCCGGGGGAAGCACGACTTTCATCATGCGATTCGCCCCAAGGACGGCCGGCCAGAAGACCGCCGCGCTGCACATCGCGAGCAACGACCCGGACGAGAACCCCTTCGACATCAATCTCACCGGGCGAAGTCTCGCGCCGGACGGCGACGAGGACGGCGACGGGGTGACGAACGAGGCCGAGATGAATTTGGCCTCGCTCGGCTTTGACCCCTTGGTGGACAACAGCGGCCTCCGCGCCCTGATCCATACCAATGCGCTCGGATTGGGTCTTTACCGTGCAAGCGACATGCAGAATCTGGCGCTGGGCTGTCTTCTGCTGGAAAGGGATCCCGTCTCCGGACATTTCCACCTGCTCTTAGGAATCAACAGATCGCCGGATCTCATCTCCTGGACCTCGTTGACCGGCTACGTTCCGACCTACAATCAAACGAACGGTCTGATCGACATCGACATTACGCCCGACGGATCAAGTCAGCAGTTCTTCAGGGTGATGGGAAAGAAGCCGTGATCGGGTTGAAATCCGCCGGCCAACCTATGCGGCGTACATCCTTGTCGAGACCATCTCCTCGACGGGAATGCGGCGGAAACCGATGCGCGCGGCCGCCGAGGATCAACAGCGGGCGGACGATTGACGGCCGATGCCTTAGCGAAACGTTGCCCGAAAAGCTGCTAATATTTTGCTAAGTAGAGGGAGGGGGCAACGAGTAGCGGCAGCGTAAAACATCAATATAATCAAGGGTATCTAAGCGTTTCGGCAGGCCGGAAATCCGTCAGTTCCACGTCTAAGATTCTTAGACCTGAATAGCGTATTGGCCAGGATGGTCTTTGCGGACGTAGGCGACAATGTGCTTGGCCTGTGTTTTTCGCGTGTTTTCTCCATGGGGCGCGGACGCAACACCCCTTCACCCACGGAGAAGAATATAGGTACTTTTGAGATGAAAATTCAGAATTATTATTCTGCGGACGATCGGCCAGATGGTCGCCTCAGGCCGCTGGCAGGCCTCGCCGCATCGTTCTTGCTCCTTGAATCACCCGTGAGGGCTATGCAATAGTTGGCGGTGGTTTACAATACGATTGCAGCGATGAGGGCGAGGGTATGAAACCGGAGCCGTGGATTTCGCTCAACATCTTGGTGCCCTTTAATGCGATGAAGACGGCCCTGGCAATCGCCGTTTTCTTGGGGTGTTGCCTGATGGCCGGCAGCGTTCATGCTGCCGAGGCGTCTGTAGCGAAGGCGCCGGGCTTCTTCCGCTCCAAGAAGTTCAATGGCCGCTGGTGGCTGCTCGCGCCTGATGGCACCCGGTTCATCTCCAAAGGCGTGACGACGGTGCAGTTCGCGCAGGATAATATTCAGGGGATGAACATGTCGCCCTATGGCGACGCTAATCGCGCCAAGTACGGCGCGCCCCAGGCCTGGCGGAAGGCCGCGGCCCAGCGGCTCATCGGTTGGGGCTTCAACACGCTGGGAGCCTGGTCGGATGAGGAACTCTCCAAGATCACCGTGGACGGCAAACGGCTGGCGTACGCGCCGACGATCGATCTGGGCGGGTCGTTTGTAGCGCTGAAAACCAAAGGTGGCCAGGCCTGGTTGCAGGGTGTGTTCCCGGACGTTTTCGATCCTGATTTCGAGCAGCATGCACGGCAGGTTGCCGAATGCCGCTGCGCCGCGCGCAAGAACGATCCCTGGTTGCTCGGGTGGTTCACCGACAATGAGTTGCGCTGGGGACCCGACTGGCGCGGCAAGGATGAGTTACTGACCCTGTTTCTCAATCTGCCCTCGGCGACGCCGGGACGCCAAGCCGCCATCGCGCTTTTGCGCAAGCGACATGCCGAGCTAAGCCAGTTCAACCGAATCTGGAAGACCAATTTCGCTTCTTGGGACGAAGTGGCGGCGGCACCCCAGATCAAACCGCCGTTCACGCGCGCGGAGGTTTACGCGCAGAACCAGGAAATGGAACGCAAGGCGAATGAAGCCGACCCGCACCGCACGGAATTTGTGGCTGATTGTGACGCTTTCCTGGCGCAGCTGGCCGACCATTATTTTCGCACCACGACCGGGGCGGTGAAAGCGGCTGACCCGAACCACATGATTTTTGGCTGTCGGTTCGCCTATGTGCCAGCCGCGCCTGTGGTTGCGGCGGCCGCCAAGTACTTGGATGTCGTGTCGTTCAACTGCTACGCCACCGACCCGCGCAAGGTGATCACCGCGTACTCGGTCTTCGACAAGCCGCTGGTCATCGGCGAGTTCTCATTTCGGGGAGAGGATAGCGGTTTGCCCAACACCAGGGGAGCCGGACCACGGGTCAAGACTCAGGCGGCACGCGCCACGGCCTTCGAACATTACGTGACCTGGGCGTTGAGCAAACCGAACCTGGTGGGCTATCACTGGTTTGAGCATGCCGACGAACCGAAGGAGGGACGGTTTGATGGCGAGAACTCCAATTACGGCGTGGTCAACATTCAGGACGAGCCCTACAAAGAACTGACAAGCAGGATGGCCGCGGTCAATCCCAAAGCGGAATCATTGCATGAAGGCAAAGGAGCGCATTGAACTGGTGCGGGCTGGTGGGCTTCGCCGCCTCGTTCACGCCCGAAAAGCTGCTGCGCAACGGCGCCGGGCTCTTCGGCAAGGCGGGCCGGAGGGCGACAACGGGCTGGCCGCAAGAAGCTGGTGGTGGACCCGTACGGCCTGACCAGCACGGGCAAGATCAAGGTTGAGGGCAAGGACGAGATGAAGGCTCGGGGCGAGGAGGCCCGCGAGCGGGTGGGCCTGCATAAACGCCCCGCCGAGGCCGCCAGCAGCCCCGCCATGGCGTGATTATCCCGATGGCTATGCCGACAATGTTCCCGGCCTCAAGCCGCCTCAAATAATCACCTGGCGCCACGCAAGGGACGCCTGCGAAAAGTTTGCAATCGGCTCAATCGGTCGTTTTTCGCCAGAAAAAAATCTTCACAATCGACACCGTTGACAACCACGAGAATGGGCCAACGTGTTACAAGTTTCGGTTACAAGTTGGCTTTTTGATATCAGGATTAGAGCTGCAATTCATTGTGTTGCAGCATGATAAAATAATTTGGCGGAGAGGGAGGGATTCGAACCCCCGGTACTCCTTTCGGGGTACACACGCTCTCCAGGCGTGCCCAATCAACCACTCTGGCACCTCTCCACAGTGTCCCGGCGTAGCGGGCACACCCTACCGCTTCGGTTTCCGGGGTTCAAGCGGGAAGCGTAACCCCGCCCGCCGCTGGAAAATTTGCTCGCCGGTGAAAAAGTTCATCAGCACAACAAAACAGCAGCCGATAGAATGCTTGACCGGTGGGGGTGCCTGCCTGCAGGCTTGTCCATGTCATCGCGAGCAGCCGGGCCGATAGGCCTGCGTGTCCGTGGTGGCGAAAAATATAAGGAGCAGAAATGAACAGCAGGATGCAGTGGATACGGATCATGACGGGAGCGGCCCTGGCCGCGGGGGCGTTGCTGGCGCGGGCTGAGGACAACACAACCAACATCGTCAGCAGCTACGAGGACGTCGGCCGCGGCGAATACGTTTGCGGTGGCGGCGGCTCGGGCAACGTGCTGATTATTACCAACGGCGGCAATGTGAACAGCTTCACCGGGTATATTGGCAAAAGCGGCAGCGCCCACAGCAATACGGTCATGGTCACTGGCAACGGGTCGGTGTGGAACGACACCACCGGCTTCGACATCGGCGACCGGAGCAGCGGCAACATCCTGATTATTACCAACGGCGGCAAGGTCAATTGCACCGCCGGTTATCTGGGTTATTATGGCGGTGCGAATAACAATTCGGCCATCATCAGCGGCGCCGGCTCGGCGTGGAACGTCGCCGAGGGGCTCCACGTCGGCAACGGTGGCTCCGGCAACTCGCTGACCATTGCCAACGGCGGCGTGGTGTATAACGGCGAAGCAGCCGTGGTCGGCCCCGGCCCCAACAATTCGGCCACCGTCAGCGGTACCGGTTCGGTGTGGAACGCCAGCGGCGGCCTGGTCGTCGGCGGTGCTCCCGGCAGCCGGCTGACCGTCAACGGCGGCAGCGTGGTGGGCTCGATCCAGGTCAAGTCCGGCTCGACCCTGACCGGCGTGGGCACGGTGGGCACCGTGTCGCTGGAGAAGGACGCCATCCTCAGCCCGGGCAACCCGGTCGGCAAACTGGCGGTGACCGGCAACTTGACGCTCAGCAGCGGAACGAAACTCGCTTTCGAACTGGGCAGCGCGAAGACAACTGGTCCGGCTTACGCCCAGGTGGCGGTGCAGGGCACGCTGGACCTTGGCGGCGTGGACTTCGGCAACTTCACCTTCACGACCCGCGATGGCTTCGGGCCGGGGGTCTATAAGCTGCTGGAAGGCGCCACCCTGGCGGGCAAGCTGGGCGCGACGACGAGCGGCACGATTGGCGACAAGAAAGCCGAGTTAAGCAAGGATGGAGAGAAAAGCGTCCTGCTGACCGTGAGCCCGTGAACCGGCCATTGGGCCGCAATTGACGCGTTGCCACCGGGCCCCGTGCGAACCACGGTGCCTTTTTCGGCGTTTTCTTCGGCAACATCCGCCGCGGGTCATGCCAACCGCCGGCCCCAGCCCCTGCGGGGTCACCGCTCGCGGTCCGGGGCTAGAGGCCCATGAGGCGCTGGCGGAAATAGTCTTTCTCCGTGTGATTCTGCTTGGGCTGCCGGTGGCGGCTTTTGATCCCACCGGTCACGGCCCGTTTCGGATCGGCAACACACACGCCGGTTCTGTTGCCTGTCAGCAATTTTCCCGCTGCGCCCGGCGGCCGGGGTAAAACCCGCAAAGCCGGGCTGGCGTCCCTTTGAAATTCGGGTTCTTGTGGTATCTTTTACACTATGAAGAAAACTGCAGAACGGCAGCGTGGCCTGACGCTGCCGGACCCCCGCAAGTGCCATGTGAAGCGGACCCTGGTTCATCCGGAGCATGTATGCAAAGATTCGTCAAAAGGATATCTTTTTCTGTTGAACGAAATATTGCACCCGGCCACAGGGCCTGAGCCGAGGGCCAAGCTTGCCAAGAAAAACAGGGCAGAAAACAAGCCGCCTCCGGCCATCATCTTCTTGCACTGCCTCGAAATGCCCGTGTACTGCCCCTACCGGCGGCCCTTCGCCCGGATCTGTTTTTGCACGAACCCCTTTTTTCAGTAAGGGGTCGGAGGACAAGTAGGCCTTTTCCCACATAAAACTGTATCCGGGTTTGTGTCCCAAAAGACCGTTTTGTGCGGCAGTGTCCGCCAGTGTAAAAGGTGCGCAAAGAAAATGGGGAAAGTGCGTTTAAGCCAATGTTTACAGGGTTAAAATGCTGTTGAAATTGTGGAGTGCGGAGTCGGGGCGGCGGGATTTGAACCCGCGACCTTCAGCGCCCAAGGCTGACGCGCTACCAGGCTGCGCTACACCCCGATCGGCAAAATGTATAGCACAAAGGTCGGCCTGCTTCAATCTTGCACTGGGTTCAAGCCTGCGCGCCGAGCCAGCCTTCGCGGCCGGGCTGACGCAGCGGGACCACGCGGCCTTCCGGCAGGGTGGCGGGGTCGGCGGGCAACAGTTCGCGCAGCGGCGTCATCTGCCAGTCGCGCGTCTGCGCTTCGGCCAGGAACCGGTGGAACAGATCATGGCAGACAATCCCCTCCACCTCGGCGTGGATGGTCAGCACGTTGAGTCGGCCGGGCTGGAGTTGCCGCAGCACGCTTTCGTTATAGGTCGCCTGGGTGACGCCGTCGCGGCCGGCGACTTCGTCGTAGGTCGGCAGGGTGGTGGGGATCTGCGGCTGAAGCAGCGGCCGGCCGTTGACGACGGGCCGGAAGAGGCTGCACCCGCGCACGTCGCTGTTGTAACGGAAAGAAAACTCCGCCTTGACCAGCAGGGCCGCATCATTGCACTTCCAGCCGGGGGCCGCGGAGCAGTCGGGCCAGCGGCCCAGGATCTGTGCGAGGGCGTCGCCGCCCCGGCGTAGTTGGGCTTCCATGAAGGACGGCCCGCCGCGCTCCATCCGCATTTGCCAGGCGTGGTGATCCCAGGCGTGCAACCCGACTTCGTGGCCGGCGACGGCGGTCTGGCGCATGAGCTCGCCGAGGCGCCGGCCGATCAGCGGGCCGGGCCAGAACGTACCGCGGAGCAGAATGTCCCAGCCGTAGAGCGACGGTCCGCCGGAGCGGAGCATCTTTTTCAGGAACACCGGCCTGACCAGCCGCCACAGGTGGCGGCCCATGTTGTCGGGACCGACGGAAAAGAAAAACGTGCCGCGTACGCCGGCGGCATCCAGCGCGCGCAGGAGCGGCAGTACGCCATCGCGCGTGCCGCGGTACGTGTCCACGTCAATCTTGAGGCCCAGCATCATGGCAACCGCGGTCATCCTATCCGAAATGACCGCGCTCTCACCAGCAAACAAAACAGCGCGTGTTTCCATGGACGCAACCCGTTCTTGTCTGCCGGCGGTCTGTCCTTTACAGTACCGCCTTGCACGGGACGAGTGAGCCTATGAACCGGATGAAAATCCTCGTGATCGGCGGCGGCGGCCGGGAGCATGCGCTGGCGTGGAAGCTGGCGCGCGACAGCCGGCGCCCGGAGCTGTATTGCGCGCCGGGCAACGCTGGCACGGCGGCGTTGGGCACCAATCTGCCGATCAAGGCAGAAGACCTCGACGGCCTGTTGCAGTGGGCTAAAACCCACCGGCCCGAGCTCACGGTCGTCGGCCCGGAGGCGCCGCTGTGCGCCGGTCTCGCGGATCTTTTCCGGGCGGAAGGCCTGCGCGTCTTCGGTCCCAGCCGGGCCGCGGCGCAACTCGAGGGCAGCAAGCAATTTTCCAAGGACGTCATGGAAGCCGCCGGTGTGCCCACGGCGCGCGCGGCGGTGTTCACCGAGGCCGGGGCGGCCAAGGAGTATGTCCGCCAACAGGGGGCGCCGATCGTGGTGAAGGCCGACGGCCTCGCCGCCGGCAAGGGCGTCACCGTGGCGGCGACCGTGGCCGAGGCCGAGGCGGCGATTGACGAAGCGCTGGTCCGGCGCGCGTTCGGCGACGCCGGCCGCCGGGTGTTGATCGAGGAATGCCTGGTGGGCGAAGAAGCCTCGATCCTGGCGTTGCTCGACGGACAGCGCGTGGTGTTGCTGGCCTCGGCGCAGGATCACAAGCGCCTCGGCGATGGCGACACTGGCCCGAACACCGGCGGCATGGGGGCCTATTCGCCCGCGCCGGCGGTCACGGCCGACCTGCTGCCGTTCATCCGGACGCGGGTGTTCGAGCCGATGCTTCGCGAACTCCGGCGCCGCGGTATCACGTACCAGGGCCTGCTCTATGCCGGTCTGATGCTGACGGCGGACGGCCCGAAGGTCCTGGAATTCAACTGCCGCTTCGGCGACCCGGAGACCCAGGCCATCCTGCCGCGCTGGGAGGGTGACCTGCTGCCGGCTCTGGAGGCGTGTATTGACGGGACCCTGGACGAGCGCCTCGTGCGCTGGAGACCCGAACCGTGCGTCTGTGTGGTGATCGCCGCGGGTGGCTATCCGGGCCCCTATCCTCAGGGCGACGCGATCAGCGGCTTGGAGGCCGCGGCGAAGGTGCCGGAGGCGCTCGTGTTTCAGGCCGGGACGGCATTGCAGGACGGCCGGGCTGTGACCGCCGGCGGGCGCGTGCTCGGGGTCACCGCGCTGGGCGCCGACCTCGGCGCGGCCGTGCAGCATGCGTACGCGGCGGTCAGCCAGATCCGGTTTGACAAGATGCAGTTCCGCAGGGACATTGCGTGGCGCGCGCTGAAGGTCCTGTGCTGCGGCCGCGGGCCTTGTGTCCAAAGATTTGAAAACAGATAGAAAAAAGGTTGCAGGCTGAAGGCCGCCTGCGCGCTGGACGGGGTGACAACACGCCGTCGCCATGACGGGGGAATGTGGGATGAAAAAATCAGACAAAAAACCGCTGGTGGGCGTACTGATGGGCAGCGACTCGGATTGGGAGACGGTGCAGCACGCGGTGGCGACGCTCGAGTGCTTCGGCGTGCCGTGCGACGTCCGCGTCTGCTCGGCGCACCGCACGCCGGAGGCCGCGGCCACGTATGCGCGGACCGCGGCGCCGCGCGGCGTGGAAGTGCTGATCGCCGCCGCGGGCGGTGCAGCGCACCTGGCGGGCCTGCTGGCGGCGCATACGACGCGGCCGGTGATCGGCCTCCCGATCCAGGGCGGTGCGCTCAACGGACTGGATGCCCTGCTGGCGACGGTGCAGATGCCGGCGGGCATTCCGGTGGCCACCGTGGCGCTGGGCAAGGCCGGCGCGGTGAACGCGGCGCTGCTGGCGGTGCAGATCCTGGCCCTGGCGCGACCGGACTTGCAACGGAAACTCGCCGAGCACAAGTCGGCGCTGGCGCGGAAGGTGGCCGAAGGCCAGCAACGAATTCAGGCGGCTTTGGAGAAAAAAGCATGAACGGCAACCTCGGGATCGTGGCAGGAGTGCTGGGCGTGGCGTGTCTGGCGTGGCGCGTCGCAGCCTGGCCGGCGTCCGCGGACACGGCGGCGAATCCCGGCGTGGATGCCGAGGCGCCGGCGAAACCCGCGACGCCGGCGGCGACGCCCGCGGAAGACACGGTGGGACCGGCGATTCTCGAAACCATGACGCTGTTGCGGAAGCAGGGTCTCACGGTGGAGGGCAAAAAAGCGCAGTGGGCGGCGATCGAGGCGGTGGTCAAGGCCGCCGACCCGCGCGGCCGGGTGCTGTCGGAAAAGGATTGGGAGCGCATCAAGCAGGAGCAGCAGGGCCTGTTTTATGATGCCGGCGTGCGCGCGGCCTTTACCAACCACGGCTGGCGGATTGTGGACGTGGCCAAGGGCTCGCCCGCCGAGAGTTCCTTTTTCAAGCCCGGCGATCTGATCGAGGCGGTAGACGGCGTACTGTTGGCGAGTCAGAAGCTGGCCTGCGCCACCACTCCGCTACGGAGTGCCACCAATACCCCGGTGCGGCTGAAGGTCAAGAGCGGCCTGGACGGCGTCGAGCGCGAGCTGGAGTTGCCGCGCGCGGCCCGCCAGGCGGCGGCGATCGAAACGGCGGAGAGCTGGCCGTTCCATCTCGCCTACCTGCGACTGAACGGGCTGTACGAAGGCTCCGCCAAGGACATCGTGGCCCGGGTGCGGGAGTGGTCCCAGGCAGGTTGCTTTGGCCTGGTGCTGGATTTGCGCGGCGCCAACGGCATGAGCCTGTGCGACGCCGCCGACGTGGCCGGGCTGTGGGCCGATTCCGGCGCGCCGCTGTTCAAGTTTATCGCCACCGGCGGCCGGGAACAGGACGTCTTCAAGGCGCGGGCCCAGGAGCCGGTGGAACTGACCGTGATTGCGCTGGTGGACGGCGAAACGCGCGAAGCCAGCGAGGTGCTGGCCGCGACGCTGGCCGGCAGCGTGCGCTGTGCGATGCTGATCGGCCAGCCGACCTGCGGCGATCCGCGCGTGCGCGAACTGCTGCCGCTGCCGACCGGCAATCAGTTGTATGTCGCCACCCGCCGGCTCGTGACCGGCGACGGCCGGCGGTACGACGGCCGCGAAGGCGTGGTGCCGGACATCCGGCTGGGCGGCGCGGAAACCGCCGCCGCCCCGGAGTATGAGCCGGACCTGCTGGCGGGCCGGACCGAGACGCTGCCGGCGGAAAAGGAAGATCGCCTGCTGCGCGAACGCGTACGCGGCGACGTGGCGTTGCAGCGGGCGGTGGATATTTTGCGCGGGCTGAAAACCCTGAATCAACGTGTCAGTACCCTCGAAAAAAATCCTGCGCGTTGATCCACGACGGCCCGCTGTCGCGGCGCTCGACCGCGCCGTGGCTGCGTTGCGGCGCGGGGAGCTGGTGATTGTGCCGACGGAGACGGTGTATGGCCTGGCCGCCGCCGAGGACGATCCGGCGGCCCGGGAGCGGCTGTACGCGGCCAAGGGGCGGCCGCGGGAGAAGCCCATCGCGCTGTTGGCCGCGGGGCCGGAGGAGCTGGCCCGTTTTGGCGCGGTGCTGAGCCCGGCGGCGCGGCAATTGGCGGCGCGGTTCTGGCCGGGCCCGTTGACCTTGGTGCTGGACTCGCCCGCCGGATGGCTCGGCTTTCGCGTCCCGGCGCACCCGGTCATGCAGGCGTTGTTGCGGCGCTGGGGAGGGGTGCTGGCGGTGACCAGCGCCAACCGGAGCGATGCGCCGCCCGCCCGCACGGCGCAGGCAGCGCTCGCGGCGCTGGCGCCGTTCGTGGCGCTGGCGCTCGATGCCGGTCCGGCGGATGGCGGCGTGCCCAGCACGGTGGTCAGGGTGGACGGGGCACGGGTGGAATTGTTGCGCGCGGGCGCCATCGCGGAGGAAGAGATCATAAAAAATAAAACGACATCCGCGCCGTCCGGCTCCCGCCGGATCCTGTTGGTCTGCACCGGCAACGTCTGTCGCAGTCCGATGGCGGAATACATCCTGCGGGCGCGGCTGGGGCCGGAGTCCGGCTGGACGGTCTGCTCGGCCGGGTTGGCGGCGGGCCGGGAGTTGCCGGCGAGCCCGGAGGCGGTGCAAGTCTGTGCGGAACTGAAGGTTGACCTTGGCCCGCACCGCAGCCAGCCCGTCACGCGCGCCTTGGCGGAGCAGGCGCAGTGGATGGTGGGCATGACGGCCGCGCACTGCGACGAACTGGTTCATCTGTTCCCCGACCTCGCGCCGCGCATACGGTTGATGAAGTCCTTTGGCTTGGCGGCGCCGGCCGAGGATATTCCGGACCCGATCGGCGCTTCCCTCGGGATCTACCGCCATGTGCGCGGCCAGATCGAATCCGCCCTTTCCGATCTGATTTTATTCTTGCGGGAACAAGCAGGTCCGCCGCCAGGCGGGCAGGAGAAAAAACACAGCATGAAAATGGCCCTGGGCGCCGATCACGGCGGGTACGAACTGAAGGAAGTGCTGAAGCAAAAGCTGCTGGAGCGCCACATCGAGGTCGAGGATGTCGGGGCGCTCCGCCGGGAGCCGGGCGACGACTACCCGGACTTCGGCCGGGCGGTGGCCGAGCGGGTGGCCGCCGGCCAGGCCGACCAGGGCTTGCTGATCTGCACCACGGGCATCGGCATGAGCATCGCAGCCAACCGGTATCCCGGCGTCCGCGCCGCGCTGTGCGCCGACCCGCATGTGGCGGAGATCGCGCGGCAGCATAACAACGCCAACGTGCTCGTGCTGGGCGGCGCGGTGGTTTCTCCGGCGCAGGCCGCGGCGATCCTCGACGTCTGGCTGGCGACCGACTTCGAGCGGGGCGGCCGGCATGAGCGGCGCGTCGGCCAGCTCGACGCGTGCGCGGCGCGGCCGCAGGCGGACCCGGAATTGTCGGCCGCGATCGCCGACGAGGCGCGCCGCCAGCGCGAGAACCTGGAGCTGATCGCCTCCGAGAATTACGTCAGCGCCGCCGTCCGCGCGGCGCAGGGGTCGGTGCTGACCAACAAGTATGCCGAGGGTTATCCCGGCAAGCGCTGGTACAACGGCTGCGAATTCGTGGACGTGGCCGAACGGCTGGCCATCGAGCGCGCCCGGCGGCTCTTCGGCGCGGAGCATGCCAACGTGCAGCCGCACTGCGGCAGCTCCGCCAACATGGCCGTCTACTTCGCCATGCTCCAGCCCGGCGACACGATCCTGGCCATGAGCCTGGCCCACGGCGGCCACCTGACGCACGGGCACAAGGTCAATTTCTCCGGCCGGTTTTTCAACATCGTGCCCTACGGCGTGGACCAGGCCACCGAGCAGCTCGATTACGAGGTGATCGCGCAACTGGCGCGGGAGCACAAGCCCAAGCTCCTGCTGGCCGGCGCCAGCGCCTACGCGCGCCTTTTCGATTTCCCCCGCCTGCGCGCCATCGCCGACGAGGTCGGCGCGCTGCTCATGGTGGACATGGCGCACTTCGCCGGGCTCGTCGCCGGCGGCTGCCACCCCAATCCGGTGCCCTACTGCGATTTCGTCACCTCCACCACGCACAAGACCCTGCGCGGGCCGCGCGGCGGACTGATTCTCTGCCGGGAAAAATATGCCGCGGACATTGACCGGCAGATTTTCCCCGGCATCCAGGGTGGCCCGCTGGAGCATGTGATCGCGGCCAAGGCGGTCTGCTTCCACGAGGCGCTCCAGCCGGCGTTCCAAGACTATGCCCGGCAGATCGTCGCCAATGCCCGGGCGCTCGCCGCGGCGCTGGCGGCCGGCGGCCTGCGGATCGTCTCCGGCGGCACGGACAACCACCTGATGCTGGTGGACCTGAATCCGATCGGGGTCACCGGCAAGGACGCCGCCACGGCGCTGGACCAGGCGCACATCACCGTCAACAAGAACGCGATTCCGTTCGACACCAAGAGCCCGTTCGTCACCTCCGGCATCCGCGTCGGCACGCCAGCGGTGACCACGCGCGGCATGCGCGAGCCGGAGATGGAACTGATCGCCGCCGGCATCCGCCAGGTGCTGGCCGCGCCCACCGACGAAAAGGTACGCGCCAAGGTGCGGGACGAGGTCCTCGCCCTCACCGCGCGCTTCCCCGTGCCCTGAAAATGGTATTGATCCGGACATGTTGGTACCTGTGCGCGCTGTTCCTGCTGATGTTGGGCTGTTCGTCGCTCATCAGCGTGGTCCCCGGCGGCGAAAAGTCCATGGTGGCGCTCATGGGCACGTTGCTCGGGCTGGCCATCGGCAGCGGAGTGTCGGCTTTGGTGCTGAAGCAGCGCTTCCGGAAAAAACCTGACGCGTACATGTTCAGGTCCAAGGTTGTGTCAGGAATCGGCGTCGGACTTGCCGCCATCCTGACGTTGATCTTCCTGTTCGGCGTTGTAGGATAAGGACAGCCAAAGCGCTCACGAGCCTGTGCCGTCTGAACGCCGTCGTTACAAAGCAACCGCAACGCCATGGAGGGATGAAAGATGGACGAGCATGCATTGAAAACCCCCGACCAGATTCTGCAGGCGGCCCTGGCCCGGGAAGAGGAAGCGTGCGATTTCTACCGCAACCTGGCGATTCATTGCCATGTGGATTTCGTAAAAGTGCTGCTGGAGAAACTGGGTAATGAAGAGGCCAGGCATGTGGACCTGGTCCAAGCTATGATCACGCGGCTGCAGCTCGGCGAAAACATCGTGTGAAGCCGGCCGGGCCCGGCGATGCCGGGGGGCCTCCGCGGAAGCAACACGCCGCGCCGGCTCAATAATCGTATTTCACCGGCACGCTGGGGCCGGGGCCGTAGTCCATGCGGACCGGCTCGCGGTTCGAGGCGGCGACCAGCATGGGCGGCAGGCCGGTGGCGGCCGGCGCGGGGCTGTCCGGGTGCGGCAGCGGGCGTTGGTCCTCCAGGGCCAGCGCCGGCGCGGGGCGGGCGGGGCTGGAGGAACCGGAAGGCCGGACCAAGTAGTAGCCGCCGCCGAGCAGCAGCAGCACGGCGGCCGCGGCCAGCGCGAGCCGCACGGGCTCGAAACGCTCGGCATACCAGCGGGCCTGGGCGTCCTGCCACCAGCCCGCGGCCGCCCACTGGGCCGCCACCCGGGTATGAATGGCCGCCAGGGTGCGCGCCTCGCAGCCGGGCGCGGGCTGCTCGTAGCGCTTGAGGGCTATCAGTTGCCGGACCGCCTCCTGATCGTCCCACCGCGCGCGGCACATGAAGCAACTGCGGAGATGCGCCTGGACCTCCGCATAGCGCGGATCGGTCTCCGGGAGCCCGTACATTTCTTTGCCCAGCGGACATTTCATGGTATCAACTCGCGTGACGGAACGGCTCAAGGCGCAAATTCCTTCAGCGCCTGCTGCAACTGCCGCCGCGCATAAAAAAGGCGGGAGCGCACCGTGCCCTCGGACGTTCTGATCATGCGCGCGATCTCCTCATGCGGCAGGCCCTGGATGTCATGGAGCACCACCACCGTTCTGTGTTTATCCGACAACTTCCGGAGCGCGGCGTTCAATCGGATCTGGAGTTCGCCCAGGGAGGCCTCGCGCACGGGCGACTCGCGGGCGCGGAGTTCGACGTAGAACGGATCGTGCTCGACGGCCGGATCGAGACCGTCGAGACTCAGCATTTCGCGCCGCCCGCGTTTTTTGAGGAAATTAATGCCGTGGTTGAGGGCGATGCGGTAAAGCCAGGTGTAGAAAGTGGAGCCGCCGCGGAACCGGTGCAGAGCGGACAACGCCTTGACAAAAACATCCTGCGTCAGGTCCTCAGCATCCTCCCGGTTGCTGGTCATGTGGTAGAGCAGGTTGTAAATGCGCCCATGATAGCGGCGGACGAGTTCGTCGCCGGCCGCGAGGTCGTGGTGCCGGACGCGCCACAGCAAGTCGCCTTCGTCGGCCGCCACGGTGGACGGCGGAGCGGCTGGGGACGGTTCCATCATTTAACGCCCGATGTGCCGGTCATCCCCCTGCTGCTTTTCGGTGTAGCCGGAATCCTGGCGCTGGAAGTTGACCTTGTTCTTTTCCAGATAGAGGCGGTGGACGTCCGCCGCGCTCAGGCCGGCGACCTGCGCGAGCGAAATGAGAAAATGAAACAAGTCCACGATCTCGACGCGGGCATTCTGCTTGTTGTACGTCTGGTACTTGGCCCACCATTTCCAGGGCACGCTGTCGGTGAGCTCCGCGAGCTCCTGGGACATGGCGCGGCAGTAGTTGAGGATCCACTGAGGCTGTTCTTCCTCGGGCATGGCCACGGTGTCCACGCCGATGCGGCGGTTGAGGTCGGCCTGTTTGTCAAACATGTCCTGCATCAAGTCCATGCGGGCTCCTTCCCATTTTTTGCTTTCCAAACTGTCGCCCTCCGTGGACAGTAGCGGCTGTCGCGGCTGACGGCGTCAAGGAAACCGGAATCGGCCGGGCTTGAAAAGAAAAAACATGAAAAAGTTGATCATCGTGGGCTCGGGCGCGGCGGGGTACACGGCGGCGATTTACGCCGCGCGCGCCAACCTCACGCCCCTGGTGCTGGACGGCGTGCAGCCCGGCGGCCAATTGACCCTCACGACCGAGATTGAAAACTTCCCCGGCTTTCCGACGGGCATCACCGGGCCGGAGCTAATGGACGGAATGCGCCGGCAGGCCGAACGCTTCGGGGCGCGGTTTGTGATGGATAGCGTCGCGTCCGCCGAGTTCGGCGGCCGGCCGCTCCACCTGACGCTGGCCGGCGGTCAGACGCTGGCGGCTGACGCCGTCATTATTGCCACCGGCGCGACCCCGAAATATCTCGGCCTGCCGTCCGAACAGCAATTGATCGGCCATGGCGTGTCCGCCTGTGCCACCTGCGACGGCGCGTTTTATCGCAACGAGCCCATCGCCGTCGTCGGCGGCGGCGACACGGCAATGGAGGAGGCGTTGTTTCTCACACGCTTTGCCTCCCGGATCACGGTGATCCACCGCCGCGACCAGTTTCGCGCCTCCCCGATCATGGCCGGACGGGTGCTGCAACACTCCAAGATCGAGGTGCGCTGGAACAGCGTGGTGGAGGAGGTGCTCGACGTGGCGCGACAGGAAGTCACCGGCCTGCGGTTGAAGCACGTCCAGACCGGCGCGCGCAGCACGCTGGCGGTCAAGGGGCTGTTTGTCGCCATCGGGTATCAGCCCAACACCGCGCCGTTCCGGGGCCAGTTGGACACGGACGCGGCGGGCTATGTGCGCACGACCGGCGTGCGGACCAGCCGTCCCGGCGTGTTTGCCGCGGGCGACGTGCAGGATCCGACCTACCGGCAGGCCATCACCGCCGCCGGCTCCGGCTGCATGGCCGCGCTGGAGGCGCAGCGTTACCTGGAAGAACTCGCCCACGGCCGGGCCTGACCGGGACGTGTCCGGGCGGCGCTGACGGTGAACCGCGCGCTTTACGTGCGATGCAACTGTGATAATCTCCGGTCACGGGATTAAGGTTCCATGAAACGCACGGATGAGATCAACGCCAAACTGGATTTCTGGGCGGCCAAGCCCCGGGTTGCGCCGTTGCCCCGGCTGGCCAATCTGCCGCGTTTTGGACACCGCAAATTCGATTCCTACCGGGAAATGAACGCTTGGAAACAAACCTTGCTGGCCGAGCTGGCCAGCCACGGAGGCGCGCAATGGACGAAGTGATCCGGCGTTTTGCCACCCATCGCGTGCGGTACCTGGTGATCGGCGGACAGGCCGTCCGCCTGGCGGGCCTGCCGCGCTTCTCGATGGATTGGGATTTTTTCATACCACCGCGCGATGCCGCCAATCTGCGCCGCATCGAGGCTGCGCTGGGCGACGAACTCGATTGTCCGTTGGATGCGTTGGGACCACACGGCGAGAACGCGATCCAAACCTATCAAACCCAATGGGGCGTCATCCAATTTCATCTGGGCGGCCCCGGCCTGCCGGCTTTTGAGATCGCCGAACAGCATGCGCAAACGTACGCCACGGAAAACGGCACACCCGTGCTGTGCCTGGGTTTGGCTGACCTGCTGATGTCCAAAGTGCGCGCCGGCCGCCCGCAGGATTTACAGGACGCGGAATTCCTGAAGCGCCTTCAGTTGCGTGCTGCGCAGGACAGGCAGCCGGACAAAACATGAAGCCGAACCTTCAACCTGCTGGCGCCAAGCGCGCGGTCTGGCTGCGGCTGTTCGGCCACGCGAAACCCTACGTTCCGCGGCTGCTGCTGGGCACGTTCTTCGGCATCCTCTTTGGCGGCTCGACCACGAGTCTGTTGCCGGTCCTGCAGAAGAATCTTAGTTTGCTGACCGGCGACAAGCATTTGTCGCTGCACACGACGATTCTGTTTGCGGTGCTGCTACCCTTATTAACCGTTCTGCGTGGTGTGGGTGATTTCGCCAGCCGCTATCTGATCGAATGGGTCGGCAATCGCGTCGTCATGGAACTGCGTAATCAGTTGTTTGGCCGCACCGTGCAGCTTTCGATGGGTTATTTCACGCGCAGCCGCAGCGGTGAGTTGATGAGCCGCATCACCAACGACACCATGTTGGTGCAGAATGCGGTCAGCACGTTCATCGGCGACCTGATCCGTGAGCCCTTCGTGCTCATCGGCGCGGCGGGTTATGTGGTTTGGCTGAATTGGAAGCTGGCGGTGTTAAGCTTGATCGTCTTTCCGATCTGCGTTCTTCCCGTGGCGCATTTTGGCCGCAAGGTTCGCCGCGCCGCGCGCGAAGGCCAGGCGCGGCTGGCGAACCTCGCCGCGATTCTGCAGGAGGCCCTGAGCGGCATGCGCATCGTCAAGGCCTTCGGTATGGAGCAGCACGAACACCGGCGCTTCAGCGTGGAGGCTCAGGCCACCTTCTCGCGCGCCATGAAGGTCACGCGCGCCAACGCCTCCATCGAGCCCATTATCGTATTTCTGGCCGCGGTCGGTGCCATCCCCGTCATGCTCTACGCTTATTTCACCGGTATGCCGCTGGACGAGTTGATCACCTTTTGCGTGGCCATGTTGATCATGTACCAGCCGGTCAAGAAATTGAGCAAGCTGCACCTGGCCATCCAGCAAAGCTCCGCCGCCGCCGACCGCATCTTCGAGCTGCTCGACACGCCCATCGGCGTCACGGACCGCCCCAATGCCCACGCGTTCAGCGAACCGGTGCAGCGCATTGCGTTCGAAAACGTCGGCTTTGCCTACGAAGCCAACGAGCCGGTGCTGCAGGACGTCAGCTTCACCGTCGGCGCCGGCCAATGCTACGCGTTCGTCGGCAGCAGCGGCGCGGGCAAGTCCACGCTGGTCAGCCTGGTGCCGCGCTTTTACGACGTCACCGCCGGCTGCATCCTGCTCAACAACCACGATGTGCGCGACCTCACCCAGGCCTCGCTCCGCCAGCAGATCGGCCTGGTCACGCAGGACACGATTCTCTTCAATGACACCGTGGCCAACAACATCGCCTACGGCACGGCCGGCGCTGACCGCGCCGCGATCGTCGCGGCCGCGCAGCGCGCCCACGCCCATGACTTCATCCGCGAGATGGCCGAGGGCTACAACACGATCATCGGCGAGCGCGGCGTCCGTCTCTCCGGCGGCCAGCGCCAGCGCCTCGCCATCGCCCGCGCCATCCTGCGCAACCCGCCCATCCTGATCCTCGACGAGGCCACCAGCGCGCTCGACACCGAATCCGAACGTGCCGTCCAGGCGGCGTTGGACGAACTCATGGCGCACCGCACCGTGCTGGCCATCGCGCACCGGTTGTCGACCATCATGCACGCCGACCGGATCATCGTGTTGGACGGCGGGCGCATTGTCGAAACCGGCACGCATCAGGAATTGCTCGCCCTCGGCGGCACCTACAAGCGCCTCTATGATCTCCAATTTCGCGACGCGCCGGAGACTCCACCCGCCCCGAGCGATTGAATTATTTCGGAGAGCGTACATGCAAAACATCCCGGTGCTCCAGGTCTGCGAAAAATCCCTGGCCGCGGCTTACGAGCAGGCGCTGGTGGTGCTGTACCGGAACGGCATTCCGTTCCGGACGCAGTACGACAAGCCGGGCGATCCCCCGAGCCTGGACGCCACCCTGAACCTCACCGTCTTGGAGCCGCTGGCCGAGCCGATGATCCACAAGGCTTTTCCGGGCGGCATCGAGGACCTGCGCGAGTATGTGATGGAGGTGCAGGGCGCGAAGGACCACTGGGTCAAGAACCTCAACGACCCGGTGGACACACGCTGGGAGTACACCTACCATGGCCGGCTGGCGGCCTACGGCGCCTGGCGCGAACTTCGCGATGGCCGCTCGGAGGAAGTCGGACCGTTCCGCATCAACCAGATCGAAAAGGTCATCGCCAAGTTGGCCGCCCAGCCGTTCACGCGGCAGGCGCAGATGATCACCTGGATGCCCAACGTGGACCTCGACTGCTACGATCCGCCCTGCCTGCAGTCGCTCTGGTACCGGATCCTGGAGGACGAGGACGGCACGGGCTGGCTGAACTGCAACGTGCGCTTCCGCAGCAACGACGCCTGGGGCGCGAGCTTCATGAACCTGTTCGGCTTCATCCTGTTCAACCGCGAAGTTATCGCCGCCGGCGTGGCGCAGCGGACGGGGCACCGGGTGGAGCTCGGCCGGCTGAACTGGCAGGCAGACTCCTACCACATCTACGGCAAGGATCTCGCCCCGGCCCGGCAGCGGCTGTTCGACCGGCTGGCGACCACCGCGTTCGCCGACCGCGTGTACGAGTTCAGCGACGAAAACATCCGCCAGATCTATGACGAGGCCGGGCCGGCCATCGCGGAGAAGATCTGCGCGCACGACGCCGCGCGGCCCAACGCCTGAAGAACGGCCTTGACCCGCCGCCGCCGCTCTTGCAGGATGCGTCCGGCATGAGCGAAAAAAATCAAGGCAGCAAGCTGGAAGCGCTGGTTTCGTTGTGCAAACGGCGCGGGTTCATCTTCCAAGCCTCGGAAATTTACGGCGGCCTGAACGGCTTCTGGGACTACGGGCCCCTGGGCGCGGAACTCAAGCGCAACATCAAGGACGCCTGGTGGCGGGCCATGGTGCGCGAGCGCGACGACGTGGTCGGCCTGGATTCCGCGATCATCCAGCATCCGCGGACCTGGGAAGCGTCGGGCCATCTCGAAGGCTTCACCGACCCGATGGTGGACTGCCGGGCGTGCAAGAAGCGCTACCGCGCCGATCAACTCTGCGAAGAGCTGGGCCTCAAGCTGGAGTTCGAAACCGGCAGCAACGCGGAAAAGAAACTCAAGCTGCCGGACGGCGCCAAGTGCCCGGCGTGCGGCTCCAAGGACATCACCGCGCCGCGCGCGTTCAACCTGATGTTCAAGACCCACGTCGGCCCGCAGGAGGACACCTCCACGGTCGCCTACCTGCGGCCGGAAACGGCGCAGGGCATTTTCGCGCAGTACAACAACGTGCTGGCCTGCTCGCGGCAGAAGGTGCCATTCGGCATCGCGCAGATCGGCAAGGCGTTCCGCAACGAGATCAATCCGCGCAACTACACCTTCCGCTCGCGCGAGTTCGAGCAGATGGAGCTGGAGTTCTTCGTCAAGCCCGGCACGGACGCCGAGTGGCACGAGTACTGGGTCACCGAACGCTTGCAGTGGTACCAGCGCATCGGCCTGCCCGAGGGCCGGTTGCACCGCTACGTCTACGGTAAGGACGAGCTCGCGCACTACGCCAGCGCCTGCGTGGACGTGCTCTACGACTTCCCGTTCGGCACGCAGGAGCTCGAAGGCATCGCCGCGCGCGGCGATTTCGACCTCGGCCGCCACCAGCAGTTCAGCGGCAAGTCCATGGAGTATTTCGACCAGGACACGAAGGAGAAGTTCGTGCCGCACGTCGTCGAGCCGTCCGCCGGCACCGACCGCATCGCGCTGGCACTGCTGTGCGAGGCGTTCCACGAGGAATGGGTGCCGACGAGCGACGTCGCCGGCTCGCAGCCGATCCCGGTGGACTATGCGCAGCCCATGCCGCCGGGCTGCGAGACGCGTACGGTGTTGCGCTTCGCGCCGTGCATCGCGCCGATCAAGGTCGCAGTCTTTCCGCTGCTCAAGAACAAGCCGGAGCTCGTCAGCAAGGCGCGCGGCCTCTACGATGTCCTCCGCAAGCGCTGGAGCGCGTTCTGGGACGTCGCCGGCGCGATCGGCCGCCGCTATCGCCGGCAGGACGAGGCCGGCACGCCGTTTGGCATCACGGTGGACTTCCAGACCCTGGCGGATGACACGGTGACCCTGCGCGCGCGCGATTCCATGCAGCAGATCCGGCTGCCCATTGCCGACGTGGTGGCCAAGCTGGCCGAGGTCATCGAAACATGACCATGGCTGCGGACATCTATTTCGATTGCGGGGCCTGCGGGCAGCACCTGGAAGCCCCGGCCGTCCTGGCGGGCCAGATGCTGACCTGCCCGGACTGCGGGCAGCGGCTGCGCGTGCCGCGGCTCTCCGCGCCGCTCCATCCTGACCGCGCGCGGGCGCTGAGTTCCACGGCGCGGATCGAACTGCCCTCGGGCAGCGTGCCGCCACGGCCGCCGCCGCGGCGGGTGGTAATCAAACGCCCCAAGGGCGCCTAGGAAACGGATGCCGAAACCTCGGACGCCAGAATCCGACTGGCGCTGGCAGATGCGCCATCGCATCCGGTCGGTCGCGGAGCTGCTGGCGCGCTTCCCGGAGCTGCGCGGCCAGGCCATCGGCCTCGGCCAGGCGGCGGCGCGGTTTCCGCTGGCCATCACGCCGTATTATGCCGCGTTGATCCGGCGCGCGGCGGACACGGATCCGATTTTCCGCCTTGCCATTCCGCAAGCCGCGGAGCTGTGCGGCCCGCCGCACCTCGCGGCGGATCCCCTGGACGAGGAGCCGCACACGCCGGTGCCCGGCCTCATCCGGCGCTATCCCGACCGCGCGCTGATCCTCGCTACCACGACCTGCGCCACCTACTGCCGGCACTGCGATCGCCAACGGCTGGCTGGCGCGCGGGAGGCGGCGTTGGCGCCCGCCGCCCTACGGCGCATCGTCGCTTGGCTGCGCCGCCATCCCGAGGTCCGCGAGGTGATCGTCTCCGGCGGCGATCCGCTGACGCTGCCCGACGCGGCCCTGGCGCGTATTCTGGGTGCCATCCGCGCTGTGCCCCATGTCGCCGTCGTCCGTCTGGGCACGCGCGCGCCGGCAACGCTGCCGCAGCGCATCACGCCCGGCCTGGTCCGGATGCTGCGCCGCCATCAGCCGCTGTGGATCATCACGCAGTTCAACCATCCGCGCGAGCTGACGCCCGCGGCGCGGGAGGCGCTGGCCCGGCTGGCGGACGCCGGTTTTCCGCTGGGCAACCAGGCGGTGCTGCTGCGCGGCGTGAACGACTCAGCGGCGGTCCTCGAGGAGCTGTTCCACGGCCTGGTGCGGAACCGCGTCCGGCCGTATTACCTGTTCCAATGCGAGCTGATCCGCGGCGGGGAACATTTCCGCGTGCCGATCCGCCGCGGCCTGGAGATCATGGACCGGCTCCGCGGCCGGCTGGGCGGCCTGGCGCTGCCGACCTACGTGCTCGACACGCCCGCGGCCGGCAAGATTCCGCTGGCTGCCGGCACGGTGGTCGGCACCGCGGGGCGCCGCACGACGCTGCGCTCCGCCGCGGGGCGCCACGTGGTTTATCCGGAGCCGGCCTGACTGCAAGGCCCGCGCGCTGCACGACGCCGGCTACGCCACCGCGCACTTCGGCAAGTGGCACATGGGCGGCGGCCGCGACGTGCAGGATGCGCCCTGGCCGGGCGCCTACGGCTTCGACGAGCACCACGTCAACTGCGAAGGCTGCGGCCCGCGTATCTAGACCTACGGCGGCGCGCAGCCGCAGCCCATCGGGGATAAAATGCTCGCGCGCTACGAGTTCACCGGGTTCTGGGCCGGCAAGGCGGTGGACTTCATCCGGCGCCACAAGGCCGGGCCGTTCTTTGTCGAACTCTGGCCGCAGGACGTGCATACGCCGCACGTGCCCGATCCGGAAAAGTTGCCGACGGTGGCCGGCACGCCCAAGCCGCACCGCAAGTTCAACGCTGTGCTGCGGCGTTACGACCGCGAGATCGGGCGTGTGCTCGATTTCCTGAAGGCCGAGGGTCTCGAACAGAATACGATCATCGTCTTCTCGGCCGACAACGGGCCGGAGCCGTCCTTCCAGCGCCAACGTGCCGGCGGCCTGGAGTGTCAGGGTCGGACCTCAGGTTTCTCTAGGGCTCCAATGGTTTACACGGACGTTTACCCCTCAAAAGGGGTGTTAGAGGCTGTTCTTGGTCCCGAAAAAAGGCCGTAAGTATTCCCGGTTGCGCTGATCAATCCGATGTGCCGTTGAGATCGCAGCATGCAGCTCTTGTTCGTAATCCTTATAGCCAAAAAACGCCCCTAAAAAATGGCTCTAAGCCGGCTAAATCATCCTTCTTGCCTTCGCAAACCCTTGGCATTCCAACAAAACCTGTGGTCCGACCCCGGCAAACGCTTGCCTGGCGACAAGCGCTGCCATGAACAACCACGGATAAAGGGTTTGACAGACCCAACAGACCGGTCATGATGACGGCCTGATGTGTCTGTCACCAGAGCGATACGGGCAGCGGCGTCACCCCGGCGTTCGCGCTCAAGTAATTTCCTGTATGCGAGGCCCACCATGAATAAAAATCTGACGATCGCGCTCCTCGCCGCCGCCCTGTTGGCGCCGGCTGTCTGCCGGGCACCCGCCGCGGAAGCCGACCAGCCCGCCCTCAACCCAATCCAAAGCGAGATGCGCACCATCGTGGAAGGCATCAATGCCAAGGTCAAAGAGAAGCAGGGCAAGGTCACCGCCGCCGATCTCGCGGAGAACATCAAGGCGTTTGACGCCCTGCTCGCCAAGCACGCCGGCGAAAAGACTGACGAACTGGCCCGCGTGGCTTACATGAAGGCCATGCTCTATGCCCAGTTGCTGCACGACCAGGCCACCGCGGACCGCCTGCTCCAGCAGATGAAGTCGGAGTACAAGGGCACGAAGTTCATCGAAATGTATGCCAAGCAGGAGGCGGCCCGCGCCGAATCCGAAAAAGCGCAAGCCGCGCTTGCGCCGGGAAAACCTTTTCCCGATTTCAGCGAAAAGGACCTCGCCAGCCAACCGCTTTCCGTCGGCAAGTTCAAAGGCAAGGTGGTCCTGGTGGACTTCTGGGCCACCTGGTGCGGCCCCTGCGTGCACGAGCTCCCGAACGTCATCGAGGCCTACAAGAAATATCACGGCCAGGGCTTCGAAATCGTCGGCATCAGCCTCGATTCCAGCCGCGAGAAACTCGACGCCTTCCTCAAGGAACATGACGGCATGACCTGGCCGCAATACTTCGACGGGAAAGGGTGGGGGAACAAGGTCGCCGGCCGCTACGGCGTCCAGAGTATCCCGTTCACCGTGCTGGTCGGCGCCGACGGCAAGATCATCGGCAAAGATCTGCGCGGCGAGGCGCTGGGCGAAGCCGTGGGCCAGGCCCTCAAGAAATAAACCTTCTCCGCCCGCCACATGCGAGCCCCCACCGGTTCTTTCCGGCGGGGGCTTTTTTTGTAACAGGATGGGCGGGATGGGAGGGGTATATGCGGATTCCGGCGCGGCGGCAGAGCGCCGCGACTACAGGAAGATCAAAATGGATTCAATATTTCAGAACCATTGGCAGCAGAATCATTGTTCGGAAAAAACGTGAAAATGATTCTGCCGTCAATGATTCTGTCTTTTTTTCTTGAGTTCCAAGCCGCCGCGCGGACAATGGCCAACAAGCTTTGAAAACGAGCGGAGGGCAGATGCTTAAAACATTCAAGATCGCCGGGCTCGCGATTGTCGCTGTCATTTGCCTTGTGCTGGCAGTTTATGCGTCGGAGCCGCCGGGTCCATACCCGGCACAACCCGATGAACACACTGCCCTTGTAGACGTCACACATATCACCAGAATACACGAGCCAATCCTGATCTTTTTTGTCTGGGGTGTCTCCCTGGTCACTTCCATCATCACCCTGCCGCTGGGCATTGTCCGACTTCGCGCGCAGCGGCCGGTTGTGCGCATCATCGCTTTCAACCGTTTGATAGGCTTGACGGCGGGACTGCTCTGCCTGTGCGCGCTCATTGGGCGAGTCAATATGTTGCTGTTGATCCAAGGCACGATAACCCCGAATGCCACGCAAGCACAAATGGCTGCGCGTTGGTTGTCGCGCATCCTGAATTACGTGTCCATCAGCATACTGGTTTGCGGCCTCAATGGCCTGATTGCCTTTGCGTTTAATCAGAATTGGAAAGGCCCCCAGCTGCCACCAGCTTAATAATTTGCACAATAAGCGGTTTTCGGATGCCAACGAAGGTGAAAGAAGAGCTGAACATGAGCAACAACGAAACCGCGGAATGCTGTCCCAAGTTCGAGCCGGCGCCGTGGGACGACCAGGTCATCACGTGGGACCGGAAGCTGTATTTCTTCTACACAACCTGCCCGAGATGCGCGCAGAAGTACGGCAAGAACTACGTGGTCATCCTGGCGCAGGTGTGAGCACGGCCAAGGTCCGCATACGCTGGCACGCCCGCGACGCATGAGCCCGGACGCTGCTCCAGAAAAACTGGCAGATCATTGGTGGTTGTGGTATTTTGCGCTGCAGAGTAAAGCAACGAGGTGAACGATGCCGAACACAGCCGAACTCATACATGAAGTCGAGTCGCTGCCGGTGGAGGAGCGGGCTTTGGTCGTGGAAGCTCTGCTTCGATCACTCAATCCGCCTGACCCCGAGATCGACAAGCAGTGGGCCGCGGTGGCGCAGCGCAGGCTGGATGAACTGCGGTCCGGCCGGGTCACGTCGGTTCCGGGCGAAGAGGTGTTCGCCAGGATTCGCCAGCGCTTTGCCGTATGAACTTCTCTTTCCACCCGGAAGCGGATGAGGAGTTTGTCGAGGGCGTTGCCTACTACGAAAGTTGTGAACCCGGTTTGGGCGTTGACTTCGCACGAGAAGTTTATGCCGCTATCCAAAACGCGCTCGACTATCCCACCCTGTGGCCGGAAATCGATACGGAGGTCCACCGCTGCCTCGTCCACCGTTTTCCGTATGGTGTGCTTTATAGCATCGAACCGCACGGCATCTTCATTCTCGCCGTCATGCATCTGCGTCGCGACCCGGATTACTGGAAGCACCGGCCGGGAGTATGACCGGATTGCTCAAGGTGGAGGGCAATCTGAACCACCGTCGCGCGGATTTACGCTCGCTGAGCGGTTGGCGGGGACGCCAACCGCCACACGCGAGACGCGTGTGTTCCCCGGAGTTCAGGCTATGAAATGCCGGCAAGGTACAGCGGGCTGCCGCCGACGTCCAACGGGGTCTGCGTCGAGCCCAGCGGCTCGCCGCGGGCGTTGAGCGCCGCCTGGAAGGCAAAGGGCGGCGTGAAGCGCACCGGCTGGGGATGGGCATAGATCAGCGCGTCGCGCGTCCCGTCCGGCGCGCGGAACTGGTAGCACTGGACCCCTTCCGCGTTGACCAGTCGCCGCTCGAACGTGCTGCGGCCCAAGCGGTCCAGGAAAAAACGCAGTTGGCGATAGGCCGGGCGCAGCCGCCAGGCGCCGGGCTCGGACTGTGAGTCGTCCACCAACCCGAATCCGCGGGCGACCAGCCGCCACCAGTACACCCGCTCGACCATGCCGGAGCAGAGGGCGATGAGCAGGTAGCGCAGCAGGTAATCGGCGTAGTCCTCCTCGGAAACGCTGGGGTCATTGCGCCGCGGGCCGGGCGTTTCGTAGGGCGAGCCCACCGGCGACCAGATACCCGTGCCCCGGAGCGGCCAGTTGACCTCGGAGACGATCAGCCGCGGCTCGCAGGCTGACGAGGCGCCGGCGATGGCGCGGGCCAGGATCATTTTTTCCCCGGCGGCGAATGGCCCCTGCCGGTTCTCCGGCGCGCCGCGCCGGTCCACGTACAGATGATGCGACAGCGCCTGGAAGCGGAAGTCGCGCGGCAGTTGGCGCAGGATCGCCACGAGATAGTGGTACTCGAAATCAATCACGGCCGGCCCCATCAGACGGAGCCCCGGATGCCGGCGCTGCAGCTCGATCGCCGGCGCCAGCAACCGGAGGTAGTCGTCGAAGCGCCACAGGCCCCACTTGACGCGGTTGATGGCGTGGCCCACCTCGACCCAATCCACGCTGTCGTGCAGGGGTTCCACCACGCTGCCGACGAAGCTGTCCCAGCGCACGGGCTCCAGCACCGCCCGGCGGTCCTGCACCAGCGCGATGGCCACGGCATGGCCGTCCGCGCTCAGGCGCCGCGCGAGTTGGGCGGTGAACGCCCAGTGGTCAGGCGTCTCGTGGTGATAGAAGCGCAGCAGGACCGGCAGCCGGCCCAGGTCCGCCAGCAGCCGGAGCTCCGCCGCTGCGGTGGCCGGCGTCGGCTGCAGCGCCAGCCCGATGCGCTGGTCGAGGGCCACTGGGCCGGCATAGCAACGCGTGCGCAGGGCCCGGTACTCGCGCCACACCGGCGAAACGCTCCCGGCAATGGCCCGTACGCCGCGCCACGTGTTGGAGAGCGGCTGATAGCGATGGCGGTCGTGCCGCGTCAGGACGCTGATAGCTTGCGCCGAGCGCTCGTCCCAGATCCAGAGGTCCTGTTCGCGCGGATAGGTTTCTTTCGCACGGCCTGCCGCCGCCGGCCGGCGTCCCCGGAAGGGATGGCGGTAGCGCCGGGTCGCGGTATGCAACGCGAAGAGCCAGCGGGCGATTTTTTCGCGGCGGTGAAAGGCGTTGGGCGGTCGCCCCTTGAACACCATCTCAACGAATATACGGAGCAAATCTGAGGGTAGCGTGAGGCGGGAAATGTCCCGGGCCTGACCAGACAGCGGGAGCGTGTCCCGGATCGTGGCGCGGTTCAGGTCCATGAACTGCACGTCGCCCCAGGCGGCCTCGCCCAACCGGCGCAGGAAGATATTCTGATTACCGAGATCGTTGTGCTGCACGCCGGCCGCGTGCAGCCGCCGGACCGCGTCGGCGACGCACTGCAGCAGGTTTATCAGTTTTTCGCAGACCGGATCATGCTGGTACAGGCGGATCAGCTCGTCGCGGAAGCTCACCAGGCCCGGTTGGTAAACGGAGAGATAATAGCTGGCCAGCAGCCGCCGGCCCTGCCAGTGCTCCAGGCAAGCCACCGGCGGCGGCGTGCCGACCTCGCGGTCCCGCAGCCGGCAGGCCGTCAGGAACGACCGCCGCGCCTTGGTGCCCCGCCGGCTGTCCAGCCAATCCTTCAGCAGCGGCTGTCGGCCGAAGGTTTTCACCGCCAAAGGCACCGGTCCGCGTGCCGTAGGCAGTTCCAGGCGGATGGTCTGATTACGGCCGCTGGACAACACTACAGCCTCGGGCGCGCGCAGGCGGTCCGCCAGCCGGGCCAAAAAATCCTGCACTACCGGATCGTCAAATTCCGGACTGATCCACGCCTGATGGAGACCGCAAGCTGTTGCCCTGATGGGGTTCATACGATGCGCCGCATTCTATGCCGCGGCGCCGAATAACCAAGCAAACATTATTCCGCCGGCTTTCCTCCTCCCGCGCCGCCGGCTTGCGCCGTGCCCCAGAATCCTCTAGCATTCCAACCCATGATATGCGAGATGACGAAATGAGCAGCAACTTAAGAAAAGCCAGCCGCTGAGTTGCCGGCCGGCAAGACGCGGAGGAACGGATGAACGACGCCGGCATAACGGTGGACATTGACCGCGAGCGTTGCAACGGTTGCGGGCTGTGCGTGGAGGCGTGTCCCGCCACGACGCTGAGCCTGGTGGACGGGCGGGCCGCCGTCACCGGTTCCCGATGCATCGCGTGCGGGCATTGCCTGGCGATCTGTCCGCCCGAGGCCATCCGGGTGGGCGCGCTGGATCCGGCGGCGGCGGCCTTCCAGACCGTGCGCGTGCCGGATTCGTGGCTCTCCTACGGAGAGGGCGACGCGACCGCCCTGCTGCAGCTCATGCGCTCCCGGCGTTCCTGCCGGCGGTTTCGGGAGGAACCCGTGGACCGCGCTGTCCTGGAGGACCTCGTCAGGGCTGGTCGGGCGGCGCCGTCCGGAACGAACAGCCAATGCTGGACCTTCACGGTCCTGCCGACCCGGGCCGCGGTCAAGGAATTCGGCAACAGCATCGGCGCATACTTCAAGCGGCTGAACCGTCTGGCGGAAAAGCCGGCGGTGCGCGGCCTGCTGCGCCTGTTGGGCAAGCCGGAACTGAGCGACTACTATCGGCAGCATTATCCCACCGTCCGGCGGGCGCTGACCGAATGGGACGAACTGGGCGTGGACCGGCTGTTCCATGGCGCGCCCGCGGCGATCATCGTCGCCTCCGCGCCGGGCGGCTCGACCCCGGCCGAGGACGCGCTGCTTGCGACGCAGAACATCCTGCTGGCGGCGCATGTCCTCGGGCTGGGTACGTGCCTCATCGGTTTTGCCGTGGCCGCCATGCATCAGGATGCGCGGATTCAGCAGCGCCTGGGCATCCCGCCCCAAGAGGCCGTTCGTGCCGTAATCGCGCTGGGCCCGACGGACCGGAAGTTTGCGCGGTGCGCCGGGCGCAAGCCAGCGACCGTCCGCTGGCTGGATGATCTATCCGTCGGCTAGACTTTGGTTGCAGACATGGCGGCTTCTTCTTCGTCCAAGCCCCGGAGCGCGTCCATCAAGAGCCCCGTGAAATCCCCGGCCAAGGGCTGAGGGATCGGCGGTGCGGGCTGCGGATCAAAGGTGAAATGCCCCCGGCGGCATTTCAAGATCTCGCGCAAGGCGTCCGGCCCTTCCCCTTGCAGAGTTTTGATACTGGCCATGGCGCCGGAACTGAAGACAATCACGCCGTGGAGGTTCCGGCTTGCATCGGTGACGGTCAAGGTACCCGTCTGCCCCTCCGCGTTAAACATCTGCAACAAGGCTTCGGGTGCAACAGCGCCAAGCGATCCGCTGAGTTCAGCCGGGCGGACGGCGGCAGCGAGGGACGACGGCAGGCTGATAGGTGGCAGCTGGTTGTTGCCGTGCAGCGCGATGATGCGTGGGGGGGGCAGAAAATGACTGGGCCGGACCGACAGCGCGCGGGCCACAGGCTGGGCGACCGGCACCACTAGGCGGCTGCGCTGCATCCGCGACCACCCGAGCAAACCCAAACCCGCCAGCGTCAGCGCGGCCACAACGGCCAGCGACAACTCCGGCACCCGGACATTCTGCGCCAACGGCTGCCACAACGCGGCCAGCGAGGACAGAAGACTTGCGCGCTGGGAGGAAAGAACGTCAGGAGCCGCCGGCGCCGCGGCATTGGTTTGAAGGGGCATGACGGACACGATTTCGGGCTTGGCTTCCGGGCGCCGCTTGTAAACCACGTAACAGTCGTCCCCCTTCTGTATGGCCCCGATGACGCCCTCCTGTTGCAACCAACGGCCCGTATCGTTAGTGCGCTGGGAATGGGCCGCGGCGAAGTTGGTGTCAGCCGCGCCGTGCGCGATCCCGCCCGCCGAGCCTGGCGACAGCAGGCAAAACCATGCCACGCCCGTCCAGCACAGTTGTCTGAACGGACGACCCCTGCGAAGAAAATAGGCCGGAGCGTTTGTCACCATTATTCCATCCGACGCCTCTTAAGCATGTCCCGTACCACGTGCGCCGACCCGCTGTCGCCCTGTGGCCGGCCTATCCGATACATCGCAACCGGCCCCTAATCCTGCTCGATAGTCGCGAACAGCCTCACTGCGGGCCTTTGGTTATCCTTTGAAGGGGAGAATTCTCATTAATGCGAAATACAGCAGTCCCTTGGTTGCCCCGAAAAGGAGTCTCGCACCGCGCCGGCAAACATGTTATTTTCCGGGTGTTGAGTATCGGATGATATCATGCATGCTTGGCTGAACGGATTCGGTTTGTTGGCGGGCGCCTATCTGCTGGGTGCCATACCCAGTGGCCTGCTGATTGCCCGGCTGCGGGGTGTGGATATCCGCGCGGTGGGGAGCAAGAATATCGGCGCCACCAATGTCTTCCGCTGCGTCGGCCAGGGGTGGGGCGTGCTGACGTTTCTGTGCGATGCGCTCAAGGGGCTGGTACCGGCATGGCTGTTCCCCTTGCTGGTGTCCAACGTGCCGCTGCCTGGCCCGTCCTGGGACAACCCGGCGGAAGCGGCGGCACTGTGGGGCCTGCTGTTTGGCGGAGCGGCGATCCTGGGGCATAATTTCCCCGTTTATCTGGGATTCAAAGGTGGCAAAGGTGTGGCCACGAGTGCGGGCATGCTGTTGGGTGTTGCGCCGATGGCGATGGGGATCGGGCTGTTGGTCTGGCTGGCGCTGTTCCTGACGACGCGCTATGTCTCCATCGCATCCATCGGCGCGGCGGTGCTGGTGCCGGCGGCGGGCTGGTGGCTTTATGCCGGCGGCGGATGGATAGTGCCGGCCGCCCTGACGGTGCTGGGGCTGCTGGTCGTCGTCCGCCATCGCGCGAACCTGCAGCGGCTGCGGATGGGTACGGAGCACCGGTTTCAGATGGGGAAGGAAAAAGGTCAGCGGTCAGCGGTCAGCGGTCAGAAGTCAGAACAATAGGAAGGATGAAATCAGTTTCCATCATTGGCGACGGCGGCTGGGGCACGGCGTTGGCCCTGGTGCTGGCGCGTAAGGGCCTGGCCGTGCGCGTGTGGGGTCCTTTCCCGGAGTACCTCGGGCTGATCCGGCAACGGGGCGAGAATGTCAAATTCTTGCCCGGTGTGCCCTTGCCGGCGGAGCTCGGCTGGACGGCGGACCGCGCGGCGGCCGTGGATGGCACGGACGTGGTGGTGCTGGCGGTGCCGTCGAAGTATTTTCGCGCCACGCTGCAGCCGTTTGCGCCGCTGGTGCCACGGAAGGCGCTGGTGGTCAGCGTGACGAAGGGACTGGACCAGGCGACGGGCCATCGCATGACGCAGGTGGCGGAGGAAATCCTGGGCCGCGGACCGATTGCGGCGCTGTCGGGACCCAGTCATGCCGGGGAAGTGGCGCGGGGCATCCCCACGGCGGTGACGATCGCCTGCGCCGACCATGCGCGAGCGGTAACGCTGCAAAAGGGTTTGAGCCACGATGCTTTTCGAGTATATACCTCCGACGACGTTGCGGGCGTGGAACTGGGCGGCGCGCTAAAGAACGTCATGGCTCTGGCCGCTGGGGCTTGCGATGGCCTCGGGTTCGGCGACAACACCAAGGCGGCGCTGATTACGCGCGGGCTGGCGGAAATGACGCGGCTGGGTTGCGCGTTGGGCGCGCAGCGGGCCACCTTCGCGGGGTTGAGCGGGCTGGGAGATCTGGTGGTCACCTGCACCAGCCGGCACAGCCGCAATCGCGCGGTGGGCGAGCGGCTGGGGCGCGGCGAGGGGTTGGCCGGGATATTACAGAGCATGGAACAGGTGGCGGAAGGTGTCTGGACGTGCGTGATCGCGCGCGACCTGGCGCGGCGGAACGATTTGCGGGTGCCGATCACGGAAGAAGTATGTGCGGTCATCGAGGAAGGCAAAAATCCGCGGTTGGCCGTGCAGTCGTTGTTCAGCCGCGAATTGCGGCCGGAGCAGGACTGAGTCCGGCGGCGGAGGCGGGGAAGGGAAGGAGTCAACATGAAGATACTGAGCCCATCGTTGTGCGTGATGGCGCTGGCGGCGTTGGTGCTGACAGGTTGCAAGTCGCCCAAGCCCCAGGACATCCGGCTGTTGTCGGATGAACAGTTGAAAAATTACTTTGGCAAGGTTCAGGATCCCCGCCGCTATGCCATCACGCTGTACGACACCGACGACGGCACGGTCTTCGTGGGCACCAGCCGGGTGCGCCCGGAGCAGCAGGCGGTGCTGCCCTTTGCCTCGGGGACCGGCAACCGGGCGCCCGTGGTCAACCTGAGCGTGGACAAGGAACACTCTTTCCCGGTGTTGTTGGACACCAGTTCCCGGGATAACTGGCTGCGCTTCGAGAAAGCCGCCGACATCCAGGCCGTGCCGCTCGGCACGGATCGGACCTATGCCCTGACGCCGAAACACGTGCGCGATGACATCCCGGGTTTCGCCTGCCGGGTGGGCCAGTTGAACTTTGACGATGTGGTCATGGAAAACATCCTGTTTTACGTGCGCACGGCGTCCGGCTCCCTGGGCGCGCTGAACCGACGGGCGGAACGGCCGGCGCCGGACGCGGTGCTGGGCTGCGGCGCGCTCAAAGCCTTTGCCTTCGTGCAGTTCGATTATCCTTTGCGGCTGGCGGCCTTGTCCACGACCTTTGGCTACACGCCCCATCCTGACCAGTTGGTGGCGGAGCTGCCGCTCAACGAGGTCGGGGGCCAGTGGGCCGTGGACGGCATGGTGGGGGACAAGTCCGGCCCGATTATCATTGATACCGCCGGCGATTTTGAGCTGTCGGTTCCAGCGGCCTCCGGTTCCATGATGAAGCAGATCAGCATTGGCGACCTGGTCTTCCGGCAGGTCCGCGCCGTCAGCAACCGCGAAAACGGGCTGGAGCCGCAGAAGTATCCGCGCCTTGGCCGGCAACTCCTGGCGCGGTACAAGATCACCTTCGACAATCTGCGCAGCATGGTTTATTTCGAGCGGCCGGCCGCGCCGGCGCCCGTTCCGTGACCGGGCGGAACGCAAGTCAGTTCCGCTACCCGTTCCCCGGATAAGGGGCGAGGCCCGCGGCGGCCAGCACTGCCCCGGCCAGCACCAGCGAGCCGGCGATGCAGACGACGCCGTCGTTCGCCAGAGCCCAGGCCCGCGCCGCGGCCAGCGCCTGATCGAGCGGCAGGTAGTCCGCGTCCAGCCCGGCGCTCCGCGCGCTGCCGAGGAGCTGCTCCCGGGGCATGTTGCGTTCGCTGGCCAGCGGCACGGCCCAGCAGCGGCTGATGCGCGGCGCCAGCGCGCGAAAAAAACCGGCACCGTCCTTGTCGCCCAGCAGTCCGGCGACCAGGCCGACCGGCTGCCGGCCCGCCAGTTCCCGCAGGGTGTCCGCCAGTGCCGCCGCCCCATTGGGATTGTGGGCGACGTCCAGAAGCGTGACAGGCTCGCGCGCCAGCACCTGGCAGCGGCCGGGCCATTGCACGGCGGTCAGGCCGGCGCGCAACGCGGTCACCTCCCAGCGGAACGGTGCGCTCCCGTTCAGCCACTCCAGCGCGGCGACGGCTAGGGCTACGTTCTCCAACTGGTGTGCGCCGAGCAGCGGCAGGGTGACCGGCGGATAGGACCCGTTGGCTGTTTCGATCTTGATTTTCTGCCCGGTCCAATCCTGCTTCAGCCGCCGGATGGAAGCCGCGTCCTCGACGGCGATCAGCGGCGCGCCACGTTCGTGGGCGACACGGCGGATGACCGCACGCGCGTCCTCCGGCATCAGTCCGCACAGCACCGGCCGGCCGGGCTTGATGATGCCGGCTTTCTCCGCGGCGATGTCCGGCGGGGTTTTGCCCAGGAAAGCGGTGTGTTCGATGTCGATCCGCGTGATGATGGCGAGCAGGGGTTCCACGACGTTGGTCGCGTCGAGCCGGCCGCCCATCCCGGTTTCCACCACCGCGACCGGCGCGCCCGCGCGGCGGAAATGTTCCAGCGCCAGGGCGGTGGTGAATTCGAAAAAGGTCAGTTCGCGGCCGTTGGTTCCGGCCGCCAGCTCGCGATCCACCGTTTCGATCTCGCGGAACAGGGCGGCGAGTTCGTCATCGCCGATGCACGCGCCGCCGACGCGGATACGCTCGTTGAAGCGAACCAGATGCGGCGAGGTGTAGAGCGCCGTGCGGTGTCCGGCGGCGCGCAGCACCGCTTCGATCATGGCGCACACCGACCCCTTGCCATTGGTGCCGGCCACGTGGACCGCGGCCAGGCTGCGCTGTGGGTCGCCCAGCCGGCGGAGCAGCGCAGCGGTCGGGCCGAGGTCGAATTTGATGCCCTGGCCGGTGCGCCGGAAAAGCCGGGCCAGATCCGTCTGCAGTTGTGCTGCGGCGTTCACCTTGCTCGTGTAGTGTCCCGTAATTGGCTATACCTATGAGCCTCTTGCAACACTGCCGCGGACGCGACGGAGCGCGTCCCTCCACGCTGAAAACAGGCCGTTTTTCGCGTTTTCTGGAGGGCCGCGCTCCGTCGTGGCCGTCTTTCGTGATGTTTGGTGCGCGACACCGTTGTCTAGTCATTTCCGGGACACTACACTACGGGGCGGCGGACGGGGCCGGGAGCGGTTCCGCGGGCGGCGCCGGCATGAAGTAGTCCAGCAGCAGCAGCACCTGGTTTTTCAGTTCTTTGCGCGGGGTAATCACATCAATGATGCCGTGCTTGAGCAGGAACTCGGAGCGTTGAAAGCCGGCGGGCAGTTCCTGCTGGGTGGTTTCCTTGATCACGCGTGGCCCGGCGAAGCCGATCAGCGCGCCGGGCTCGGCGACGATCACGTCGCCCAGCGTGGCGAAGCTGGCCATGACGCCGGCGGTGGTGGGGTTGGTGAGCACGGAAATGTACGGCAGCCGCGCCGCGGCGTGGCGCGCGAGCGCGGCGCTGGTCTTGGCCATTTGCATCAGGCTGTACAAGCCCTCGTACATGCGGGCGCCGCCGGAGGCGCAGGAGATGATCACCGGCAGCCGCTCCGCCGTGCCGCGCTCGATCAGGCGGGCGATTTTCTCGCCGACCACGGCGCCCATGCTGGCGCCCAGGAACTCGAAATCCATCACGCCCAGCGCGATGCGGTGCCGGCCCAGCCGGGCGCGGCCGCAGGTGATGGCGTCCTTGTAGCCGGTCTTCTGCTGGTTTTCCTTCAGCTTGGCGACGTACGCAGCGGTGCCGGTGAAGACCAGGGTGTCCACGCTGGTCAACGCCTCATCCCACTCCTCGAAGGAGCCCGCCTCGCTCAGCAGCGCCAGCCGATCCTTGCGGGCGAGTTGAAAATGATGTTCGCAGCGCGGGCAGACGTTCAGCGCCGCCTCCAATTCCTGCTTGAACACCATTTCCGAACAGGAGGGGCATTTGATCCACAGTCCGTCGGGAATGTCCCGCTTGCGGACTTTGACCGCCGATACTTTTTTCTTGCCGAACAGGGCCATGCTATCCATTCCCGGGCGTTCAGCCGCGCGCCACCGTCAATCCGAGAACCTGTGTGGCGCCAGCTGTCTTGAGCGCCCGTGCGCATTCGCTCACCGTTGCGCCTGTGGTCATCACGTCGTCCACCAGCAGCAAACGCCGGTGCCGCACCGCGTCGGGGCGGCGGACCCCAAAGGCAAGCCGTACGTTAGTGGCCCGTGCGCTGGCTGTCAAATGCGTTTGCGTGCCCGTATTACGCAATCGTCTGATGGCGTTGCGCAGCAAGGGCTTGCCCAACACGCGCGCCAGGCCACCGGCCAGCAGCGCCGCCTGATTGTAACCGCGTTCGCGCTGGCGCGTCCGAAAAAGCGGCACATAGGTCACAGCGTCCGCGTCCGCCATGTCCGGAAACGTCGTCGCGCAGGCGGCCAGTAGACGAATCAAATCCGGCGCCAGCCACAGGGCGCCATGGTATTTGAATTCCTGCAGCATCCGGCGCAACGGACCGCGGTAACGGGCGGCCGAGCGGGCGGCGTCAAAGCCGGGCGGGGTGCCGGCGCAGGTGTAGCAAACGAACTGCTCATCCACCCGGCCGGCCACAGGATCGCCGCAGACCGCGCAGTAGGGCAGTTGGATCAGCGGCAGGCCGGCCAGGCAGTCCCAGCAGAGATGGCCCGTGGGCGCTGCCACGCGGCCGCCGCAGCCCGCGCACGAGCGCGGAAACAGGAAGTCCATCAGCCCGGCGCGGATCCCCGGCCGCGGTTCTGCGGCGGGGGCCAGCGACACCGTCCCCGCGGCTGGGCTTTCCGGAAGGCTTTCGTCCGCGCTCATGGCCACGACCTCCGCCGGCCGACCCCGCGACATTAAACGCCCGGGCGGGACCGGCGCCAAGTTTTTTCTTCCGTTACGGCCGGGAAGGGGCTATGAAAGCCGCATGACAGCCAAGAGTTTTGCGGGCTATTCGATTGTTCGATCGCTGGGCGATGGCGGTATGATGCGTCTGCTGCTGGCGCTGGATGAGCGGGGCCAGCGGGTGGTGTTGCGTTATCTGCAGGATGAATATGCCCGGCGCTGGACGTACCGGCGGCACTTTTTGCGGGGGGCGAGGGTGCTGGCCAATTTGCGACATCCCAACATCGTGCAATTGATCAAGACCGGCCGCGAAGGGCGCATCCCCTACATGGTGATGGAGTATGTGGAAGCCCGCACGCTGCGGGAACTGATCCTGAGCCGCGATCCGCTGCTGACCAAGCAGGCGCTGCCGATGATCCGCCAACTGATCGGTGTGCTGGCCTTCGTCCACGGCGCCGGTTACATGCACATGGATCTCAAGCCGGAAAACATCCTGGTGCGGAACGATGGCGCGCTCTTCCTGATTGATTTCGACCTGGCGCAGAAACGCGGCTGGCGTCCCTTCCGGCTGTGGGAACTGCCCGGCACGCCGGCCTATACGGCGCCGGAGACCTTGTTGAAGCGCAGGGTGGATGAACGCAGCGACATCTACAGCATGGGCGTCGTGTTCTACGAGATGCTGACCTTTCACAAGCCCTACGAAGGCAGCCACATTGACCAGGTCCGCACCGATCACGTCAATCCCACGGTGCCGCCCACCCGGCCGCGACAGTATGATTCTTCCATCCCGGTCAACCTGGAGACCATCATCCTCAAATGCATTGCGAAACAACCGGAAGACCGTTATCCTTCCACCAGCTTGGTCATTCGGGACCTCGAGGCGTTGAGATGAACGACGAGAAATTTTTGCAGCCGCCCCCATCGCGGCAGGGCTGGTGGCTCGGCCTGGCGCTGGTGCTGCTGGTGGCCGTCGCGGGCTGGGCGGGCCGGCAGTTCTGGCTGGCCCACCGTTCGGCGTCGCCGGCGGCGTCCACCGCAGCGGCGCCAGCGGAAGTCGCCGCTGAGCCGGATCGTTCCGCTCCGTCTCCGCCGCCGGCGCCCGCCGATGAAGGCGCTGAAAAGCTGGCGGCGGCCCGCCGCGCCTGGCAGGAGGATCGCGGGCAGGCCGCGCGCGAAGTCCTGCTGCCGTTGCTGGCGCAAGCCACGAATGCCATCGTGCGACAGGAAGCCGAAGCCCTGCTCGGAGCGATTCACACGGCGCTGGTTTTTTCGCGCCGGCCCATGGCGGAGAAGGTCGAGTACACCGTGCAACCCGGCGACACCCTGGAGAAACTGGCCAAAAAATTCGCGACCACCAAGGAGCTGCTGCGCCAGAGCAACAACTTTACCGGCGATGTCATCCGCCTGGGCGAACGCCTGCGCGTCTTCAGCGGCCCCTTCACGGCGCAGGTCAGCCGGACGCGCAATGAACTGGTGCTGAGCCAGGGCGGCAAGTTCTTCAAGCGTTATGCCGTCGGCACCGGCCAGTACAGCACGACGCCCACGGGCACGTTTCATATTGTCAGCCGCATCGCCGGGCCCACCTGGTACCGACCGGGCGGAGCGCCCATACCCTATGGCGATACCAACAACGTGCTGGGTACCCACTGGCTGAAGCTGGACGCTGAGCATTACGGCCTGCATGGCACATGGGACACCAACACCATCGGTAAACAGTCCAGCCAAGGTTGCATCCGCCTGTTGAACAGCGAAATTGAAGAGCTGTATACCCTGCTGCCCGAGGGGACCGCGGTCACCATCAGCGACTAGTCCGACCACAGGAGAACAGCTTGCCGCCCTACGCCCTGCCATTTGAAAAGCCGCTGGTGGAACTGAACCGCAAGGTGGAGGAACTGCGGGCCTTCGGCAAGAAGCAAAACCTCGACGTCTCGGCGGACATTGCGCTGATGGAGCGGCGCATCGCCGAGCAGCGGGAAAAAATCTTTGCGCAGCTCACGCCGTGGCAGATCGTCCAGGTGGCCCGCCATCCCCTGCGGCCGTACGCCCTGGACTATGTCCGCGAGCTGTTGACGGATTTCTGCGAACTGCACGGCGACCGCATCCACCGCGACGACCGGGCGATCTTCGGCGGCTTGGGTAAGCTGGGCGAGCACCGGGTCATGGTCATCGGGACGCAAAAGGGCCGCGACACCAAGAGCAACCTGGAGGTCAATTTCGGCTGCGCCTACCCGGAAGGCTACCGCAAGGCCCTCCGCCTGATGCGCCTGGCGGCCAAGTTCAATCTGCCGGTCATCACGTTGATTGACACGCCGGGCGCCTACCCGGGGATCGAATCCGAGGAACGGCATATCGCCGAGGCCATCGCCGTCAACCTGCGCGAGATGTTCACCTTCCCGGTGCCCATGATCGTCACCATCATCGGCGAAGGCGGCAGCGGTGGCGCCCTGGGCATTGGCATCGGCGATCGCGTGCTGATTCTGCAGTACGCCTATTACTCCGTCATCTCGCCCGAAGGCTGCGCCGCGATCCTCTGGAAAAACCGCAGCTATGCCGACCGCGCGGCGGCGGCGCTCAAGATCACCGCGCGGGACTTGCTGAACATGAAGCTGGCGGACGAGATCGTCCCCGAGCCGCCCGGCGGGGCGCATGTGGATCCCCGGCAGATGACCGCCACGCTCAAGCAGGTGCTGGTACGGTATCTCGTGGAGTTGCAGCAGCTGCCGCCGGACCAGTTGCTGGCCAAGCGGTATGCCAAGTTCCGCGCGATGGGTGTTTATGAGGAACCGGCGGTACCGGCGGCGCTGGAGCAAGTCGCGGGCGAGGCGCCGGGTCCGGCGCCGGAGCAGGCGTCCGAGCGCGTCTAAGCCGGAGGGGCGTCCGCGGCGGCTTTTTAGCCTTGCCAACCTCAAGAGTCCTGTTTATGCTAAGGGTTAGTTTTGTTGCTGTAAGGACGAAGTATGGCTGATGGCAAAGAGGAATTGCTCGAGGTGGAAGGTTTGGTGACGAAGGTTCTGCCCGCGACCATGTATCGGGTGAAGCTTGCCACCGGCCATGAAGTTCTCGCCCATATCTCGGGCAAGATGCGGAAGCACTTCATCAAAATCACCACCGGCGATCGCGTGACGATGGAAATGTCCCCCTACGACCTGTCCCGCGGCCGGATCACCTTCCGGCACAAGACGTAAGATCCCCCGCGGTCTGCGCCTACCGCAGCCGCAAGCTCCGCAAGCACGCCCGGAAATCCCCCGGCAGGGGCGCCTGGCAGCGCACCGGCGCGCCGGTGATGGGCTGCGTGAAAGCCAGCACCGCGGCGTGCAGCATCTGCCGGGGAAGCTCCTGCTGCAGGCCCGGCGGCTGGAACCGTCCGCCGTAGGTCTTGTCCCCCAGCACGGGATGGCGCACGGCCAGGAGATGTTTGCGGATCTGATGCGTGCGGCCGGTCTCAATGTTCAGCTTGAGATGGCTGGCGCGGGGATTGGCATCCAGCCGCGCGACGCGCGTCAGGGCCGGCTGGCCGTCCACCGGCACGTTGATTTCGCGGACGTCGTCCGGCAGGCGTCCGGCGGCGATGGCGTGATAGACCTTGGTGACCGCGCGGCGGCCGAACAGAGCGATGGCCGCTGCCAGCGCCCGGGCGTTTTTGGCGAACAGCAGGCAACCGGAGGTATCGCGATCCAGGCGGTGTACGGCGGCCAGCGCGGGCAGTTGCCGGCGCGTCCGCAGCTCGCTTTCGAGGCTGGCCGGGCCCGTGGCCGGCCAGCCGGCGGGCTTGTTGACCACCAGGTAATCGGCGTCCTCGAACAGCACGTCCGGCGGCGGGACGGTGGCCGTCGCGCCGGGCGCCGCCGCGGACACCTGCACCTCGACCTCGTCGCCGACGAGCAGCGTGTGGCGCGCCATCCAAACCCGCCGTCCGTTGACAAACACCACGCGCTGGTCCAGCAACGCCTTGGCTTTACCTTTGGACAGCCGCAGTTGCGCAGCCAGAAATTCCTGCAGGGTGGCCCCGGTCTCGTGCGGCCGGAGTGTAAAACGCTGGAGGTTCGCCTTCATGGTTGCGCCGTGTGGGCGGACTGAATGGGCCAGGGTTGATCCACGACGAACTCCTGCCGGTCGTCGGCGCGCAGCGTGCCGCCATACAGTTCCGGGTCATGGGCAAACAGCAGCACACCGTGTTCCGCGGCGAGCGCGGCCAGCCGGGCGCGCTTCCAGGCCCGCGTGTCCAGCGGATACAGGTCGTAGGCGAGCTGGTAGACCATCCGCAGGTGGTGGCGCGTCGGACAGACGTCCGTGGCCAGCACCGCCTGGCGGGCGCGGGGCCCCGGCGCGCCGGCGGCATCCACCAGTTCCAGCCGCGGTCCTGCCAGCACGACGACGCAGTGGCCGCGCGTGTGGCCGCCGGAGCGCACGAGACGCAGGCCGGGCAGAATCTCCGGCCGCTCGTCGGTCACCAGGCACAACCGGTCGGAATGCTCGCGCAGCGGCACGAGCACCGCCGGCGGATAGGCCTTGTAGAACAGCGGATCGCCGGACGTGGCGTCCTCCCACTCGAACCGGTGGACGTAATGTTGCGCCCGGGGGAAAGTCAGCGTCCGGCCGCCGCCCGGCGTCGGCCGGCTGACGCCGCCCACGTGGTCCCAGTGCAGGTGCGACAGCACGACGAACGCGAGCTCCTCGGGCGCCACGCCGAGTTGCGCCAGGGACGCCAGCAGAGGCCAGCCGGGACCGAGGCCCAGTTGGGCGCGCTCCTTGTCCGTGAAAAATTCCGCCGGGCCGCAGCCGGTGTCCAGCAGGCCGCGGCGGCCGTCGTCGAGCGTCACCAGCCAGCTGTGCGCGTGGTGCCGGATGCGGTTGTGCTCGTCCGGCGGCGTGGCCCGCTGCCACAGCGCCCGGGGCACGAGGCCGTAGGTCGCGCCGCCGTCAGACCAGAACGTGGAGGCGATCAGCGGGATTACGCGCATACGGCTTATCCATACCAGCAGACCGGGCGGAAGTCGAGCCGGAGCCACTCCCGATCCAGGGACCGACGCAGCATTATGCCTGTTTTCGGAGCGGAACCGGTCACGGTTCCGGCTGTTGCCGGGCTGCGGACGCCTGCCGTTGCGAAGGAAACTTTCACCGGAACGTTTACACGTTCCGCTCCGGAGCAGCGGCAGCCTCCAATCCATCCGTGTAATCAATGAGATCCGTGGTAAAATGGTCGCGTGACAGCGCTGGAAACAAAACCGCGCGGCCGGCCGTTTCACGTGATGGTGAAGCCGATCGGACCGGCCTGCAATCTGGACTGCCGGTACTGTTTCTACCTGGAGAAGGCCAAGCTGTTTCCGGCGGGCGGGAGCCTGCGCATGGCCGACGACGTGCTGGAGAGCTTCATCCGGCAGTACGCGGCGGCGCAGCCGGACGCCCCGGAACTGCACTTCGCCTGGCAGGGGGGCGAGCCGACGCTGCTGGGCCTGGATTTTTTCCGCCGGGTCGTCGAGCTGCAGCGGCGCTATGCCGCGGGCCGGCCGGTCCTCAACGCGCTGCAGACCAACGCCACGCTGTTGGACGATGCCTGGTGCGCGTTTCTCGCCGAGCACCAATTTCTCTGCGGCGTGAGCCTCGACGGCCCGTGCGCCTTGAACGACGCCTACCGCGTCGCCCCCAACGGCGCTTCGGTTTTTGACGAAGTGATAAACGCCGTGGAGCGGCTGAAGCAACACGGCGCGGCCTTCAACACGCTGACGGTGATCAACCGGCTGAATGCGCAGCAACCGCTGGAGGTCTACCGGTTTCTGAAAGAACTGGGCAGCGGTTTCCTCCAGTTCATCCCGCTGGTCGAGCGGCGGCCGGACGCCGGGGCGCAGGCGCTGGGGCTGACGCTGGCCCTGCCGCCGGGACCGGCGGCGGCGGACGGGCGCGCGGCGGTGACGGATTGGAGCGTGCGGCCGGAGGATTACGGGATCTTTTTGACGACCATCTTCGACGAGTGGGTGCGGCAGGATGTCGGCCGCATCCACGTGCAGCTCTTCGATGCGACCCTCGCGGCCTGGATGGGCCTGGACAGCGCGGTGTGCGTCTTCGCCCCGGAATGCGGCAACGCCCTGATCCTGGAACATAACGGCGATGTCTATGCCTGCGATCACTACGTTTATCCGGCCTACCGGCGGGGCAACCTGCGGGAAAAGTCGCTGACCGAGTTGGCCTGGTCGGAAGAGCAGCTCCAGTTCGGCCGGGACAAGGCCGCGCGCTTGCCGGCGGCCTGCCGCCACTGCAACTTTCTCTTCGCCTGCCAGGGCGAGTGCCCCAAGCACCGCTTTCTTAAAACGCCGGCCGACGAGCCCGGTCTGAATTATCTCTGCGCCGGGCTGAAACATTTCTTCACCCACGTGACGCTGGACATGGATGTGATGGCCCAGTTGCTCAACCTCGGCCGGCCGGCGGCGCAGATCATGGACATGATTGCGCACGAGGAGGGCCGGGCCGGCGGTCCGCCGGCCAGCCGCAATGCACCCTGTCCCTGCGGCAGCGGCCGGAAGTTCAAACACTGCTGCGGGGCCAAGTGACCTCAGGCCAGCGTCGCGGGCAGTTGTTTCCAAAGCCTCAGGCCGGGTAGGCGGACAAAATGGCGATCGTTGCTGATCAACGTGTCGTCATGCTGTAAGGCACAAGCAGCAATCAGCAGGTCGGTCAGCGGCAACCCGTCGCCCCTGCGGTCCAGCGCCCAGCCCAGTTCCAGCGCACGCTGCCAGACGGCGGCATCCAGGGGCGCAACCGGAACCAGATCGAAAAACTCTTCCATTTCGGCGCGGAAGGCGGCCGCAATGATGCCGCGCAGCACTTCGAGGCGAATGATGGCGCAACAGCGCAACGCGCCGCTGCGCAGCAGGTGTGCCAGCGCTGCGCGCGGATCCTGCCGCTGCCGCAGCAGGTTGATATACACGGTGGAATCAACCAGCATCATTTGGGTCTCGGCCGCTCCCGCTCGCGCAGCGCCACCACGTCATAACGCGGATCGAGCACGTCCTTGAGTTGTTCCGGTGTCCACGCCCGCTCCATCACCTTATTCACACGCGCCTGCCGTTCGACCTCGGCCAGACTGTAGTCCACCGCCGCGCGGCGCGTCTTGAGGCCCGTCAAGGCCATCACGCTGCACAGACGCTTCTCGTCAATTTCCAGGGTCGTTTTCATACGGGCTACAATAGGGCTTGCATCCCCATATGTCAATATGGGTTTTCCACAGCGGATGGCGCGCAAAATCGCCGTTGACTCCCCGATGCTGTTCTGGCACCTTTTGCGCCCATGTAAGCGCATCTGCCGGCCGGTCCCCGCGGGCGTGTGTCCGTACCGTCGGAAAAGCGATAAAAGCGATTTCTGTTCAGAAGGCGGTCAAGCTTAAGTCTAAGGAGGCGTGCGATGGTGAAGATGAGCAGGAGAGCAGTGCTGGGCGGGCTGGCCGTTGGTGGCGTCGCCTGGATGGTTCCGGGGGGCGTGCGTTCGGCCCTGGCCGCGGGCGCCTCGAAGAAGGTGAAAAAAATGAAGAAAGAAGATTTCTACGAGGGCGGTAAATTCAGCAAGCCCAAGGCCTTTGAGGCCTACTATGACATGATGCGGCGTTTCAATTATCCCATTTATCCGGTCTTGAAGACGGATCAGTTCTGGACCACCGATTTCGCCCAGAACGACTTCCTCCATGTCGGGATGGCCGGGATCTTCTGGATCAACAATACGGAGGCCGGCTATTTCGGGCACGAAATTTATCTCCTGCCCGGCCAGATGATTGTCGAACACGGGCACAACAAGGTGGCCGAAGGCCCGGCCAAGATGGAGTCCTGGCAGGTTCGTCACGGCATGATCTATACGTTTGGCGACGGCGAGCCCACGCCGGACCTGCCCGTGGCGCTGCCGGAATCCCAGCTCAAGGCGAACGGCATCACCGTCAGGAATTGCAAGGTGCTCAAGGAGGGGGAGATTGGCACGCTGGGGCGTGTCGTTACGAAGCACTTCATGATCGCCGGGCCCGACGGCGCGATTGTGACCGAGTATGGCACGCCGCATTATGGGACCGCCCTGGAGTTTACCAACAAGACGGTGGTGTTCTAAGGCCAACAGCCCTGAAAGGAGATCAGCATGAAAAAACTGCATCATTTTGGAATCCCGACCAAGGTCCGGCAGGCCAAGGAAACCTATCTCGCCGGCGCCAAGGTGTTCGTCACCGACGTGGCCGACAGCCCCAACAAGATTGAATGGCTCCGTTTTGAAGCGGGCAGTCCCATGCCGGAACTGCTCCAGACCACCGCGCACATCGCCTACCAGGTGGATGATATGCCGGCGGCGCTGAAGGGGAAGCAGGTGCTGGTCGAACCGTTCCATCCGATGGATGGAGTGACGGTGGCCTTCATCGTCGAAGAGGGTGCGCCGATCGAGTTAATGCACGTGGCGAACTAGCAGGCCATTAACCAGGCAGAGGAGCTACACATCATGGGAATGAAAAAGTTCATCAACAGTCCTGACCGTCTGACCAGCGAGCTGCTGGAAGGGTATTGCGGCGCCTTCCCGGACAAGGTCAAGTTGGTTTCGGGCAAGATCGTCATGCGCGCCCATCCGAAGGATGCGCAAAAGGTGGCCATCCTGACGCTGGGCGGCGCCGGTCACGAGCCGGCGCTGAGCGGCTTCGTCGGCGAGGGCCTGCTCGATGCATCCGTCGTGGGCGACATCTTCGCGGCGCCGGGCGCTCCGAAGGTCATCGAAGCCATGCGGCTGCTCAAGCGCGAGGCGGGGATCCTGTTTGTCGTGTTGAATCATGCCGGCGACGTCATGAGCGGCAACATGGCCATGGAAATGGCCCAGCAGGAAGGCCTCAAGGTCAAGATGATCCTGACCCACGAAGACATCGCGCCGGGCGCCACGGCCCCCAGCGAAGACCGTCGCGGTCTCGTGGGCTGCATCCCGCTGTACAAGGTGGCCGGTGCGGCCGCCGAGGCCGGCCGGTCGCTGGACGAAGTCTATGCCGTGGCGGAGAAGTTCAACAACAACATGGCGACACTCGCCGTGGCGTTGAAGCCCGCCACCCATCCCCAGTCCGGCCAGGAGATCTTCACGCTGGCCGACGACGAAATGGAAATCGGCATGGGCCAGCATGGCGAAGCCGGCACGGGCCGCTCCCCGATGCTGTCGGCCGACGAAACCGCGGTGAAAATGATCACGCAGTTGCTGCAGGCCGTCAAAGCCAGGAAGGGCGACAAGATCCACGTCATGATCAACGGCGCCGGCGCCACCACGATGATGGAGCTCTTCATCGTGTTCCGCCGCGTGAAGCAGTTCATTGAGGATCACGGCATGCGCACGGTGAACGCCCTCATTGGCGAATACCTGACTGTCCAGGAAATGGGCGGGTTCCAGATGTTTGTCGCCAAGGTGGATGACGAACTGATCCAGCTCCTCAACCGGCCCTCGAATGCGCCGTACTGGATCACGCGCTAACGACGCGGAGATGAAAATTCATGGCTGATCGTGTTGATTATGCGGGCTTGGTTCGGATCCTCAAAACGGTTGCGGAGCAGCTCAAGGCGCAGCGCGATCATCTATCGAAACTGGATTCGGCCACGGGTGATGGCGACCACGGCACCGCGGTGTCCAAGGTGGCTGACGCCATGAGCGCGACCATCGCCAAGGACGCCAGCCAGGACATCAAGACCCTCCTGAAGGACATGGGGTGGGCCATCCTGGCGACCGACGCCGGTTCGACGAGCCCGCTCTACGGGTCCCTGTTTCTGGGGATGAGCGCAGGCGTCACGGGAACGGCGCTGGATGTTCCCGCGTTCGTGGCGATGCTGGAATCCGGGGTGGCCAAGCTCCGCCAGAACACCAAGGCCGAAGTCGGTAACAAGACGATGATCGACACGCTGGTGCCGGCCCTGGCGGCCATCCGCGCCGCCGCCGCGGCCGGGCAGAACCTGGCCCAGGTACTCGCGGCTGGGGCGGAGGCGGCGGTGCAGGGTGCGGAAACGACGACGGCCTTGAAGGCCACGTTCGGTCGCGCCAAGAACCTCGGGGAGCGGGCGATGGGTCACATGGACCCCGGGGCCGCCTCCATGTCGCTGGTATTTGTGGGAATGAAGGAGGGATACGGAAATGGCTGAAGCAACCAGTAACCAGGAATCAAAAGACTACGGGATTGGGGTGCCGGTGGCAAACCCGGTGTACAAGCTCAAGGGTGCGAATAACTACGACTGGGGCATGAAGGACCGCCTGTCGCGCGTGTTCGATCCCAAGTCGGGCAAGACCGTCATGCTGGCGTTTGACCATGGGTACATCATGGGCCCGACGGCGGGGTTGGAACGCATCGATTTGACGATCATTCCGCTGCTGGAACATGCCAACTGTCTGATGTGCACGCGCGGCGTTCTCCGCGCCTGCGTACCGCCGACCTTTAACAAAGCCATCTCGCTGCGCTGTTCGGCGGGCTCGACGGTGCTGACCGAGCTCAACGACGAATGCATCGGCGTGGAAATTGAAGATGCCATCCGCCTGAACGCCTCGATGATGGCGGTGATGGTGGCGGTGGGCAGCGCGAAATTCGAAGCATTGACCATGCGGAACCTCTGCAAGATGATCGAGACCGGCAACCGCTACGGCATCCCCACCCTGGGCGTGACGGCGGTGGGCAAGGAATTGACCCGCGATGCCCGGTACCTCGGCATGGCCACCCGCGTGCTGGCTGAAAACGGCGCCCAGGTGATCAAGACCTACTATTGCGAGGAGAACTTCGAGCAGGTGACGGCCGCCTGCCCGGTTCCGATCGTCATCGCCGGCGGCAAGAAGCTGCCGGAGTTGGAGGCCCTCCAGATGGCCTACCGGGCGATCGACCAGGGCGCGTTGGGAGTGGATATGGGCCGGAACATCTTCCAGGCCGAACATCCAGTGGCGATGATCACGGCGGTCAAGGCCGTGGTTCTCGACGGGCTGAAGCCGGAAGCGGCCTTCAAATTATACAACGAGTTGAAAGCATCGAAAAAGGGGAAGGGGAAATAGACCATGCCATTCCGTAAATTCATTATCATTCCACTGTTCATCGCGTTCCAGGCGTTCCTGCTGATGGCCCTGACACCGTTCATTCCGCTGACCAGCAAGGCGGTGGGAGGACCCGGGCTGCTCACCTGGATTTCGTTCCAGGCGTGGGCGATGTACTTCCTGGGCGGCTGCAACCTCAAGATGGGGGCCAAGTCGGTGGTCGGTTATCTGGGCGGCATCATCGCTTCGGTCGCCATCTTCGAATTGGGCGCCGCCTTGAGCGGGTTAAACTGTCCGACGACACCGTGGGGTCTGTACCTGGCCGTGTTCATTGTCGTGATCTTCGTCATTAGCCTCCAAAAAGTACCCGGCCTTGATTTTATCCCGTCGTACTTCATCGGCGCCGGCGCGTACTTTGCGCTGATGACCTACCTGAAGAAGCCCGCGGACCTGTCGCAGTACGCCTGGTATGTCCAGGCGGCGATTCCGGAAATGGTGGCCTGCGTCGTGGGCTTGTGCTTTGGCTGGGTCACGGTCGCGTTCCAGACCTGGTACGAAGCCCGGGTCAAGACCGCGGCGGCCTAGCCCGGCACTGCGACGCCAAGCGGTCCAGCAGGCTGCAGATGCCGATGAAAAAACCGCAGAATATCCTGGTTTTTAACTGCGGCAGTTCCTCGCTGGGCTGCAAAATATTTCAAGCCGGTGAAGTCGTAAACACCCGCCCGATTTTCTCGGCCAAGGCGCACCGGGTGGGCACCAAGGGGAGCGAACCATCTTTCGTGCAGTACGAGGGGCCCGCCCTCTGCCGGAAGATCGTCGAGCCGCTGCCCGACCATCGCGTGGCCGCGCGACATATGCTCGAACAGATCAGGCTGAACCACGTGCTGGTGAACTTGATCGGGCATCGTTTCGTGCATGGCGGTGACTTTTTCAAGACGGCGGTCATCATCGATCGGATCGTCATGCAAGAACTGGAACAATGCGCGTCATTGGCGCCCATTCATAATCCAGTTACTTTGTCGGTCATCCATGAATGTCAGGAAACCCTGTCCGATCAGCTCCAATACGCCGCTTTCGACACGTCATTTCATGCCTCGATACCAGACTATGCCTATACGTATCCCGTCCCCCAACGCATACGCAAGCGCTTTCACTTCCGCAAATACGGCTTTCACGGTCTCTCGTATGCGTACATCGCACACGCGGCGCCGGCCGTTCTCGGCCTGGCTCCAGAGAACTTGAAAATGGTCGTCTGCCATTTGGGCACCGGCGGCTCCAGTGTCTGCGCCGTACGAAACGGACGCTCCATGGACAATTCCATGGGTTATTCACCGCTTACCGGGCTGATGATGAGCACGCGGTGCGGCGACATTGACCCCATGCTGACGCTGTATCTGATGCTAACCTATGACGTGCGTCCAGCCGATTTGTTGGAGATGTTGACTGAAAAAAGCGGGCTCCTGGGTATTGCCGGCTTCTCCAGCGATCTTCGCGACATTATCCGGAATATGGGCCTGAAGGAGCAAGAGCGAGCCGAACTGGCCTTCCGCATGTATGTGCACCGGTTAAGGAAATATATTGGGAGTTACGTGACGGCGCTGGGTGGTATTGCCGCCTTGGTGTTCACGGACGACATCGGAGTCACCAACTGGCTGGTGCGTGAAAAGGCGTGCCAAGGCCTGCAAGGGTTCGGCGTGAAGCTGGACCGGGATGCCAACCGTAATGCTTCCGGCGCGACCGCCGCGCTGATCAGCAGCAAGGTTTCCCGCGTGAAAGTGCTGGCCATGCCCACCGCGGAGGAGTGGGTCGTGGCGGAAGAGGGGGCCAAGTTGACGCGGGGCAGGGTACAGACATGAAGGTGCTTTTTGATCCAGCCCCGCCCTACCTGCGCTGCTGTGTGTTCAGCAACGGCGGCTCAGCCGCGCACCTCGTCAAGCTGCAGGGGGACTGGGTTGCAACCATCCTGCGACATCTTGGTTCCGAGGCCGAACTTGAGGCCGTCGGTTACGTTTTGTACAACGGCGGCAACCGGATCAGGACTGCGGTCAGTCTGCTTTCCCGGTCATCGCTGCAAAAAATCGGACGGTGCGTACCCCTGCTGCCGGAATACAACAGCATGACGCTCAAGCTGGCCGGGTATGGGATGCAGCACAGGCCGACGGCCCGGCACCTGCTGCTCTGCGATACCGCCTTTTTCACGCGGTTATCTCCCGTGGTCCGGAACTATGCCTTACCTTATGAATTGACCAGGAAAGGCTTGGGTAGATACGGCGCCTTCGGCTTGTGTCACGAATGGATCTGGCAACAGACCCGCGCGCAAACGTCCGACGCGACGAAGAAGGTGATCAGCATTTCCCTGGGAGACCACACCAGCCTGGCCGCGATCCATAACGGCAGCCCCCGGGAAACGACCACGGGACTGACCGCTTTGGAAGGCGTCATGTCGTCCGGCGGTTGCGGCGACATAGATCCCACGATCGTTTTCCTGCTCAAGACGGCCGGGCTCTCGTACTCGGACATCAACCGCATCCTCTGCAACGAGAGCGGCTTTGCCGCGTTGGCCGGCCGGCCGTGCACGCTGGGCGATATCGTCAGCGGACCTGCAACCCCGGCGTTGGCGATGGCGAAGCGCCTGCTGCGCTACCAGATTATCAAACAGATCGGCGCCATGCTGTCCGCGCTCGGCGGCGTGGATGCATTTTCCTTTGCAAGCGAAAAGCCTCAGGATATGATTCCGTTTGTCCTGGAAATCTGCCAGGCATTGGCCTTTCTTGGCGTTCGCTGCCGCCCGGACACAGGGCGCGGCCGATGGCCCCGGGAACTGTCGGCGGCCGATTCGGCCGTGAAGGTTTTTGTTCACCGCTTCGATCGCTGGGCCGTGATGAAAGCAGCGCTGGAGTCGTTTGGAAATATCGAACAGGAGCAGCAACCATGAATTCGCAAAAAGCATTTCTCGCCGACGTGGGCATGAAGGATTTGCCGTTTCCCATTAAAGTGATGTCCCGGAGCGCGAGCGACGGGCAGTTGACCGTGGCGGGCATTTCGATATCGGCGCGCATCATGCACGAGTTCGAGGCCCGTTGGATCGACACCTTTATTCAAATCGTCCATCAACACCGCGACCGGATCGGAACGGCCACCCTCAAGCAGAATATCCAGGACTATTTCAAAGCCTTGCAGGCGACGGTGGTCACGTTGACCTTTGATTTTCCTTTCTTCTACGAGAAACTGACGCCGGTCTCGCGCGAGAAGTGCCTCGTCCGGTATTTGTGCTCCTATACGGTAAAAGCCAATTCACTGGCGGGCGCGCCTAAAGCGATCTTGAAGGTCAATATTCCGGCGTTAACGACGTATCCCGTTTCGGCGCCGGAAGCCCAGGGTGGATTATTCAGTCAATTGAGCATTATCACGCTGGAAGTTGAACCGCGGCAGGAAATCTTCCCCGAAGATCTGGTCGACCTGGTGGACCGCCATGCGCTGGCGCCCATCTATTCTTTTTTGACGGCGGAGGATCAGAGGTATCTCATTAACAAGGCGCATGCGGACAACAAGCCCAGCGTCGCGGTGCTGGGGGCCATCAAGGATGAACTGGCGCACAACGAGAACATCGCCTGGTATGCGGTCGCCAGCGCCAACTATGGCATGCTGCATTCCTACAGTACCGTGATCGGTACGGAGAAAAGCATGTGGATCCCGTTCAGCGGCTACGAGGCCGGCGAAATCTGATGGCCGATGACGATGATTCCCATCGCCGAATTCCAGAACATCGCGGCCACGCTGGCGCCCCGTCGCCTGGTGATTGCCGGGGGCGACCGGGAGGATGACCTGGCGTTGTACCAGATGCTCCGCGCCAAGGCCTTTGTCTCGCAATGTATCCTGGTCGGCAGCGAAACCACCATGCAGGCCACGGCCGCGCGCCTCGGCCTTACGCTGGATCCCGCCGACATCGTCGCCACCCAGTCACAGGAAGAAACCGCGCTCAAGGTTATGGAAATGACCCGCAGCGGTCAGGCCGAGGTCATCCAGAAGGGCAACATCTCCACGCCCACCCTCAATCGCCAACTGGTGAAGATCCGGACGCGCGACACGATGTCGCTGGTGACCGTCTTCCAGGCCGGCTGTATCCAGAACGGACGCACGCTGGTGATGACGGATGCGGGGGTGTCCACGGTCCTCAATTTCAGTCGGATGACCGGCTTGATCAACAACGCCGCCGAAATCGCCCGCGGCGTGCTCAAGCTCGCCCATCCCCGGGTGGCCCTGCTGTCCGGCAACGAGAAAATCATCCCGAGCCTGCCGTCCACGGTGCTCGCCGACGAATTGACCAAGGCGCATTGGAAGGGCCTGACGGTGTACGGACCGCTGTCCTTCGACCTGGCCGTCGATCCGGAATCGGTGCGCACGAAGCTGACGAAACTGGCGCCAGGTTCCGCCCGGTACGAAGTGGCCGGCCGGGCCGACATCCTGGTCAATCCCGGGCTGGATGCCGCGAACATCTTCTACAAGATCCTGATGCGGATGGTTGAGTGCAAGCTCGCCTCCATGGCGTGCGTCACGGTGGGGCTGCCGGCGCCGTACATTATTTCGTCCCGGTCCGATCCGGAGCAAAACAAGCTCGACTCCATTGCCCTGTCCTGTATATATGCGGACTATCTGCAGCAGCAAGCAGCCGCGCAGGCCTCGCGGACAGTTGTCGCGCAAGCTGGCCCCGCTGCTGGTTTTCAAGGAGACCCTTGACGTGGACGCCCTGGCCGCCGGCGCCTGGTCCGTCCTGCGGGACGGAGCCACGGCGTGGACGTACCGGCTTGTCCCCCCTAAAGACAGCATCTCGATCGCACCATCAGCCCGCGCAAGAAATGCCTGCGTGGGGCGCCACGGCCGTTCCTTGAGGTAGACCGCCAATCTGTGCGGCCCGACCAGCAGCCGGCCGTTTTTTTGATGCATTCTGGCGGCAATGCGTTATCCTGCGCCCCGGCGAAGCAGGGCGGCTGCTAAGCGCACCGCAGCCGGTTGGATGATTGCTGTAGCCACGGCGCTCGGTCGCTGTGTGGGGCGGCAGGGTTGGCGGGCAGGCTCCAGGAGCAAGGGTCAGGTATGGCCGTTTATCCATTTCACACGCTCGAGAAAAAGTGGCAGCGCTACTGGACCGAGCAGCAGACGTTCCGGACGCCGGACGATCCCGTGCCGGGCAAGCCGAAGTACTACATTCTCGACATGTTCCCGTATCCCAGCGGCGCCGGCCTGCACGTGGGCCATCCCGAGGGCTACACCGCGACCGACATCCTCGCGCGCTACAAACGCATGCTGGGCTGCAACGTGCTGCACCCCATGGGCTGGGACGCGTTTGGCCTGCCGGCGGAACAGTACGCGCTGGAGACCGGCACGCACCCGCGCGTGACCACGGAGCGTAACATCGCCCGTTTCCGCCAGCAGCTCCAGGCGCTGGGCTTCTCCTACGACTGGACGCGCGAGGTCGCCACCACCGACCCAAAATACTTCCGCTGGACACAATGGATTTTCCTCAAGCTCTACGAACGCGGGCTGGCCTACCAGGCCGAGGTGGCGGTGAACTGGTGCCCGGCGCTGGGCACGGTGCTGGCGAACGAGGAGGTCATTGACGGCAAGAGCGAGCGCGGCGGCCACCCCGTGATCCGCCGGCCCATGCGCCAGTGGATGCTGAAGATCACCGCCTACGCCGAGCGACTGCTGGCGGACCTGGACACGCTCGATTGGCCGGACAGCATCAAGGAAATGCAGCGCAACTGGATCGGGAAATCCGAGGGCGCGGAGGTGGATTTTCCTGTAAGCCTTAAGCCTTCAGCCTTCAGCCCTCAGCCTTTGTCCATCCGCGTGTTCACCACACGGCCGGACACGCTGTTCGGCGCGACGTACATGGTGCTGTCGCCGGAGCATGCGTTGGTGGACCAGATCACCACGCCGGAGCAGCGCGCGGCGATCAAAGCCTATCAGGAAGCGGCCGCACGCAAGAGCGACCTCGAGCGCACGGAACTCCAGAAAACCAAGACCGGCTGCTTCACAGGCGCCTACGCGCTCAACCCGGTCAACGGCGAAAAGATCCCAATCTGGATCGCCGACTACGTGCTGGCCACCTACGGCACCGGCGCGATCATGGCCGTACCCGCGCACGACGAGCGGGACTATGAATTTGCCACGACGTTTCACCTACCGATCAAGTATGTCGTCGCGAAGGCCGGGAAAAGAGGCGCTAGGATTTCTCAAGTTATCCCCGGTGTTCCGGAACCGCTAATGCGAAGCCTTGTGGATAAACAAAAAGATGAAGTTGCGGGAACATGGATTGAAGGAGAAGCTTTTTGTGGTGATGGTATTGCGATGAACTCAGCCAACGCTGAGGTTTCTCTTGATTTCCTGCCGACGCCGGAGGCGAAACAGAAGATCACCGCGTGGCTGGCAGGCAGGGGCATCGGTCAGGCGAAGGTGAACTACAAGCTGCGCGACTGGCTGTTCAGCCGCCAGCGTTACTGGGGTGAGCCGTTCCCGGTCATCTTTGTGGATGGCCAGCCGCAACCGCTGCCGGCGGAGGCGCTGCCGTTGGAACTGCCGGAGGTGGCCACCTATACCCTCAGCGGCACCGGCGAGAGTCCGCTGGCGACGATCCCGGCGTGGATCAACACGACCGATCCCGCCACCGGCCGGCCCGCCGTGCGCGAGTCGAACACGATGCCGCAGTGGGCCGGCTCGTGCTGGTACTACCTGCGCTTCATTGATGCGCACAACGACCGGGCACTGGTGGACCCGGCGAAGGAAAAGTACTGGATGCCGGTGGACCTCTACGTTGGCGGCGCGGAGCACGCCGTGCTCCATCTGCTCTATGCGCGCTTCTGGCACAAGGTGCTGTACGACGCCGGCGTGGTTTCCACGCAGGAACCGTTCCAGCGGCTGGTCAACCAGGGCATGATCCTCGGCGAAGTCGAGTACACCGCGTTCTATGACGAGTCCGGCGCGCCGGTCTCGGCCGAATTTGCCGGCGACGATCACCGTGACACGCGCACCATGGCCAAGCTGGTCGCCGAGCGTATCGAGGAGGAATTCGTCGAAAAGCAGGGCGACTTCTTCGTGCTCCGGGAGAACTCCGCGATCCGCGTGACCGCGCGCGCTTTCAAGATGTCGAAGAGCCGCGGCAACGTCATCAACCCCGACGATGTCGTCCGCGACTACGGCGCCGACACGCTCCGCCTCTACGAGATGTTCATGGGCCCGCTGGAGCAGGTCAAGCCGTGGAGTATGAAGGGCGTCGAGGGCGTCCACCGCTTTCTCAACCGCGTGTGGCGGCTGTTTGTGGACGACCGCGCCGACGCGCTGCTGCCGGAAATCGCCGCCGCCGCGCCGACGCGCGACCAGTTGCGCTGGCTGCATCGGACGATTCAGGACGTCACCGCTGACCTCGACACCCTGCGGTTCAACACCGCGATTTCCACGATGATGGAATTCGTCAACGAGTGCCAGCGTTGGACCCAGCGGCCCCGGGCGGTGCTGGAAACCTTCGTCCTGCTGCTGAGCCCCTTTGCGCCGCACCTGGCCGAAGAACTGTGGCAGCGGCTGGGCCATGCCGGCACGCTGGCCTATGAGCCGTGGCCGGCCTGCGACACCGCCTGCCTCGTGCAGGACACGATGGAAATCCCGGTGCAGGTCAACGGCAAACTGCGGGGCAAGGTCACCGTCCCGACCGGTGCGGCGCAGGCCGAAATCGTCGCCGTCGCGCAGGCCGAGGCCACCATCGCGCCGCACCTCGCCGGCAAGACCATCCGCAAACAGATCTTTGTCCCCGGCCGGCTGCTGAATCTGGTGGTCGGCTGATCAGCGGACAAAGCGGGCGAATTCTTTCTCCACCGTCTTGAAGTCGGCGAAGCCGTAGTGCTCCTTCAAGGCTTCCTCGGGGGGCATGCCCGTGGAGATCGCCGTGATGAACGCGGGGAAATTTTCGTGGGGTTTTTTGGTCAGCAGGAAGCCGACGAAGTATTTGGAGGACTCGTAGAAGCGGTGCACGGCCTGGTCGTTGTCGGGATATTTTTCGGTGGCGAGCAGGGCACGCAGGTCCACCGGGTCGCGCAGCGCCCGGAAGACCGCGTGCGGATTGCGGGTGGTGCCGCGGAAGGCGGCGAAGGCGAACTCGCCGTAGTATTCGGCGACGCCTTCGTTCAGCCAGAGCGGCAGCCCGCCGCGAATAAAGCGGTTGATCACCAGGTGCGTCATTTCATGGGCCAGGACGTCGGCGCTCTTGGTCCGGTTTTCGGCCTGTTGGAGATACAGGGAGGGTCCCTGGACGAAGGAGAAGGTCCAGGATTTGTGATCGGGCATGGATTCCAGGAATTTTTTCCATTTATTCTCGGTGCGGAAAACGAACAGGTGGGACCGGCCCTGGATGCGGTCCTCCGCGCCCTGGAGGTCGTGGGCGATGTAGCTGTAAAAGAATTCGGCCATGTGGGCGACCTTGAGGGCAAACAGGTCCATTTCGTAGTGGATGACGAAGTGCTCGGTCTGGGCATGTTTCCACTTGCTCCCGGACTCTTCGATCATGGTCCGGTCCCGCGGCAGGCAGGCGGCGGTGTCCATGTCGTCGCCCTTGACCACCTTCCAGATGCTGGCATCGGTGAGCTTGGCAACCTGGTTGGTCGTTGCGGGCGGCGCCGCCTGGCACAGCTCGGCCGCGGCCAACAGCCACGGGAGGATTCGGATGATGCGTTGCCGCCACCATCCCTTCCGCCCTGACGGTCCGGCCTCGCCGACAACCCGCCGCGCTCGCTTGTGTTCCAGAAGGTGCATTCCGGGGCAACGATAGTCGGCGGCCTCCGGGGTGTCAATCCGGCGGATGTGGACCCCATCGCGTGGATCAAAGCCCCGTTGTTGGTTTATCGGCTTGACCAGCTTGGGCGGCAGGACATAATCACGTTATGAATGCTGACAGCAATCCAGCGGTTCGGAAAACGGCGCGCCCTGGGCGGACGCGCGGAAGCGATTTCTTATTCGCCGCCGCGTCCGCCTGGCAGCAGGCCAAGAACCATGGCATTGATGTCTCGCTCTTGGCCGCCAATCTTCGCAAGACGCCGGCCGAACGCCTGCGGCAGCACGGCCGCGCGCTCGCCACGGTGCAGGCCCTGCGCGACGGCATGAGCAAGCGCCATGGGTGATCTCAACAGCCTCCTGCAACGCCTGATCCGACACCAGGTGGATTTTGTCGTCGAGGGGGGCTATGCCGCCGTGGCTCACGGCAGCACCCTGGTCACCATAGATGTGGACATCTGCGGTGACTTCTCGGCCGGGGATCTGCTGCGACTTCAGGAGGCGCTGGCTGAGCTGCACCCCGTGCACCGCCTGACACCAAAGCGCTTGCCGCTGCGGGTTACTCCGGAGTTCTGCCGCGGATTGAAGAACTTGCATCTGGATACGGACCTCGACCAGCTCGACTGCCTGGATGCGGTGCTGGGAATCGGTGAGTTTCCCGTCGTGCGGAGACGCAGCGTGGCCATTCGCCTGCCCTTTGGTCATTGCCGGATTCTGGCCCTCGATGCCTTGATTGAGTCGAAGCAGGCCATGAACCGCCCACGGGACCAGGAAACCGTCCTGCAGCTCCGCGCGATCCAGGAAAAATTGAAACGGGATGCGCGGGCCAAAGGTCGCCGGGAAACCAGCCGGCGCGGCGCTCCCTGATCCCCGACAGGGCGGGACGGATTACGACCCCGATCCCGAACCCGTTTACGATTAAAACGCTGCGGCCGGGTTTATCCTCGCGCCACCAATATCCGCCGGAGGTGCGCTCCGGAGCGCGATTTCGGGCTGGAAAAATGCCCGATAAAGGGCTTAACAGGCCCATCCGCCCGGTAATAATCGCCCCGTGAATGCTTACGGCACCTGGGCGGCTCGGAAAACGGCGCTCCCCCGGCAGGCGCGCCCAAGCAATTTCTTATTTGCAACTGATGATTTCTTGCGACACCGCTAAGGCAAGGTGCACTGCCCGCGTCGTAACCATGTACAGGACCACGCCCGTCTCGCCAACTCCGCCATGATGCGCTACAGTGCGGGCCATGATGCGGCGGGCACCGGAGATCATTCTGGCCAGTGAATCGCCCCGGCGGCGTGAGCTGCTCGCGCTACTGGGCGTCGCCTTCCGCATCGTGCCGCCGTGCCATGACGAGCGGCGCCAGCCTGGCGAAGCCCCCGCGGCCTACGCCCGGCGCAACGCGCGGGCCAAGGCCCGCTCCGTCCTGGCGCGCGTGGCGGCCGCGGCCCGCGGGCCGGCCCGGCGGTTCATCATCCTCGGCGCCGATACCATCGTCGTGCGCCACGGCCGCGTGCTGGAAAAACCGCGCGACGCCGCCCACGCCCGGGCCATGCTGCGCGCCCTGTCCGGCCACCGCCACCAGGTGATCACGGGCTTGTGTTTTCTGGCCACCCGGCCGCCGGCGGCGCCCGTCGCGCGCACGCTGGTCGTGCGCACCGACGTGCTGTTTCGTGCGCTGCGGCCGGACGAAATAAACGCCTACGTGGACACCGGCGAGCCGCTGGACAAGGCCGGCGCCTACGCCATCCAGGGGCGCGCCGCGCACATGGTGCGGTCCATCCGCGGCTCCTGCACCAATGTCATCGGCCTGCCGCTGGCCGAGGTCGCCGAGGTGCTGGCACGACTCCTCCGATGACCCATGACTAATGACCATTTGCCACGGCACCGGTGAATCGGTATATATTGCCGGCAACCGATGACCCATCGAAGGTAATGCGCATGCACATTCCCGCCACCCAGCACGCCCTGCAACTGGTCGGGCCGGACGAACTCCGGCTCAATACTGCAAAGGCAGTATCAGCCCCCGGGGCGCGCCAGGTGCTGTGCCGCGTCGAGGTCTGCGGCCTGTGCTTCTCCGATCTGAAACTGCTCAAACAGTTCTCGGCGCATGCCCGCAAGTCGCCGGTGATCTCCGGCGTGGACGAGTCGGTGCTGGATCAAATCCCCTCCTATGTGCCCGGCACGGCGCCCACCGTGCCCGGCCACGAAACGGTCATCCAGGTGGTCGCGGCCGGCCCGCAGGTCCGGCATTACAAGGTGGGCGAGCGCTACCTGGTCCAGACCGACTGGCGCTGGCTGCGCACGGCCAGTTCCAATGCGGCCTTCGGCTACAATTTCGAGGGCGCGCTGCAGGAGTACGTGTTGCTCGACGAGCGCATCCTGGTTTCGCCCGAAGGCGCCTCCATGCTCCTGCCTGCCGCGCGCAACAAATCCGTCTCGGCCATCGCGTTGTGCGAGCCGTGGGCCTGCGTCGAGGATGCCTACGTGGTGCGCGAGCGCCAGACCCTCGCGCCCGAAGGCGCGCTACTGATCGTGGCCGAAGCCGAAATCGCCGCGAACGTGCTGCAAAACTTGTTCAGCGATTTCGATCTGCCCCGGTCGGTCACGTGGCTGGCCCCGCGGCGGCCGCCCGCGGAGTGGCGCCTGCCGGTGCAGGTTATCAGCGAGCTCGATGCGGCGCCGGATGAGTCCTTTGACGACGTCATTTATTTCGGCGCCAACGCCGAGATGGTGGAAGCGCTGTTCGACAAGCTGGCCCCGCATGGTTTGATGAACCTCTGCCTGTGCGGCGGACGGTTCGGCCGGCCGGTCGTCACCGCCCTGGGCCGCGTGCACTACGGCGGCATACGCCTCACCGGCACGCCCGGCGGGGATCCCGCCGACGGCCTGCGTCGTATTCCGGCCACCGGCGAAATTCGCAAGGGCAACAAGATCCATGTGATAGGCGCCGGCGGCCCGATGGGCGTCATGCACGTGGTGCGCAACCTCTGCCAGGGCGTGCCTGGCGTCAGCCTCTACGCCGGCGATCTCAGCGACGAACGGCTGGCGGCGCTCTCGGCGATCGCCGCGCCGCTGGCCGCCCGGCGCGACCTGGGCTATCACCCGTACAACGCCCGGACATCGTCCCCGACCGGCGTTGCCTTCGATTACGCCGTTGTCATGGCGCCGGTGCCGGCGCTGGTAGCCGCCGCCGTCGGGCAGGCCGCGTCGCGCGGCCTCATTAACATTTTTGCCGGCATTCCGGCCCACGTCGCCGGGCCGATCGCGCTCGATGCCTACGTGGATAAAGGGTGCTATTTCATCGGCACCAGCGGCTCGACGCTCGCGGACATGCAGACGGTCAAACAAAAGGTGGAGGCCAACCAGCTCGACACCAATGTTTCCGTCGCCGCGATCTCCGGCCTCGAGGGCGCCGTCGAGGGCATCCGCGCGGTCGAACAGCAGCTTATCCCAGGGAAAATCATGGTGTATCCCGCCTGCAAGGGCCTCCGCGTCACGCCGCTTCCCCGGTTGGCGCAGACGCACCCCGCGGTTTTTCAGTGCCTGGAGCAGGGACTCTGGACCCGGCGCGCAGAGGAGGCCCTGCTGGCCGCCTACGCCGGCCGGGACGGCGTTTGACAGGCCGGGGGGCGGATGTTAGCCTTGCGGGCGGATGGGGAAGACCGGCGCCATGAGAGCGATGATGAAGCGTTATCTGCTGCTGGCCTGTGTTGTGCTGGCGTGCGCGGGCCGTGTTCCGGCGCAGGAGACGCCGCGCGCGCTGATCCAGCGCGTCGTGCAGGAGGCCGGCGGCGACTTGGCCCGGCCGTTGCCAGGCGTCGGCGCGCGCATGCCCAAGTTCTTTGACGAGGACGCCCGCCGCGGCGAGACTTGGGCCATTTACTGGCACGCGACCGGTAAGGGTTTGCCGGCCGGCGCTACCGTGTTGTTCGAGTATCAGCTCAACACCGCGCCTGGTATCCGGTCGTTGCATCAACAGTATGATTTCGTCACCCGCGGCGATCGCAAGGTCTCGTTCACGATCCCGGAACAGGATTACCGCGAAGGCGGTAACGTGAAGACCTGGCGCGTCCGCATCATTCACAGCGGCCAGCTCCTGGCGGAGCGCGCCACGCCAAATTGGACGCTGCCGCCGGCGCGCTGACCGGCCGGCGGCAGACAGAAGTCAGAATTCAGGAGTCAGAATACAGAATAAGGTGCCTTCGGGCCATACAAGGGTGGGCCGCCGTGCGGTGCAACGGGCCAACCGCCACCCGGCTTCCATGGTTTGCTTGTGCTATGGGCGTTTATTCTGTCTTCTGGCTCCTGACTGCTGATGTCGCTGTCCGGTAGTCTTTCAATAACCGCGCGATAACGCTTGGCAAAGCCGGCGGGAAAAGGTAAAGCTTTCGCGCGGCCAGCGAAAAAAGAAGGGACCACCGCAGTATGTATTCTGCTTCCGATCTCCGTAAAGGGCTGAAAATCGAAATGGACGGTGTGCCGTATGACATCATCGAGTACGAGTTCTACCGGCCGGGCAAGGGCCAGGCGATGTACAAGTGCCGGATCCGGAACCTGCTCAACGGCAACGTGACCGACAAGACGTTCCGCGAAGTGGACAGCATCGGCCAGCCGGATCTCGAGGAACGCGAAATGCAGTTCTCCTACAACGACGGCGAACACTTTGTCTTTATCGAAAACCGGACCTATGAGCAGATCATGGTCGGCGCCGAAGTCGTCGGCGAACAGAAACACTTCCTGGCGGAGGACATGACCGTCAAGGTGCTGTTCCACAACGGCCGCCCGATCACCATCGCGCTGCCGAGTTACGTGGAGAAGAGAATCGTCGTAACCGAGCCCGGCGCCCGCGGCGACACCGCCACGAATGTCACCAAGATGGCCAAGCTGGACACGGGCTTCGAGGTCGGCGTGCCGCTGTTCATCAACGAAGGCGACACCATTCGCATCGACACGCGCACCGGCAAGTATTCCGAGCGCGTGGCGAAGAAGTAGGCGGCGCCGGGCATGCTGGGCTGAGGGTCATGGAAAACCAGGACGTTCAGCAGCCTGTGCCGGCCTTCCCTCCCGGCGGCCCTCTGCGCCAGCCGCCCGCCTCCGCCCTCGCCCCGTTCCTGCCCGTCCTGGAGCTGCGCAGCCGCGTGCTGCAGGCCATCCGCGGCTGGTTCGTCGAACACGGCTTCGTCGAGGTCGAGACCCCGGTGCGGCTGGCCGCGCCGGCGCTGGAGTTGCACGTGGACGCCGAGCCGGCGGGCGACCATTTTCTGCGCACCTCGCCCGAGCTGCACATGAAACGCCTGCTGGCGGCCGGCGCCCAGCGCATTTTCCAACTGGGCCCGTGCTTCCGGCGCGGCGAGCGCGGCCGGCTGCACAACCCCGAATACACCATGCTGGAATGGTACCGGGCCAACGCCACCTATGCCGACATCCTGCTGGACACCAAGCTGCTGATCCTCGCTGTCGCCCGCGCCGTCAAGGGCACCACTGACCTGACCTATCAGGGCCGGCCGCTGCTCCTGGCGCCGGTATGGGAGCGCCTGACCGTGGCGCAGGCCTTTCTGGAATACGCCGGCTGGGATCCGGTGCAGCGCTACGATGCCGCCCGGTTCGATTTCGACCTGGTGGACAAGGTCGAGCCGAAACTGCCGCGCGAGGTTCCGGTGATCCTGACCGATTATCCGGCCGCCGCCGCCGCGCTGTCCCGCCGCAAGCCGGGCCAGCCGGAGGTCGCCGAGCGCTGGGAGCTATACCTGGCGGGGGTCGAGATCGCCAACGCCTATTCCGAACTCACCGACCCCGTGGAGCAGCGCGCCCGCTTCGCGGACCACGCCCGGCAGCGCGCCGCGGCGGGCAAGCCGGTGTATCCGCTGGACGAGGAATTCCTGGCTGACCTCGCGCACCTGCCGCCCGCCGGCGGCATCGCCCTCGGCGTGGACCGCCTCGTCATGATCCTCGCCGACCTCGCCACCCTGTCCGACCTCCTGCCGTTCCGGGAGTAGGGCGGGAGCCGCGCATTTACAGAGCTGTCTTCCGACGCAGCGCAGGTTGCGCCGTCTCCGGCAGGAGACTGTTCTGCTTCACCATCTTCACTCAGGCCTTGTCACGGGTGCGACCACGGCTCGCCGGACTCTCGCCCTTCAAAGATCACCTGCGGCGGTCGTTCGCCTTGGGCGCGCCTGCCCTGAGCTCCGTCGAAAGGCGCCCTCGCGAACCGCTCTTGCGTGTTGACTCAAGCCAAAAAGACACCCGCGACTGAGCGTGGCGCGCGCCCCCGCCC
>Ga0209048_10000110_pt1 | contig 81199 bp, 81 predicted proteins | sample FrelakmetCRP12CR_FD_187146 | JGI IMG/M metagenome (GOLD analysis project Ga0209048, IMG submission 187146) | Freshwater lake sediment microbial communities from the University of Notre Dame, USA, for methane emissions studies - CRP12 CR (SPAdes)... | ecosystem: Environmental > Aquatic >...
TATGGGTCAGAAGAAAGCACTAGGGGCAAGCAGGGTGGGAGGCGGCCATGCCACTCGTAACATGTCCAGACTGTGGTAAGCAGATTTCCGATCAGGCACCAGCGTGCCCCAACTGCGGGAGACCGATGGCGTCGCCACCGTCCACATCGGCTCCGCCCACGCCGCCGGCCCCGATTCGCGCCAGACGGAAAACGCCTTGGGTCGCGTTAGGTTGCCTGTCCCTTCTCGTCTCGGGGGCTTTGGGCATCATCATCACCGAGTCCACGAGCCCAAGCCCCCCCAGCCAGCCGACGCGCTCTGAACCGGTACGCCCCGGACCCGTGTGGAAGACCGACCCCCACACGGGCCAACGCTACATGGCGAGACCCATTTCATCGGTGCCCGAGCCGACGGATGTCAAACCTCTTATCCACGTGCGTGCTCTGCTCGCGGCGCCCCCTGCGAGAGTCAAAGCTGAGCTCCTCAAGCAACTGGGGCCTAAGTCGAACCCAAGGTGGGACGCAAAGGACTTGGATTGGGACGCCAAGGCCAACTTCGGGTCGGTGACCGTGGCTGTCTTCAGGGGGCGGGTCGTGGGCGTGACTGTGAACTTTGCCCCGCCAGCTAGGGACCGCGGTGCCGCATTGGCCGCCATTGATCTTCAGCATGCAAGGGTCGAGCCCTCAGCCGACGGGCTTAGGGCCGCATATTGGTATGGGGTTTTGGGGGGCATCGACGAAGTGTGGTGCAGGTATTCCGCAGATTGGCCGGCCATCACTGTTGCAGCGGTGGGTGTGATCCCAGACGAAAGGCTTGAGAAAGAGCTTGAGCAGTCGAACTAGCCAGCGGGAGACGTTGAGACCGACCTGCTGTGCGAGCTGAGACAGCTCGGCCGCCCGTTGCCGGTTCGCTTGCGCCGACGTGAGCAGCGCCGTGTACCCGCGCGGCCGGTCAACGTGGCCGGTTGCCACGCCCGCACGCGCCGCGCTCATGAGCTCAGCGCTCGCCCGCGTACAGCGCCGCCAACTCTTCGGGCGTCGCGCCGGCACGGTGCGCCTCTAGCAGTGTTTCGGTGAGCGTCGCTTCCGCTTCGATCTCCGCAAGCGTCATGCTGTCGGATCGCGCCCGAAGCTCGGCATCGGACGCCGCTGCCATCTCGGCGCGTGCATCGGCCGGCATCGCGCCGAGCAGCGCGTCGAGCTCGGCAACGTTCAGCCGCCCGAGCCTTTCCTGTAGCGCCTCGTGACGCGCCGCAACGCGCTCACGCATTGTGCGCTCAAGCTTCGCCACACGCCCGGCCGTGTCGCTCATGAGGCACACTCGGCATGTCCGAGAGCGTCGAGCGCCGCCTCAAGCTCAGACAGTCGCTCCTCAATCGCGCCGGCCTCGACGCAACGCAGCGCGACGCTCACGAGGTAGCCGCACGTCCGCGCCTTGGCGAGCACGTCGGCGCGTGAACGGCGCACCGCGCCGAGTTGCTCCTGCAGCACGGCGAGCGCGTCTTGCGCGGTTGCCAGGCGCAGCTCGCGCAGCTCGGGCAGGGGCTTAGTGCGGGGCTTAGCAGCGCCGGCCGCGTGCCGCCGCACGGCCTCACGCACGCTGGCGCGCCGCTTCTCAGGGTCACGGTATGGCACGCGCCGCCCCTAGCCGCTCGCGGCCGAGTAGCCCGAGAATCTCACCGTTGCCTCAGCGGACATGAGCGCAGCCTTCGCGGCTGTCGTCCTATGAAGACGCGCGAAACAGTTACGAGAGCCCTTCGCCATTGTGTCTCTCTCCCTCCACAACCCCGGCGAGCGTGCTGATTGCCACCGCCTGCAGTGGTCGGACGGGCCGCCAGCCATGAGCTTGTGCCCCCCCGGCGTGCATGAGGTACGCAACCTCATGGACGGCTGCTTTCCCTTTTCGGATCAGCAGCTTACAAGTCGCAGTTCCCCTCAAGTGTGTCAATTTCCGCTTTCTGAACGCCCCGCAGAGGACTCCGCGCCTACTCGGGGCCGCCATGCGCTCGGCGAATGTCATCACGTGCAGCTCGCGCACGGCCCCCCCTCTTCGGCGAACGGCACGACGAACACCTCCCGCCAGGCGGCGTGGTATGTGGCAGCGAGCCGCCGCCCCTCATCGCAACGGCGGCCGGGCTCGGCGTAGACGCATGACGCGCACCCGGTAACGTGTTCGCGCCACGCGGCAAAGGCAGCCTCAAGCCGGGCGCCGCCCCGCTCCGGGTTGAGCAGCGCGAGTAGCTCGGGCTTGAGCCGACGGGCCACGGCGATCAGACTGTTGTCGAGGGCCGACCGGGGCACCAAGCGCAAGGTGTCACCAAGGGCGAGGGCGGTAACGCCACGACGGGTCAACTCGGCGAGCAGGGCTTGAGCGGTCACAGGCTGACGCCTCCGTTGTCGTCACCGGGTTGGGGCAGGTCATCGTCGCAGCCGGGTTCGCGATCGCGGGCGGGTTCGCCTCGAACACCGCCAGCACATGGGGGGTGGCGGTCTTGGCCGTCTTCGTCTGCGCCCTCGCGTGAGGTATTCACAGGACTACTACTACTGCTGCGAAGGCCGCCAAGGCCGCCATCGTTTATGTCCTTGGCGGTGTTGGCGGTCTTCAGTTGCCAGCTCCAGCCGCCCTTGAATCCGGCTTTGCCGGCGATGATCCCGAGTGCCGACTTCGCCCGTTCCACCGTCCGCCATGACAGGCCCGCCGCCTTCGCTTCCCGCTCGACTTCGCGGGCGAGTCGTGGTCCGTCGCACAAGAAATCTTCTAAGAACGCCCTCGCCTCTGCCGTGGCGCCCCGCTCCTCTTCATCGGCGCCGGCTGCGAGCAGCGACGTTGCCGTGTGTTCACTCGTTCCCATCCAGCGGACGCGGAGCGAGTCGCCCACGGCCTCAAGCCGGAAGGCGAGCGAGGTTGGCGGCGCGCTGAGGTTGCTCTTGGTCGAGGTGAGCACACGCGTGCCCTCGATCTCTGGGTCCGGCATGATGAGCAGGCCGGAGCGGCACGCGCCGACGATCCCGATGCTGCCTCCACCCCGGTAGAGCGGGTTGACTCCACCGCTCTTGACCAGGTGGCGGATTAGCACCACCGCAGTGCCGGTCTCCTCGGCAAGCGCCACGAGTGGCACGAGCGCGCGCCGCACGTCCTGGTCCCGGTGCGCGTCCGCGTTGCCGGTGAGGAACGCCATGAGCGGATCTACGACCACGAGGACGGCGCCCACGTGGGCGATCTCCGCCTTGACATAGTCGTGATCGTCGGGCAGCGTCACGGGCCGCGGTCCGTCGCCGGTCGGGATCTGAACGAGCGCAACGATGCGCGACAAGTCCGCGCCGGCGGCTTCCAAGCGCGGCCGCACGGTGTCTGCCAATCCGTCTTCAGCGGTGAGGATCACAACGCCTCCGTCGATCCCCGGCGTGCCGTCCGGCATACTCCGTCCTCTACTCACACGCGCCGAAATGTCGAGGAGGATCGTGCTCTTGCCTTGGCCAGGATCGCCGTCGAGCACCGTTAGCTTTCCAAGCGGGATTCGTCGCTGCCACAACCAGCGAACGCTCTCCGGCTTCACGTCGGACATGAGCACGCCCACGCCCTCGCCGGACGTGCACGGCGCTTCGAGCTTCTCGCGCCTGCTCGCCGCTTCGGTCGCTTTCCGCTCAACGTCGCTGAACGTCGCGACTGTCATCGCTCACTGCCTACCTGCTGTGCACGGCGGCGCTGTTCGAGTTCGAGCGCATCACCAAGGATGCGGGCGGCCTCTTGCTCTGGCAATGGTGGGGTGCAGCGTGCGTCGTGCCACGCATGCGCGAGCTCAAGGGCGATCGGCGCATCGTGCCGACGGAAGAGCAGGCCCGCAACGCGCAGGAGCCTCTCGTGCCGGTGGCCTTCGGGAACAGGGCCGCGCAGCAGCGTCACCCACTCCGAAGCCGGGCGAGCCTGGCCGCTCGGGCGTGCCGGTTGGCAGCGCTCCATCAGCCAAGCGGGGGCCAGCGCGATCTTGGCGAGGTCAAAGTCGCCGAGCCAAACATACGGGCCGTGCACCGAGCGTGACGGCGGCGCGATCACGTAGCCGCCCCGGCCACGCACGTCAACGCAGGCGAGCAGGGCGTGCTTGCAACCGATCGCTACTCCGGGCGGCAGTGCGTACCAGAGGTGGCGATGCCACTCCCCGCGTCCGGTGATCGCCGTGAGCGTTGCGGGCGGCGTGAGCTTTTCGGCTTTGAGTGCTGCCCAACCGGCCGGCCCGTCCACGTCCACGACGGCGTAGCCGTCTGGGATGGCCAGGCCGATCAGCGCTTGTGGCCAATGCTGCCACCACGCGTGGATGGTGTTCAGGTCAGCGGTCGCATCCTTGAGCCCGTGCTCCGTGAGCGGCGCCTTGTCCCGGCGACAGGGCAACACCGGAAGGTCGGCCGTGGCGTAGGTGATAGCCGCGTTGAGCAACGGCGTCTCGGGCTGCGCTTGGCGCGCAGGTGTGGTGCTCACGCCGCCCGTCCGACTTCGTTCATCAGGCGCCGGCGGGGCGGTGCTCATGTTGCCGCGACCTCCGCCGGTGCGGCGGGTGCTTGCCGTCGCCAGCCACCGGGACCGCGCAGGGGCGCGCCCCCAGATTCAATAAACGCGATGAAGCGCGCCTCGTTCAGGAAAACGCGGCGGCCCAGCCTGACCACAAGGCCGACTGGCAGATCGCCGAGACGGGCTCGACGCTGCAGTTCGCGCGCTGTGACCGTGCCGCCGATCAGGTCCGCCGCCTCGTGCGTTGTCAAGAGCTTGTAGGCACCCACGCTGCCCTCCGTCAACTTCAAGGGCAGGCTAACGCGGCAAAAGATGTAAGACCGTGGCTAGCTAGTTTTCTTCGTTCTTCGGCGCGGGATTATCTGGTCAATGCGGTCGGTCCCGATCTTCCAAACCTCGGCGGCAGCTTCGTCTTCCTCGGACTTGCTGTACTGCGCTTCGGCGCGCTTGTGCTGGTAGACCCGCTGAAGCTCCGAGCAAATCAAGTCCACGCGGTCGTACCGCAGTCGGCGCTTCTTGCTGTTCGGGTACGTGAGCAGGCCGATATTCAAGTCAAGGATCTTCTGATCGCGTCGCGCCCTCTCGACAATTACAAAGTCGGGGCCGCGCTTGTGGTGTGCGTTTTCGGCTTGTCTCTTGCGGTAGGCTTTTCGCTCTTCGGCATCGTCTTCCAATCGCTTCATGGCCGGGGCGATTCGAAGCCGAAGGTGACCCAAGCGTAGCGCGTAGATCGCGGCCTGCTCGGCGTCGCCAGCCTGCAAAGAGAATCTGATCCCATCCGCTAGCGAGAGAAGGGCCTCCGCCGCCGGGCAACGTTCGCAGCGCCGCTTCTGACCCGTGTCGGTGTGTTCTTCGGTCCAAAGGCACCAAGCGTTGGGACCGAGCTTCGCGCGCACCCCGTTGGCGAGCTCGGAATGCTCCGTGAGCGCCGCTTTGACGCTCAAGGAATACTTCGCGAGCACCCTGTGGACGGCCTTGGACTGCTTCACGAGCGCCGCGTTGACCACCTTGGAATGCGCCGCGAGTAAAGCACTCGCCATGGCTTCGGCCGCGTGGAGTTCCGCCTCAAGCTCGTCGGCCACGTCCAGGTCGTCGGCATGCACACGGGGGACAGCGGTCTCCTGACTCTTTGCCTTGGTGAGCTTTCGCCGCCGTGGGCGCTGCGCCGGCTTCATCACGACCCCGCGCCTGCGTCTGAGACAATTCTCAGTGCCAGTGTGTCACCTAGTGTGTCAAACCTTCCCGGAACCTCTGTTTTCGCCTGGAACTTCATTGAACCTCCCAAGGCGACAAAACGGCCATAAAGCGTACTCGGTCAGTCATTAGCGTGGCTCTCGGAATACCTCAGAAAACCTGTGAGAACTGCCGCTCTGCGGCTCAGGACCTTGTGAGCGTTTGCTCATGGGGGTTCGAGTCCCCCCTTTCGCACCACGCTGCACCTAGCTGTCCCCGGCATGCGGACCGACGTAGGCGAGCGCCTCCTGGCGGTCAACGAAGATCGGGAAGATCGCCTCCAGCCGCGTGAGCTTCAGCAGTGCCTCGAGCCGTTGCGGCGGCCGCAGCAGCGCCAAGCGGCGCCCCGCCCGCGCGAACCTCTGTACGGCGGCCACGAGCTCGCCGATGCCGGTCGAGTCCAGGTTCTCCAGGCGCGCAAAGTCCACCACGACGCCGCTATCTGTCTCCGCCAGGAGACGCTTGAGCGTGGCGCCGAACTGCGTCGCCGACTCGCCAAGCTTGACGGAACCGGTCACGGCCAGCACGGTCACGCCGGCGTCGCTTGAGGTAACTAGTTCCACGCGCGCATTACCTTCCGCCGCCCCAATGCCCATCTCACCTTCTCGCTACTCCCGCGCAAGTCCTGCCGGATCTCGGGCGGCTTCTTCCCGCCTCATCGGTGAGCGAGCGCAGGCGGCAAGCCAAATTCCGTTGCAGTATAGCGTCAACCCCTCTCGTCGCGGACCTCGCTTGCCATCGAGAAGTCCAGATGAAGCTCGGCAAAGCTGCTCGAGCCGCCGGAAAACCCGACCGCGACGCGTTCGTGATCCACGGTCAGGGGCAGCCGGCGCTCACGCGTGAGCGCGACGACTTCCATGATCCGCTCAGGCGCGTGCGAAAGGTTCACGACCTCGAAGCGCACGCGCCGCCGATCGAGGTCGCGGAGCAGGCCAGCGCAGTGAGGGCAGCCGTCCGCGACGTAGACACGCACGCTCACGGCGTCTCCTCGTGCTGCGCCGTCATCACTGCCTCAAGCGGTTCCAGCTCGGACAGGAAGCGCGCATCTTCGCGCCACCCTGGCCGCACCTTGGCCTGGAGGTCGAGGTACACGCGGACGCCGAGCAGTGTCTCGATGCGCGCGCGCGCCGCGCTGCCGATGTCGCGGATCATGCGACCGGCGCGCCCGATGATGATTGCCTTCTGGCTCTCGCGTTCGACCACGATATCCACGATCAGGCGCAGCAGTGGACCACGTGCTGTTTCCTTCTCCTGGAACTCGCGCAGATGCACCGCGCTCGTGAACGGCAGCTCCTTCGCGACCCGTTCGAGCAGTGCCTCGCGGATCAGCTCGGTGACGAAGAAGCGCTCTGTCTGCGTCGTTGCCACGCTCGGATCGAGCAGCGGCGGACCCTCGGGCAAAGCGGCGAAGAAGGCGTCGCGCAGGCCGTCGAGGCCGTCGCCGCGGACCGCGGAGACCGGGGCCACGGCAGCGTAGTGCCGGCGCCCGGTGTAAAAGGCGACGCGCTCGGCAAGCCGCTCGGGGACCCCGGGCAAGTCGAGCTTGGTCGGGACCAGGATGATCGGCGCCTCGGCATGCTCGAGCAGCGTCACCACGAACTCCTCGCCGGAGCCGGGCTCCTGCGCGCCGTCAAAGAGCTGCAGCACCGCGTCCACCTCCGCCAGCGTGTCCCTCAGGACGTGCATCATCTGGACGTTCATGCGGTGCAGGGGACGGTGCACGCCGGGAAGGTCCAGCAGGACGGCCTGCCCGCGCGCCTCGGTGAGAACGCCCACGATGCGGTGGCGGGTGGTTTGGGGCTTGTCCGAGACGATCGTGACCTTCTCGCCGACGAGTGCGTTCACGAGCGTGCTCTTGCCCGCGTTCGGCCGCCCGATGAGCGCGATTGTGCCGGAGCGCGTCACCGCGGCTCCCTCACCGCAGCAGCTCCCGGCGCAGCCTGGCTTCGAGCGACCGCATCTCGCCCCCGTCGGTCTCGTGGTCGTAGCCGCATAGGTGCAGCACACCGTGGAGCAGGAGCCGCTGGAGCTCACGCTCGAGCGTGATGCCCGCGGCATGCGCTTGACGCGCGGCGGTCTCGAGCGAGATCGCGACATCGCCCACGTAGAGCGGGCCCTCGGGCTGCGGCGTAGCGCTCGGGAATGCGAGCACGTCGGTGGCCGTGTCGTGGCCGCGATAATGCCGGTTCAGCGACCGGATGGTCGCGTCGTCGCAAACGAGGACGCCGACCTCCGCCGGGGTCACGCCCACGCGCTCCAGCGCCGCCATGGCGAGGTGCCGCAGAGCGGCGGTTGGTCGGCCGCCCGGGCGCCGCTGCCAACTGAAACCGATGCGCACGCGAGCGTCAGCCACGGCTCTTGCGGTTGAAGTCGAAGCCCGGGTAATCGATGCGGTGGTGGAACACGTTGGTCAGTACCCAGAAGAACGCTGCGCCCACCTTGTCGATATCTTTGAGGGTTAGCTCGCAGTCGTCGAGCTGGCCCTCCTCGAGCACGTTCTTGATCACCTGGTCGATCATGGACTGGATCCTGCCGGGCGTGGCCTCCTGAAGCGTACGACTTGCCGCTTCTACGGCATCGGCGAGCAGCAGGACGCCCATCTCCTTACTGCGCGGACGCGGACCGGGGTAACGAAACTCGGTCTCCTGCACCTCGCCGCGATCAGGGTCCTCGCGCTCTTTGGCGCGCGAGTAGAAGTAGCGGATCAGCTTGGTGCCATGGTGCGTCGTGATCGCGTCGCGGATCGCTTCCGGGAGTCGGTACTCGCGCGCGAGCTCAAGGCCGGCTTTGACATGGTTCGAGACCACGAGCGCCGACATCCACGGCGTGAGGTTGTCATGTGGGTTGCTCGCGCGCTGGTTCTCGACGAAGTACTCGGGCTTGGCGAGCTTGCCGATGTCGTGGTAGTAGCAGCACACTCGCGCCAACAGGGGATTGGCTCCGATCGACTCAGCCGCCGCCTCAGCCAGGTTCGCCATCGAGAGCGAATGTTGGAACGTGCCGGGCGCTTCAAGCGAAAGCCGCTTGAGCAGGGGCAGGTTCGGGTTCGACAATTCGAGCAGACGTATGTCGGTGATTGTGCCAGTGAGCGATTCGAGCACAGGCAAGAGGAAGCTCGCCAACGCCGCCGCGAGCACGCCGCCGACCACGCCCGCCCCGACCTCGAGTGCGAGCACAGCGCCCCCGGGCAGCCTGCCAGACCAGAACGCGAGGCCGACCACGCCCGCGGCGTTGACCGTGGCGATGATCGCGCCCGCCCGCGCGAGTACGTAGCGCTCCTTGAGCCGCAGCGACGCGAATGCCGCAGCGACGCCGGACATGAGCGCGTACACCGCGAAGGAGGCGCTGTTTCCGACCATGAGTGCCACCAGGATGGCCTGGATTAGCGCGAACAGGATCCCGGTCGGAAGACCGAACATGAGTCCGGCAAGGATCGGGCCCGTGCCGTGCGGCAGGGCTGGCAGGTAAAGGTCGACGTGCGCGAACGGCTCGCGCGCCGCGCTCGCGACGCCGACGGCGAGGAACGCGAATGCGCGTTCCAGCGCGAGTCCAAGCAGCGTGACGATGACGAGTGCCCCGAAACGGCTGCGCGCCTCGTCGTACGAGGCGGTCTGGCGCTGCACAAAAACACGCCAGGTGCCGACGAGCAGAGTGGTGAGCAGCAGCACGCCGAAGATCGGCAGTAGCGTCTGCGACGAGGCGTTACGCTCAGCGAGCGCGGCCAAGAGGTGTGCGGTCTGCGGCGTCACTTCGTCGCCGCGACGCACGACGACTTTGCCATGCGGTAGGCGCACCGAGACTTCCTCGACGCTGGCCGCTGCCCGTAGCCGGCGGGTGAGCGTCTCGCCCCGGTCGAAGAGGATATTCGGCACCAGCGCGCGCGCCAGGAAGCTCGCCAAGGCGCTGCGCCACGCCCGCGGCACGGTGGCCTCGCCGGATAGGCGCTGTTCGACCGCCTCCCCCAGGCGCGGGCCACCGTCGAGGAAGCGGTAGACGTCGAGCTCCACGCGTTCCTCGCTCTTTCCCGGCTCGCGCAGGATGACGCCCCGTTCCGCGCTGTGCAGCAGCTCCGAGCGGTCGGCCACGACGCCCTGCGCGTAAAGCCGGTGCACCGTCTCGAGCAGTAGGGTCAGCACATCGTCGCTGAAGCGCGCGGCGCGCATCACCTCCGCCTCGTGGCCCTCCACCACGAGGCCTGCAGCCTCGCCAAGCCGGATCGCGAGCTCGGCGGCGCTCCCGCTGCTCTGCCGGCGCCCTTCTTGGAACGTGCGCCGCAACTTCTCCGTTACCGTCAGCTCGACGGATGGGTCGAGAGCGTAGACGGGCAGAACTTCCAGGCTGGCGCGGTGGCGTTTTTCTTCAGTGGATTCCTGGTCAGGCAGTACGACTTCGCGCTCGACCACGACGTCGTTTGCGGCGATCTCACCGGCGGCGTACCGCGGCACCTCGCGGCTGCGCGTCGGCGCCACCAAGAGTGTGCCGAGGACGATGAACGCCGCGTACCAAATCCAAGAGGTTGACAGCAGACGGCGGCGGAGCTGCACGAACTCCCCCCGCCGCACGGCAATGCGCGACGCGATCCGACCGTGGGGCGCACCTTCCTTGTTACTCATGGCTCGCCCCTCTTTCGTGCCCCGAACTGCTCGTACGCGTCCACCACCTTCTGCACGAGACGGTGCCGGACGACATCCTCTTTCGCGAAATCGAAGAAGCAGATCCCGTCGAGATTTGCGAGAATCTGGCGCGCCTGCACCAGGCCGGAGGTCTTCTCGTTCGGAAGGTCGATTTGGGTTACGTCCCCGGTGATCGCGGCCTTGGAGTGGAACCCGAGCCGCGTGAGAAACATCTTCATCTGCTCTGGGGTCGTGTTCTGGGCCTCGTCGAGCAGGATGAAGGAGTCGTTCAGGGTGCGGCCGCGCATGAACGCGAGCGGTGCGATCTCGATCACGCCACGTTCGAGGAAGCGCGCGACCTTGTCGTAGCCGAGGATGTCGTAGAGAGCGTCGTACACCGGGCGCAGGTACGGGTTCACCTTCTCGACCAAGTCCCCTGGCAAGAAGCCCAGCTTCTCCCCGGCTTCGACCGCCGGCCGCGTGAGCACGATGCGGCGCACGCGGTGCTCGGCGAGCGACGCCGCCGCGGCCGCGACCGCGAGATAGGTCTTCCCGGTGCCGGCGGGGCCAATCGCGAAGACGATGTCATGCTTGATTAGGGCCTGAACAAACAGGCGCTGCTTGAGATTGCGTGGCATCACGAGGCGCTTGACCGACTCAGGGATGGAGGCATCGGTGAAGAACTCGACCAGGTTGGCGCTGCGGTCTTCCTCCAGCACCCGCAGCGCAGTGCGAAATTCCTCCTTGCCAACGGAGTAACCGCTTGCCACGAGCGTACCGAGATCGCACAGCAGCTTCTCCGCCACCGCGACCGCCTCAGCCTCGCCCTCGAGCGTCACGGTGTCGCCTCGCGCCGTGACCTTGATGCGCAGCCGCTCAGTGAGGTAACGGAAGTTCTCCTCGAGCGTGCCCGAGAGAAGTTCAAGGTCTCGTTCTGGAAATGTGATCCGTGTCATGCCAAGCGCGTCTCCGCGATTCTCTCATGGAACCCCGCCGCCGAAGGGCCCGCGTCCCGAAGCTGGACACCTGAGATCGCAACCATGGCGGAGTCAGCTCAAGCGCCGCCAGACGGCGTCCGCCACGCCAGCACGGGCGTTCAGCCAGCGTGCCAGCACGAAGAGAGCGTCGGAGAGACGGTTGAGCATCGGAATCACCCGTCCGACGTCCTCGCCCGCATCGTGCAGGGCCACCACCTGGCGCTCGGCACGGCGACACACGGTGCGCGCGAGGTGCGCCAAGGAGGCGGCGCGTGTGCCACCCGGCAGCACGAAGTTGCGCAGCGCCGGCAACTCCCTCGCCATCGTGTCGAGCCAGGTCTCCAGCCCACCCGCATCCAGGCTCTCCGGCGTGGGGACGACACCACCCGACGGGTCCGCGAGGAACGCGCCGACCTCGAAGAGGACCTGCTGGACACGCTCGAGTTGGCGGGTCACATCGTCCGGCAACGTCTCGGCGCGCAACAGCCCCAGCACAGCGTCGAGTTCGTCTATCCCGCCGTAAACGGCGACGCGAGGGTGAGCCTTCGACACCCGAGCGCCGCTGCCGAGGACCGTGGACCCGTTATCGCCGGTCCGCGTGTACACTTTCACTCATTCATACTAGCACTTGCGCCCTTCGATGCGCCCTAAGTCCAGAAAGCGGAATGGGTTTACCATACTCCCCCAACAGGAGGGAGCGATGCCGAAGGCACCCACGATCTGCGCTGTGCTGGCCCTGAACGCGCTGGTGGCGCTCGCGGCCGACCGCCCGGAGGGGCTCACGTTTGCGACCCGCTCGGTGACGGTCGCTCGCCATGGCATGGTCGCTGCGGCGCACCCCGTTGCCGTGCAGGTCGGCTTGGACGTGCTCAAACGCGGCGGTAGCGCGGTCGACGCCGCAATCGCTGTGAACGCCGCGCTTGGGCTGATGGAGCCGGTCTCGTGCGGACTTGGCGGCGACCTCTTCGCCATGGTGTGGGATCCAGTCACCGCCAAGCTCTATGGCCTGAACGGCTCAGGCCGTGCGCCCGGAGCGCTTGCGCCCGACAAAGTGCCGGCGCTTGCGGATGGCACGATTCCGCCCTACTCACCGTACTCGTGGACGGTTCCCGGCTGTGCCGACGCCTGGTTCGAGCTCCATGGGCGTTTCGGTCGCCTGCCGATGAAGGAGCTGCTCGCGCCGACGATCGCCTACGCGAAGGAGGGCGTTCCGGTGCCGCAGGTGATCGCGGGCTCCTGGGCGCGCAGCGTGGGGCGCTTCAGGGACAAGCCGGGCTTTGCCGACGTGTTCCTCCCCGGCGGGCAGGCCCCGGCCGAAGGCGAGCCGTTTGCCAATCCGGCCCTCGCACGCACGCTTGAGCGCCTCGCCTCCGGCGGGCGCGATGCGTACTACCGCGGCGAGATCGCCGAGAAAATCGTCGCGTACTCGCAGAAGGTCGGGGGCTTCTTCGCCCGGGGCGACTTCGCACGCCACAGGAGCGAGTGGCAGGAGCCGATCTCGACCAGCTATCACGGCACCACGGTATGGGAGCTGCCCCCCAACGGTCAGGGCCTTGCCGCCCTCGAGCTGCTCAACGTCCTCGAACCCTTCGACCTCAAGGCAATGGGGCGTGACAACCCCGATTTCTGGCACGTCATGGTCGAGGCCAAGAAACTCGCCTTCGCCGACCGGGCGAAGTACTACGCCGATCCCGCCTTCTCACCCGCGCTGGTGCCGGCGTTGCTCGACAAAGGCTACGCCGCAAAGCAGGCGAAACGCATCGACATGAAGCGCGCCGCGCGCTCAGTCGAGGTTGGGAACCCGGCGCTCGAACACGGCGACACCACATTCCTCGTCACCGCCGACGAGCGCGGCATGATGGTGGCGTTGATCCAGTCCAACTACACCGGCTTTGGCTCCGGCTACGTCATCCCAGAGTTGGGGTTCGGGCTGCAGGACCGCGGCGCGCTCTTCTCGCTCAAGGCCGGTCACCCGAATGTGCTTGCCCCTGGCAAGCGTCCGTTCCACACCATCATCCCCGCGTTCATGGGGAAGAATGGTCTTCCGACCATGGCGTTCGGCGTCATGGGGGGCGATATGCAGCCCCAGGGACACGCGCAGATCGTCGTCAACCTCGTTGACTTCGGCATGAACCTGCAGGAGGCCGGCGACGCGCCACGCTTCTACCACACAGAGGATAGCGAGCCGACCGGCACCGTGATGACCGACGGCGGCGTCCTGCATTTGGAATCGGGCGTGCCGCAGGGGGTGCGCCAAGCGCTCCTGCGCCGCGGCCACAAGCTAATCGAGACGAACGGGATTGCGTTCGGCGGCTATCAGGCGATCTACCGCGACCCGAAAACGGGCGTCTACTTCGGCGCCAGCGAGTCGCGCAAGGACGGTTGCGCCGCCGGATACTAAGAGCAAACAGGGTCCTAGGCTGAAGACACGCGCTCCAACCAGGCCTGGCGCAAAATCTCGTCCGCCAGGTGTGCAACTCTCTTGACACCCTCCTCGGCGAGCACGAGGTAGGGCTGGACGCCGGTCGCGAGCGCCTCGATGCGCACCGCCTCACTGCCGTCGTCCTCTACGACCACGCACCGCGTCTGCGGATGTGCGCGCGCGAACACCGAGAGCGTCCTCCAGAACTCCGGCTGGGCGTGGCACGAGGTGGAGACCAGCACAAGCGACGGTGCCTGCTCGGGCAGCGTGTCGGCAAGCAGGAGAACATCCACCCTCTCACCCACGAACAGTGCCCGCAAGTACGCGTTGTCGGCCGCCACCACCGGCCGGTAGAGCGCGGCGGCGATGACCTGCTCGACCTCCTGCCTGTCGGGGTCGAACACGTAGTCGGCGCCGGCACGGATCGCGTCCTGCTTCTCACTCAGGAACGCGGCCGCATACAGGATGCGGCCCGCGAACGCGTTGCGCCGTAACGCTGCGACTGCGTCGACGCGCTGCTCGTGCGTCGTGATTGGCCCCTTCAGCAGGATAGCGATGTCGAAGCTCGCCGCCGTGGCGCGCTCCGCCACTTGCCAGGGTTTCGCCACCGACTCAACGCTCACGTCGGGATGGCGCTCCGCCAACAGGCGCTCGACCTCGTGCCTGTCAGCGACCTCGCCCGCGACGATCACCCGCGCGGCCACGCTCAGTTGTCCCCGGCGATGAAGCGGTCGTGCTCCTTCTCGAGCAAGTCGTAGTGCCTGGCCTCCTCGCGTGCCAGGAACTCGAACATCTTCTTCACGCCAGGGTCCGCGACGATGCTCGCGCACCGGAGATAGAAGTCGCGCGCCTTGGTCTCGCGTTCCATCGCGATTCGGACCGCCTCCTCCGCCCTGGTGTGCTCGCTGACGCCAAACTCGTCCTTGCCGCTCATGATCTCTCCCCCAAACCAGCCTGTCCCCGCGTACTCTAGACCAGGTGCCGCTTGCGCGCCGCGGCGCGCAGTTCGCCCCGGAAGTCAGGGTGCGCGATGCTGATGAGCTCGAGCGCCCGCTCCCGCAGGCTCTTGCCGAACAACGAGGCGATGCCATGCTCGGTGACGACATAATGCACGTCGGCGCGGGTTGTGACCACCCCGGAGCCCTCGACCAGGGCATCGCAGATGCGCGACACCGTGCCGCCCTTGGCCGTGGATGGCAGCGCGATGATCGGCCTGCCGCCTTTCGAGCGCGCCGCGCCGCGGATGAAGTCCACCTGCCCGCCGAAGCCCGAGTACATGTCGCGCCCGAACGAGTCCGCGCACACCTGGCCCGTGATGTCCACCGAAAGCGCCGAGTTGATGGCCACCATTTTGTCGTTCTGAGAGATGACAAAGGGGTCGTTGACGTAATCGGACGGGTGGAACTCCACGAACGGGTTGTTGTCGAGAAAGCTGAACGTACGCCGGCTGCCGAGCACGAAGGAAACTATCGTTTTGCCGCGGTGCAGGGTTTTGGCCTCATTGGTGAGGACGCCACTTTCGACCAGCTCGACGAGACCGTCGGAGAACAGCTCGGTGTGAACGCCGAGGTTGCGCTTCTGTTTGAGGAAGAGCAGCACCGCGTCGGGGATCGCGCCAATGCCCATCTGGAGGGTCGCGCCATCCTCGATCAACTCCGCGATGTGAGCGCCGATCGCCCTCTCGGTGTCGCCGATTTCTTCCGCCATCAAGATCTCCTTCGGCAGGCGGTCGACCTCGACGACGTGGGTGAGCCTGGACACGTTGATGAAAGCGTCGCCTAGCGCGCGCGGCATCTGGGGGTTGACAAGCGCGATGACAGTCTTGGCACGCTCCGCGGCCGCCTTTGTGCACTCGACCCCGACGCCAAATGAGCAGAAACCGTGCTCGTCCGGCGGCGAGATGTGAACCAGCGCCACGTCCACCGGCAAGATGCCATCGTAAATCAGCCGCGGGATCTGGTGGAGGAACACAGGCACGTAATCCGCCCGACCCTCGATGACGGCCTGGCGCACGTTGGAGCCGATGAACAGCGCCCGGTGCCGGAAGGAGTTCTCATACTCCGGCTTGACGTAGTCGGCGACGCCGAAGGTGAGGATGTGGGTGACCTCGACACCCTTGAGCTCGGGGGCGCGGGCGACCATGGCGGTGAGCAGCTCCTCAGGGTTGTTGCAACCTCCGTGAACCCAGACGTGGTCACCCGAGCGGATCACCTTGACAGCCTCGGCCGCAGTCGTCACGCGTTTGCGGTACAGGTCGACCCAGTGCACGGCCTCCTCCCTACCCTTCCCCGCACCCGGGCTGCCGCATCGGGACATTGAGCAGCCGCGCCAGCGACTCCTTGCACACGCCGCCCTCAACGATGTAGGCGCCGCGCCGCAATTCCGCGTTGTCGCGCAGGGCGCTGACAACGCCCTTCTTTACGATCTCCAGCAGGTACGGCAGGAGGGCATTGGTGAGCGCCAGCGTCGCCGAGCGTGCCGCTGCCGAAGGGAGGTTCGGCACACAGAAGTGCAGGATCCCGTCCACCTCGTACGTCGCATGCGGGAACACGGTCGGGCGCGATGTCTCGCAGCATCCACCCATGTCGATGGAGAGGTCCATGATCACACTGCGCGGCTTCATCACCTTGAGCATGTCGCGCGTCAGAAGCAGCGGCGCCCGCTCGCCGTGCGTTGCCGCCGCGAACAGCACCAGGTCCGCAAACGAGAGCGCCTTCTCGATGTTGGGGCGCGTGGCGAGCATCGTTGGCACCGACTTGCCAAGGTGCTCGCACGCGTAGCGCAAGTGCTCCACGCTGCGGTCGAGCAATATCACGTGCGCGCCGGTGCCGAGCGCGGACCGCGCCGCCGCGCGGCCGAGCGTTCCGGCGCCGATGATCACGAAACTCGCCGGCGGCACGCCGGGCGCGCCCCCAAGCAGAACGCCCTTGCCGCCGAACTCATTGAGCAACAGCCCGGAGCCGATCGTCAACGCAAGCTGGCCGGCGATCTCCGACATCGCGGTGAGCACGGGGGCGTTCCCGCGCGCGTCCTCAATGATCTCCACGCCAACCGCCGTGATGCCGCTTGCGAGTAGCGCGTGCAGATCCTCCGGACGCGCCGCGGCCAGCCCCCAGAACGCGAGCACAGACTGCCCGGCATGGAGCAGGTCGTACTCGTCGCGCGCCGGAGCATGCATCCCGAGCACGAGTTCGCTCCGTCCAAACACCTCGCGCCGGCTATAAACCGTGGTCCCGCCGGCTGACTGGAAGTCGGTATCGGAGAAGCCGGCCTCGTCGCCCGCCCCGCTCTCCACCCACACCCGAGCGCCGCTCTGCGTCAGGGCCTTGACGCCGGCCGGGGCCAGAGCGACCCGGTGTTCACGCGCGCGCACCTCCTTAGGAATGCCGATGTCCATGGAGACGCCCTCCGCGTGCGCATTGTACGCAGCCGGCCGGAGAATCGCCAGGCGCGAGCGCCCTCGAATCTCAGCCGCGTGGCAGCGGCAGCAACGCCCCCCCGGACACCGGCAGATCCACGCCTGTGAGGTGGCACTGGCGCTCGTCGGAGAGGAACATCACCGCCGAGGCCACGTCCTCGGCCTCAGCAACGCGACGCAGCGGGATGCCGGCCACGATCCGGTCGAGTCGTTCCGGCTGCCGCAGCGTCTCTTGCGCCATCGGCGTACGCACCCAGCCCGGTGACACGAGATTGACCCGGATTGCCGGCGCCAACTCCTGCGCCAAAGACTGCACCAGGCCCCACAGTGCAGCCTTGGAGCCCGCGTAGTGACTGTGCCCTGGCTCGCCGCGCTCGCCGGCCGTGGAGCCGATGAAGATCATGCTGCCGCGTTTCATGAGCCTAGCCGCCTCGCGCGCCAGGAAATAGGCGGAGAACGTGTTGACCCGGAACATCACCTCCAGGTTGGGAGCGGCAAGCGAGCGGATGGGGCCGTCGTTCCAGATCCCAGCCGAGTGGACGAGCACGTCGCAGGCGCCAGCCGCGCTCACGAGGTCAATGCACCCCTGCTCGGCGCCGAGGTCCGCGCCGACTGCCACCACGCGCTCACCCCCGAACTCCTGCTGCAGACTCTCGATCGCGGCCCGCCCGCTGCGGTAATGGGCGATGACGACGTCCCGGGCCACCAGGAACGCGCGCGCGCACGCCAGTCCGATGCCGCTCGATGCCCCCGTGATGATCACCCTTCTCATGCGCCCTCTCCCGCCGCTGCCAGGCGTGCGCCGTAGCGGCCCAGTACCACGAGTGCCTTGAGCGTGAGCCAGCGCGACGGTTCGCGCAGCGGCTCACCGAACGGCGCTTCGGCCTCCGTCAACCAGCGCCCGTGGCCGTCCTGCTTCGAGAGCAGGGCCAGCACGGCCGCCAGGACCGGAGGCTCGGCGGGCCAATCGACGCGCGCGAGCCCCCAAAGCGCTTCCAGCACATCCGGCTGCGCAAGGTTCGGATGTGCGAGCTTGAGCCATCCGCGCGGCGATTTCCCGCTCACAAACAGGCCACACCCGACCAGCCAGCCGGCAGCGCGCCGGGCGAGGCGGGCAACCGGCGCACGCTCCGTGGGCCCAAGCTCGGCGACGATTCGCAGCGCGGCCACTGCGGCGCCCGGACAGCACCCATCAAAGAGATGCCGGGGTTCAGGGCAGGCCCATCCCCCGCGCCCGCCATCCGCCTCCGTCAGCCATGCCACCGCTTCGCGCACGCGTGGGTGGTGGGCGAAGCCGAGGCGGACCATCGCCGCGCACGTCTCAGCCGTGAAGCAGGCGGAGGAGGGCCGCTGGCGTGCGGTCGCGAAGCCGCCCTCATGCGGCGCCAGCAGCTCGAGCAACGTCTCCGCACCGCGCGCCACGCGCGCGTCCTCGGGGTCGGCGCCGAGGGCTGCGAGCGCGATTACGTGCCACGCCGACCCGCCCCAGCGCGCCGCATAGCCGGCCGGCGAGCCCCAGTAACCGAGCGGACTTTGGCTGGCGAGCAGTTGCGCCACGACGCCGGTCGTGCGCGCCGCGAGCCGGGCGCGGGCCACGGCCGGGCTGTCGTACGGCCGCCCCACAACCTCCACGAGGAAACGCCAGAGCGCGCCCGGCTCGTCGTCGCTGAGCACGAAGCCGGTGGGGTCGCCCTTGAGCTGCCCCCACCAGCGCTCATCACTCACTGCGCCCGCCTCCGCTTGGCGCGCGTCGCGCTGAGCTGTTGCAGCGCGCCACTGATCCGCATCAGCTTGCGGTTGCGCGCCTGGATTGCGGCCATGTCCTCGGCCGGAGGCTGCGTCGCCCGCGTGTCGCGCATGAGGCGCTCGAACTCGAACTGGAGCTGGTCAAGCTCGCTATCCGTGAGCCGCTTGAGATGTACCGGGGTGATCAGGGTGTAGCCAGCCGACACCTGATCGGCCATCGCGGGCGCCGAACCACCCATGAACGGGCTCATGGCCGCACTCCTTTCCACAGTTGCGCTCGCGCGCTGAAATGCGACATGCTGAGGAGAGTCTAGTCAAACGGCGCGCGGCCGTCGAGACGGTAGCCCGGTGATGACGCCGGGCGGGCGTCGGGCCGCACGAATGGGGGCGCCATGGTGTCTTCAAGTCTGGACCTCTACAACCTCGAAGCGCTGCTTGGCGACGACGAGAAGCTCGTGCGCGACACGGTCCGTAGCTGGATCGCCGAGCGTGTGCTGCCGCACATCGAAGAGTGGGCCTGGGAGGGCCGCTTTCCACGCGAACTCGTGCCCGAGATGGCCGAGCTTGGCCTCTTCGGCGCGACGCTCACTGAGTACGGGCTGCCCGGGCTCTCCAACGTCGCTTACGGCCTCGTGATGCAGGAGCTTGAGCGCGGCGACTCGGCGCTGCGCTCGTTCGTCTCGGTGCAGTCGGCGCTCGTGATGCACCCGATCATGACCTGGGGCGCACCCGCGCAGCGGGAGCGCTGGATCCCGCTGCTTGCCCGCGGCGAGGCGATCGGCTGCTTTGGTCTCACTGAGCCCGACTTCGGCTCCAACCCAGGCGCGATGCGGACGCGCGCGCGCCGTGACGGCGATGCCTGGGTGCTCAACGGCGCAAAAGCGTGGATCACCAACGGAGCGATCGCCGACGTGGCCGTGGTGTGGGCCAAGGACGACGCCGGTGTCGTGCGCGGTTTCCTCGTCGAGCGTGCCACGCCGGGGTTTGGCACCAGTGAGCACCGGGGCAAGTACTCCCTGCGCGCGTCAGTGACCTCACAGCTTGCGTTCGCAGACTGCCGTGTCCCCGAGGCGAACCGCCTTCCCGGCGCCTCCGGTCTCCGGTGCCCGCTCGACTGCTTGACGCAGGCGCGCTTTGGCATCGCCTGGGGCGCGCTCGGCTCCGCGCTCGCCACTTTCCACGCCGCGCTCGACTACGCGAAGAGCCGCGTCCAGTTTGGCGGCGCGCCGATCGCGTCGCATCAGCTCATCCAGGAGCGGCTGGTGTGGATGGCGAACGAGATCACCAAGGGGCAACTCTTGGTATGGCGCCTCGGCCGTCTCAAGGACGCGGGCGAGGCGACGTTCGTGCAAGTGTCACAGGCCAAACGCAACTCGTGCTGGGTCGCGCGCGAGTGCGCGCGGCTTGCGCGCGAGATCCACGGCGCGAGCGGCATCGTGAACGAGCACCCGGTCATGCGTCACCTCATGAACATCGAATCGGTCTACACCTACGAGGGCACGCACGACATGCACACGCTGATTCTGGGCGAGCACCTCACCGGAATCCCCGCCTTTCTGCCGTCGCGCGAGGGGTAGCCTATCGGCGCTCGCGCCGCCAGACGACCTTGCCGCCCACGAGCGTGGCCGCCGGCCAGCCCTTGAGGCGCTGGCCCGCGAACGGCGTGTTGCGCGAAAGCGAGCGGAAGCGGTCCGGGTTGACCGTCAGGCGTGCCTCCAGGTCGAGCAGCGTGATGTCGGCGGGCGCGCCGACCTTGAGGGTGCCGCCCGGGAGTTTGAAGATGCGCGCCGGGTTGCACGACCAGAGTGCGATGAACTGGCGCAGTGGCAGCTTGTGGCGCCGTACGAGCGCGTCGTAGCTCACCGGGATCGCGGTCTCGAGGCCGACGACGCCGAATGGAGCGAGGTCAAACTCGAGCGCCTTCTCGTCCGCGTGGTGAGGGGCGTGGTCGGTTGCGAGGCAGTCCACGCTGCCGTCAAGCACGCCGCCGATGAGCGCCGCGACGTGCTCCGGGCCCCGCAGTGGGGGGTTCATCTTGGTGTCGGTGTCATAGGAGCTCTCCGCCACCGCCGCATCCGTGAGTGTCAGGTGGTGGGGGGTAACTTCGCAGGTGACCGCGACGCCCCTCGCCTTGGCCTCGTGAACGCGCGCCAGCGCACCCGCCGTGGATAGGTGCGCAACGTGAAGGTGGCCGTGCGTGAGCTCGGCGAGAACCACGTCGCGCGCGACCACGACCTCCTCGGCTGCGGCTGGGATGCCGCGCAAGCCGAGACGCGTGGCGATGGCGCCTTCGTGCATCACGCCCTTCGCCGCGAGCGCGGAGTCCTCGCAGTGGTCCACCACGGGCACGCCGAAGAGCTGCGCGTACTCGAGCGCCCGCCTCATCAGGTAGGAGTTGGACACCGGCTTGCCGTCGTCGGAGAACGCAACCGCGCCGGCGCGCACCATCTCCCCCATCTCGGCGAGCTCCTCGCCCGCGAGCCCCTTCGATACCGCCCCGACCGGGTAGACGCGCGCGAGACCGGCCTCGACAGCTCGCCCACGGATGAACTCGGTCACTGCGGCCGAGTCGTTCACCGGTGACGTGTTCGGCATGCAGCACACCGCCGTGAAACCGCCCGCCACGGCTGCCGCGCTCCCGCTTGCGATCGTCTCCTTGTACTCGAAGCCGGGCTCACGCAGGTGTACGTGCACGTCAATGAAGCCGGGCGCAGCCACCAAGCCGGTGGCGTCGAGGGTTTCGGCGTCCTTGTCTTCGATGCGCTCGGCGATGCGCGCGATCGCGCCGTCAACCACCAGGACGTCGAGCCCCTCGTCGAGCCGCTGCGAGGGGTCCACCACGCGCGCGTGCCTAATCAGAAGCCGGCTCACCGTGTCCTCCCGCCAAGAGATAGAGCACCGCCATGCGGACCGCGACGCCGTTGGTGACCTGCTCGAGGATCACCGACTGCGGACCATCCGCGACGCGCGAGTCGATTTCCACGCCGCGGTTCATCGGACCCGGGTGCATGACGAGGCAGTCTTTCTTCGCGAGCCTAAGACGTTCTGGCGTAAGCGCGAAAAAGTCGTAGTACTCGCGCACGCTGGGGAAGTTCATTCTCCCCTGGCGCTCGAGCTGAATGCGCAGCATCATGACGACGTCGGCGCCCACCAAAACATCCTCGATGCGACGGTGAACCTCGCAGCCAAGCGCCTCCATACCGATCGGGATCAGACTTGGCGGCCCTACCACGCGCACCGTCGCGCCCATGCGCGCAAGCAACAGCACGTTGGAGCGCACCACGCGCGAGTGCTGCAGGTCGCCGATGATCGCTACCACCTGGCCCGCGAGCGTGCCGTGCCGGCTGCGGATTGTGAGCGCGTCGAGGAGCGCCTGCGTCGGGTGCTCGTGGGCGCCGTCGCCCGCGTTTATCACCGACGCCTTCAGGATGCGCGCGAGCTGGTGCGGCGCGCCGGCGTATTGGTGGCGCAGCACGATGAAGTCAGGCTGCATCGCCTCGAGGTTGCGGGCGGTGTCGATCAGCGTCTCGCCCTTGCTCACCGAAGAAGCGCTCGCAGAGAAGTTGAGCGAGTCGGCGGAGAGGCGCTTCTCGGCGACCTCGAAGGAGAAGCGCGTGCGGGTGGACGCCTCCATGAAGAGGTTGACGACGGTTTTGCCGCGCAGCGCCGGGACCTTTTTGATCGGCCGTTCGCCGATGGCGCGCATCTCCTCGGCGGTGTCGAGGAGGAGTTGAATCTCTCCCGGCGAGAGTGGGTCGATGCCGACAAGGTCCTTGCCGGTGAGCCTCAGCGCGGGCTGCACGCGCATCACGCCACCTCCTTGGCGATCCAGACCCCCTCTTCGCCGTCACTCTCGCGCAGCCGCACCTGCACATCCTCGTGCCGGGCGGTCGGCACCGTGCGGCCGACGAAGTCCGCGGCGATGGGGAGCTCGCGGTGGCCGCGGTCCACGAGCACCGCAAGCCGGATCGCCTTCGGCCGGCCGTAGTCCATGAGCGTGTCGAGGGCGGCGCGCACGGTTCGCCCGGTGTAGAGCACGTCGTCCACCAGGCAGATCAGGCGCCCATCGATGCTGTGCGGCAGGTCGGTGGCGTGCAGCACGGGTTGCTGGTGTGCGGCGCGCCAGGGGCCGACGTCGTCGCGGTAGAGCGAAATGTCGAGTGCGCCCACCGGTGGTTGCGCGCCCGTGGTCGCAGCGATTGCCTGCGCCAGACGCCGCGCCAGGGGCACGCCACGCGTCTGCACCCCGACAAGGTAGAGCAGCTTCTCGTCCGCCGCCTTTTCCACGAGCTCCGCGGCGATACGCTCGAGCGCTCGCGTAATCCCTCGCGCATCAAGAACTTGCACCCTATGCATGGGCTCTCCCGGAAGACCTCAAGCTGGCTCGCATCGGGGGCGCATGCTAGCACAGCTACGCGCGCCCGAGAGTGCTCTAAAATAGTGACAAGGAAAAAAGGAGACACGCGATGCGAAAGGCACTTCTGGTTGTGGCTATGCTGGCCGTATTGGCACCCGTGGCATTTGCCGCCGACGTTGCGCCATCCGCCACCGCGGTGATCTGCACCGGCGTCAAGGACCGTGCGCCGCAGGGCGTGGCCGAGAAGTTCCAGGCGACCGTCGGCCAGCTCTATTGCTTCTGCGAGCTGCGCGGTGCGGTGGACAAGGTCGTCCACGTGTGGTTCCACGCCGACAAGCAGCTCGCCAGCGTCGAGCTTCCGGTCAAGGCGCAGCGCTGGCGCACGTGGTCGGCTAAGAAGCTCCCGGTTGGCGCCGCTGGGGCGTGGCGCGTCGAGGTCCGCGATACCGCCGGAAAGACGCTCGCGACCGCAGCCTTCACGGTCGAGTAGACCTGCGCCGAGGCAGGAACTCGAGCACGAGGGCGCCGAGTACGAGCGCGGCACCAGGGAAGACGTGCAGCGGCGGGATCTCGCCGATCACAAGCCACGTCCACAACGATGCCCCGATCGGCTCGAGCAGCACGGTCAGGTTGACGCGGTACGCCTCGAGGTGAGCGAGCGCCCAGTTGAGCAAGCCGTGGCCCAAGAGCATCGGCCCCACCGCCAGGCCAAGCAGCGGCAGCCACGCCACCGTCGTCGCGGGCTTCGGCTGCACCCCCAGCACGATGACCGCCGCGACCAGCGTTGCCGCTGCGCCACCGTAGACGACGAACAGGTAGCTTACGAGAGGTACCTCCCGGCGCAGCCGCTTGCCGACGATCATGTAACCCGCCGCGCACAACGCGCCCGCGAGCGCCATCGCATCGCCGAGGAGGGTGCGCGCCGAGAGGTGGAAGTCGCCCCACGCGATGATCGTCACGCCCGTGATCGCGAGCGCGAAGCTAGCGAGGTTATGTGCCCTGATTCCGACACCGAGGAAGCGGGGCGATAGCAGCAGCACCCACAGCGGCGCGGTCGTCACCAACACAACTGAGGCGGACACGCTCGTCAACCACAGCGACGGCACCCAGAGGCCGAAGTGCAGCCCGAGGAGCAGGCCCGCGAGCAGCGCAGCCGGACGGTGGCGCGGCGGCACCGACCCGCCCCTGCGCGCGAGCGCAACCGGCGCCAGCATCAATGTCGCGAGCAATGTGCGCCACATCGCAACCGCGAGCGGCGCTGCGTCAGTGAGGCGCGCGAGCGGTGCTCCCCAAGAGATCGCGAGCACAGCCACGCTCAGGGCGGCAAGCGCGCGCCAATTCACCGCGTGAAGCCTTCCGCCAGCCCGGCGGCGATGGCGTGCGCGAGGTGTTCGCGGAAGCGCCGGGTCAACAGGAGCGCATGATCCTGCTCGTTGTTGAGGTTGCAGATCTCGACCAGCACGGCGCTCGGCACCGAGGAGTAGCGCAGCACCGCCGGCACCCAGCGGGAGCCACCGCGCATGACCGAACTGCGCACGGGCTCGTAGGCGTGCACCGCCACGCCCGCAAGGCGCGCCGCGTGCACGAGCGCCTCGCCGAGCTGGCCCGAGAGCGCCTCGGAGCGCGAGCGGAAGCGTGCCGGGAAGCTCGGCGGCCGGAAGGAGCGCACCTCGCGGCAGTCCGGTAGCCCTGCGGGCCAGGGCGCGCGCAGCGGCCGCAGGGAGCGCGCCGGCACGTACACCATGAGCCCGCGCACGGACGGGTGGAGCGAGTCCGCGTGTATGGAGACAAACACGACGCGCTCGGAATCGACCTTGCGGCGCTGCAGCCGGGCCAGGATCGAGTCCCCGAGTATCCAGCGCAGGGTTACTCCCACGACGGGGTCGCCGAGACCGTACGGCGGGTCAACGAGCAGACGCTGGCTGCGCCGCGCCGGGAGCACGTCCTCCTCCGCCTCGCGGTTCGTCCGCTCCGGATCCTGGATCGTGGTCCACACCGTCGCCCGCGTCTGCTGCTCGAGCACGCGCTTGACCCGCACCATGACGTCGTAGGCGTAGGTGCTCTCCCACGCCTGCCCGGCGATTGCACCCGTATCGGAGCCGCCGTGGCCCGCGTCGAGGATGACGTGGATCCCGTCGAGGTTGGCGGCGCGGATGATGCGCTTGATCCCCGCGAGCTGCTCACGCTCCTTCTCCCACGCCACGCGCCGCGGGTGCCCTGGCGGAAGATACTCCGGCAGCAGCATGTCGAATGGGATCCGGACCGGATACCCGACGGGGATCGCGGCGACATCGCCGATCAACGACCGTCGCGCGATCTCGGCCGCGGTCGCGTTGACGTCCGACGCGTGCAGTTGTCCGGTGAAGCGCACGACCACGGCGGAATAGAGCGCCTCGCCGGGTCGCAGGCGATAGACGGCCTCCTCCTCGCCGTACTCGAGTGCACCTTCCGCAGAGCGCGCCGCCGGGACCGGGGCGGTGGGTCGCAGACCTGGCTTCGCGGGGGGTGCCGGCGTCGCAACCGGCGCCGCGGGCCGCGCCTCGATGCCAGCGGCGCGAAACTCGGCTCGTAGCACGCTCACCGGAATGACAATCCGCACGCCCTTGGGTGGGAACAGTCCGACGTCGGGGTTGGCCTCGCGCAGGCGTGGGTAGTTGGCGCCATCGCCGGTAAACCACTCTGCCAGCTCCCACCACGACTCGCCGTCGCCGCCCCACGGGGCGACGATGACGTGCTCCCACCCGGCGGCGGTCCTGCGGTCGGCCGAAAACAATGCGCGCGCCGCGGCAACCCGCAGCTCCGCGCGCACAAGTTGCCACGGCACGCGGACGGGAATCTGATACAGCGGCTGCCCCGCCTGGCCATTGGCAAGGCGCAGCTCGTTGGCGAGGCGGATGTTGCCGGTGACGCGGTTGGCGAGCGCCAGCCAGCCTTCGCCGCGCTTCGGCGCGACCAGCACGACCGGAGCCTCGCCCCGGCGCCACTCCGCGCGCGACCCGTCAGGGAGCTTTGCCATCTCCGGCCCCCCGGCGATGCCAGCGGTCGCGAGTAGCAGCGCTGCCGTGATCACACCCTCATTTTATCGGACACACAGCCGCAAAACCGCGCCGCGGGACGCGCACTCCCCTCTCCGCTCCAGCCGACCGACGTGGATCGCCGGCATGACGCGTGCGCGCGCCACTGCTAGACTCGCGTCACCGAGAGCTGGCGCTCATGGCCATGCGCACCAGACCCACGACCCGGCACGGGCGCGCTCACACGCCGCAGCGGCGTGGTGTTTGGAGCCGGATGAGGCGCGCGCGCCCAGGCGGCAGCGATGGACGCGGCTGAGGCGGCCCGCCACCTCGCGGCTTCGGCTGGGCTGCGACGCCTCGCGCAGCTCTGGCCCGCGGGTCAGATCTTCCTCACGGGCGGCTCCCTGCGCGATCGACTGCTGGGGCTCCCAACCCGCGACCTGGACCTTGCCGTGATGGGCGACGCTCAAGCTGCAGCCGGTGCGGCCGCCGCAACGCTGGGCGGGCGCGCAATCGCCCTCGGGCGTTTGCCCCGCCGCACCTGGCGCGTCGTCTGGAGCGGACACCACCTTGACATCTGGGGCATCCCGGGCTCACTTGAGGATGACATCTGGCGCCGCGACTTCACCGTCAATGCGCTGTGCTGGCGCCTGCCCCACGGGCCGCTCTTCGATCCCACCAACGGCCTCGCCGACCTCAGCGCCGGCCGTGTGTGTGTGGTGCAGCCCGAGAACCTACGTGCCGACCCTGTGCGCGTCCTGCGCGGCCTGCGCCTGGTGAGCACGCGGCCGATGCTGCGGCTCACCCGCGAGACCGAGAGCCTGCTCAGCGCGGCGGCGCCGCGACTGGCCTCGGTGGCGCGCGAGCGCGTCACGGAGGAGTTGCGCCTGCTCCTCGCCGGACCAAGCTGCGAGCGGGCCGTGCTGGCGGCGGCGCGCCTTGGCGTCCTCACCGCCCTGCACGCGGCATGGCGGGGTTACGCCCACGATGCGGTGGCCGCGCGCCTCGCCGGTCGCCTCGCCCTGCTCGCCGCCACACCGCGTGGCCAGCTTGCGGCGGGCGCGGCGATTGCTGCCCGCGCCGTGCTCGCTGCCCCGGCGGCCGGATTCCCCGCGTGTTTCCGGGTCGAGGATGCCGCGGCCGCACTCGCTCACATCGGCTGGTCCGAGCGAGCCGCGCAACAAGCCGCCGCAGCGGCCGGCCTCGGCGAGCGCTTGCGGCACGCTCTGCGGCACCATCCGCCGGCCGCGCGCGCACTCGCTGTCGAGAGCGCCGACGCCCTGGCAGCAGGGCTCGCGTGGGCGGCGGCGGCCGAGGGCGATGCCGCGACGCTCGCGGCGGCCCGCCGTCTCCTGCGCTGGCAACGATCTTTCAACGCCCGACCACCACTGCTGTCGGGCGACGAAATCGCGCAGTTGCTCGGCCTTGCAGCCGGCCCGGGGCGTGCCCGGGCAGTACAGGCTCTGCGCATGGCGCAAGCCTGCAGCGAGGTGCGGTCACGCGCGCAGGCGCGCCGTTTGCTGCTCGCGCGCAGCCCGCGTTGACCGTCGGGAAAGCGGGATGCTAGGCTTTCGCCATGCCTGAAGGCGTCACCCTCGACGAGCTCCTCAGGTTCATGACCAAGAAGGGGGCGTCCGACCTCCACCTCAAACCAACCCGTCCGCCGCTTGTCCGCCTTCAGGGCAAGCTCATCCCGATCAAGGCCGCGGCCCTCACGCCCCAGGAGATCGAGCAAATGGTGCTCCCGCTCCTGAACGATTTTCAGAAGCGGAAATTCGCCGACACACAGTCTGTGGATCTCGGCTACGGTGTGCCGGGTCTGGCCCGTTTCCGCTGCAACATCTATCACCAGCGCGGCTCGGTTGCAGCCGTGTTCAGGCGCGTCCCGTTCGACATTCGCGACTACGGAGACTTGAGCCTGCCCCAAGTTGTGGCCTCCTTTTCCAGCGTGCCGGCCGGCCTCGTCCTTGTCACCGGCCCAACCGGGAGCGGAAAGTCCACCACGCTGGCCGCGATCCTCAAAGACATCGTGCACGCGCGTCAGTGTCACATCGTCACTATCGAGGACCCGATCGAGTTCCTCTTCGCCGATCATCTCGCCACAATCTCGCAGCGCGAAGTCGGCACCGACACGCCCACATTTCGCGAGGCCCTGCGCAACGCCGTGCGCCAGGACCCGGACGTGATCATGGTCGGCGAAATGCGCGACCTCGAGACCATGGCCACGGTGCTCACGGCGGCGGAAACCGGCCATCTCGTCTTCTCCACCCTGCACACCAATAGCGCCAGCCAGACCGTTGACCGGATCATAGACGCGTTCCCGGCCGACCAGCAGGTCCAAGTGCGCTCGCAGCTTTCGCAAGTGCTGCGCGGCGTGATCTCGATGCAGCTCGTCGTACGTGCCGACGGTGAGGGACGCGTGCCCGCGGTGGAGGTGCTCGTCAATTCGCCCAAGATCTCCAGGCACATCGAGCTGGGCGAGATCAAGCGCATCCATGAGGAGATCGAGAACTCGGTCGCCTACTATCGCATGCAGAGCATGAACCAGAGCCTGGTCGCCCTGGTCGCGCACGGCGTCATCAGCTACGAGACGGCGTGCCAGGTCTCGCCCGATCCGGAAGACTTCTCGCTCAAGCTGCGCAAACTCTTTCCCCAGATCGAGGACGCGCAGCGGGAGGGCAAGGTGAAGGTCTCGCCCGCAGACTTCGCAAACATCGTCGAGCTTATGGAAGTCAAGCGTCTCTACGAGGAGCAGGAGGAGCACTGGAAGCGCCGCATGGAGGAGAAGGAAAGCGTCACCGCGCAACTCCAGGCCCACGTCACGGCAACGCAGCAGGAGCTCGCGAGCGCGCGCGTCGCCACCCTCGAGCTGCAGAACCAAATCGAGGCGGCGCGCGCTGAGCGGGAGCGTGCGGTCCAAGAAGCCAATGCCCGCATCGAGAAGCTCAACGAGCGCATCCGTGACCTCAACCAGCAGCTCGCCGTCGCCACGCGTCCGGCGCCCGAGAAGCCTGAGGGCTTTTTCAAGCGCTAGGAGCCTGTCCAGCGCACGGATGCGCGCCGCGCGTCGCCTCGAAAGACAAGAGTGACCCGCACGACGTGCCGCGAGGCGTCGCCAAGCCACGGCCACTCCTCCGGCCACTCCACCGCGGTGACACCAGCGGGATCGTCAAGCGCCTCATCGAGACCGACCTCCGCGAGCGGCGCGACGCTTTGGCCGCGCAGGCGATAGAGGTCGGCGTGGTGGACACGCTCGATCGCGCCCGCATTCACGGCGTAGCTCTCGAGCAGGACGAAGGTCGGCGAGCACACCTCGCGCGCGTCGCCGCCGAGCGCAGCCACGAGGCCACGCACGAACGTCGTCTTGCCCGTCCCGAGCGCGCCTTCGAGCAACACGACGTCGCCAGGCGCAAGCGTTGCAGCGATGCGGGCGCCGAGCGCCTCGCTGTCATCCGCGTTGGTGAGCGTCAGCTCAAGATCGTGTCCGGCTGGCGTCATGCCAGGGCCCGCAGCTCGGCCTCCGCGTCCGCAAGCCGCTCTGCCACCGAACCGGCCGGAACCGCGCCCGAGAAGCGCTCCCCGGCAAGCTCCGCGGCGCGGCCATGCAGCCAAGCGCCCGTCGCCGCCGCCTCGCGCCCGCACAGGCCTTGGGCGAGCAGCGCACCGACGCAGCCACTGAGCACATCGCCCGCGCCGCCGGAGGCGAGGCCAGGCGTTCCAGTCGGGTTCACGAGCGGGAGCGTGCCCCGCTCGACGACGAGTGAGCGCGCACCCTTGGCAAGCACGACGGCGCCGCTGATCTCGGCCGCGCGCTGCGCCGCCAGCAGACGGTCGGCCGCGACCTCCGCACTTCCGACACCGAGCAGTCGCGCCAGCTCACCCGGGTGCGGCGTGAGCACGGTCGGCGCCATCCGTCGCTGCAGCCGGTCGAGCCCGCCAGAGAGGAGCGTGAGCGCGTCCGCGTCGAGCAGCAGCGGCCCCTGCCAGCTCTCAAGGATCGCGAGCAAGAGCCGGCGCGGGCCGTCGCCAAGGCCCAGTCCCGGACCCACCGCGACGGCCGTCGCCTTGGCAAGCGACGCCTCGATTCCCGCGCCCGTGGCAGCGCCGTCATCCCCTTGCGGGAGCGGGTCCACCATCGCCTCCGGCACGAGCGCTTGGATCGGCGCGACCGCGCCACGCGCCGTTGCTACCGTCACCAGGCCCGCGCCGAGCGCGACGCCGGCGCGAGCGCCGAGCGCAGCGGCCCCGGCCCTGCCTTCGCGCCCGGCCACAATGACGAGGTGGCCGAAGCTGCCCTTGTGCGCGTCGGGCGCGCGCTGCGGTAGCCAGCCAGAGACGTCCTCAGCCTCAAGCAATCCGAGCAGGGCCTGGTCGTCGAGCACCCAGGGCGGGATCCCGATTTCCGCGACCGCCACCTCTCCGCAGCGATAACACGCCGGCGGAAGCACATGCGCGACCTTGGGCGCGGCGAACGTCACCGTGAGTGCCGCCGCGATGCTCTCGCCGGCGGGCGTAGCCAGCGAGGCCTGCAGGCCGGAGGGGATGTCGATCGCGACGATGGGCAGGTCAACGCCGTTGACGAGTCGCACGACGTCGAGCAGACGCCCGTCGAGGGGACGGTCAAGCCCGGTGCCAAAGAGCGCGTCCACGACCACGCCGCCGGCGGCGAGCAGCTTGGACAATGGCGCCAGTTCGCCGCTGCAGTCGTGCACGGGGACGCCGAATGCGCGCGCGAGCTCAAGCTGCTTGGCCGCATCGCCGCGTAGCTCCGCCGCCGGCACGACGAGCGCCGCGTCTACCGCAAAGTCATGACAGCGGAGCTGGCGCGCCACGGCAAGCCCGTCGCCGCCGTTGTTGCCGGAGCCGCACACGATCACGATTCGATCGGCGTCGCCGAAGCGGGCCAGCATCGCATCGGTCACGCCGGCGGCCGCCCTCTCCATCAGGACGAGACCGGGCACACCGAGGTCGGCAATCGTGATTCGGTCGGCCTCCCGCATGCGCACGCCATCAAGCACCGGAATCATCGCAGCCTCCGCCGCCATGGTGCTCCCGCTCCGGGCCGGCGCGCAAGTGCCTCCGCGGCCCACCGCAGCCCTCGTGGGCGCGGGGACCCGAGTCGGATCGGCTGCGGCCGGTCGCAGAGTGCGTGCCGCTGCGTGCGCCCGTCACACGAGGGAGGTCTGTGCGCGCGGCGCAGCCGTCATAATTGGTCCGCGCCTAGCGCTTCCACCCGAGCGAGGAGTCAGCCCGTGCCACCGCGCTGAGAGTGGCGCCGCAGCCGCGGGTCCTTCTCCTCGAGCTCGCGCACGAGGCGGACTGTGTTGCGCAGCCGACGCTGCCGGTCGCGCTTGAGTTTCTCCTGGCGCGCGCGCTGCGCGAAGAGGAACAGGGCGGTGGGCACGAGGATGAGCCGCCAGTGCAGCGCACTCACTGGCAGCCTGGCGCCGGCCAGCTTGGCGCCCCAGAAGTTGGCTTTCCCGAGCGCCGCCCTGGTGAAGTCCGCCTTTCGGCAGTCGGCGTAGGCGAACCTCGCCTTCTTGCCATTGGCGCCGACGAACTTCGAGAAGCGCACGTCGGCGCGGGTAAAGTCCGCCTGGCTGATATCGCTGAGGATGAAGTCGCAGCCGGAGACGTCGGCGTCGGTGAAATCCGCCCCCGCCAGCCTAGCGCTGCGCAGCCGCGCCCCTCGTCCCTCGACGCCGGCCAGCTTGGCCCCTTCAAGGTTCGCCCCCTCAAGGTTGGCGTCACGCAGGTCGGCGCCCTCGAGCGTGGCCTGCTCGAGCCGGAACTGACGCAGATTCAGGCCGGTGAGAACCGCCCCGGTGAGGTTCGCCCGCACCAGCGATACCCTGCCCAGGCGAGGAACGCGGAGGTCGAGGCCGGAGAGCTGTGCCGCGGCGAACTGCACGCCGCCGAGCTCCGCGCCGGTGAGATTGGCCTCGCGGAAGTCGGAGGCCTGCGCGTCGCAGTTGAGCAGGCGCGCGTTCTCGAGATTGGCGGTGCGCAGCGTCGCATGCGAGATGTCGGCGCCTTCGAGGTCGGCTCCGGTCAGGTTAGCGCGCAAGAAGTTAGCTTCGCGGAAGTTACCACGGCGGAGACGCGCGCCCGCGAGCGTCGTGCCCGCGAACTGCGCCCGCAGCGCCACTGCGCCCTCGAGGTTGGCGCCGCTCAGATCGAGGCCGGAGAGATTCACGCCTTCCAGCCCCGCGCCGACCAGCTTGACCCCGATCAGGTTCGCCTCGTCGAGCCGCACCCCGCGCAGCGACGCGCCCGAGCAATCGGCCCCCGAGAGGTTAACGCGATCGAGAGTTGCGCCCTCGAGGTTAACCTGGCACAGCCTAGCGCCCTCAAGCGTGCTGCCAGAGAAGTCGCTGCCGCGGAAGGTGGCTCCGGTCAGGTCGGCGCGCTTGAAAGAGGCCTCGTGCACGTCGAGCAGGTCGAAGCGCACGCCGGAGCAGTTTGCCTCATCGAGGCAGACGCCGGAGAGCGACGCGAAGTCAAGCTGAGCGCCAGACAGGTTCGCCTTGCGCAGGCTGGCGCGCTGCAGATTCGCCCGCGTCAGCGCCGCCTTCGAGAGGTCGACCCCTTCGAGGTTCAGGCCGGCGAGATCTGCGTCCACGAGGTCTGGGATGATGCGTGGGTTCTCGGCGCGCCATCGTGCCCAGTCGGGCGAGGAGAGCAGACGCACATGTTCAGCGTTCGCCATAGTGTCATTGTAGCGAACAGGTCAACCGGCGGGCACTGCGTTTCCGATCGCGCCCGTGCAACTCAGCGCCGCCCGCACCTCGTTGAGCCGGTTGTGGCGTTCGGCCTCGGCCGCGGCCGCGCGCGCGGCCTCAAGCTCGGCCCGGTGCGTGATCAGGCTGGCGACGCGGAACTCGGGCCGGCCCCACTGCCGCAGGCCGGTAAACTCCCCGGGGCCGCGCAGGCGGAAGTCCTCCTCCGCAATGCGGAAACCGTCGGACGTGGCGGCGAAGAAATCAAGCCGAGCGCGCGCCTCGACGGGCGCCTCATCGGCCACCAGGAGAGCGCAAAATGACTGCCGCCGCCCGCGGCCGACCCGCCCCCTGAGCTGGTGGAGCTGCGCCAGCCCGAAGCGCTCGGCGTTCTCGATCACCATCACCGACGCATTCGGAACGTCCACACCGACCTCAATGACGGTTGTCGCGCACAATACTGCGATCTCGCCCGCCACGAACGCCGCCATCACTCCCTCGCGCTCAAGTGCAGGGAGGCGGCCGTGCACAACGCCGACGGCGGTATCGGGGAACGCCTGACGCACGGCGCGGACGTGGCTCTCGACCGCGCGCAGCGACAGCTTCTCCGACTCCTCGATGAGCGGGAACACCCAGTAGATCTGACCACCCTCGGCGACCTCTCGTCGCAGAAATTCGAGCAGCTTCGGGCGGGCGGCGTCGTCCCGCACCGCCGTGCGCACCGGGCTGCGCCCCGGCGGCAACTCGTCCAGCACCGAGAGGTCGAGGTCGCCGTAGAGCGACAGCGCAAGCGAGCGCGGGATCGGCGTGGCCGTCATCACGAGCAGGTGCGGGGCTTCGCCCTTGTCGAGCAGCGTCTGGCGCTGCGCCACGCCGAACCGATGCTGCTCGTCGATGATCGCGAGCCCTAGATGGCCAAAGACCGTCTCGTCCTCGAGCAGCGCGTGGGTGCCGATGACGAGTGCTGCCGAGCCGTCGGCAAGCCGCTCCCGCACCGCGCGCTTCTCGCGTGTGGGCCGCGAGCCGATGAGCAGCTCGGCCCGGTGCGGGGTCGCTGCGAGCAGCCGAGAGAGCGTACCGTGGTGCTGCTGGGCGAGCAGCTCGGTCGGCGCAAGCACCGCCACCTGCTGTCCCGCCTCCAACACCACCAGCGCCGAGAGCGTGGCGACGATCGTCTTGCCGGAGCCGACGTCCCCGTGCAGCAGCCGGGCCATTGGCACTGCGCGCTGGAGGTCCGCCACAATCTCGCCCACGACGCGGCGCTGCGCTCCGGTCAGGCGGAACGGCAGGATCGCGCGTGCGCGCTCACGAATCTCGTCGCTAATGGCGCACGCTGTCGCGCGTTGCCGTCGGCGTCTGCGACGCTCCTCCTCGAGCGTGATCCCGAGCGCGAGCAACTCCTCGAACGCGAGCCGGCGCAGCGCCGGCGTGGTGCGCCGCTGCAGCTCGCCAAGCAGTCGGCTCACGTCGTGCTCGTGCGCCGGAACGATCGGGAAGTGCACCTGGCCAAGCGCTTCGCCGAGAGGCAGCAGGCCAGCGTGCGGCAGCAGCGCCGCTACCTGATCCGCGATCTCTCCGAGCTCGTCGAGCGCCCGCGCGATGAGAGAGCGCACGCGGCGTCCGCCCCAGGCCCCGACCCGCCGGTACATTGGCACCACACGCGCAAGGTGAATCGGCGCCTGATCCTCGTCCTCGACCTCCCACTCCGGCGCCACAATCTGCAGCCCCCACCCACTCCGCGCAGGCCGCAGCGCGCCATGCAGCCATACGCGCATGCCCTTGCGTAGTGTCGTCGCGAGGTAGGGCTGGTTGAACCAGACCACCGGCAGCGAGCCGGTGCCGTCGTCAACGATCGCCTCGACAATCCGCATCCTGCGGTTGCGTGCACGCCGCTCAACGAGCGAGGTGAGGCGGCCCACCAACGTCACGGCGCCCTCCGCGGTGGCAAGCGAGCCAATCCGCCGTGGGTCGGTGCGGTCCTCGTAGCGGTGCGGCAGGTGCCAGAGCAGATCGCACACGCTGACCAACCCGGCCTCGGCAAGAACGCGCGCGCTCGCCGGGCCAACGCCCTTGATCGCCGAAAGCGGGCTTGCAAGCTCGAGCTTCATGGCTGGTGCGGGCAGAGCCTGCTGCGCCGCGTGATCAACCGGACCGCGACGGCCGTGGCGGCAACCGGCTTGGACGTAAGGGCCACCTACCCCGCCCGCCAGCAGATCTCGCCTGCGTCGGTGTCAACCTCGACTTCGACCCCGAGCGGAAACGGCGCGTTCCGCAGGCCATGGCCGAAGCTGACGCCCTTGACCACAACCGCGTCAGGAGCCGCCTCAGCGAGCAGACGGCGCCAGCGTTCATGCCAGCCGACCTCGCCGCGTCCGCAACGGTGCATCCCTCCCGCCACAATCGCCCGCACGCGCGCCAGTCGGCCCGAGAGCCGCATCTGCGTGAGCAGGCGGTCAAGACGGTAGCCGGGCTCGGCAACATCCTCGAGGAACATCACGGCGCCGTCGTACTCCGGCTCGAAACCCGTGCCGGTGAGCGACGCCAGCAAAGAGAGGTTGCCGCCCACCGCAATGCCATGCGCCTGGCCCGGCCGGACGACGCGTTCGGCCCGGAATCGGAATAGGCGCCGCGGCGCCGTTCCGCTCAGCCACGCCAGGAGTGCGTCCGCGTCGCGCGGCCTGCGCGCGAGTGAGGTCACCATCGGCCCGTGCAACGTCGCGTGCGGAAACCGGGTCGCGAGCGCCGCATGCAGCGCCGTCGCGTCGGAGAACCCGACCACCCAACCGCCCCAGGCCGCGAGTTGCTGCCACGGCAGCACCGGCAGGAGACGCATGATGCCGTACCCGCCGCGCGCCGCCATGAGGGCCTTCACGCCACGGTCGAGCAAAAAGGAGAGCCCGTCCAAGCGTGCCTGATCGCTGCCGGCGAGGTAGCCGTCGCGCGCCGAAACATTGGGTGCGAGCACGACCTCGTAGCCGTGTTGCCGCAGCCAGTCGACGCCGGCGCCGAGCGCGGCGTGGTCTGCGGCCCCGGCAAGCGCGGCGACGCCGATGCGCGCTCCCGGCGCCAGTGGCTGCGGCAGCGGACGTGCGGTTGCCCGCATGTTGCGATTGTAGCCTCACGTCGGTGGAGGAAGTGGCGCCGGAGGGGGCGATAAGCCGAATTCTGTCCCCGCCCGAGAGCGGGTGGCACCCATTCCTCTGACCGCGCCGTCGCCGGCGGGTTCAAGCGGCCTACCCGGGGGCCCTCCGCCAGAGGCGGAACCGGTGATGGGGCCCGTTGACCCCCCTATTTGGCCTTGCTCCGCACGGGGTTTACCGTGCCCCGACCGTCACCGATCGGGCGGTGGGCTCTTACCCCACCTTTTCACCCTTACCCGGCGGCGCCCGCCGGGCGGTGTGTTTTCTGTGGCACTTTCCCTCGCGTTGCCGCGGCTGGGCGTTACCCAGCGTGCTCCCATCCGGAGTTCGGACTTTCCTCGACGCGCATGCGCGCCGCGGGCGCCTGCCCCCTCCGGGGCCGCGCTCATTGTACTCGCTGTCGCCTCTTCTGGGCGAGGGCGGCTGCTGCCGTCACGCCTGCTCGCTCCCGGTCGCTTTGCGTTCGCCGCTGGCCTTCTGCCAGAAACGTTCGGGCGCTGCGACGTTCGCGCCCAGCGCACGCGCCTTTGTTGCCAAGCGCTCACTACCTGTGGCGACGACACAACCGGCTGGGTTCTTGCCGACAGCGGCGAGGATCGAGCGGTCCGTGTCACGCTCATAGAGGACTTCCAGCCTGTCGTGGCGCTCGACGACGGGACCACCGTGCGGGGCCAAGCCCTGAAAGTACACTTCGACACGGACGCCCATGCGCCGCGCCAGCGCGAGCGCGGCGTCCCGAAGCGCTTCGCGACCCCTGCCGCGCGCAAGGTCATCACCGTCAACGAGCCACGGCAACGGTGCCTCGTGGCCGCGAAGCGCCGCCTCCCCTATTTCGACCCCGAGCGTCGCCAGCGCTTCCAAGACCGCGGCGTTCCGGGGCTCGTACTGCCGCACACGCTCGAGACAGTTGCGCTGGCGATCCGTCTTGCCACGTACGCCCCAGAAGTTGGCGAGCTCAAGCCACGCCTCGGTGCACTTGGGATCGAGCGCAACCGCGTGTTTGAGGTGGTCGAGCGCGCGCTGCGTCCACATCGGGTTACGGAATTCGAGGCGTGCGAGTTCGAGCAGCAAGTCGGGCTTGGGATCAAGCTTGGCGGCCTGGTCGAGGAGTTGGACCGCGACGCCAACGTCGCCGCGCCGCATGAGCTCGCGGGCCCGCTGCTTGTTCGCCTGCACGAGCGCCTTGCGTGCGGATGCCCTGCGCTCCTCATCGCGGCGCGCTGCCTCCTCCGCCTTTCCGCCCTGATCCACCAGGGTATCGTTGTAGCGTGCCCGTTTCTCCGGGTTGCCAAGCGTCTCGTACGCCTCCTCCATGGCCGCGTAGATATCGGCGAGCTCAGAGCGCAGCGACTGGAGATGGGGTTCGTTGGCGCGGTCAGGATGGAAGGCCTGCGCGTACTGGCGGAACATCGAGTGGATCTGGTCAAGAGTCGAGACGCGGGCCACGCCCAAGCGCCGGTAGTAATCGTGAAAAGGGATCTCTCCCGCAAGTCGAATCACATCGCGGTATTCTTTCTGCTGGCTCTCGCTGTACTGGAGTGTGTCCTCAGTGGACATCTCTGTCGCGTGTTCCTCGACCTTGCTCGGAGATTGCGGTTTGGAGGCGGGAGCGTCCCGCAGCTCGACCAGCCCAGCCACGGCCAGGGCAGCCAAGGCACGGATCGCCTCCGCGGCCGGCAGCGGGACGAGGCGCAGGAGGCCCGACACCGCGCTCAGCCCGTCCACACGCGAGAGCAGGTAGCCCTCCTGTGACGTGAGCTGTACCTTCTGGTAGAGCAGCAGTGCATCCTGGGCGGTCCAGACGTACCTGTCATGCGCGACGAGCGCGTCAAGCCTAGCCGGGTCCGCCACCGCGCGCACCGCGGCGACGAGCAGGGACGCGCTCGTCATCGTGATCGAGGCCGCGTCTACAGGCAGGCTGTCGCCCTCCGTGTACTCGTACTCGCCCGACTCGAGGAGAATCGCCGCGACAATCGCCACGGAGAGGGCGTTGAGCTCGTGCGCGAGACGCTCCGCATCGAGCATGCCCTCCTGCACCAAGAAAGTCCCAAAGCGCTCGCCCGCGGGCTGGCGCAGGAGCGCAAGGGCCATCTGCGCGGGTTGGAGCACCGAGCGTTTGACGAGCCAGCTGCCGAGCTTCTCCTCCTCGCACTCGGAGACCACGGCGCGGATCTGCCCCGCATCGAACCAGAGGTTGCGGGCTTGGCCGCCAACCCGGATCTCGAGCCGCCCAACGGACAGGTCGCCGACCAGCGTGCGGATGAGCCGTGGTAGCTCGTTTGGCTCATAACTGCCTGAGGGTGTGAGCTCAGCGACCATGCCAGATCATCGTAGCCTGCCGCGGCCGCCGGCTCAAGGCGATGTGGCGTCGGCTTTCACGACGTGGGGCGGGAACCCTCGCGCCACGGTCTCAGCCGGCAGCTTGCCCGCCGCCTGCTCGGCCGCCTCGCGGTCAGGGAAACGACCCCAAACGAGGCGATAGCACTTCTCATCGCCCTTGCCAAACGGGACCACGCGCAGGTTGACGCGGTCGCGCTCCTGTCGGCGATAGAGGCGCTCGAGCTCCGCAGGTTGACAGCCGCCGTCCACGGCGATCGCCCAGGGACCACCGCCGCCCGCCACCGTGCTCGCCTGCCACGGCCGCAACCACAGCACCGCCACCGCTACCGCCACCGCGACAAGCACGAGGGCCACCGCCGGCCACATGCGTCGGCGCCGCGGCCGCACCGCGAACGATGGCGGCTGGGGCGCGAGCGCCACCTCAGGCACTTTGGTCACGGGCTCTGCCAGGCCGGCGCCAACTGCCGCCGACAGCAACGTCAGCGCCACCTCCCGGCCGTGCGGCGAGGGGTCAGCGATCTCCTGCGCTGTGCGCTGGTCGTTGATCTTGGCGAGGATTGCCATGCCCTCGTCGGTGAGTTCAAGCGCGCCGGCGCGTCGGGCGAAGTCGGGCAGGCGGCGCAGGATCAGCGCCGGGTCAGGCAGAAACGCTTTCGCGAGCTGCTCCCCGCCCGGACCGAGCACCATCTCGACCACGAGGTGCGGGTACGAGATCGTGAGCCCCTGAGGTTCGGCCGGAAGCGCGCTATCAACCGTGACCTCTGCATCCGGGTCAAGCAGGAACGCCCTCAGCTGCTCGCTCAAGGCACGCTTGATGACGGCGTTGCCCTCGGCCTGCAGCACCTGTCCGGACGCGACCGCCGCCCGCGCCTGGGCGAACCACTCCCTCTCCTCGGTCAGGCCGAACGCCGCCGCCAACCGCTCGTCGTCGTTGCCCTCAACGCCAACGACCTGGAGACCGGCGACGTAAAGCACGAGCTCGCGCCCGGCCCAGCGCAGGCGCGCGGTGCCCTTGCCCCGCCGGCCCACCCACAGTGCCAGTTGACACGCAGCAGACGGACGTTCCATGACGGTCACGTTAGCGCGAGTGCGCGCCTTCGTCAAAGCCCCGGGGGCCGCGGCGCTCCGAGCGTTGCCGAGCAACCCAGCCCAACCACGGCCTAAACAGACTCCGCGCCGCCGGCAGCCGGACCGGCGTGCAGGCCGCTCCAGATCGCTGCGGCGGCCTTTACTCCCACCACTGCCGCGAGCGCCGCAGGCTCGGCTGCGCGCACGCCATCGAGCGAGCCAAAGTGTGCAAGCAGCTTCTGCGCGCGCTTGGGGCCGATGCCCGGCACGGCGAGCAGTTGCGTCGCCATGCGGCGGGCGCTACGGCGGCGGCGGTGCCGGGTGACCGCAAAACGGTGCGCCTCGTCGCGCACGCGCTGCAGCAGCAGGCGCACAGGGTTGTGCGACTCGAGCAGGAGCGGCCGCTGGCCGCTCGGCAGCCAGATCTCCTCGAGCCGCTTCGCCAGAGCGGCAATCGGCGCCCCACATTTCGCCCCTTGCAGAGCGCGCTGCGCCGCCTTGAGCTGGTTGACGCCGCCGTCGATCAGCACGAGGTCGGGCAGCGCCGCGTTTTCCGCAATGCGGCGACGGTAGCGCCGAGCCACGGCCTCAGCGATCGCGGCCGGATCGTCCGCCCCCAGTCCGGCGCGCACGTTGAACGAGCGGTATTCCGCCTTGCGCAACCGCCCGCGCTCCCACACCACGAGCGCCGCAACCTGCGCCTCCCCCTGCAGGTGCGAGATGTCGAAGCACTCGATGCGGGCCACCCGCCGCGCAAGGGAGAGCACGTGCGCGAGCTCGTCGCCGACGCGCTCGGCCTCACGCCGCGGGTGTCGGAAGCGGATTCGGAACGCCTCGCGAGCGTTGTCCTGGGCGAGCTGAAGCACGCGCACGCGCTCGCCGCGGCGCGGCACGACAAGGCGCACGGCGCTGCCGCGCAACTGCCGCAGGTAGCCCGCGATCACGTCGGCCGCATCGGGCGGGAATGGCACCTCCACTCTCTCCGGCACGGCGGGGTTGGCGTCGTAGTACTGACCAAGGAAGGCGGCCAAGAACGTGCCGCCGGCCGGCCCGTCGAGTCCCTCCCAGTGGTACTCGCGCTTGTCCACGAGCTTGCCGTCGCGGTAGAGCAGCATGACCACGCTCGCGTCGCGCCCGTCGCCCTCGACGCCGGCCACGTCGGTTGAGCCGGCGCCTGCAATCTCGACGTGCTGTCCGCGGGCAAGCTCGTCCAAGACGCGCAGCAGGTCGCGGTAGCGCGCGGCGCGCTCGAACTCGTCGTGCGCGGACGCGCGCCACATCTGTGCTTCGAGGCGCGGCTTGAGCTCCTGGTGGCGACCCTCGAGCAGGAGCGCCACCTCCTCTACGGCGCGCGCGTACTCATCGGGCGTGGTCAGGCCGCCCACGCACGGCCCCAGGCAGGCCCCCATGTCGAAGTACAGGCACGGGCGCGGCAGCGTGCCGTCCGTCTTGAGCTCCCACGAGCACGTGCGCACCTGCGTGTGCGTCCGCACGAGGTCCATCACCCGCGCCGCCATCTGATTGCCGAGGAAGGGGCCGAAGTAGCGATTGGAGTCGTCGAGGATCTTGCGCGTGAGCAACGCGCGCGGCCACACCTCACCCGTCGTAAGCTTGATGTACGGGTAGGTCTTGTCGTCGCGCAGCATCACGTTGAAGCGCGGGCGGTGGCGCTTGATGAGCCGGTTCTCGAGGATGAGCGCCTCGACCTCAGTCACGGTGACAATGAACTCAAGCCCCTTCGCACGCGCGACCATCCCGGCCAGGCGCGGCTCGAGCTGGCGAGAGAAGTACGACAGCACCCGCTTGCGCAGGTGCTTGGCCTTGCCGACGTAAAGCACCTTGGAACGCGCGTCGATAAACTGGTACACCCCCGGTGCTTGCGGCGCCTGCTGCGCGCGTTCCAGGAGCGGGTGTCTCGTCTCCACCGCCCTATTCAACCACGGGAAGACCAGAAAGATGTCACGCCGAGAGGTTCGACCAACCGAACGTACGAGCCGCCGCGTCTACCAGCCCATGCGCTCGCGCAAGCTGGTGATATGCGCGACGTGGTGACGCCCATGCCAGGCGTAGACCGCGAGCGCCCGGTCGAGCGAAACAACGCCCAGCTCGGGGTGCCGATAGGCACGCCTGAAGTCGGCCTCGCCGAACGCGCGCAGCAGCGCAACCCAGCGCGCGTGCAGCGCCGTGAGCAGTGCGAGCGATACCGCGATCTCGCCGCGAGAGTCGGGCAGCACCGCCCAAAGCGCCTCGTCGTACGGCTTGATCGTGGGCTCTTTCTCCGTGAGCGCGAGCTTGAAGCGCACGTAGGCGTTGAGGTGCGAGTCGGGCACATGGTGGACCACCTGTCGCACCGTCCACCCGCCCTCGCGGTAGGGCGTGTCAAGCTGCTCCGGAGACAGGCCGTTGGTGGCGCACATCATCTGGGCAGGCATCGCCGCGATTGCCTCGATCAGCGCCACGCGCTGCTGGCCCGTGAAGGCCTCAGGCGCCTCGAACCTGCCGATTGGGTAGCGTGGGTCGGTCACGGAATCGCCTCCGCTCTCACTATCCCACAGTGCCCGCCTGCATGCCAGCGGCGCTGGGCCGCGCCCCTGAGAAGCAGCGCATCGAGGCCGCAGGCACGCGCGCCGCGCAGCTCAGGTCACGCACGGCCACCCGAGCAGGAAGGTGATCCGGAGCGCTCCGAATGACCTGACCCGGCCGGTTTCCCATACGTAGTCGGGCCTTCCAAGTGAGGCTGCGAGCGCCGCCAGCTCGGCCGGCGAGTAGCTGCGAAGCACCGACACGATGCCATCGAGGGTCGCCACGACCGGCACGACCGGGACAAGGTAGGTCCACAGCAGGCGCCGCCAGCGGAACGGTCGCATGAACGGCGTCACGAGCCACACGAACAGCGGCAGCGCCACCATCGGAAGACCCCAGATCCAAGGGTTGCGCTCCGTGAACTCGAACACGCCGATGCCCTGGCGCTTCGCCACCGCGTCTGCGAGAACCCGTGTCGCGGCGCGCTCGTCGAAGTGGTGAAACGAGCTGAAGAGCGTGCGGAAACCCCGCAAGCTCTCCGGCACGTCGGTGGCGTCGACACTTTCTTCCACCCATGCGATCCGGCCGCAGGCGCACCGTGTGGCGGCTCGAAACGCGTCCACGTTGGGGTACTTGTCGGTGAGGATCACCTCGATGTCGGCGCCATTCTCACGCTCGATATCGTCTCGCACGCCCAGCACGCTTTGGCCCGCGCCAGAGCCGAGATCGACGATGGCAGCGGCGCGGCAGCGCTGCATCGCGGGCCAGAGCCGCTCCGCGACAACGCGGTACGGCCGGAACGCCGCCTCGAAAAACGATAGGAAGTCCGTGAGCAGGTTCCGCCAGACTGCCGGAAACCAGTGCGCATCGTGCAGCTCAAAGAGTTGAAGCCGCAGCAATCTGGTTGCTCCGTTGACCGTTCGCCCCCGCCTCACCCAGGTTTGGGCATGAATGCTGCGCGGCTCAGCGCGAGACGAGGTGCATCATCGACTCCGGGTAGCGCGGCCCCGCCGTCTTACCCTTCGGCGCGGCCTCGTCAAGTTGGCCTAGGTCCTGCTGCGTCAGAGCAAACGTGAGCGCACCGAGGTTCTCCTCGAGGTAAGCCTGGCGCTTGGTGCCGAACAGCGCCACGACGTCGTCTCCCTGCGCCATGACCCAAGCGAGCGCGAGCTGGCCAGGCGTGCACTTCTTTCTCGCGGCCATCGCCTCGACCCAGCGCAGGAGCTCGAGGTTCTTGGCGAAGTTCTCCCCCTGGAACCGAGGCGAAGAGCGACGATAGTCGTCGGGTGCGAGATCCTCGAAGCGCTTGAACCGTCCCGTGAGGAAACCGCGGCCGAGCGGGCTATACGCCACGAATGTGATCCCGAGTTCGCGGCAAGCGGCGAGCACGCCATCCTCTGGATCTCGCGTCCAGAGCGAGTACTCGCTCTGCAGCGCCGCGATCGGGTGCACGGCATAGGCGCGCCGCAGCGTCTGCGGGCCTGCCTCCGACAGGCCGAGGAAGCGCACCTTTCCCTCGTCGACAAGGCGCGCCATTGCGCCCACGGTGTCCTCGATCGGCGTTGCCGGGTCTACGCGATGCTGATAGTAAAGGTCGATCATGTCCACGCCGAGACGTTTCAGGCTCGCCTCGCACGCGCTGCGCACGTACTCCGGCCGGCCGTTCACGCCGCGCACCTGAGGGTCGGCGGTTCGCACGATGCCAAACTTCGTCGCCAGAACGACCTCATCACGCCGGCGGCGGATGGCCTTGCCGACCAGCACTTCGTTGGTGAAGGGCCCGTACATGTCGGCGGTGTCGATGAGGTTCATCCCGGCGTCGAGCGCGCGGTGGATCGTGGCCGTGGACTCCTCGTCGTCCCTGCCGGAATAGAACTCAGACATCCCCATGCACCCGAGGCCCAAGGCCGAAACCTGCACTCCGGTCTTGCCCAGCATTCGCATCTTCATGATCGCGTCCTCCCGCTTGCACAGCCTTCGGACCCGCGACGCCGTTTCAGTATCTCAGCCCGCGCCCGACCATACCCGTGCTCAACGCCAGGGCTGAGCCTCAGCCCGAGGCCCGCACGAGAGAAGCCGGCCCCCAACTCCGAGCTAGCTACGGTGGTCATGCTCGCCTCCGGCTCGCGCGCTGCCGCCGGGCAGCCACCGATGCACGGACTGCCTGTACCGACGGTACCTGTCGCCGAACCGTCGCTCCAGCCTGGGCTCCTCGACCAACACCACTAAGAGATGCACCAACACCGCCACGAACACCGTCAGCAGCAGCACCGAGGGCGACCGCAACGCCAGGCCAAATCCGCCGAGCAGCAGCAACCCGCCCACGTACATCGGGTTCCGGACGAAGCGATAGGGGCCCACCGCCACGAACTCCCTCGGTGGGTCGAACGGGGCGGGCGTGCCTTTGCCACGAGCGGCGAACACTACGCCGCACAGCGACCCGAGGCTGGCGCCGACCACCATCAGAGCAAGGCCCAGCGCGGTTGCGGGGCCCCAGTGCACGACGCCAAGCGTGGCATCGAAGCGCCGCACCGTGAGCGCGAGCCACCCCCACAGCAGCACGAAGCCCGTCATGTAGATCACTGTCCGGACGCCTGCCAGAACTCTCATGCACACCCCCGGGGGAGCGTCGGTGCGTTTCTTCCCTGCGCTCGTTCACTTCAGGCCCAGCGTTTTGCCCTGGGCAAGCCGTTCTAGGGCCTCATGCAGGCGGCGTTCGCGTGTCCCGGCTCTCTTCGCCACTGTGATCCACCGGACGTATTGGCGGCGGTACGAGGGCGCGAGCCGCTTGAAGCACGCCCATGCCTCGGGGTTTTCCCTTAGGCCCCGCTCGACCTCCGCGGGGAGCACGATGTCTGCCCGCGCGGGTTTTGTCGTTGGCTCCTGGCGATCGCCGCTGTCTGCGACGGCGAAGTTGATCTTGGCCAGCCCCGCAGGGGTCATCCGCCGCTCCCGGATCAGCCTTGCGACCCGGCGCTTGTTGAGCGCGGACCACGTGCTCGGGTCCCTGCGCGGCGTGAATTTCTGCGCGTACGTGTCCCCATCAAGGCGCTGGACGATGCTGTCGATCCAGCCGAAGCACAACGCCTCGTCCACCGCTTCGTCGTAGGAGACTCGCGGCCGGCCCGTGTGACTCTTGTAGAAAACTAGCCAGACCTCGGTCTCCCGGTTGTGGTGCCGCCGCAGCCAGGCGCGCCATGCCGGCCGGGTGGTCACGTGGAGCGTTCTCGCCATTTTCATGCCGCGTCCCTGCCCTCCCGGTTCGAGGCAGCCACCGGGGAGAACCCCTCCTGCATCATAGCCTTGCTTCGGCGGCGTTGGTGACGCGCTCGTCTGCGCGCCGCTACCGCGCCGCCTTCACGGCCGTGTGTCGGCCACCGAGCTTATGTCGCTGCGGGCAGCCCAGAGTCAAGGATGGCGGCGCAGCCCAGGTGTCAAGGCCGGGACGGTGGATCAAACGCCAGCATCGCCTCGGTGACCTCGTCGTTGAGCACCGGATCGTAGGTCGTCGTCTCCTCAACAAAGAAGGTGTCGAACTCCCGTTTGAGCTCGATCTTTCGGATCAGGAACGTGGTCTTCTCGAGCCAGAGCGTGACCGGTCGGTCGGCGTAGCGGCCCTGGATACGGACGCACTCGACCGTGCCGAGCGCGGCATCCTCGACGCGCCTCGCCTCGGTGATATCTGTGGGGCGGCGCCCGCCCACCTCGTCCGCAAAGAGCAGGGCCGGGATCGTGTGCGCCGAGCCGCCGGAGACGCCTGTGGCGGCCGACAGAGCCATACCGAGCGACTCGAGCTTCGTCACGCCGGGCGTCACGTCCCACCACGACCGCACGTCCTTGCCCCTCCGCCATACCAGGTAGCGGTAGACGCCGCCATCGTCCTTCCGCTCTGTGTACTCGAAGCGAAAGCGATCCGGCCGCACGTACGCCGTGGTGAACGGCTTCTCCACCGTACGCTTGCCCGTGATCTCCGTGTACACGGTAGTGACGACACCGGCATCGCGGTACGTCCGGCAGCGAGCGTACGTTGCGCCCATGCGCTCCAGGACCTGCTTGGCGCCGAGCGACTCCCGCCTGGGCTCGGCGTCGCTCACGATCGCAGACACGCAGGCCCCGAGCACGCAGAACAGGATATGAGCCGACTTCGGTAAAACACGCCGCATCGGCGCTCTCGCCGCCTTGCGGTTGCCGACCTGCGGCCCGGCATCGGGCGGTATGGTCACCTCACTCCCGCGTGTGCTGCGTCTCGGCGTGACCTTGACCGACCTTGCGAGAGTTCCACGTCAGATAGGTGATGAACGTCTCCGCTGCGCCGGCGGGTGCGATCTCGAAGCGGCCCCCTAGTGCGCCGTCGGGCGCCAGCTTGTAGGTGAGCCGGTAGTGCGGCTCGGCCGCAGGCGCTTCGCTGAAGAAAACCACCTCGTCGCTGCCGCGCGGCTGCACGAGGTAGTGGACGACGTGTCCCTCGTTGTCCCAGTAGTCGGCCCTGAGCTGCGCGCTTGCATCCGCATAGATCACCATCAGGTCGTCGTGCCGGAACCCATCCCGGCTCGCCAGCGCAGGGTACTCTGCAAAGCTGAAACGCAGGATGACGCGATCCTGCAGCCTGGTCGCGAACGTGGCACTGCCGGTGGCCTCGCCCGGCTTGCCGCTTGGGATAGCCCGCCACTCGCCGAGCAGAAACCGCAGCGGCGCAAGCGCCGCCGGCGCTTCAGCCGAGAGGACGCCAGCGACGGACACCAGCGCGATGGCGATGGCAGGCGCGACTCTTGTCCGCATGACGTTTCCCTCCCGATTGCGTCGGATTGTAGCTCGGCCATGTTTTCCCGCTTCCGACCGAGGCGCACCAAGACCGAAGCTGGGCTCACGCCTACCCGCGAGCGGTCACGCTGACCGCTCCCTGCTTTCAGATTCGCTGTTGCTGTGACGTCAGCCGCTCGCGCCCCGTACCGCAGTCTTCTAGAACGAGAACGTCAGACCCAGATTGACCTGCCCCTGCGAGAGACCGTTGGACCCGCGGTCCCACCACCAGTCCGAGTGCGTGCTGCCGGTGTCAATCCAAAAGCCTCGACCCTCGACTAGGAACGCCACGTGTTCGGAGAACGCGACCTTCACGCCCGCCCCGAGACTTGCGGAGAAGCGCTGCGCGCTCGTGAACCCGGTGGCCTGCGGCCTCAGGTCGCCAATGCCGAGGCTTGACACGAAGAACGGCGTGACGTTGCCCGACGGCCACTGCCACACGAGCCCGAGGTGGTAGTAGTTCACGTCAAGGTCAAAGTGCTTGCCCGCCGGAGCAAAGAGCGTGTCCTGCCCCAGGCTCGTGCGCTCGTGATCGCCCAGGAGCTGGATCGCCAAGTAACGGCTGACCGGGATGTCGATCGTGAGGCCCCACGATCCGTTGCTCTGGAGCTCGCCGGTGTAGGCGACCGCGGTGGTGTCCCGAGCCGGGATTTCGCCGCCCCAACGGTATCCGACCATGGGCGTGATCTCGATGCTCGGCTTGGGCCAGGGGGCGGGGGCCACGGTTGTCTGTGCAAACGCGGTCCCCGCGCCGGCGAGCAACGCGCTCAACGCAGCCAGCACGGCAAGCCTCGTCACGGTTCGAAACGAGTTGGTGGGGGTCATAGGTTCAGCTCTCCTTCCGTTGGCTCGCAGTGTCCCGCCAGTGTGGGCCGGCTGAGGTGCGAGCCCGCCCCCGCTGCCTGCCGGCACCCTACTAAGCATACGCTTCAGGGACCGCGACCGTTTCTCCCGGCACGCAGGGTCCGTTTGCGCCCGGCTTCAACAGCCAGGTCACAGCGCACAACTCGAGCTGCGCAAGCCCGACCTCTGCAGTCGTCGTACTGATGCCAGAGCGCCTCGATGCGCGGGGTTGCGTCGACCAGAACACTTCTTAGACACCGCGCGTCGGGAGAAGTGTCACTCTGCGCGCAGGAGCATTGTGGCGTCGAGTTGATGGCGGCGGCGCCCCGCTCCGCTACGACACGAGAAAGGCCCAGACGCTGACGTTTCGCGCCGCCGTGTGGCGGTTGTACGCAAACGCCAGCACGAACAGGCCGAAGACGGGGAACCGTGCGATGTAGCTGCTGCGGTTGTGGGGCGCGCCGTGCCAGGTCCCGAGTCCCAACACGAGGTTGAAGTTCACCCTCTGCGGGCTCGCGATGTTCTCCTCGAACGTCACGATGTGGCCCGCGCTCCCCGTCCCGGCCGCGTCGAAAGCAAAGCTCATCGTCAGGTCTACCGGAGCCTCGTTCGGGCCGAACTGCTCGAAGTCAACGAAGACGTTGATGTAGCGGTGGCCATCGATCCGCCTCCAGGTCCCGACATTGACCCCGGTGTTGGCGGGAATGCTCTGCGCCGTCATGAACTTGATGACCTTGCTACAGAGGGTTGCACGGCCCCGGTGTCACTATGGCACGCATAAACGCTCCTTCCTCGTCGCCATCCTTGACGGATAGGAACTGCTCCGCTCTTCTCTGTTCTTCCTCGCCCGAGGACACCCCCACGGCAGGTCGAGTCAAGGCGCGCGATCGGGCCGAGCGCGTTATCCTGTTGCGGGCGACACCAAAAGAGAGGTCAATATGAACGTTCTTCCTTTGGTCACTCAGTTGCGTTTCGCTCGCAGCGAATTCGTGCGGTCAATGGATGGGGTCAGTGACGAAGATGCGCAGCGCCACGTCGGCTCCTTGAATTGCCTCAGTTGGATGGTGGGGCATCTGGCTAATCAGGAGAACTGGTACTGGGTGCTGATGGGCCAGAGGCGAAGCCTGTTTGGGGAGCTCAACGATCTTGTGGGCTTCAGGAAACCCCAGAGTACGCCGTCCCTATTGGAGATGTGGTCGACATGGAAGGCAGTCACCGAGGCTGCGGACGTCTTCTTGAACACCCTCCAGGCGGAGATGCTCACAACTCACCTGGAGTTGCGGGGCAAGCCCGCGCCCGAGAGCATCGGCACCTTGCTGATGCGGAACATGTTTCACTACTGGTTCCACACAGGTCAGGTCGTGACCGTGCGAAAGATGCTTGGCCATGCGAACCTACCGGAGTTCGTCGGAGATTTGTCCTCCGTAGCGTATTAGGGAGGGCCTGCCTCAGCCTCGTACGAGGCGTAACCTCGGTTCACAGTTGACAGTCGACAGTTCAGAGTCCGGTCCGGCGCTCTCGGCTGGGAACTGTCAACTCTCCACAGAGCGCTCACACCGCCGGAAGAACCTGTTCTGTCTTTTCAGATTACACGGGTACTGGAGTTTCGCCTGCGCCGCGGCAAGGCGCGCGATCGGCACGCGGTACGGCGAGCAACTCACGTAGTCCATGCCCACGATGTGACAGAACTCCACCCACGACGGTTCGCCGCCGTACTCGCACCGCGACCGCGAAAGGCTCGCTTTGGCGGAGGCGGCCAAACGACGCCCGTGTGCCGCGCCGCTCACCACGGACGACGCGGGCGGCGCGGCGCCGGCCGTCTCGCCTCCTCGAGGTTCGGGAGCACCCCGTGGGCGAGAAACGAATTGACGTTGCGGAGAAGCCGCGTCACCTCGGTTGCACTCATCCACGGGTTCGAAAGATGGTCCACGACCTCTCGGTCGGTCATGGCCAGCCGCCGCCCCTCCTCGATCGCGACTGCATACGCCTCGACCTCGGTCGGCCGATCCACGTAAGCGAAGCGCTCATCCCACAGATCGAGGCCCTCCTCCAACTGCCGGAGGTGGGTGAGCTCATGGAGGAGGTCGAGGTAGATATCGAGCTCGGCGCCCTCGTGAAAGTACCGCTCCGAGAGGACGATGCAGGGCCTCTCCACATCCACGAACGCATAGCCGCGGTTACCCCGGATCTGCACAAGCGCCCGCTCGACGAGGCTCGCCCGGGCGGCCGGCTCGGCGGCGATCCGCGCCAGAGCCGGGCTTGCCGCCACCCCCGGGAGGATCGCAATGAAAGCGTGGTCTCCGGGCGCGAGCGACCGGTCGACGCGCGCGAACGCGGGCAACGATCCAGGCATCGGCGTTTCGGGGGCGCCGTAGGCGGAAAAGTGGCTCCGCGACCCGGCGAACAAATCGTCCCCCCGCCGCCGGATTGTACATAGGCGCCTACGACGGACTCCACCGGGCGCGCGGTCTGACCAGCGTAAACTGCGTCCGCGGCGGCGCAACGGCGCCGCCAGGAGCCTGTGCCCCATGTCCGAGATCGCCTATGAAGTCGTCAACAGCGCCCCGACCGACGCTATCGTTGGCCTCTACCAGGCCGGCAACTGGTGGCACGAGGATCCGGCCAACCGAGCCATCATCCCGCAGATGGTTCGAGGCAGCTTCTGTTTCCTCGTGGCGCGGGAACCGGAGGGCCGCATCGTCGGGATGGGCCGCGTCATCTCCGATGGCGTGAGCGACGCTTACATCCAGGACGTGGTGGTGCTCGACGCCTACCGCGGTCGCGGCATCGGCCGCGAGATCGTCCGCCGCTTGACCGAGCGCTGCGTCGAGGCGCGGATCGGCTGGATCGGCCTGGTCGCCGAGCCTGGGACGCGGGCCTTCTACGAGCCGCTTGGCTTCCATGCCCGCGCTGGCCACGAGCTGATGCTCCACGGAGACGAGCCCGATGGGCGTTGACTTCCTCGGGCTTAGCTTCACGCCCATCGAGATCGGGGACCGGGCGCGCCTCGCCGACATGCTGGCGCGCTACCCGCAACCTCTCTCCGACTACACCTTCGCGTCACTTCTCGTGTGGTCGCCCGTCTACAACTACCACCACGCCCTCGTCGAAGGGGACACACTCCTTCTCTCGTCCATGTCCGGGACGGCACGCTGTCCGAGCCTCCTGCAGCCCGTCGGCCAGTTCCCCGAGACGGTGCAGGAGATGCTCTTGCAGCGTGCGCGCGAGCTCTCCGAGCCGCTTCGGATCGAGTCCGTGAGCGAGGCGTTCCTGCAGACGCATGCGGGGTTCGCCGCTCACTTCGAGGTCGGAGCGGTGCGCGACAGCGCGAACTACGTCTACACCGCCGCGGACCTCGCCGCGCTGCGGGGCCGGCGCTACGCCGGTAAGCGCAACCTGATCGCCCAGGCCTCGCGCCTCCATTCCTGGTCGGTCGAGCCGCTCGATCAGGGCCGGGCGGACCAGTGCCTCGAAGTCGCGGACGACATCGCGACCAAACGGACCACCGACGCGGCGGTGACCCTCGAGCAGGAGACCCGCGCCCTCGAGTGCGCGCTCCGCCTGTTCGCGCCGCTTGGCCTCCAGGGCATCCTCCTCCGGGTCGCGGGGCGTGCGGCCGCGTTCTCGATCTTCGACCGTCTCAACCCCACAACCGCGGTAGTCCTGTTCGAGCGCGCCCGGCGCAGCGAAAAAGGCCTCTACCAGGTTATCAACCGCGAGACCGCGCGAGTGATCGAGGCGCTGGGGTTCTCCCTCATCAACCGCGAGGAGGACCTCGGCGACCCAGGGTTGCGCAAGGCCAAGCTCTCCTACCACCCGACGCGCCTGGAGATGAAGCACACGCTGACGTATCGCGCGTGAGCTCGATCGCAGATTCGAAGATGCCTCCCCCGCCGTCGTAGCGCGAATCGCTCGCCTGGAAGCCACACGCATCGCTTTCGAGTATCACCATCTCGTTTTTCTCCCGGTCTTGCGTCGTGCGGTTAAGCCAGAGAGACCGTGACACAGACGAGGATGGTGAGATGGTCATGCACGGCACCGTGGATGTGCCTTCGCGACCCACGAGAAGACCGTGCTACCGCCACGGCACGCCCGGGCATGTGGCTCCGGAGCTGTCGCAGGTCGGCGGTGGGTTGGGCATCGAGCACGCCGGATCGGGGATGGATACGGTCGAACCCGCCAGGTTGCTCCCGTTCTTGTAGACGCGGACCGTCTTCCCCAGGACGCACTTCGTGAGATCGAAACCGGGGAGAGGCTCCCAGCTACACACGCCCAGGACGTCGTCGTGCACCTCGCCCTGGACGGTCTTGAGATAGGCAGATGAGACCTGCAGACCGCAACGACCGGCCCCGACCGATGTGAAAGCCGTCATTTCGATCCGGGCCTGGCCGCGACTCGTCACGTTGTCGCCGCCGTACAAGTCCGTGGTCCAGGACGGTTTGAAGCTCCGTGTGCCCGAGACGATCCCGCTGCGCAGGTTCGCCGCGCCGCGGCTGCGCACGAGAATGCCGAACATCTCGTTGTTCGAGATCTCGTAGCGATCCACGTACAGCTCGGCCTCGCGGGCGACTTTGACGGCAGCCACGCGATTGAAGGCGCCGTTCTTCGCGTGGGCCTCCTTGGCCAAAGGGTGGATGAGGTTGTTCTTGACGGTGAGCTCCGTCGCCTTCACCACCGTTCCCTGGCCGTCGAGGCACAGCGCGACGCCCTCGTTGCCCTCGAGTGTGACCGCCGAGAACTCGCCGATGGCGCTCTGATGGAGCTCAACGCCGGTCCCGCTCCTGAGCACACTCGGCTGGCGACGCGTGTTCAAAACGGTCACGTGCCGCAACGTCAGGCGCCCGTGCTACTGCAGCACGCCGGTGTGGAGTGGCAAGGTGCCGCAGGGTCTTGCTGATCATGAGGGGATTGGCTAGAAACGCGACAATGCGCATCGCCGCGCGACGGTGGCGACACAACACATCGCTCACGCGGAACCGGTCTTTGCAGGAAACAGCGACCAGGAGCTCGACGCGACATGATCCGCACCGCACGTGTGCGGAGGCGAGCCTACAGGAGAGCTGACGGTTGTCAGTTCCTCCTCAGGAACTGATACTGTTGCGCGCACATCATCCACGGTCGCGCCCGGATCACATGCCTTCCGCGTGACTGCTGGGGCGATGCGGCGCGGTTTTGGGGAAAAGGGGGCAGGACATGGCGGGGGCGTACGCGCGCTGGGCACATGGACGTTCTGTCACATACTCAAGGCTTGGCGCGCTCGCGCTTGGCCTGGTCTTGCTAGCCGCGACGGCGGCAGTCGGGGAGGTCCAGCCATCCGATTTGGCGATGGTAAGCCGCGCGGCCGAGTTGCACTCGCTGACGCATGCCGGGGCCACGGCCGTGCTCGTTAAGGCACGCATCAAGCTGCTCGGCCTGGTCTCGGGGTCGCGCGAAGGCGACTACGTGCTGTCGTACGAGTCGCCGGAGCGATGGTTCGAGCAGACGCGCTTCCCCGGCTACAGCGAGCTGGCCGGTGTCAACGCCGGCGAGCGCTGGCGCAAGAGGAGCGGGATCGACAAGCCGTTTCGCATGCATCAGGCGTCACGGTCGCTTGACCTCGTGGGGCACCTGCGGCTCGCCCCCGGCGCCACGGTGAGCAAGAGCTGGCGGGAAACGACCGCTGGTCAGGATGTCGCATGCCTTGCCGTCTCGCCAAGTGCTGACATGTGGCAGAAGGACATGAGCGGACAGGCGGCGGTTCCCAAGGTGGCGACCGACCCCGGCACCAACGTCTCGCTCTGCTTTGCCGTGGCCAGCGGCGCTCTCGTCAGGGCCGACTACGGCTTTCCCATGACGCGTTACGAGTTCGAGGGAGTCGTCAAGCTCGGCGACACCATCTTCCCCAAGGTCGCGCGCTGCTTTGAGGGCAAGGATCTCGCGGTGGAAACGACAATCGAGGAGTTGGCGGCAGCGGATGCTCAGCCCAATCCCGCGGCGTTCGCCCCGCCGCGGGGCGCCGACCGCTGGCCGGTGTGCGCCGGCCCGGTGCTGCCTCGCGTGGTGGCCAAACGTGAAGCTGAGCACCCATCCTCCGCAAAGGCGGCCAAGCAGTTCGGCACTGTCATTTGCCTGGCCGAGGTCGGCACGGACGGGATCATCCACGACCTGGCGATTGTCCAGTGCAGGAGCGGGCTGCTCTGGGAGGCGGTGCAGACCGCGGTGGCTGGCCTCCGCTATGTGCCTGCGGCGTGCAACGGCCAGCCCATCCCATTCGAGCTCTACCTCACCTACACGTTTCCGCCGTGACGAGCAGGCTTCGAGCCGCGAGAAGGCTAAGGCATTCGCGCAGAAGCGGCCCCGAGCAGAAGTCCCAGCGCCATTGCACAGGGACAGCGGTCGGGTCGAACGTCACGTCGTCCACAACAGAGGCGTAGGCCTCCAGCGTCACGCCGGGAGTCGTGGCGTAGACGCGAGGCCCAACGAGGGGCGTGGCGCTCCCCGCTCAAGCGCCTCCTCGGCACGGGCACGGCGGTGAACTCCGCGGTAGCGCTCCTGGCGGGCATGGCCCCGCGCCGCCCAGCAGCCCTGGCGACGTTCGAGTTCCCGCCATCGGAGCGGATCGGGTGCAGGGAATTCCGGCGAAAAGAGCGGTAGCATCGTGGCGTGAGAGAGCGAAACGGACGTGGGAAGCCGCCTCGTGCCAGGAACCGCGGTTGCCTGGGGATGTCGTTGGCCTTCCTTCTCGTCGGGGCGGGGTTCGGAAGCTTCTTTGTCGCGCACGCCTGGCGCGACGTCCGGACGTTCACGGTGTGGCGCCCGACGACCTGCACGATCCTGGCGAAGGACATCCTATCGAGAAGCGGCTCCGGCAAAAGCCAGCCGTCGTACCGCCCCGACGTCACGTTCCGCTACGAGGTCGGCGGGAAAGAGTACCGCTGCACGGGCTGGGACTCGTGGGCGCTGTCGGGCGCGTACGGCGGCGGCAGCTACAAGTACTACGAGCGCGTGCTCGACCGTTACGAGGTCGGGAGGGCGTACCCGTGCTGGTACGATCCGAGCGACCCGGCCCTGGCGGTGCTCGTGCGGAGGGTGCGGCCGCTTTACATCCTGTCCGTGCTGCCACTCGTCTTCGCCGGGCTCGGCGCGCTCGGGCTCTGGGCGTCGCTCGCCAGTCCGGCACGGCGCCTGGGCAGCGACGGAAAAGCGGAGGCGCGGAGCAGGTCGAGGGCAGGCCACGATCCTGCTGCCGCCGCGAGGGCCGCCTGGGACCGCCAGCGCCTGGCGGTGCGCCTCAGGCCGGAGTCGAAGCCCGGCGAGCAGTCGTGCGGGGCCCTGCTGGTCTCGGTCGCGCTGCTGTTCGTCGGCGGGATCGCCGGCTACGCGGCATGGAGCGACTTTCAGGACGGCACGTGGTCGTTCTTGCCGCTGCTGTTCGTGGTCGTCTTCGGCGGCCTCGGCCTGCTCTTCCTTTGGATCGCCGCCGCCGAGAGCCTGGCGTCGCACGTGCCCGAGACGATCATCGAGGTCGCGCGCTCCACGATCGCGCCGGGCGAGGACATGGAGATGCTCGTGCTGCAGCCGGGACCGCTGCGGTTGCGCCGCCTGCGCGTGCGGCTCGTGTGCCGTGAAGAGACTCCGGAGGAGAGCGGCTCGCCGCGCGTGAGAGTCCTCCACGACGAGGTCGTGGCCGAGATCGGCCCGGCAGTGGTCGGCCCGGATGCGCCTCTCGAGCACTCCGCGAGGGTCCGGGCCCCGGCCGACGCCAGGCCCTCAACCGGCGGACCGCCTACCGTGCGTTGGCGCCTCCAGGCGTGGGGCGTGCCGCTGGTCTGGCCGCGCTTCATGTTGGAGTTCCCAATCATGGTCGCGCAGACCACGCACGCAGCAGCGCACGAGGATTTGAGCGGCAAGCACGTCTGACGCCTCGCCAAGCTGCTCTGCGGGCGTGGCGATGAGCCTGGCTATGACCTCGGGCTTGAACGCTCCGACCGTGAGCGTCAGTGGCGGCGCGTCTTTGGCCTGGTCCGGGGTTTCGCCGCGCGGCTTTTTCTTGCCCTCGACACCGGACGCGCCTTCGCGCGCAGCCTGCGCACGGGCCTCCGCGCCGCGGCGCGCGCGCCGACCTTCTTCGACGCGCCCTTCGCCTTAGCCGCAACTCTGGGCCTCGGCGTCGCCGGCTTCTTCACCTTGCGCGGGTACTGGAGTTGCGCCTGCGCCGCGGCAAGGCGCGCGATCGGCACCCGGTACGGCGAGCAGCTCACGTAGTCCATGCCCACGATGTGACAGAACTCCACCGACGACGGTTCGCCACCGTGCTCGCCGCAGATGCCGACCTTGAGCTTGGGCCGCGCGGCGCGGCCACGCTCGATCGCCATCTGGACGAGCTGGCCCACGCCTTCGCGGTCGAGGATCTGGAAGGGGTCGGCGGGTAGGATCTTCTTCTCGACGTACTCGGGCACGAAGGCGCCGATGTCGTCGCGCGAGAAGCCGAACGTCATCTGGGTCAGGTCGTTGGTGCCGAAGGAGAAGAACTCCGCGGTGCCGGCGATCTTGTCGGCGGTGAGCGCCGCACGCGGCACCTCGATCATGGTGCCGTACATGTGCTCGATCTTGGCGACGCCGTACTTGGCGCACACCTCGCCATAGACCTTTCTTGCCAGCGCCAACTGGTTGTCGAGCTCGGCGACGAGACCGACCACCGGCACCATGATCTCGGGGAGGACCTTCTTCCCCTCACGAATCAGCTCGACCGTGGACTCCAGGATGGCGCGGATCTGCATCTCCGAGATCTCCGGGAACGTGATGCCGAGGCGCACGCCGCGGTGGCCCATCATCGGGTTGGACTCATGCAGGTCCTCGGCGCGCCTGGTCAGCTCCTCGGCGCTGATGCCGAGCGCCTGCGCGAGTTTGGCGCGCTCGTCCGGGTTGTTGGGCACGAACTCGTGCAGCGGCGGGTCGAGCAGCCGGATCGTGACCGGCAGCCCGTCCATGACCGCAAGCGTGGCCTTGATGTCGCGCTTGACAAATGGATAGAGCTCGTTGAGCGCGGCGCGTCGCTCCGCTTCGGTGTCCGAGACGATCATCTTGCGCAGCAGGAAGAGCGGCTGCTCCGAGCCCTTCCCGTAGAACATGTGCTCGGTGCGGAAGAGGCCGATGCCCTCGGCGCCGAACTCCCGCGCTTTGCCAGCGTCCTCCGGCGTGTCGGCGTTGGTGCGCACCTTCATGACGCGGATGCTGTCGGCCAGCTTCATGAACTGCTGGAAGCGTGGGTTCTCAGTGGCGTCCATCATCGGCAACGCGCCGGCGTAGACGTGGCCGCGCGTGCCGTTCAATGTGAACACATCGCCTTCGTGGAAGACGCGCGCGCCGACGCTGACCGTCTTCGTGTGCGCGTCCACCTCGAGTGCGCCCGCACCCACGATGCAGCACTTGCCCCAGCCACGGGCGACGAGCGCGGCGTGTGAGGTCATACCGCCGCGCGCCGTGAGGATGCCGACCGACGCTCGCATACCCTCGACGTCCTCAGGGTTGGTCTCCTCGCGAACGAGCACGACCTTCTTGCCTGTCCTCGTCCACGCCACCGCGTCGGCGGCGGTGAAAACGATCTGCCCGACCGCACCACCCGGCCCGGCCGGCAGGCCCTTGGCGACGAGGTCGGCGCTCCGCTCGGCGGCTGGGTCCACGATCGGGTGCAGCAACTCGTCGAGCTGCGCCGGAGCGACGCGCGTCACCGCCGTCTCCTTGCCGATCAGCCGCTCGGCGAGCATGTCCATCGCCATGTTGAGGGCGGCCGTGCCGGTACGCTTGCCGACGCGGCACTGCAGCATCCACAGGCGGCCCTCCTGGATCGTGAACTCGATGTCCTGCATGTCGGTGTAGTGCTTTTCGAGCGTGCGGCGAATCCTGTCGAGCGGTCCGTAGACCTTGGGCATCAATTTCTGGAGCGACGGCAGGTGCTTGTTCTGCTCGTTCTTGGTGTCCTCGTTGAGTGGGTTGGGCGTGCGGATGCCGGCGACGACATCCTCGCCCTGCGCGTTGGGGAGCCACTCGCCGTAGAACTTGTTCTCGCCGGTGGCGGGGTTACGCGTGAACGCCACGCCTGTGGCCGAGCTGTCGCCCATGTTGCCGAACACCATCGCCTGGACGTTGACCGCAGTTCCCCACTCGTCCGGGATCCCCTCAATGCGCCGGTACGAAACCGCGCGCTTGCCGTTCCACGACGCGAACACGGCGCCGATGCCGCCCCAGAGCTGCTCCTTGGCGTCGTCGGGGAACTCCTTGCCGAGCACCCGCTTGACCGTAGCCTTGAACCGGTCCACGAGCTCCCTGAGCTCGCCCTCGGTAAGGTCGGCGTCACTGGCACGGCCACGCGCGGTTTTCACCTCCGCGAGCATGCGGTCGAGCTGTTGGCGGATGCTCTTGCCCTCCGCCGGCTCGATCCCTGCCGCCTTTTCCATGACGACGTCGGAATACATCATGATCAGGCGCCGGTAGGCGTCGTAGACGAAGCGTGGGTTCTTGGTCTTCGCGATCAGCCCTGGGATGGTCTTGGAGCACAGGCCTACGTTGAGGACGGTTTCCATCATCCCCGGCATCGAGCGGCGCGCGCCCGAGCGCACGGAGACGAGGAGCGGGTTCGACGGGTCGCCGAACTTTGCGCCCATGATCTTCTCGATCTTGGCGACCGCGGCGCGGACCTCGGCATCAAGGCCCGCTGGGTAGGCGTGGCGCTTCTGGTACTCGGTACAGACCTCGGTGGTGATTGTGAAGCCGGCCGGCACCGGGATGCCGATGTTCGCCATCTCGGCCAGGTTGGCGCCCTTGCCGCCGAGCAGATTCTTCATCTCGGCGCGGCCCGCAGCCCTGCCGCCGCCGAACGAGTAGACCATCTTCGATTTCTGGTTGCTCATGCTTGTCTCCGGGAAAAGTCCATGGTTCGTGTTTTACGGTTCACCCGCCACGACTTGGTTCGAGAGCAGCGGGGATAACGCGGTCGTCTGCCGCTCGATCCTCTCCCTCTTCGCTTTTCGCTCTCGCCTCTTCCCCTCTTCACTGCGCCGACAGGCGTGACACATCGGCGACGTCCAAAAACAACTTCTCGACCTCGGCAAGCAGCGCGAGGCGAGCCGCGCGCAGCGCCTTGTCCTCGCACAGCACCAGCACATCGGTGAAGAAGGCGTCCAGCGGCCCCGCCAGCGTGGCGAGCGCGCGCAGGGTGGCGAGGTAGTCGCCGCGGCGAACGCCCTGCTTCGCGTCCTTGGCGACGCCGTCAAGGTGCGCGCGCAGTGCCTTCTCCGCGCTCTCAACCAAGAGCTTCGCGTTCGCCTTGCCTGCGCCGCTCTTGGCAACCATGTTGCGCACGCGCTTGAACGCTTCCGCCAGCGCCGCGACCGCCGGCTCTTGACGCACCACTTCGAGGGCCTGCGCACGCGCCACGTCGCTCGGCACCACGCCCCAGTGCGCCGTCAGCACGGCGTCGGCAACGTCCGGCCGCACGCCGGTTACGGTCGTCAGGTAGTGCCGCACCCGCTCCTGCAGAAACTCGTGCAGTGCTTGACCGGCGCTTTGGACGTCGCTGCTGGCGGACTTTGCGCGCAGAAGCAGTGCCTGGTGCGAGAGCTCGCGCAGGTCGCACGGCAGCGGCGCCTCGGCGCAGATCCGCACAACCGCGAGCGCGGCACGGCGCAGCGCAAACGGGTCCTTGCTCCCCGACGGCACCTCGCCGATCGCGAACATGCCCGCGAGCGAGTCGAGGCGGTCGGCCACGCCGATGACGGCGCCGAGTAGATTGCGCGGCAGCGCACCGTCGAGGCCAACGGGTGTGTACTGGTCGCCGACCGCCTGCCAGACCTCCTCCGGCTCGCCGTCGCGCTGCGCGTAGATGCCGCCCATGACGCCTTGCAGCTCCGGGAACTCCCCCACCATCGCCGTGGTGAGATCGAGCTTGAGCAACGCGCAGGCGCGAGCGAGCGTTTCGGCGTTCACCTTGGCCTTCGACGTCTCGGCGATGATGGTTGCGAGCGACGCGACGATGTCCGACTTGTCGGCGAAGCTGCCGAGCTTCTGGTGCACGAGCACCTTCGCAAGCGCCTCCCGACGCGATGCAAGCGGCGCTTTGTGGTCTTGCGCGAAGAAGAACGCGGCGTCGGTAAGGCGCGCCCCCGCGACCCACTCGTTGCCGCGCTGCACGTGCCCCTCGGGGTCGTCGGGGCGGTCGCACACGGCGAGGAAGTGCGGCGCGAAGGCGCCGTCCTTGGTCAGCACCAGGCACTTCTGGTGGTGGCGCAACGTTGTGCTGAGGACTTCCTCAGGCAGGTCAAGAAATCGGGACGCGATCGTCCCGCGCAAAATGCCGGGGTGCTCCACCAGCTCGGCGAGCTCGGTGAGCAGGGTCGGATCCGGCCGCACTGCGCACCCGACCTCGCGCGCGAGAACGTCGGCCTTTTCGGCCAGCACGCGCTCGCGCTCGCTCCGATCGAGCGCGACGCCAGCGTGCGCCAGCGCATCGCGGTACGCGGCAAAACCGGGCATGCCCTTGAGCTCAATGCGGTCAGGCGCCACGACGCGATGGCCGGGGGTCGCGGTCGAAGCAGGGACGCCAAACAGGGACAGCGGCACCCGTTCGGCACCGGCACCCGTGCTGAAGAGCGCGACGACGTTGTGCACGGGCCGGACGAAGGTGAACTCGCCGCGGCCCCAGCGCATGCTCTTGGGGAAGCGCAGGCCTGAGACCACGCGCGCCGTGATCTCAGCAAGCACGTCCGGCGCCGGTCGCCCCTGGAGCCGCCGGTTTCCCGCGACGACTTCGCCCTTGGCGCCCTTGACGACGCGAAGCTCCTCAACTTTCATACCCAGACTCTTGGCGAAGCCGATCGCGGCCGGTGTCGGCCCGCCGTCGTCTGCGAACGCGGCGCGGGCTGGCGGCCCGGTGACCTCTTCTTCGCGGTCGGGCTGCTCAGCAGGCAGGCCAGCCGCATGAACCACCATGCGTCGGAGCGTGGCGTAGGTGGCGACGGTGCAACCGCCAAAGCCGGCCTCAGCCAGTTCTTCGCGGAAGCCAGTCAGAAGCTGCTCGCGGATGCCGGGCAGCGCGTTGGCCGGGATCTCCTCAGTCAGGACCTCAAGCAGGAACTCGCAGCTCATGCCCCGCTCCCGCCAGAGGAGGGTTCACGCTTCACGTCGGCCCGACCGCGAGGCGCGGAGCCCCCTCGCTTCGCCCCGCCCTTCCCGCGCGGGGCCTCGGGCCGTCCGTTTGCGCCGCTTTTTCCGTTGCCGTTGCCGCCGCTGTTGCGGGCCATGAGCGGAAAACCGAGCCGCTCGCGCTGCGCCACGAATGCCCTCGCGCACCGCTGCGCGATGCGGCGCACACGGCCGATGAGCGCCACGCGCTCAGTGACGGCGATCGCGCCGCGCGCGTCCATGAGGTTGAACAGGTGCGACATCTTGAGCGCCGCCTCGAGCGCGGGTACGACGAGCGGATCCTTGAGATCGAGGCAGCTCCCCGCCTCGCGCTCCCAGTCCTCGAAGTGGCGGCGCAGCATCGCGACATCGGCCACCTCGAACGCATAGCGCGAGAGTTCGACCTCATCGCGGTGGCGGACGTCGCCATAGGTGAGTCCGCCGCCCCAGCGCATTTCGAAGCCGGAGTCCTTGCGCTGGAGGAACATTGCGATCCGTTCGAGGCCGTAGGTGAGCTCAGCCGAGATTGGCTTGAGGTCGAGGCCACCCGCCTGCTGGAAGTAGGTGAACTGGGTGATCTCCATCCCGTCGAGGAGCACCTGCCAGCCCACGCCCCAGGCGCCGAGTGTTGGCGACTCCCAGTTGTCCTCCTCAAAACGGACGTCGTGCACGGCCGGGTCAATACCCAGGGCGCGCAGCGAGCTCAAGTAGAGCTCCTGCACGTTGTCCGGCGACGGCTTCAGGATGACCTGCATCTGGAAGTGCTTGCCAAACCGGAATGGGTTCTCGCCGAAGCGCGCATCTGCTGGACGGCGCGAGGGTTGCACGTATGCCACGCGATAGGGCTCGGGCCCGAGCACGCGCAGGAACGTCTCCGGGTGCATCGTGCCCGCGCCGACCTCGATGTCGTACGGCTGCTGCACCACACAGCCTTGCTCTCCCCAGTACTCGGAGAGCGCAAGCATCAGCGACTGCAGTTCCACAGGAGCGCACCTCGTGCCGGCGGTCCGCCAGCGGCAACGAGTGCGGAGTCTACCACATAGGTGCCCACTGGACAGCGGTCAGGGCATTTGGGCACGCTCGAAGACCGAGAACGCCGGTCCCGGTTGAACGGGCAGCGCAGTGGTGTATTTTGGCGCCTGCGCGGCCGCGTCGCGGCTGGGCCGGCGCGCGTATGAGAATGACGGAGGCACCCCGCTACTCGCTCGGCGAGGAGATCGCCAACAGCATCAGCCATGGCGTCGGCGCCGCGTTGGCAGTCGCCGGCCTCGCCGTGCTGGTCGCATTCGCGAGCCTCAATGGGACCGCCTGGGAGATTGTCGGCGTCAGCGTCTTCGGCGCCACCATGGTGCTGATGTACACCGCCTCGACGATCTACCACGCGATCCCGAGCATGCGCGCCAAGCGCGTGCTGCGCGTGCTCGACCACTCTGCCATCTACCTCCTTATCGCCGGCACCTACACGCCGTTCACGCTCGGCAATCTGCGCGGCCCATGGGGCTGGACGCTGTTCGGAATCGTGTGGGCGCTCGCCGTGGCCGGTATCGTCTTCAAGGCGCTTGCGCTCGAAAAGTTGGGTGTCCTTTCGGTCTTGTTTTACATTGCCATGGGCTGGCTCGTGGTGATCGCGGCACGTCCGCTGCTGGCGGCGGTCGCTCCCGGCGGCGTGGTTCTTCTCGGCGCCGGCGGCCTCTGCTACACGGCCGGCGTTGGCTTCTACGCCTGGCGGCGCGTCCCCTACCATCACTTCATCTGGCACCTTTTCGTCCTCGCCGGAACGATCTGCCACTTCTTTGCCGTGCTCTTCTTCGTCGTTCCCGGGATGCACTAGGGGGACAAGCCCCGTCGCTGACCGCGAAGCCGCTCCCGCTCGATGGCCCGGAGGCCGCGCGCGGCGTCGGCGGCGAGCCACGCCAAAACCCCCGCCCGTTGCCGATGCGAACCCCGCCCACGAGTGCGGTTGGCGCCTTCCAGGTTGCGGCGCCCGCCGCCAGAGAGTAACTTTGCCGCGATGCCGGTTCGCCGCTTCTTCATGCGTATTGCATTCGGCTGGAGGCAACCATGACGGTCGGAGTTGTCGGGTACGGCGCCTACGTGCCGAGGCGCCGGATCAAGCTGCCAGAAATCGCGAAGGTCTGGGGGGCCGACGCGGAGTCGTACGAGCGCGGCCTGGAGCTGCACGAGAAGTCGGTGCCGGCGCACGACGAGGACACCATCACGATGGCGGTGACGGCGTCGCGCCACGCGCTCGTGCGCGCCGGGATCGACGCGCAGACCATTGGCGCGGTTTATGTCGGCTCGGAGTCGCACCCCTACGCCGTCAAACCCTCCGGCACGGTCGTCGCCGAGGCGCTTGGCGCCACGCCCGCGGTGCACTGCGCGGACCTCGAGTTCGCCTGTAAGGCGGGCAGCGAAGGGATGTTCCTCGCTGCGGCGCTCGTCAAGGCGGGCGAGGTGCAGCACGCGCTCGCGGTCGGCGCCGACACCTCCCAAGGCGCTCCCGGCGATGCGCTCGAGTACTCGGCGGCAGCGGGAGCGGCGGCGTTCATCTTTGGCAGCGAGAAGCTGATCGCCACCCTTGACTGCCAGTGCTCGTTCATGACCGATACGCCTGATTTCTGGCGCCGCGAGTACATGCGCTACCCGCGGCATGCCGGCCGCTTCACCGGGGAGCCGGCCTACTTCAAGCACACCCTGGGCGCGGCCCGCATGTTGATGGAGAAGAGCGGCACGAAGCCCGCGGACTTCGCGTTTGCGGTGTTCCATCAGCCCAACGGCAAGTTCCCCATGCGCGCGGGTAGGATGCTCGGGTTCACCACCGAGCAGATGCAGCAAGGTTGGCTGTCGCCCTGGCTGGGCAACACCTACTCCGGCGCCTCTCCCATCGGCCTGACGGCGATCCTTGACATCGCCAAGTCGGGCGACCGGATCCTGATGGTGTCGTACGGCTCAGGCTCCGGGTCCGACGGGTTTGTGTGGACGGTGACGAAACGCATCGACGAGGTGCGTGCGCTCGCCCCAAACACGCGTGCGCAGCTCGACGCCAAGAAGATCTACGTCGACTACGGCACCTACGCCAAGCTACGCGGCAAGATCCGCATGGCCGAGTGAGGGGGGGACATGCGCGAGGTAGCCATCGTTGGAGTTGGCCTGTCGCGGTGGGGCGAGATCTGGGACGCTTCGCTGCGCACCCTGTGGACAGAGGCGGCCCTCGCGGCGCTTGCGGATGCCGGGCTCGACCGCGTTGACAGCATCACGGTGGGGTGCATGGCGCCGGGGCTGTTTGTCGGGCAGGAGCACCTCGGCGCGCTGCTCGCTGACGACCTCGGCCTTGCCGGCGTGCCGGCTACGCGCGTCGAGTCGGCGTGCGCCTCCGGGGGAGTCGCGCTCCGCACGGCATTCGCCGAGGTGGCGTCGGGACTCGCCGACGTAGTGCTCGCCACCGGCGTCGAGAAGATGACCGACGTCTCGGGCGACGAGTGCACCGCGGCGCTTGCCACCGCCGCCGACGCCGAAACCGAGGTGTTTGGTGGCGCCAGTTTCCCGGGTCTGTACGCGATGATGGCTCGCGCCCACATGGAGCGCTACGGCACCACGCGCGAGCAACTCGCGATGGTCGCGGTCAAGAACCACAGGCACGGGGCGCTCAACCCGCGCGCGCAGTATCGACAAGAGATCACGGTCGAGGACGTGCTCCGCTCCCCCAAGGTCGCGAGCCCGCTGAACGTGCTCGATTGCTCACCGATCACCGACGGCGCGGCCGCCGTGGTGCTCGCCGAGATGAGCGTCGCGAAGCGGCTCGCCAAGGGCCGTCCGGTCGTGCGCATCACCGGTATCGGCCACGCCACCGACCGCATCGCCCTGCACAGCCGCGCCGACATGACCGCGATTCCGGCGACCACGAAGGCCGCCGAACGCGCGTTCGCGATGGCGGGCAGGAAGCCGTCCGATGTGCACGTCGTGGAGGTCCACGACTGTTTCACCATCGCGGAGATCATCGTGCTCGAGTCGCTCGGCTTCTGCAAACCCGGCGTCGGCGGGACGCTCGCCCAGTCGGGCCGGAGCGCGCTCGGCGGCGCGCTGCCGGTCAACCCCTCGGGTGGCCTCAAGGCCAAAGGGCACCCGGTCGGAGCTACCGGCGTCGGCCAGGCCGTCGAGCTCACCACGCAGTTGCGCGGCGAGGCGGGCAAGCGCCAGGTGACGGGCGCCCGTGTCGGCCTGGCGCAGAACATGGGCGGTACCGGCGCCTCGACCGTCGTGACCATCGTGGAGGTGGCGTCATGAGCTTGAACCCCGCCCGCGTGGCGCGCGAGTTCCCGTCCCGCTACCGCCTCGAGGCGGGACGGTGCGAGAAGTGCGGCACCGTCGTCTACCCTGCCCGAGCGATCTGCCCAAGTTGCCGCGGTCAGAAGTTCACCACCGTCACGCTCAAACCCGAAGGCACGATCGCCACCTTCACCGTCATCCACGTACCACCGGCCGCGTTCAAGACCGAGTCGCCCTACGTGCTCGCCGTGGTCGAGTTGGAGGGCGGCGTGCGCGTGACCTGCCAGGTGGCCGACGTCGAGCCCGCGGCCGTGAAAACCGGCATGCCGGTGCGGCTCGAGTTCCGCCGCATCCAGGAGGATGGCGAAGCCGGCGTGATCGCGTACGGCCACAAAGCCGTCCCCGCTTGATTGCCCGCACAAGCGCAGTGCCCGCCGGCGTGGCGCAGCGCGCGAGCTAGGTGAGCTGGTCTTCCGCGAGCACGTGGTGCAGGTAGCGCCAACTGCGTACCTCGTGCTCGGTGAAGTGCTCGCGCAGCGCGACTAGCCACGCCGCTGTTTCCTCCGGCGCCCGCTCGACGATGTCCTCGAGTCGCTGCGCTGACGCGCGCCGCAGCCACTCGACCCCGGCCGCGGTCAGGCGCGTGAGCGTGCGTGTCGGGCTGTGCTCGGCGCACACGAAAGCGCGCTCCTGGCCATCGTAGGCGCGGGTGCCGGGGCCGAGTTTGGTGCCGCAGACGCCGCAACGGTCAAGTTCGGGAAACACGCCGCCCAGCCGCAGGAACCAGAGCTCTGCGTAATGCGCGACCACGCCCGCGTCCTGGCCGGCGACCAGGCACTCGACGCAGCGGTCCACAAGCCGGAATGTGGCCTCCGCGCGCTGCCCCGGCTGCGAGTAGACGAGGGCGAGCTCCGCGACCACTTGCCCCGCCGCCCAGCCGGCGGGGTTGGCGGCGAGCGGGAACGACGACCGCACCGCCTCGGCCTCGTCCAGCGTGCCCATTTCGGCGCCGGCGCGCTCGAAGTAGCTCACCCGTACGCGGGCGAGCGGCTCGAGCGCTGCCGACCGCGTCGAGCGCAGGCCGCGTGCACGCCGCGCGACGACACGGACCTGGCCGTGGAGGCGGGTCAGCAGCGCGAGCACGAAGTCGCGCTCGCGAAACGGGTAACGCGCGAGGACGAAGGCTTCGTCACGCTTGACCGGCAAGAGCGCCCTCACGCCACGTCGCCGCCAGCGGCAGCAGGAACTCGGCCAGCACGTCGGAGCGCCACTGCCGGCCGAGGCACGCGACGAGCTCGTCGCGCGACCGGGGCAGACGCTCGGCGAATAGCTCAAGCCCGGCGCGCGGGGCGAGCACGCCGGGTTCGATCGCGAGCGTTCCGGCGACCGTGTCGCGCACCTCGCGGGCGCGCTGCACACGTGCCTCGCGCTCCCGGTCGCGCTGCGTGCGCACCCGTGCAACAGGCGGCGGCGCTGCCAGCGCGTGAGCGAACAGTTGCAGCAGCTCCGCGCCGTGCCGGCGAACGAGCGACCTGCCTACGCCCTTCACGCACGCAAGCGCACCAAGATCCGCCGGCGGGTTCTCGGCGAGCGCCAGCATGGGCTCGGCGTTGAGGATGCGAAACGGCGGCACGTCCTGCTCCGCCGCCCGGCTCTCACGCCAGCGGTGGAGCGCAGCGATGCGGTCGCGCGCCGCCCCCTTGAGCTTCCGTGCGCCGCGGATGCGCTCGAAATCGAGCTCGTCCGGCACCGGCGGCTCCCAACGCACGCCCTCCAGCACCGCGCACTCCTCCTCCCACCACGACCGGCGCCCAAGCGCTTCGAGCCGCGCTTTCAGCCGATTGCGCAGCGGCTCGAGGTACGCCGTGTCCGCCGCCGCGTAGGCCTCCAGCTCCGGGCCGAGCGGGCGGTGGCCCCAGTCGGCGCGCTGGAAGCGCTTGTCGAGCACGACCCCGAACTCCAGCTCGAGCATCGCTGCCAACCCGGTGCGGGGTTCGCCGAGAAGCTGCGCGGCAATCTGCGTGTCGCGCACGCCTACGGCGCGCACGCCGAGGTCGCGGTCGAGCACGCGTAGGTCGTAGTCGGCGCCGTGCAGGAGCTTTTCCACGCTCGGGTCGGCGAACAGCGCGACGAGTGGCGCTAGGTCCTCGCGGCGCAGGAGGAGAGGATCGAGCAGGCCGTTCTTGCCGCCGCAGGAGACCTGCATGAGGCAAAGCTTGTGGAAGTAAGAGTGGAGCGAGTCGCTCTCGGTGTCGAGGCTGATCGCGCCTGCGGCCCGCGCGCAGCGGCACATCTCCTCCATGCCGTCTGCGTCGGTCACCCAGCTCACACGTAGCGGCTCTGTCGGCATGAACGCAGCGATGCTAGTCGCGCCCGCCCGTCAGGGCAAGCGCCGCGCGCCCGCGCTTTGGCCGCTCGACGATGGTGTCGCTGATGCGGCCGCCGATCGGGTCAAGCAGCGCCTTGACGGCGCCCTGGGCGGATTTTACTTCGCTCCCAGGCAGGCCTTGGCGCCGCCGCTGTCCGCCCTCGCTTCAGAAGGCCGGGAGCGGGCTTGACGGCGCGCTACAATTTCAAAGATGGCATTGAGCCCGTGCGCCGTGCGCCGGCAGCGTCCAGCTCCGTCCCGCGACGACCTGAAAGCGCGTTCGATCCAGTCGAGGCCATTCCATGCGCAACCTTGAGCTCCCGTTGCTTGGCCGCCACAGCTCGCGGCTGACCCGCGTGCGCCGCATCATCCGGCGACAGGAGGGTGATCTCACGGTGGCGGAGGGCGTGAGGCTCGTGCGCGACCTTGCCGCAATAGGGGTGGAGATGCTCGAGCTCTACGCAACGCCTGAGCGCGCCCGCGACCTGCCATCGCTTCCCAGCATCGAGGCCGCCGTCGCGACAGGCCGCGCGTACCTGCTCGATGCCGCCACCTTCGACCGTCTCGCGCCCACACAGCACAGCCAGGGCCTCATCGCGGTCGTGGCGGCGCCGGCGCGCGCGGTGCGGGAGGAAGGCATCGTGCTCTTCCTCGACCGCATTCAGGATCCAGGTAACCTCGGCGCCCTCATCCGTTGCGCGGCGGCGTTCGGCGCAAGCGGTGTCGCGTGCTCGGCCGGCTGCGCCGATCCATTCTCGCCGCGCGCGCTGCGCGCTTCGGCTGGCCACGCGCTCCTGCTCCCAGTGCAGGCAGAGGTGGCCCTCGAGGCGCTCGCGCCACGCTTCAGATCGGCGGGCGGCAGCGTCGTCGCCACTACCGGCCGCGGCGGTGTGCCGCTCCCTCTCTGGCTGCCAAAGTCCCCGCTGCTGCTGGCCTTCGGCAACGAGGGTGTGGGGCTGTCGCAGGCCATTCTCGACGCCTGCGACGAGCGCGTCACCGTGCCGCTCTCCGGCGGGGTGGAGTCGCTCAACGTCACCGTTGCCGCCGGCGTCGTGCTCGCCGCGCTCGCCGGTGTGGCCGGGCCACCTATACTGGAACCGCAGCGTTCGCAACGGAGGTCGGCATGATTCGACACCGTGATGTGGAGCAGTTGCAGCAGCTTTCGCAGGCCCCCGGCAAGACCCTCACCGTGTATCTCGACGTGGAGCAAACCAATCCAGCCAATCGCAAGCGGCAGTTCGAGACGCACTTCAAGGACATGCTCAAGCAGTTGCGCGCCGCGAACCCGGACGACGAGGCGCTCCCCGTCGCCTGTAGTGAGCTCGAGGACATCATCAAGCGCGTCGAGCCCACCGGAAAGACAGCGATTCTCGCCCGCCATCGCGGCCTCGGCGTGACATTCCGCACCGTCCTGCGCATCGCGCTGCCCTCGGGCGCCTACTGGGGCAACGGTGCGTTCCTACGTCCTCTGCTCGAGGCGCTCGACGAGCACGAGCGCTTCGGCGTCGTGCTCGTGGACCAGAAGCGCGCGCGGCTGTTCACCGTCTTCCTGGGTGAAATCGAGGAGCACAAGGACCTCATCTCCCAGGTGCCGCCGCGCCCGGACTCGCCCTCCTCCGACAAGCTGCGCTCCCAGTCCAAGATGGAGCGCCACCACGACGAGAGCGTCTCGTCGCACCTGCGCACCGTTGCCGGCGAGATGGGGCGGCTGCTCGAACAGCTCGAGGTTGACCGCCTGATCATCGGCGGCAGCGTCGGCGTCGCATCGGAGCTCGCGCGCGTGCTGCCCAAGCGGCTGCGCGGGCGGCTCGTCGAGGTGATGCCGATCCCCTTCACCGCGACGCCGGAGCAGATCCTGGCGCGCGCCGCCGAGGTGCAAATCCGGCTCGAGCGCGCCGCCGAGCTCGAGATCGTGCGCGACCTGCTCAAGGAGGTGCGCAAGGGCGGCCGCGCCGTCGCCGGCCTTGCGGCCACGGTCGAGGCCATCAACGAGGGGCGGGTGTGGAAGCTCGTCTACCTGCTGGGCGTGGCGATCGAAGGCGGCGCCTGCAACGCGTGCGGCATGCTCTTCGACCCCGCCGACGAGCGCTGCGCGGTGTGCAGCAAGCCCGTTGAGCGTGAGCCGCACCTGGTGGACCGCATGGCGCGCGCCGTGCTTGAGCGCGGCGGGCATGTCGAAGCCGTGAGCGGGCCGGCTGCCGAGGCCCTACGCCAAGTCGCCGAGGTCGCGGCGATCTTACATAGCTGACGCCAGCGCCGGAGTGGCGGAATGGAAGACGCAGGGGACTTAAAATCCCCGGCCCGAAAGGGCGTGAGGGTTCGAATCCCTCCTCCGGCAAACAACTTACACGACGAGTGGGATTCTGGAGAAACGGTGGTGCAACCTCCGTGCAACCGCGCCGAAGGAACCATCGAGGCCCCAATCCGCCTCGCTGCCCATGGTGCGGCGGTCCAATGCGAGAGCCGGACCCCCGCAGAGCTCGCTCGCCTCCACGTCCCCTCCCGCGACTGGTCAAAGTTGACGTGCGACCAATGCGACCGGGCTGAGAAGATCCTCAACTCAGGGCACCCGGCCAGGAGATCAGCGATCAGCTCCGCACTCAACTTTCACCTAGACCAGTTTCCGGGTTTTGGGTCAGGATCCCGGCGAGAGTAGCTGCCGCCTGGCGGGGCAGGTTCAGCATCCGTTTGTGGGGTCCCCGGATCAGCCGGGCCTGGTAGCTGACCCAGCAGCGCGGGCGCGTGGACCTTGACGTTGGCGTCAGGTGCGGCCGAGAATGGACTGACCAGCGTGGAGGACACCATGAGAGCCTCGCCACGACCGAGCGGTTTCGGCGCGTTCCTTCTCCTCGCGGGGCTCTGCCTCGCAAGCTCCGCGCTTGCTGCGGAACCCCCCGTCGGTAGCCTTGTGCTGAAAGCGATGGAGCAGGAGATGGCGCGGGCGCTGGAGGGACTGCGCACGAAGGCCGACCAACCCCCGTACTTCCTGATGTACAGCGTGACCGATCTTCAGACCACGCGCATTGCAGCCACGTGCGGCGCCCTGGAGAACAGCTCTAGCGACCGCTCGCGTCTCCTGGACGTGGTCGTACGGGTCGGGGACTACGCGCTCGACAACACCCACCGCCTGCAGGGCGATCGTTTTGCGCAGTACTCGGGGTACTCAACGGCCCGGCCGTTGGCGATCGAGGACGACCTCGCCGCGCTCAGGGCCGCGCTGTGGCTGGAGACCGACCGCAAGTACAAGGCCGCGCTGGAGAGCCTGACTCAGGTGAAGGCCAACGTGGCGGTGAAGGTGAAGGAGGAGGACGCCTCGGCGGATTTCTCCCGCGACGAGCCGCAGCGCTTCATCGGCCCTCGCGCTCAGGTGAGGATCGACGTCCCGCGCTGGGAGAAGCGGCTCAAAGCCGCCTCGGCGCTCTTCAACGCGAGCCCCGAGATCTACCGGTCATCTGTCAGCCTCCGGGCCGAGGCGGTGACAAAGTATCTTGTCACCTCCGAGGGCACAGTCCTCCAGCACTCCTCCGTTCAGATACGCGTGGGCATGTATGCCGAGACCAAGGCGGAGGACGGAATGGAGCTGTACCGCTACGAGAGCTTCGAGGCGCGCACTCCCGAGAAACTGCCGGATGACGCGGCTGTGCGGGCGGCCGTCGAGCACATTGTGGCCGACCTGGTGGCGCTGCGGAGGGCGCCGGTGATCGAGCCGTACAGCGGGCCGGCGATCCTGGAGGGCCGCGCGTCGGGCGTGTTCTTCCATGAGGTCTTCGGACACCGCGTCGAGGGGCATCGCCAAAAGGACGAGCAGGAGGGCCAGACCTACACCAAGAAAGTGAACGAGCAGGTGCTGCCGACCTTCATTTCCGTCTACGACGACCCCACTTTGGAGCGATCCGGCAACAAGGACCTTCTCGGCAGCTACCCGTTCGACGACGAGGGGGTGAAGGCGCAGCGGGTCACCGTTGTGGACAGGGGCATCCTGAAGAACTTCCTGATGTCCCGTTCACCCATCGCCTCCTTCTCCAAGTCCAACGGGCATGGTCGCAACTACCCGGGGTTCCGTGCGGTGGGACGGCAGGGGAACCTCATCGTGGAGGCCTCCGAGAGCGTCCCCGAGGGCAAACTCCGCGCGATGTTGACCGAGGAGTGCAAGAAGCAGGGTAAGCCGTTCGGCCTGATCTTCAAGGACGTCGCCGGCGGTTTCACCTTCACCTTGCGCGGCAGCCCGCAGGTCTACCAGGTGACCCCGCTGGTCGTCTACCGAGCGTACACCGACGGCCGACCGGACGAGCTGGTGCGCGGGGCCGACCTCATCGGCACCCCGCTTGTCTCCTTCAGCAGGATCCTGGTCGCCTCGGACAAGGTCGAGGTGTTCAACGGCTATTGTGGCGCGGAGTCCGGGCCAGTGCCGGTATCTCTGGCCGCGCCCAGCATCCTGACTGCTCAGATCGAGATCCAGAAGAAGCAGAAGTCCGCCGACCGGCCGCCGCTGCTGCCGCCGCCGGGAAAGGGGGATCGGCCATGACACGCTCAGCCCGAGCGAGCATCCTCGCGGCTGCGTTCCTCGGTCTTGGAATCGCCGTTGGGGCGCAGGCGCCGGCCAACGACGACGTACTGCTGCAGGCGATGCGGGAGGAACTCGGCCGTGCCGCCTCCCAGCTCAAACTCGCGAACCTTGACGGGCCTTTCTACCTCGAGGCCACGGTCAGCGACCAGGAGACCGTGAATATCTCGGCTAGTTTCGGGGCCCTTGTGCGCGTGGACCGGGAGCGGAGCCGCCCACTGCGGGTGGAAGTCCGCGTGGGCTCCTACGAGCTGGACAGCAGCGAGTTCATCGGCACCAGGTCGTTCTACACGCAGATGATGGACGTCCCGCGCCGGCTGGTGGTAGAGGACGACGCACTCGCACTCCGGCATGCCCTTTGGTTGGCCTTCGACGCGGCGTACAAACAGGCGCTCGAGCAGTTAGCGGCCAAGAAGGCCACGTTGCAGAACAAGGTCATGACCGAACAGATCCCGGATTTCTCGCGCGAGAAACCGGTCACGGCGCTCGGGCCGCGCCAGCCCCTCGGCACAGAATTCGTGAAGTGGCCGGACGTAGTGCGGCGCCTGTCCGCGATCTTCCGCGAGTTCCCTGCGATTCAAGACTCCGGCGTGCAGCTCGGTTTGCGGGTGGGGAGCAGGTACTACGTCACAAGTGAAGGCACCGTACTGCGCCAGCCCCACTCCTTTGCCACCATGCTGGTGCGCGCCAGCACACAGGCGCCCGACGGGATGCAGCTCAAGGACTTCGCGCCGTTTTTCGCCGCAAACCTCGACCAGCTCCCGCCCGAACCTGTGCTGGCCGCCGCGGTGCGGGCGGTGGGTGGGCAACTCACATCTCTTGCCGCCGCGCCGGCGTTGGAGAAATACGCCGGCCCGGTGCTGTTCACCGGCCAGGCGGCCGCTGAGCTGTTCGCCCAACTGCTCGCTCCGCAGCTCTCCGGCCATCGGCCCCCTCTCGTTGAGGACGAGCGCATGGCCGCCCAGATGCCGAGAAGTGAGCTGGCCGAGAGGCTCAACCGGCCTGTGCTGCCGGCGTTCCTGTCGGTAACTGACGACCCAACGCAGGCGAGCCTCGCCGGGCAGGCGCTGATGGGGACCTACGCTTTCGACAACCAGGGCATGCCGGCGCAGGCGGTGACCCTGATCGACGGAGGCGTACTTAAGGCGCTCTTGATGGCGCGCCGGCCGCGCCAGGAAATCCCGCAGTCCAACGGCCACGGACGCGCGTTTGGCTACGGAGGCGTCGTCACACCGCAGATTGGAAACCTCTTCGTGCAGGCCAAGGACGGCAAGGAACTGCGCGAGCTCAAGGCGGAGCTCCTGGAAGCCTGCAAAGCCGCTGGGCTTTCTGAGGGGCTGATCATCACGAAACTGGACGATCCTGCGCTGAGCGGGGGAGATCCGTCTGCTAGGGCGCGGCGGCGGCCTGATACGGTGGCGGCACCAATCCTCGCCTGGCGCGTGAGCGTCGCCGACGGCAAGGAGGAGCTGGTGCGCGGGCTCTCCTTCGGTGAGATCAGCGTGCGCACCCTAAAGGAGATCACGGCCGCCGGTAACGAACCGTTTGTCGACAACCGGACCGCCACGGCCTACTCGGCCGCCGGGGGGGTTGCCGTGGCCTACGGCGCTATGGCGGGCGTCCCGGCTGCGGTGGTGGCCCCTGCGATGCTGCTGCCAGACTTGGAGTTCTCGCGTCCACCCGGTCCGCAGCAGAAGCCGGCGATTCTCCAGCATCCGTACTTCGCAAAGTGACGATGGCTCGCCTGTCAGCGCGCCATCGTCATGCTGCGTCCCGCCGCAGACAGGCCTCAACTCTACCCCTCAACCTGGGCTCGTCTCAGGGGGTCAGCTCAGTCAGAAGGTTGTCGGGGTAGGGCTTGGCTTCTTCCGCTCGTGTTTTGCTCGCTGCCGCGAGTTGCTCCCTGATTGCGCAGGTCTCCCGGAACTCGCGGGCCTCTGCCAGCTTGGTAAACTCAAGCTCTACCCCCTGGCTGCGTGCAAACTGCTCGATCTCAGCCAGGGTTGCCCTGAAGTACTCCTTCCGCATGTTGACGAGGTTCACCCGTCGATCATGGAACTGTTTGTGGAAGGCCACCTCAACCGCGGGCGAATCCTCCGAATAGATCATCGCGTGGATATCGAACTGGAACGGCACGGCGGCGTCTCCCAATTCATGTACACGGTCAGCCGGGTCAAGCCGCCGCGTCAGGCCGATTTTGAAAACGTCTTCCCCGAACGAGCCGATGTTGGAGATGATGTAGACGTGGCCCGACCTGGTGAGTTGAGCCATCGAGACGGCACGCTCCATCTTGGCATTTGCCTCAGCCAATTTCTGCTCAAGTTCCCGCACCTTTTGGTTTGCCTTCTCGATCTCTGCACCGGTTGCTTTCTCGACCTCTGCCCGTGCTTGAGCCAGAGCCTTCTCGTAGCGCTGCTGCTCGGTCGCGGCTTCCTGCTGGGCTCGTTCATATTCGCGCTGTGCCCGCTCTTCCTCCCTCATCTGCTCACGGATTTGCCTCTGCTCTTCTTGCTCTTCGCGCTTCTTGCGTTCCTGTTCGTAGGTGAGCCGCAACTCAGCCAGGGCCAGCTCAAGGTACTGTGGCGTGACGTGAATGGTCTGCACGGCCCCAAGCTTATTGATCGCCTCGTAGGCCGCACGGATTCGCTCTTCCATTCTGGTGACGTTGCTCCAGTTGACCTTGGCGACGGCGGCGTCGGCCTCCCCATTGAAAGCACGGAGCATGAGCTTGGTGTTTTGCTTTACCATGCGGGCACCTTCGCGTTGGCTCCCGCCTACCGTCCACGTCGTCGCACAGACCGCAGCCTGCCCCGCGCTGACAAGGGCCTTCTTCTTCTCCCAAACCTCTTCGAGCTTCTTCCTAAAGTCCTCGGAGCTATCGAAGCTATAGTGTGGCTTGTAGACACCAAAGCTCATGTCCTCTACGTTTTCTTCAAGAAGGGAAACCTCTTGTTTCAGCCGCCCAAGGGTGACCCTGGCTTCGTTGTACTCGGCATTCAACTGCTGACGGCGTGTGGCCTCATCCGCCGTGGTCTTGTCTCGTTGCGCGATGAGTTCAGCGAACTGTTGCCGGAGGCGGCTCACCTCGGCATCAAGGTCCAAGACGGGCCGAAACCGGGATCTCAGCGCAAGGTACTTCGGCACCAGGAAGAACAGCGCAACAAGGAAGGCGAAGGCGGCAAGCCAGACCAGGTCGAACAGATTCATGTCCGAATCCTCCCAGCTACCTCGTTCAGCTTACCCCCCAACTCAGATGGGGGCATGTGTCCTAGCTGGCAGCGGGCACGGCGCCGCGTGCGGGTGCACCAGTGGTGGAGCTGACTGCTCCCCGCGGCAAGACGCCATACGGGGCGCACAACGCTATGTCGCGGCGATCTTCTTCTCGAGCTTCGCGAGCCTGTCCTCGATGTTGCGGAGCTGGGGCGGCAGGGGGTCTCCGGTGTGCCCGGTTTCCGCACCGATGACGACCCTGCACTCCTTGCAAGTTGTGAGGCCCAGCATGCTCCCGCCGAATTGAAGGTCCAGCCGCTCACGCTCGGTCTGCTTCTTACACACCGGACACTCCATTGCTCCCTCCTGATAGGCGCCACGAAGTCTAGCAGCGGGCGGGCAGAGCGCCAGTCGGCGGAGTAGATTCGCTCGGTGACGGCCTCAGGCGCTCGAGGCTGACAATCGGGGTTGACAATCGGGGGTTGAGAAATGTAAGTTGATTATGTGGGACTATCCCACGAGATGGCGCGATGACAGCAGTGACGCTGGACGACAAAGGGAGGGTAAGCGTGCCGAGGGAGTTGCGCGAGGAACTCGCGCTGCAGCCCGGGGACACGCTCTTCATCGAACGGAGCGGGGCGACCCTGCGCCTGGCCAAGGCCCTCAATCCCCTTGAAAGCGCGGTGGCCGAAGCGCTCACGCTGGTGCACGCAGGGCAGAAGATCCCCCTTGCCGAGCTGGCCGCCAGGCACAAGGTGACCAAAAGCAAACTGCGCCGCGCCGTTGACGACGCCCTCGACCTAGAGGACGTGCAGGAAGCGCTGCGCCGGCTCGAAACCGGCAAGGACAAGGCCATTCCCTGGGGAGACGTGAAGCGCAAGCTGGGGCTGTAGGCCGGCGTGGGCAGACACCCCTACCGAATCAGCTTCGCCCCCAAGGCCGCACGTCAGTTCGCTAAGCTCCCCCACACGGCTCAGCAGAGGGCGGGAACCCGCATCGAGCCCCTCGCCGCGAACGCCCGCCCGCACGGCGTGAGGAAGCTCGCGAGTGTGGAGGGAGTGTACCGCGTCCGCGTCGGCGACTACCGCGTGGTCCATCGCATCGAAGATGATGAGGTTCTCGTGCTCAAGATCGGCCACCGTGGCGACGTGTACAAAGGGCGAGGTTGAAAGAAAAGGAGCGGGCCGAAGCCCGCCCGTTTCGATCGCTCCCACGGTCTCAGTTCTTACGCTGTCGCCCAGCCGGCGGCCGTGCGCATAAGCCGGAGAGGCACGGGGCTGGTCTGTTCTCCAGTGCCGGCCTCCTCAAGCCCGTACGATTCGATAGGCTTTTCTTGAACAGCCATCAGCCGCAAAAGCCGGTCCGCCGGCGCTGCCATCTGTTGGGGCACGCGCTTGCTCTCCCAACGCGAGACAGTTTCCGGGGTCACTCCCATGAGGCGCGCGAATTCGGTGCTCGAGTAACCCAGGTACGTGCGAAGGAAGCGAATTTCCCCTGCCCTCAGCCTGGTACTTGAACGCGCCAGGGTGTGAGCGATCAGCCGGTGGAGCTCCTCCACCGCGGGAATGACTAGGAACTCCTCGCCACATGCCGGACACCGCCGCACCGGAACGTTGACCAGGGTCACGTCAATGCCCCGCCCGTAGCGCCGTACCTCTTGCTTGGTCTCGAGCCTCCCCTTGCCGCACACGGGACACAGGTTCTTGCTCATCTTCCCCTCGCTCTCGTTCGCCACACCGTCACAATCACCGCCTCCGCCTCGTCCAGGAAAGCGACGACGGCACCCATCCGGCCAGTCTCGACCCGGTACCTCCAGCTCCCGTTGACAAGCTCTCCGTCTCCGACTAACCCACAACGCAGGGTGTTGACGACGTCCGGCTCTGTGAGGTCATCGTTCTGCATTTCGTTCCTTGCGTGTTGCGAGAAGCCGGTCTTGCCCTCCCGCAAGAGCCGGCACAGCAGCTTCCGCGCCTGGCGCGCATCAAGCCTCTTTTCGGTATCGACTTCGTCTCCAGGCACACTTGACGTTACGTCAGGTCTTGAGGCAATGTCAAGTCATGCTATGGAATCAAAAGAAAAGGGTGCCCGAAGGCGCCCCGCTTGTGCTTCCAACGGTACGGCTCGGACGAGCTCGCCGTCAGGCGTGCGCAGCGTAGTAGCTGGCACTCGCGTGGTGGTCGTCGCGCGCATCGGCCTCAAGCTCGCGGACGGCATCGGCGAGGCGGCCGTCAAGAGCATCACTGCGCAGGGTGTCGGAAAGCCACTGCTCGAGCGTGAATGGCTTGCCGTCAACCTCGCCAATGACCTCGCCGGCCGGCGCGACGCGCCTGAGACGCAGCGACAGGTCCAGCAGGTGGGCCTGGATGACCTGGAGCTCGGCGACGATCCCCCGCAGTTCGACGCGGGCCTGACGCATTACCACGCTTTCACACTCTGCCATGCCTGCCCCCTTTCTCGATTGCCAAATCCTTGATCGCAGCGAAGACGACAACCCGCATGAATGTCGCCACCGCCAGGCCATGAACGCCGGCCGCGGCCTCGATCAGTGCGAGCTCCTCGTGCGTCACTCGGACGTTGATCATCTTGGCCCGTGCATTGCTGCGTCTGGCCTGCTCGAGTGCCCGCACCAGGTTTGCTCTCGTCACGCCGTATAGCATGGCGCTATACGCTGGCGAATGTCAAGCCGTGTGCCGCGTTTGCGCCGAGCGAGACGGCGCACGTCACGGCAAACCTCAAGAGGGCTAAACTCTTATGCTGCGGATGACGAGAAGCCTGGGAGGGTGGCAAATGACGACTCCAGAGCCGCTACCTGTACCGGAACGGAAAACCAAGCATGCCAAGGCGTACGTGATCGGAAGCGTGGCGTTCGTGGTACTCATCCTCGCGGCCGCCGTGTATCTCTACCGGGGCAGCGGAAGTGATAAGGCCTCCGTGCTCAGTCCGCAGGAGCAGACGGAGCGACTCGACGAGACCGGGGACGCGGTTGCCCAGATGCTTAAGAACCAGATCGTCACGAAGATCGAGGACGACCGTGGCAGGGTCTCGGTTTCGGCATCGGCCTGGGAGCGCGCCTCCTATGCTGAGAAGGCTTCGATGGCCCACGCCCTGGCGAAATTCTGCGCGGCGGTTCACGGCACGGCCCGCATGGACTGCGAGATCGTTGACGATCAGACCGGCAGGCGTCTCGCCCGGTACACCAACGACGGTTTGACGCTGTACTGAGCGCAGCACGCCTTGGCGGAGCCTTGGCAACTGGAGCCGTGAGCGCTTGATGCCTTGACGGCAAGACATCTATGGCCTAGCTGGTAATGACCTGACCCCTGAAACGAGTCCAGGTTGAGAGGTAGAGTTCGGGCCTTCCACTTACGTCCAGCCCCCGCTCTATCAGCCGAAGCTAACTGCGACCCGGCATGCCTTCTGAAAAAGCGGCGCGAGTCGCAAGAGAAGGCCGACCCACGCCTAACGAGAGCCGCCTGCCGATCACGAGCGGCTCCCATATCGATCATGTCTTCAGCCCGCCGGAAAAGGCAGCGTTGGCTTCGGCGTCCTGGCCACGGGCGCGGGAAGCTCCGGGCCTGACCGGCTCTTCGATGATCGGGCTGGACGCGGAAAGAGAGCTTGAAAGTGCTCCCGAAGGTGGTAGCGTGGCAGCAGATCGGCTAGGATCGCTCTTGTTGGTGGCGCGACGAAGTTCATGTGGAAAATGGTGCCCAGGATGCGTAACCGAAAGCAATGCAGATGAGAAGGCAGAAGGGTTTCACGCTGGTTGAGTTGCTCCTCGTAGTGGCGATCATGGGCATCATCTCGGCCATCGTCATCCCGAACATGGTGAGTGCGATCAACCACGCCCGGCAGAAGCGCTCGATGGCGGACTTGCACTTACTCGGTGCCGCGCTCGAGGCGTACTTTGTGGACTACAACTACTTCCCGCGCGTCGCGATTGCGAGCGCTTCGACCACCGATTGGGCTGCCTACCTGACGCCCATGTACATGCGGCGCGTCCCTGAGTTCGACGGCTGGTTGCGCCAGTACCTTGCGAAAACCAGCACGACCGGGCAGGCGTACACGATCTGGTCGAAGGGTCGCGCTGGGACCGGCGTCGAGGGTAGCGGCGGACCGCAGACGAGTTTCGACGCCGCGATCGTGTTCGCTAACGGCCAGTTCGTCCAGTGGCCAGAAGGTCTGCAGACCAACTGAGCTGAGTCCTGCGTAGTTGCCCGACGAGCGGGGCGCGTGCCCCCTTATCATTTCCTTCCAGGCTCAAGGGTGCAGTGACCCCCAACGTCGAGCCGTCGGCATGTCTTGTTGAGTTCCATTCCTCGCGAGGCGTAGTCTTGACGTGCCTGAGGGTGGTTCACATTATTGTGCCAGCTATTCCGGTGGTAAACGGCGAGAGGAGATGACCGTGGCACGACAAGCAACTTTGGTCCTCGGGATGCTGTTCCTTGCGCACGTAGCGGCAGCACAGTTCACCCAGCAGGGCAACAAGCTCATTGGCACGGGCGCCGTCGGGCCTGCCCAGCAGGGCCACTCGGTGGCGATCTCGGCGGACGGCAGCACCGCCGTCGTTGGTGGGTCCAACGACAGCTCCTCTGCCGGCGCCGCGTGGGTGTACACGCGCAGCGGTGGGGTGTGGTCGCAACAGGGCAGCAAGCTCGTCGGCACGGGCGCCGGCGGGGGTGCCCAACAGGGGCGATCCGTAGCGATTTCGGCGGACGGGACCACCGCCATCGTCGGTGGGTGGGCAGACAACTCCCAGGCCGGGGCCGCGTGGGTGTACACGCGGAGCGGGGGTGTGTGGTCGCAGCAGGGCAGCAAGCTGGTCGGCACGGGCGCCGTCGGGTCTGCCGATCAGGGCCAATCGGTGGCGATCTCAGCCGATGGCAACACCGCCATCGTCGGCGGGTTCGGCGACGACTCCGCCGGCGCCGTGTGGGTGTACACGCGCAGCGGTGGGGTGTGGTCGCAGCAGGGCAACAAGCTGGTTGGCACGGGCGCCGTCGGGACTGCGTACCAGGGCAACTCGGTGGCGATCTCGGCGGACGGCAACACCGCTATCGTCGGCGGGCCCTACGACAGCTCCTCTGCCGGCGCCGCGTGGGTGTATACGCGCAGCGCCGGGGTGTGGTCGCAGCAGGGCAGCAAGCTCGTCGGCGCCGGCGCTGTCGGGGCTGCCAACCAGGGCAGCTCGGTGGCGATCTCGGCGGACGGGAACACCGCCATCGTCGGCGGGTTCGGCGACAACGGCGATACTGGCGCCTCGTGGGTGTACACGCGCAGCGGCGGGGTGTGGTCGCAGCAGGGGAGCAAGCTGGTTGGCACGGGCACCGTCGGGGCCGCCTATCAGGGCCAATCGGTGACGATCTCGGCGGATGGCAACACCGCCATCGTCGGCGGGTACCGGGACAACTCCCTTGCCGGCGCCTCGTGGGTGTGGACGCGCAGCGGTGGGGTGTGGTCGCAGCAGGGCAGTAAGCTCGTCGGCACGGGCGTCGTCGGGGCTGCTGGTGAGGGCTATTCGGTGGCGATCTCGGCGGACGGGACCACCGCCATCGTTGGCGGGTACCTCGACAACTCCAGCGCTGGCGCCGCGTGGGTTTTCTCGGCTCCGGCTTTGGTCACGGTCTGGGTGCCGGTTGCGAGCCACAATTCCGGCCTGAACCAGAGCCAGTGGCGCAGCGATCTTGGCCTGCTCAACACCGGCACGGCGACAGCCAACGTGCAGCTCAGCTTCTACGGCAGCGGCGGCGTTGTGACCAACACGGTCTACGTGCCGGCTGGGACGCAGTCGATCCTGACCGATGTGGTCGGGCAGCTTGGCGGGAGCGGCTCAGGAGCGATCCAGATCGTTTCGGACCAGTCGCTGAAGGTCACAGCGCGCAGCTACAACCAGGTCTCGTCCAGTGCGAGCTGTTACGCAGGCGGCACGCAGGGGCAG
>Ga0209048_10000111_pt1 | contig 81071 bp, 82 predicted proteins | sample FrelakmetCRP12CR_FD_187146 | JGI IMG/M metagenome (GOLD analysis project Ga0209048, IMG submission 187146) | Freshwater lake sediment microbial communities from the University of Notre Dame, USA, for methane emissions studies - CRP12 CR (SPAdes)... | ecosystem: Environmental > Aquatic >...
GCGTAGCCGGTATTGGCGCCGAAGTAACAGCCGGTCCAATTAAACAATGCCACGGGTGCAGGCCTATAGACGGGTGCCTTTGTTGGAAGGTCAGCCGCTAGAGCAGACGCGCCACAGAATGCAACAGCAGCGATGCCCGCAACCAGAAGTTTTTTCATTCGAAGCCCCCGGAATCGAAATTCGATCTGATGAAGTTAGGATAGTCTTTCCAAGACGAGGCTCATAGGTCGGAATCTCCATTAGGGTGTGTTTTTTGATACTGTGGCATCTGAGCAACAATCGCCAGATGGGGTCGGATTATGGGGCTTAAAGCAGATCTCAAGTTTTCCGCTTATGGCATAAAGCGGACCTTCTAATCGGATACTCTTTTTACCACCAATTCTGTTTCGAGAGGGCACGAAAGATGGCCCAACGAAAATATCTTCCGTCCAGTTTGTTGCTGATTGCCGTTTTTGCTTTTCCGAATATTGCCTCCGCGCAAGAGTGGCCGGCGAGACCTGTAACACTCATCGTTCCATTCGCGGCGGGTGGCACCACCGACATCATCGCGCGTATTATTTCGCAGCCGCTGACCGATCGGCTAGGCCAACCGGTTATCGTCGAGAATATTGGCGGCGCGGGTGGCACGCTCGGTGCTAGCAATGCAGCGAAGTCACCAGCTGACGGATATGCGATGTTCCTCGCGACGATCGCGCATACGATCGCACCGGGCATCTATCGGCAACTCGCTTACGATTTCCAGAAGGATTTCGATCCGATCACGATTGTCGCCTATGTGCCGAATATCGTGATTGTGCATCCGAGTGTACAGGCCAGAAACATTCAGGAATTGATCGCCTACATCAAAGCGAATCCCGGCAAGGTGAATTATGGTTCGGCTGGAATAGGTAGCGTGGAGCATTTATCTGGAGAACTCTTCAAATCAACCGCAGGCCTCGACATGGTGCATGTTCCCTATAAAGGCGGGGCGCCGATGATGGCCGACCTCATCGCTGGCCATATCGAAATGGCAATCGAAACTAGCGGCTCGGCGGCACCGCATATCAAGGCGGGCACGGTTCGTGCGCTTGCAGTCAGCACCGTGAAGCGCTCACCGCTGTTTCCCAATCTTCCTACACTCGCGGAGTCGGGCTTGCCCAGTTATGATGTGACGACGTGGTACGGATTGCTCGTGCCGAAAGGCACTCCCGCTAACATCCGGAAAAAACTTTATGACACTCTTGCCGAAATCCTGAAGAGTTCGCAAATCGCCGCGCGTTTGAAGGATATAGGGGCAGAGCCCGGTGGCGACCGTCCGGAGCAATTCACGAGCTTCATTAGAACTGAAACAGAAAAATGGGTAAAAGTTGCGAAGAATGCGGGCATAACCGCCGAATGACTTCTTGCAAACTGGAAAGTGTGAAGTGCTCCCTTCTTCGAGTGACGTCATAGTAATTGGGGCCGGCAACGCGGCCTTCTGCGCCGCGCTCGCAGCACAGGAATATGGCGTTTCCGTTCTTTTGCTGGAACGCGCGATGGAAAAAGAAGCTGGTGGCAATAGCCGCTTCACGGCCGGCGCTTTCCGCTGCGTTTATGATGGGATCGACGATCTGAAAGCGCTGATGCCAGATCTCACCAAAGAGGAGATCGCTCGCACGGATTTCGGCACCTACACCGAAAAACAATTCTTCGATGATATGGGACGGATCACTGAATATCGCACCGATCCCGATCTCTGCGAGCTCTTGGTGAAGCGGAGCAGGGAAACGATGCAATGGATGCGCGGCAAAGGGATTCGCTTTGCGCCCATTTTTGGCCGGCAGGCGTTCAAGGTCGATGGCAAGTTCAAGTTCTGGGGTGGGCTTACGGTTGAAGCGTGGGGCGGTGGTCCTGGACTAATCGCTGGGTACACCGAAACTGCGAAAAAAAGAGGAATCAAAATCGCCTATGAAACGCGCGCGCTTTCATTGATTGCTGATGACGACGGCATTCAAGGCGTGCGCGTCCGCCATCGTGGACGGACGGCGGAATTGAGAGCGAAATCTATAGTGCTCGCCGCCGGCGGGTTTCAAGCCAATGCTGAGATGCGCACACGTTATCTCGGACCGCTGTGGGAGCTCGCAAAGGTTCGCGGTTCGCGCTTTAACACCGGCGATGGCATTAAGATGGCGCTCGACATCGGCGCGATGCCAGCGGGCAATTGGTCGGGTTGTCACGCGGTCGGTTGGGACCGCAATGCGCCGGAATTTGGTGATCTCGCGATCGGCGACAATTTTCAGAAGCACTCCTATCCATTCGGCGTGATGCTAAACGCCAACGGCGAGCGTTTCGTCGACGAGGGCGCTGATTTTCGCAATTACACCTATGCGAAATATGGACGCGTAATTTTGACGCAGCCAGGCCAGTTTGCCTGGCAAGTCTTCGACAAGAAAGTGCTACATCTGCTGCGAGATGAGTATCGCATCAAGCAAGTTACCAAAGTGCGTGCCGATACACTTAAGGAGCTCGTGAAAAAGCTCGAAGACGTGAATGCTGAACAGGCGCTTGCGACCATTCATGCCTATAACAATGCGGTGAAACGTGATGTGCCGTTTGATCCCAATACTAAAGATGGCCGTGGCACCGAAGGACTTATCATTCCGAAATCGAACTGGGCTAACACAATCGATGAACCGCCTTTCGAAGCCTATGCAGTGACCTGTGGAATTACATTCACGTTTGGCGGCCTCAAGATCGACATCGAATCGCGAGTGATCGATTCTGACGGTAAGCCGATTCCGGGACTTTTCGCGGCGGGCGAGCTCATCGGCGGATTGTTCTATTTCAATTATCCTGGCGGCACCGGTCTGATGGCGGGTTCGGTTTTTGGAAAGATCGCCGGTACCACGGCGGGTCGCAGAGCGTCCGTGCAAGTGTGATAGATTAATTATAGCGATCATGCATTTTTCTTCGGAATTCGATGTCGCTGTGATCGGTGCGGGCGCGGCAGGCATTGCTGCCGGGCGCCGGTTGGCGGAAGCAGAAGTGAACTTCATCGTGCTCGAAGCGCGCTCGCGACTGGGCGGACGGGCGTGGACTATCGAAGCAGGCGGGTTCGCGCTCGATCTCGGTTGCGGCTGGTTGCATTCGGCGGATCGCAATCCATGGGTAAGGATTGCGGAAACGGTCGGATTGCACGTCGATCGGTCGGTGCCGCCCTGGGCCAAGCAGGCACTAGAATATGGGTTCAGTTTCGAGGATCAGCGCGATTTTCGCGCCACGATGGCGAAATTCTACCGGCGGCTGGAGGAAACAGCCGAACGGCACCGTGATCGACCGCTCGCGGATTTTCTTGAACCTGACGGAAAATGGAACCCGCTGCTCGACGCCGTTAGCACTTACGTGAATGGCGTCGAGCTCGACCGCGCTTCGGTGTGCGATTACGCGGCTTATGAAGATTCCGGCGCGAATTGGCGCGTAGCAGAAGGATACGGGACAGCGATTTCAAGATACGGAGAAAAGCTGGCGGTTGCGTTCAATTGCCCGGTGAAATCCATCGATCACTCTGGCAAACAATTACGGCTTGAAACCGCACGAGGAAATTTTTCGGCGCGCACGGTAATTGTTACGATTCCGACCCAGTTGATCGCAGAGGAGTCGATCCGCTTTACGCCAGGCTTACCCAATAAAATAATTGCAGCTGCAGGATTGCCGCTTGGCCTTGCGGATAAGGCATTTCTTTCATTCAGCGATGCCGAAAAGTTTCCGGTGGACTCGCGCCTGTTCGGAAAGGTCCGTCCGCTCGGCGCCGCCAGCTATCACCTGCGTCCATTCGGACAGCCGCTGATCGAGGCCTATTTTGGTGGCAAGCTCGCGCGCGAACTGGAAGACGCCGGAGAGGGCGCGTTCGGCGAATTTGCGCGGAACGAATTGGTCGAACTGATCGGCAACGATCTCAGATCGAAATTGAAACCGCTCGCAGAATCGCATTGGGCACGCGATCCATTTGCTCGCGGCTCCTATTCCTACGCGCTTCCGGGGCACGCAGATGCGCGCGCGAAACTGGCCGAGCCGGTCGACGATTGCTTGTTTTTTGCCGGAGAAGCCTGCTCGGCGGAGAATTTCACGACGGCTCATGGGGCTTATGAGAGCGGCGTCATAGCCGCCGATCGAGCGATGGCTGCGCTAAAATTGAAAACGCCAGTCGCCTGAAATTAGTGCGCGATACGCTTCGCGACTTCTTCTAGCATCACTTCTGTGGCGCCGCCGCCAATCGATTGCACGCGCGCATCACGGCTCATCCTCTCGATCGCGCTTTCGCGCATGAAACCCATGCCGCCGTGGAACTGAACGCAGGCATACATCACCTCGTTTACGAGTTCGCCGCAGTAGGCTTTCGCCATCGAGACTTCTTTTACAGCGTCGAATCCCTGCGCATCCAGCCACGCGGCGTGATGTACGAGCTGGCGGCCGGCTTCGACTTTGCCTGCGAGTTCGGCGAGCCGCGCGCGGATTACTTGCTTGTTCCATAGCGGTACGCCGAAGGCTTTACGGTCACGCACCCAGTCGAGGGTGATTTCGAGCGCGGCGTCGCACTCTCCGATCGCCATAGCGGCGATCACCGTGCGCTCGTTTTGGAAATTCTTCATAATTGAATAGAAACCGCGACCTTCCTCGCCGAGCAGGTTTTCGACAGGAATGCGGCAATCGTCGAAGATTAGCTCGGCGGTATCAGACGAACACCAACCGTGCTTGGCGAGCGCACGGCCGACGCGGAAGCCGGGCGTGCCTTTTTCGACCAGGATCATCGACACGCTTTGGGAGGGGCGTGCAGTGGTATCGGTCTTGGCGGCGACGCAGTAGAGGTCACCATGCACACCATTGGTGATGAACATTTTTGTGCCATTCAGCACATAGTGATTTCCTTCACGGCGCGCGATGGTGCGGATGCCCTTCACGTCGGAGCCTGCGCCGGGTTCGGTAACTGCAACGGCGACGATTTTCTTGCCTGCGACAATGTCGGGCATGAAGCGGTCTTTCTGCGCCTTCGATCCCGCATTGAAGATGTGCACTGACGCCATGTCGGTATGCACAAGCACCGTGATGGCGACTCCCGAAAAAGTAGAGCGGCCCATTTCCTCGGCGAGCACAACTGAGCCGAGCGTGTTCATTTCCGAACCGCCATATGCGGCTGGATAGCGGATGCCTAAAAATCCCAGTTTGCCCATTTTGTGCAGGACTTCGCGCGGTGTGAAGCCTTGGGCTTCCCACGCCAGCGCGTGCGGCTTGATTTCGGTTTCGACGAAACGACGGATTTGCGCGCGGAGCATCTCGTGCTCCTCGCTGAAGTAGGCCGAGCGGATGGTGGGTTTGGCTTGATTAAGCATGGGGGGATTGTGCGGCAAGCCGTCCTGTTCTTCAATTCGATTATCGGAGAAAGGAAACACCATGAAACCGGTGCGTGCCGCCGTTGTTCAAAATTCCGCTGTTGTTTTCAATCGTGAAGCGACGCTGGAAAAGACTGCACGTTTGGTTAAGGACGCTAAGCTTGAGGGTGCCGAGCTTGTCCTGTTCCCCGAGGCGTTCATTTCCGCCTATCCGAAAGGATTGAATTTCGGCGCCGTGATTGGCGGTCGGACCCGAGAAGGGCGGGAGGATTTCCGCCGTTATTTCGACAGCGCGATCGAGGTCCCCGGACCCGCCATTAATTTTCTCGCTCAGGTCGCAGGCGATAACGCGCTGCATCTCGTCATCGGCGTGATCGAGCGCGACGGCGGAACGCTCTACTGCACGGTGTTGTTTTTCTCAGCTTTGGGAAAATTTCTCGGCAAGCATCGTAAACTAATGCCGACTGCCTCGGAGCGGCTGGTGTGGGGCTTCGGTGATGGTTCGACGATGCCGGTCTTCGATACGCCGCTCGGCAAGCTCGGCTCAGTGATTTGCTGGGAAAATTACATGCCGCTCCTGCGTACGGCGATGTACGCCAAGGGCGTGCAGCTTTATTGCGCACCGACGGCGGATGACCGCGACACTTGGCTCGCCACTATGCAGCACGTCGCGCTTGAAGGGCGATGCTTCGTGCTGTCAGCCTGCCAGTTTCTGCTGCGCGGCGACTGTCCTGACGACTATGATGTCGCGCAGGGTAATGATCGCGACACCGTTCTAATGCGCGGCGGAAGTTGCATCATTAATCCACTCGGCAAAGTGCTTGCGGGTCCGGTATTCAACCAGAGCCAGATTCTGATTGCGGATCTAGATATGAACGAGATCGCGCGTGGGAAATACGACTTTGACGTAACAGGCCACTATTCGCGGCCCGATATTTTTCAGCTTTATGTCAATGAGCGCGCGATGCCCTCAGTGATTTTCGATTCGAAGCCGATCTTGGCGAAAAATTAAACAAGATTCTTTCGAACTGCGTATCAAGAGTTAGCGAGCGCGGCGCAAAGCCCTCCGAGACTTTCGAGATTGTGCACGGGCCTCATCTCGTCGACATGCGGAAGCATGGCGCGGATGCCGCGCGCTTTCGGCTCAAAGTCTTCATAGCGCAACAGCGGATTGAGCCAGATCAGTCGGCGCGCACTACGGTGCAGCCGGTCCATTTCCCGTGGGAGTGCTTCGCCCGGTTCGCGCTCCAAGCCATCGGTAATGAGGAGAACAGTCGCGCCTTGGGAGAGCACACGGCGCGACCAGTGTTTGTTGAAATCGTGCAATGAAGTCGAGATCCAAGTGCCGCCCGACCAATCCTTGGCAGCCCTCGAGCAGGAAGCTAGCGCTGCGTCGGGATCACGCGCCTTTAATGCGCGTGTGACATTGGTGAGACGTGTGCCAAAAAGAAAAGTTGAAACGCGGCCGCGTGCCTCACCGAGTGCATGAAGGAAATATAATGCGACGCGGGAATATTCGCTCATTGAGCCGGAAATATCGAGTAGCGCGACAAGCGGTGGGCGACGAATGCCGGGAGCTCGGCGGCGCAGGTCGATCAGATCGCCGCCGGCGCGCAAACTCGCGCGCAGCGTGCGGCGAAAATCGATTCTATTGCCACGCAGCTCTGGCGTGAGACGACGCGTGGGAATTTCTTCGTGGGCGAAGGCGAGCCGCGTGATGTGGCGGCGAGCCTCGCGGATTTCGTCGGCGCTCATTTGCGCGAAATCTTTGTGCGCTAGGATTTCAAGATCGGACGCGGTGCCGCGCATGTCATAGGTCAATTCCCGTTGGGGTGGTTGCGGACGTGCCACCTGCTTCGCGCCGGTTTCGGCCAACGCTTCGTTCACGCGGCGCTGGCCGGGCTGTTCCCTCGATGCGACGGGCGCGAGCGGCAGCATCTCCGAGAGGATCGCTTCATTCGGATCACGTCGCCGCCAGAATAACCGGAAGGCCGAATTGAAAACGGGATCGTCTTCGTGTCGCTTCACCAACACCGCATGTAGCGTCCAATAGAAATCCTCGCGCGTGGTAAAACCCGCAGTCTCGACTGCGGTGACGGCGTCAACGGCGGAGCCAGGTCCAAGCTTGAGGCCCGCCATACGCAGGGTACGAGCGAAGGCAAGAATGTTTTCGGCTACGGCGGGTGCCGTTCTCATTCCGCGGCTTTAAATTGCAAGCGGCTCTCGGCAAGCAGTTTCTCAATCTTCGCCTTGTCGAGCCGAGAGATGTCGTCCTGATATTTGAGCACGACACCAAGCGTGTCGCCGACGAGCGATGTGTCGAGAGACTTTGCGCCTAGCTCGACGAGCGCCGAAGCCCAGTCGAGCGTTTCGGCAACGCCGGGTGATTTAAATAAATCCTCTTTCCGGAGTGACTGCACAAAAGCAACTACCTCGCGGGCAAGTTTTTCGGAGGCGCCCGGTAGCCGCGTCTTTAGGATAGCGAGTTCGCGCGGGAAGGTCGGGTAGTCGATCCAATGATAAAGACAGCGGCGCTTTAGGGCGTCATGGATTTCGCGCGTGCGATTGGAGGTGACGATCACAATGGGTGGATGTTCTGCACGGATCGTGCCGAGTTCGGGGATTGTCACTTGAAAATCGGCGAGCACTTCCAGAAGAAAAGCCTCGAAGGCTTCATCGGCGCGGTCCAGTTCGTCCACGAGCAAAACTGGCGGTCCGGCGGGATCGGGCGAAAGCGCCTCCAGAAGCGGACGTTTTACGAGAAACTTCTCGGAGAACACATCGCTCGAAAGCCGATCTTTGTCAGCAGCGCCCTCGGCCTCGGCGATCCGAATTGCGATCATCTGCGCCGCATAGTTCCACTCGTAGAGCGCGGAGGAAACGTCGAGCCCTTCATAACACTGCAGCCGCACCAGCCGCCGCTTCAGCGAAGTTGCCAGAACCTTGGCGACCTCGGTTTTGCCGACGCCCGCTTCACCTTCCAGAAACAGCGGTCGCCTCATGCGCAATGCGAGAAAAACGACGGTCGCCAGCGAACGGTCGGCGACATAATGACTTGCACCGAGCAATGAGAGGGTGTCGTCGATCGAAACGGGAAGGGGAGGAGAGTTCGACGCGGTCACAGCTTACTCCACGGCAAGAGCCGCGATGGTAGTTTACCCTGTTCGTGCTGCGAGCGGGAGTGCGTTCAGGTCGCGCTCGCAATCGCCCGTTTTGCCATCACGCCCACGAGATGGGCGCGATAGTCGGCGGCCGCGTGGATGTCGGAATTGAGGTCCTTCTCGCTGATCTTAACGTCCGCAATCGACTCGGGATTGAAGCCGCCCTTCTTCAGCGCCGCTTCTATTTCCTTGGCACGGAACACGCCATCCTGGGCGGCCCCAGTTACCGCAACGCGCACTTCCTTTCCCGTATCGGCGACGAAAACGCCGACTAGAGCGAAGCGCGAAGCGGGATGAAAGAATTTTTCATAACCCGCCTTTTTCGGCAGCGGGAAGCTCACTTGCAAAATGATCTCGCCCTTGCCGAGCGCAGTCTCGAATAGGCCCTTGAAGAATTTGTCGACCGGAATCTTCCGCTTGTTGGTGATGACCGTCGCGTTAAGCGCGACTAGCGCCGCCGGATAATCTGCCGCTGGGTCGTTATTTGCAATCGAGCCGCCGAGCGTGCCGCGATTGCGTACGGCAGGGTCGCCGATCATGCCCGCGAGTTTTGCGAGCGCGGGGATCGCTTTTTTCACCGTTGCCGAGATCGCGACTTCCTTGTGAATAGCGAGCGCGCCGATGGTGAGGTTTTTCCCCTTGAGCTCAATCTTGTCGAGACCCTTGATCGCCTTGAGGTCGATGATGTTCTCGAAAGATGCGAGTCGGAGTTTCAAACTCGGAATCAGGGTTTGGCCGCCTGCGAGCAACCGCGGGTCCTTTTGTTTTGCGTAAAGCGTGGCTGCCGTCTTGATGGTCGCAGGTCGATGAAAATTGAAGCTGTGCATGATTGTCTCTCGCTATTCCGCCGCGTGGCGCTGCTTGTAGGTTTTTTGAACTGCCTGCCAGACTTTTTGTGCGGTCGCCGGCATGACAATGTCCTCATGGCCGAGTGCATCGGTGATCGCGTTGATCAGCGCGACGGGTGCTGCGATCGCGCCCGCCTCGCCGCAGCCCTTGATGCCGAGTGGGTTCGATGGACACTTCGTCACGACCGTTCCGACTGAGAAGGACGGCAGGTCATCGGCGCGCGGCATGGTGTAATCCATGAACGAACCAGACAGTAGCTGGCCCTCAGAGTCATAGACGCAGTTTTCCAATAGCGCCTGACCGATTCCCTGGGCGACTCCGCCATGAACCTGGCCTTCGACAATCATCGGATTGATGATGACGCCGAAATCATCGACCGCGGTCCAGTGTGCGATTTTGGTTTGACCCGTTTCGGGATCAATTTCGACTTCGCAAATGTGGCACCCGGACGGGAAGGTGAAATTGGTCGGGTCATAAAACGAACCTTCCTTCAAGCCTGGCTCAATTTCGGCAGTGGGAAATTTGTGACCGACATAGGCCGCGAGTGCGACCTCGCTGAAGGCGAGCGACCTGTCTGTGCCGGCAACTGTGAACTTGCCGTTCTTGAATTCGATGTCGGCGGCAGAAGCCTCAAGCAGATGTCCCGCGATCTTTTTCGCCTTCGCCTCGATCTTATCGAGCGCTTTTGAGATCGCGGTCATGCCGACCGGGCCGGAACGCGAGCCGTAGGTGCCCATGCCGAACTGCACCTTGTCAGTGTCGCCGTGCACGATCGAGATCTGCTGCATCGGAATCCCAAGCCGCTCGGAGACGAGCTGCGCGAATGTCGTTTCGTGGCCCTGACCGTGGCTGTGCGAGCCAGTGAGGACTTCGACCGATCCAGTTGGGTTAACGCGAACTTCCGCCGATTCCCAAAGTCCAACTCCTGCTCCGAGCGAACCGACGGCGGCCGAAGGCGCAATACCGCAGGCTTCGATGTAGGTCGAGTAACCGACGCCGCGAAGTTTGCCTTGTTGTGAGGACCGCTGCTTACGCGCGCCGAAGCCCTTGATGTTGGCCATCTCCATCGCTTTTGTCAGCGTCGCGTCGTGATCGCCAATGTCATAGGCCATGATCACCGGCGTCTGGTGTGGAAATTTCCGGATGAAATTTTTCTTGCGTAGCTCTGTTGGGCTCATGTGCATTTCGCGCGCGGCTACTTCCATTAGCCGCTCGATCACATAACAAGCCTCGGGGCGGCCCGCGCCGCGATAGGCGTCAACCGGCACGGTATTGGTGTAGACCGCATCGACCTCGCAATAAATCGCCGGAATATCGTACTGACCCGAAAGCAGTGTCGCGTAGAGATAAGTTGGCACTGAGGACGAGAAAGTGGACATATAGGCGCCAAGGTTAGCGATGGTCTTTACGCGCAACGCGAGTACTTTGCCGCTGTCATCGAGGGCTATTTCGGCGTGGGTGACATGATCGCGGCCGTGCGCGTCGGACTGGAAAGCTTCCGACCGATCCGAAGTCCAGCGCACCGGACGCTTCAATTTTTTTGCGGCCCATAGGCAAACTGTTTCCTCCGCATAGATGAAAATTTTCGAGCCGAAGCCGCCGCCGACGTCCGGCGCAATTACACGGAATTTGTTTTCAGGCGCGAGTCCGAGAAACGCCGCCATCACTAGGCGATGCACATGTGGGTTCTGGCTTGTGACCCAGAGCGTGGAGGAATCCGCGCCTTTATCATAATCGCCGATGGCCGCGCGCGGCTCCATCGCATTCGGTACCAGGCGGTTGTTCGTTATGTCGAGCTTGGTGACATGTTTCGCATTCTTAAACGCGGCATCAACAGCCTTCTCGTCGCCCAGTGACCACTCATAAATCGTGTTGCGTGGGGCGTTGTCGTGAACTTGCGCTGTTTTCGGGTCGCGCGCCTTTGCGGGATCGGCATTCGCCGGCAGTACGCCGTAATCGACATTGATCGCGGCGGCGGCGTCCTTTGCCTGATTGAGCGTCTCGGCGATGACGACGGCGACCTGATCGCCGACATGACGCACCTTGCCCTGCGCCAACGCTGGGTGCGGCCCCATATTCATGGGTGAGCCATCTTTCGAGGAGATCGCCCAGCCGCAGATCAGATTGCCCACCTTGTCGGCAGCGAGATCAGCACCGGTGAAGATCGCGATCACGCCCGGCATCTTCGATGCCTTGGTCGTGTCGATTTTTTTTAACGTCGCATGCGGATGTGGCGAGCGAAGGAAATAGGCGAAGGTTTCACCCACGAGACGAATGTCGTCAGTGTAATGGCCGTTGCCCGTAATGAAGCGCTGGTCTTCTGTGCGACGCACTGAGGCGCCAATGCCGGTTGTTGTCATGACCTATTCCTCGCTTCATCGTTCAGGCGGGTTTTCCTGTTTTCGCGCCACCCTTCATTACCTTCGCGCCGGCGGCGATCGCTTTCACAATGTTGTGGTAGCCGGTGCAGCGGCAAAGATTGCCTTCGAGTTCGCGGCGGATTGTCTTTTCATCAAGATCGTGGCCCTCGCGCTTCACGATGTCGATCGCGGACATGATCATTCCGGGTGTACAATAACCGCACTGAAGTCCGTGATGTTCGCGGAATGCTTCCTGCATCGGATGAAGTTGCTCACCATTGGCAAGACCTTCGATGGTGAGAACATCCGCGCCCTCGGCCGAGAGTGCGAACATGGTGCAGGATTTCACCGCCTGCCCGTCGACGTGGACGACGCAGGCACCGCACTGACTGGTGTCGCAACCGACGTGGGTACCGGTGAGCCGCAGATTTTCGCGCAGTAACTGCACAAGCAGTGTGCGTGGGTCGATATCAACAGAATGTTTCTTGCCGTTGACCTTGAGGGTCACCGTGGTCATGGCGCATCTCCCGGTTACACGCTCGGCCTGTTGTTCTTCTGCTTGCCAAGCTTTAATTTTTTCTAGTGTGAGACTGAGTTTGGAAACGGTCAAGGGTGCTGGAGGACCATAGTGCCTCAGCTTTTGAACTTGGTGGCGAGCGCCTCGGCGCCACGCGCAAGAATGCCAACGTCAGCGCCTACCGCGACAAAAGTGGCACCTAGGTTCAGCCAGCGCCGGGCGTTTTCCTCATTATCGGTCAAAATGCCAGCGGCCTTGCCGGATTTTACAATCCGCAAGATCGCGTCATCGATCACAGGCATTACATCCTTATGTGAACGTTCGCCGAGATAGCCAAGCGAGGCGTGCAAATCCGCCGGACCGACAAAGACACCATCGACGCCTTCGATCGCGACGATTGCTTCGAGGTTGCTGAGTGCCTGGCGCGACTCGGCCTGCAACAGCACGCAAATCTCGTCCGCCGCGCGCTCGAAGTAGTTTTTGATGCGGCCGAAACGCGTTGCACGCGTGGTGCCCGCGACACCGCGCAAGCCGGCTTCGGGAAATCGAGTGTAGGCAACTGCATTCTTCGCTTCCTCCGGCGTGTTCACCTGCGGGATCAGAAGCGTCTGCACTCCAGTGTCGAGATAACGTTTAATTGTCACCATGTCGTTCCATGGCACGCGCACGATTGGCACTGCCGGATAGGAGGCGATGGCCTGGAGTTGCGTCACCACAGTCTCGATGTCGGACGGCGTGTGTTCAGTATCGAGCAAGATCCAATCGAAGCCCGCACCTGCGATCACCTCTGCCGTGTAGTTCGAGGGGATGCTGGCCCACAGCCCAATCTGTGGCCTCTTGGCTTTGATCGCGGCCTTGAAGGGATTCTTCGGCATGTCCATGCGCGTTTCCGTGTTTGCGGTTTTCCATGCCATAACATCGCAAATTCTCGCATGGTCAATCCATGAAAAAGAAAACACCCGAGCAATTGCGCAGTCACCGCTGGTTGGGTGCTGAGGATTTGCGAGCCTTTGGCCACCGCTCGCGCACGAAGCAGATGGGTTATGCGAGCGTGGATTTCGTCGGCAAGCCGGTGATCGCGATCGTTAATACCTGGAGCGACCTGAACCCGTGCCATATGCATCTGCGTACGCGAGCCGATGAAGTAAAACGCGGCGTTTGGCAGGCGGGCGGATTTCCCGTTGAACTGCCAGCGCTGTCACTCGGCGAGACCTTTATGAAGCCCTCGACCATGTTCTATCGCAATTTGCTAGCGATGGAGGTCGAGGAATTGTTGCGTTCGAATCCGGTCGATGGCGTCGTGCTCTTGGGCGGCTGCGATAAGACTGTGCCTGCTATGGTGATGGGCGCCTGCTCGATGAATTTGCCGATGATCTTCATGCCGGCGGGGCCGATGCTGCGGGGAAGTTATCGCGGCAACGTCTTGGGCAGCGGAAGCGATAGCTGGAAATATTGGGCCGAGTTGCGCGTCGGAAACATCACGCAAGCCGACTGGGCAGAAGTCGAGGAAGGTATCGCGCGCAGCTTTGGCACCTGCATGACGATGGGAACGGCTTCCACGATGGCTGCCGCGGTAGAAGCGCTGGGGCTGACACTACCAGGCGCTTCCTCGATTCTAGCTGCAGATTCTTCGCATAGTCGGCTCGCCACGACCTGCGGACGGCGCATTGTCGAGATGGTGTGGGAAGATTTGAAGCCGCGCGATTTCCTGAACGCCGCTTCGTTCGACAATGCAGTAACGACTGTGATGGCACTCGGTGGTTCAACTAATGCGATTATTCATCTCGTGGCGATGGCGGGTCGCGTGGGCGTGGAGCTCCCGCTCAATCGCTTTGATGAGATTTCGAAGAAGACGCCTCTGCTCGCCAATCTACGCCCATCAGGAAAATTCCTGATGGAGGATTTTTACTATGCAGGCGGATTGTGCGCGTTGCTATCGCGCATTACCGATCTGCTTGACGTCAATTGCCGGACAATTACCGGCAAGAAACTCGGCGCGAATATTGAGGGCGCCAAGGTTCACAATGAGGAGGTAATCCTACCGCGCAACCGCCCGCTTAGGACCGAGGGCGGCGTCGTAGTGCTGCGCGGTAACCTCGCGCCGAACGGTGCCGTGATCAAACAATCCGCGATGGAAGAAAAATTCCTCCAGCACATCGGGCCCGCGGTCGTGTTCCGTGATTACAACGACCTTGTCGCGCGCATCGATGATCCGAAGCTGGATGTCAGCGTCGACAGTGTGCTGGTGCTGAAGAATGCAGGGCCGCTCGGCGGACCTGGTATGCCGGAATGGGGCATGCTGCCGATTCCGAAAAAACTCTTGCAGCAAGGTGTGCGCGACATGGTGCGGATTTCCGATTCGCGTATGAGCGGCACAAGTTACGGAAGCTGCGTACTGCATGTAGCGCCTGAGTCCTACCTTGGTGGCCCCCTCGCTTTCGTCGAGGACGGCGATTCGATCCTGCTCGACGTGCCTGCGCGTAAATTGGAGTTGCAGGTGCCGGAAGAAAAACTCGCCGCGCGCAAAGCGATATGGAAATCACCGCCGCCGCGTTTTATGCGTGGCTATGGCGTCCTGTTTGCCGACCATATGTCACAAGCAGACCGAGGTTGCGATTTTAATTTCCTGGAAGGCACCGCGCCTACGGCCGAGCCCGAGATTCATTAAATCGAAGTGCTCGCTGTTGAGACGATCCTCGAAGGATTGATGAGCTCCCGTGAAATGAACGCGTTGGCATGTGCCTTCGCAGAATCTTCCGAGAAACAGCAAAAAATAATATGCCTGATGGCTTTGCCAGCGGTTGCTTCGTCTAAAATGGCAGAGACCGCAATCTCGGCCGCGTGATCCGCAGGGAAGCGATAGGCGCCAGTCGAGATCGCTGGAAAAGCGATCGAATGGAGTTTGTTGATGTGCGCCAACGCAAGCGAGTTTCGGTAGCAGCCCGCGAGGAGCTCATCCTCATTCGATTTGCCGCCGCGCCAGACCGGACCGACGGTATGAATTACGTGTTTAGCCGGCAAACGATAGCCACGCGTGATTTTTGCCTTACCCGTCGCGCAGCCATCCAAAGTGCGGCATTCGGCGAGTAATTCGGAGCCTGCGGCGCGATGAATAGCGTAATCGACACCGCCCCCGCCGAGCAGCGTGGAATTTGCTGCATTCACGATGGCATCAACGTGCAATTGGGTGATGTCATCAACCGCGATTTCAAGGCTTGCGCCATGCGCGTTTGCGACAAGAGGAAAGCGCATGCCCATAATCATAGCGGTGCGTAACGTTCTGCCAAATTGTTTATGGATATCAAGCTTGCTGCGATTGTCGATGGCAGAATTTGTTTCTTGAGAAAACCGTCCACTGCTTGCCAGCCAATATCGCGCAAGTGAAGAAAAAAGATTACTACTTATCGAATGTCGATGTTGATGGAAGCTTATTCAACTTCTCATCGGTGGAAATTCGGTGCAATAGCATCCAGCGGTAGCCGGTCTTGCTCATGAGACGCCGCGGCACACCGCTTTTGACGGGCTGATAAAATCCGACCGCTTGTTCTCAAGGACCATGATGAATATATTGTGCAGTGCAGCAAAATGCTATGGGTCGTTTTGGGCGGAGCGGTGCAAGCGATATGATGTAACAGAGACTAACAGAGACGCCCATGAATGGTGGATTTCCCACGCCCGGTCACGATCACGCGCGCTGCGTCGCCGACAGGCTCGCGCGCGCCGAAGAGGCCTGCGACGAGCGCGGCCGACGGCTAACGCCGCTTCGCCGCCGCGTGTTGCAGGTGCTTGCCGAGACCCATTCGCCGCTCGGCGCCTATGATATTGTCGAGCGTTTGAAAAAAACGCGCGACCCTGCGCCTGCTATGTCAGTCTATCGCGCACTGGATTTTTTATTGGCCGAGGGTCTTGCCCATCGCATCGAAAGCAGGAACGCGTTTCTCGCCTGCGCGCACGAGCATGAATTCAATGACATCGTGCTATTCATGCTGTGTGAGCGGTGCGGCGCGGCGGCAGAAGTGACCTCGATTGCAGTGGGCCGCGATCTCGCTCATGCCGCACGCTGCGTCGGCTTCAGCGCGAAGGCGCGCGTGCTTGAAGTCTTTGGGCTTTGCACTGCGTGTCGCAATGCGCAAGCAAAAAAGGCCGGATGATGTCGGCGTCGGTCGTTTCGGCGGAGCTGTGCGCAGCCTCGGTCGCGCCGCGAAAGCGATCGGTCGCAGTACGCGTCGGATCGGTCGAAGTCGGTGGCGACGCCCCGATTGTCGTTCAATCGATGACCAACACCGATACAGGTGATGTAGATTCGACCGCGCGTCAGATTGCGGCGCTCGCGCATGCGGGCTCCGAGCTTGTGCGCATAACAGTCGATCGCGACGAAGCAGCGGAAGCGGTGCCGAAGATCAAGGAGCGATTGCTCGCGCGCGGTGTCGACGTGCCGCTCATCGGTGATTTTCATTATATTGGGCACAAATTGCTCGCTGATCATGCTGCGTGCGCCGAAGCGCTCGATAAATACCGGATCAATCCCGGTAATGTCGGTTTCAAGGACAAGAAAGATCGGCAATTCTCCGAGATCATCGAGATTGCATTGCGCTATCGAAAGCCTGTGCGTATCGGTGCGAATTGGGGATCGCTCGATCAGGAATTGTTGACGCATTTGATGGACCTCAATGCGCGCTCTGCAAAACCTGCCGATGCGCGCGCGGTGACACGCGAAGCGATGGTACGCTCAGCGTTGCTGTCAGCTGCGCGCGCGGAACAACTTGGCATGCGGCGCGACCAGATTATTTTGTCGGCGAAGGTCTCAGCTGTTCAAGATCTAATCGCAATCTACACAGAACTTGCGCGTCGCTCTGATTATGCGTTGCATCTCGGGCTGACCGAGGCCGGCATGGGCTCGAAGGGAATCGTTGCTTCGTCCGCCGCGATGGCCGTTCTTCTACAGCAGGGGATCGGTGACACAATCCGCGTTTCCCTGACACCGGAACCCAATGGCGATCGAACGCGTGAAGTGCAGGTCGCGCAGGAATTGCTGCAGACCATGGGGCTTCGGACATTTGTGCCACTGGTCGCGGCTTGCCCCGGCTGCGGTCGGACGACATCGACGGTGTTCCAGGAACTTGCGAGCGATGTTCAGAATTTTATTCGTGAGCGCATGCCGGAATGGAAGAAGCACTATCCGGGGGTGGAGTCACTTTCGGTGGCCGTCATGGGATGCATCGTAAATGGCCCTGGCGAATCGAAACATGCCGATATCGGAATTTCGCTTCCCGGCACAGGCGAAGCGCCAACCGCGCCTGTTTTCATTGATGGCAAGAAGGCCGCGACGCTTCGCGGTGCCACGCTTACTGCCGACTTCAAAACGATAGTCGAGGATTACGTCGCGCGCCGCTTTGGCGTCGTCCGGCCGGACGCTGCCGAATAATCAGCCAACGAGTTGCGCGTCGAGATTGACGGTCAGTGCGATGGCCGCCGTCGTGAAAATAAACGACCATTCCAGTGCACGACTATGGGTATCCGTATCGTGCGCAATGAGCTTTGTTTTTCTTTCGCCGAGAAAATTTTAACGGCGATCGCGATCAGCACCGAAAGCTGCAACCGCGAACTTGAAAAACAATTACGGAGTTCGTTTGGCGATAATATGGGCTCAATGTTGGCGGGTTGCCAAAAATTTTACGGCGGAAATTAACATAGCGGCCTTTGATCCAAAGGGTGATAGCGCGGCCTCTGCCTCGGAAATGAGAGCAGAAAGTTGTTTGTGCGCTTCGCTGATGCCGACTTGTGAGACGAGTGTCGCCTTGCCCCGGCTTGCATCCTTGCCCACGCGCTTGCCGACAATCTTCGCATTGCCTTCGGCATCGATGAGGTCATCGCTGATTTGAAAAGCGAGACCGAAAGCGCGGCCATAGTTAAGCAGTGCCTGACAATGAGCAGGCGTTGCCCGACCTAAAATGGCACCCGCCTCGCAGGCGGCAGTTAGAATAGCGCCGGTCTTCATCGCTTGCAGGCGTTCAATTTCTGCAAATGAAAGCGCCAGCGGGCGGCGATCTGACGCAAATCTTCCCTCCGCTTCGAGGTCAAGCATTTGGCCGCCGGCCATACCGCCGAGTCCGCTGGCGCGCGAAAGCAGGGTGACTAGATCAATTCGAACATTTGCATCGGGATGCGCCGCTTCCCGTGCAAGCACGTCGAACGCGAGCGTTAAGAGTGCGTCACCCGCCAGAATCGCGGTCGCTTCGTCAAAAGCGCGATGAACGGTTGGGCGGCCGCGGCGAAGATCGTCATCATCCATCGCGGGTAGGTCATCATGCACGAGCGAATAACAGTGAACACATTCGAAGGCTGCGCCGACAAGTAGTGACTGCTTCTCCGGCACGTTAAACAAAGCAGCACTTTCAACGACAAGGAAAGGCCTGAGGCGTTTCCCCCCGTCCGTCGCGTGACGCATTGCCGAAAGCAGGCGTAGAGGCCGCGCGACCTCGTTCGAGAGCGGCGCGCTGGTCAACAATGACTTTAATTCCGTCTCGATCGCGGCCGTCAAAGCGACCAAGCGGCGGGTGAACGTATCAATCGATGCGGTGCTCACGACGCGCCCATGCCCGAGCAATGCAGCAAGGTCAAGCACTTCGCCTTGTCCTATTGCTTTCGCATGATATGCGAGACCAGGAGACAGCGTATGGTCCGGAGCATCATTAGGTTATTGGTCAAAATCGCAATTCTGCTGGCGTTGATGATCCTTATACTTGTACCGCTGTATACGTTCGTCCACCCTGTTTCGACGTTGATGCTGGCGCGTCAGATGACGGGCCAGACGGTTGTCCGCGAATGGAAACCGCTGGATCAAATTTCCCCCAATCTTGTTCGTGCCGTTATCGCCGCTGAGGATTCGCGTTATTGTGCGCATCACGGAATCGATTGGGTCGAAATCAATCGCGCAGTCGACGATGCAGACGATCTCTCCGACCTGCGTGGTGCCTCGACCATTCCGATGCAGACGGCAAAGAATCTTTTTCTGTGGCCGGGCAGGCAATTCATTCGCAAGGCTCTGGAAATTCCGATTGCATATTACATGAGTTTCATATGGACGAAGCGGCATCTCATCGAGGTTTATCTCAACATCGTGGAATGGGGGCCGCACGGTGAATTTGGTGCGGAAGCGGCGGCGAAACACGCTTTCGGCAAGAACGCCATCGCCCTGTCGACGAGTGAAGCGGCGCTGCTTGCGGCCGTGTTGCCAAATCCCAAGCGGCGGGACGCGGCTCGCCCTAGCGCCGGGTTGCAGCGAACCGCGGCCCGTTACAGAAATGTCGCCGATCTTTCAATAATAGCTTGTCTTGCAAGCAAATAAATGCGGGGTTGCAGGTCACGCCCGTTCCTTTATAAGCGCGGCTCCAGTTTTCCTTAATCGCCCGCGCGCGGGCCCCACCCTAAATGGAGCCTGAGATGGCTGTTCCTAAAAGAAAAACCTCGCCGTCCCGCCGGGGCATGCGCCGCTCGGCCGACGCGTTGAAGCAGCCGACTTATATCGAGGACAAGGATTCCGGTGAACTGCGCCGTCCGCATCATATCGACATGAAGACTGGCATGTATCGCGGCCGGCAGATTCTGAAGCCAAAGACCGAAGAATAAAGCTCAATTTCCTCGAGGAAAGTTTAGGTATGATAGCCAGCTTCCCTCTCTTCCTAATTTCGTATGCGATCTACAATATGATCGCTTTTCTGACACCCGGCGTGTCGTGGGCCGGCACGGTCTTGTCCGTGCCGATGCAATCTGGTGCGACATGGATGATTACTGCGGGCGACTGCCTGATTGCACTTTCGCTTGTGTTTCTGTTCGTTGAAGTGCTGAAAGCGACGCGGTCCTATTCGCGAGCGATCATTGATCATTTGTTGTCGACGCTCGTTTTTATCGGCGCGTTAGTCGAATTTCTGCTGGTGAAAGAAGCCGCGACCTCGGTGTTCGCGACAGTCCTGCTGATTTCGCTCGTGGACGTAGTCGGCGGCTGGGCAGTGTCATTGAATGCCGCCCGCCGCAAAATCCCGGCCGATAATTTACCGCAGTAAATTTATGGTCCTAAGTCCTGCGCATCCTGTGCCTTTTCGGCAGCTTGCCACCTTCGAAGGTTCTGCCCAGTCGTGAACGCGCATTGAAGATGACTTCGCGGTCAACTGTGTTGGCGGTAGCAGGTGTTTTTTTGAGCCATAAGGCTAATTTTTACTGCCTGATTTATCGGCGATGCGATCAAGCCGTTTCTGCATCTCGGACATTTGGCGCTTCAGATCGTCGATATCCTCGCCGCCTTCGCCGCCCTGTTCGGCCTCTGCTGCATTTTTCTGCGCGAAAGGCAGGAACATTGTAAAAGCGCGCTCGAACATTTCCATATTCCGGCGGACCATATCCTCCATCGGATTGAATCCACCAGTACCGAATGCCTTAGTCATGTGTTCGCGTAGCTTGCCTTGGTCCTTGGTGAACAAGTCGATCGAGGCTTCAAGATAGCGCGGCACGATCATCTGTATGCTATCGCCGTAAAAGCGGATGATTTGACGCAGGAAATTGATAGGCAGCAGATTGGTGCCCTTGTTTTCCTGCTCGAAAATGATCTGAGTGAGAACGGAACGGGTAATTTCCTCGCCTGTCTTGGCATCGAAGACTACGAAGTCCTCGCCCTCCTTGACCATGACAGCCAGGTCCTCGAGCGTGACGTAGGTACTCGTACCTGTATTGTAGAGGCGCCGGTTGGCGTATTTTTTGATCGTTACTGGTTCTGGATTTTTCGGCATGACGTTCATACGCTCACTCCAACACACTTTCCATAAGGGTAGACCCTAGAACTTTTCCGCAGTGCGGGCTAGACATTTATCAGCCCGCACCTTGGGCATGGCTAATGAGCGGTCACAGAGGGTCTTGCTCGGTTGACATGAAGGCTCACCCCCCCAACAACGTGGGCTAATGAAAACATCAGGCCGCGATTTTCCATCCGTCGGCCGTAAGAGGAGAATTCCATGAAGGACGACGTGGTTATCGTAAGCGCGGCCCGGACGCCGGTCGGCGCATTCAATGGGGCGCTGTCGGGGTTAGCGGCTCACCAGCTGGGTAAAATTGCGATCGAGGCCGCTATGGCGCGAGCCGGAATCGAGGGCAAACAGGTTTCTGAAGTCATCATGGGACAGATTTTGACAGCCGGGCAGGGAATGAACCCCGCGCGTCAGGCATCAATCGCGGCAGGAGTCCCCATCGAATCGCCCGCGTGGCTCGTAAACCAGGTTTGTGGTTCGGGATTGCGCTCGGTTGCTCTTGGCTGTCAGGCCATCATGAATGGCGACTCCGATATCGTTGTTGCTGGCGGCCAGGAATCGATGAGCCAGTCGACACACTGCGCGCATTTACGCAATGGCCAGAAGATGGGCTCGCTCGAACTGGTGGATACCATGATTAAGGACGGATTGTGGGATGCATTCAACGGCTACCACATGGGCGGCACAGCGGAGAATGTTGCGAAGCAGTGGCAGATCACGCGCCAGCAGCAAGACGAATTTGCGGTTGCCTCACAAAACAAAGCGGAGGCCGCGCAAAAAGCCGGTAAGTTCAAAACCGAAATCGTGCCGGTAAAGATCACATCGAAGAAAGGCGATATTGTCGTCGATTCGGATGAATACATTCGTCACGGCGCGACAATGGATACGGTTGCCAAATTGAAACCCGCATTCAACAAGGAAGGTACAGTTACTGCTGCGAACGCATCCGGTATCAATGACGGCGCGGCCGCTGTTGTTTTGATGAAAGCGAGCGATGCGGCAAAAACCGGAAAGAAGGTTCTCGCTCGCATAGCGTCTTGGTCGCAGGCGGGCGTCGACCCATCGATCATGGGTACAGGACCGATCCCGGCGTCGCGGGCAGCACTCAAGAAGGCCGGATGGAAGATCGACGAACTTGATCTAGTTGAAGCGAATGAAGCATTCGCGGCGCAAGCTTGCGCGGTCAACAAAGACATGGGCTGGAAATCCGACAAAGTGAATGTGAACGGCGGTGCGATTGCCATCGGCCATCCGATCGGCGCCTCGGGAACCCGCATTCTCGTCACGCTCTTGCACGAACTGGAGCGGCGGAATGCCAAGCGCGGCCTTGCCACCCTCTGCATCGGCGGCGGCATGGGCATCGCGATGTGCGTCGAGCGGAATTGAGTTCAACCGGAACTAAATAACTTGCACGCAAAAAAGCGTGCATTGACACGGGGGAGAAGAAGCGATGAGTCGTATTGCGTTGGTAACAGGAGGCACGCGGGGGATTGGCGCCGCGATTTCGAAGGCATTGAAGGCAGCTGGCTATACGGTCGCGGCGAATTACGGTGGCAACGACGATGCTGCGGCTAAGTTCAGGTCCAATACTGGCATCGCGGTATTCAAGTGGGATGTGAGCTCCTTCGAAGCCTGTAGCGCCGGCGTGAAGAAAGTCGAGACTGAGATCGGCCCAGTCGAAATCTTGGTGAACAATGCCGGAATTACGCGCGACGCGATGTTCCATCGGATGACGCCGGAGCAGTGGAGTGCGGTGATTACCACCAATCTCGGCTCGCTCTTCAACATGTGCCGCCCGGTTATCGAAGGTATGCGGACGCGCAAATTCGGCCGCATCGTTAATATCTCCTCGATCAATGGGCAAAAAGGCCAGATGGGACAGACCAATTATTCCGCGGCGAAAGCGGGAGAAATCGGCTTCACCAAGGCGCTTGCACAGGAGAATGCAAAGGTGGGCATCACCGTGAACGCAATCTGCCCCGGTTATATCAACACAGAGATGGTGCAAGCGGTGCCGAAGGATGTGTTGGAAAAAAATATTATTCCGCAGATTCCGGTAGGGCGTTTGGGCGAGCCCGAAGAAATTGCGCGTTGCGTGGTATTCTTGGTCTCTGATGATGCCGGCTTCATCACTGGTTCGACAATGAGCGTGAATGGCGCTCAATACATGACCTGACGCTTTGTCACGGGTGCCGGGTCAGCAACTATCGCAAGCCATACTGATCGGCATCTTAGGACAGCCGGATTTGTGGAACCGAGCATTTTCATTGCTCTCGCCGTGACCCTGATCGCGTTGGTGGGGTCGCGCGACGTAGTTCGGCGCGGGTCGCTTTTTAGGAGGCAACCCTAGCCCTTAAAGTTATTCTTAAGTTCCCGCAGTTCCGTAAAGATCGCTGCCGGATCGCTGCCTTTCATGCCGATGGCTTCCGCGATGGCCACATCGTCGGCACGCAGAAACGGATTGGTTGCTAGCTCCTGCGCCATTGTCGATGGCAGCGTTGGCTTGCCGGCGGCCCGCGTTGCTTCGGTATCGGAAAGGCGTTTCTTCAGCGCGGCATTTTTCGGATCGACAGTGATGGAAAAGCGCGCGTTGGAAAGCGTGTATTCATGCCCGCAATAAAGTTTTATGTCCTTGGGTAGATCACGGAGTTTCAAAAGCGATTGCCAGAGAATCGGCGCGGGCCGCTCAAATGGGCGGCCACAGCCAAGCGCGAACAATGTGTCACCCGCAAATAGAAGACGTTCATTGTCGAAGACATAAACGATATGTCCGGCCGTGTGACCCGGCGTTTCGATCACTCGTGCCTTCATATTGCCAATCGTGATTGTGTCGAAAGATCCGACCTGCGCATCGATCATCGGAATTTTAGCGGCCTCCGTGCGTGGACCAATAACTGTGGCGCCGTATTTTTTCTTGAGCGCAGGGATGCCCTGTACATGATCGCCGTGATGATGCGTGACAAGGATATGCGTCAACTTCCAGTTTTCGATGTTGAGCGCTTTTTCAATCGGGCCCGCGTCCGGCGCATCGATGACGGCAACCGCGTTTGTGGCTGAATCGCGCAAAATGACAGCGTAGTTATCAGAAAGACACGGTATAAGCCGGACATCGACAGCCATTTATCATCTCGCTTGGGCAGGGCGTTAATTTGTAAGTTAGCATGCGTTCATGGTGCGGCAACCACTTGATGTAGCCGAGTTTCCAGAACGGCTATTTTCATCCGAATTTGATATGGTTCCCCATGTTTCTCGACGTCGTTGACCTTCGAAATTTCTATTCTCAGCCACTTGGTATCGTGGTGCGCCGACTCTTGTCGCGCGTAATCCGTGAATGTTGGCCGAACACAAGTGGGCTTTCGCTGCTCGGTATCGGCTATACGACGCCTTATCTTGGCGTCTTTCGCGAAGAGGCCGAACGCACTTTCGCGTTCATGCCGGCAGGGCAGGGCGTCTTCAAGTGGCCGTCGGCCGCACCGTCGCGCGCGGCTTTGGTCGAGGAAACGATGTTGCCGCTCCCCGATGCTTCAATCGACCGCGTCCTCGCAGTGCACGCCCTGGAAATGACGTTTCATACACCCGACATGCTGAGCGAGGTTTGGCGCGTCATGTCCGCCGGCGGGCGCCTTTTGCTGGTTGTTCCGAACCGTCGGGGTATCTGGGCGCGCATGGATACGACGCCTTTCGGTCACGGGCGACCATTCTCTCGCCGACAGCTTATGGAGCTTTTACGCGAAGCGCTGTTCACGCCGGTCAGATGGAATGAAGCGCTCTGGGTTCCGCCGGTCGGGCGGATTCCGTTTCTGCGGAGTTCGATCGCTTGGGAGCGTTTAGGTCGGACCTTGTCGCTGCCTTTCGCGGGCGTTCACATCGTAGAGGCGACAAAGCAGGTGTGGCGTCCGGTTAGCGTACGGCGAAAGCCAGTGCCGGGTTTCAAACCGGTGTTGGCGCCTACCGCCCGAGCCTGATTAGGTTTTGCGCGAGAGCAGAAAGACGGCCTGTTCGCCGAAAAGATTCCAGAACCACCACGGCGCATTCAGGCGCACCGGTCGGCCCCAGCTATTGAACGCGACCGCGCGTTCCATCTTCACATCCAATTGGCGGACGAGTTCGACGAAGTCACGGATCGTGCAGAAATGGATATTGGGCGTCTCGTACCAAGTTTCGGGAAGATTCTCGGTGATCGGCATGCGTCCGCGGAAAAGCAATTTTAGCCGAATTTTCCAGTGTCCAAAATTTGGGAACGAAACGACGGCGTGGCGTCCGATACGCAGCATTTGCTCTAACACCCAGCGCGGGCGGCGCGTGGCCTGTAGCGTTTGCGAAAGAATTACATAATCGAAGGCATCGTCCGGATAATCCGCAAGGTCGATATCGGCGTCGCCCTGAATCACAGCGAGGCCCTTCGCGACGCAATGATTGACACCCTCGCGTGAGATCTCGATACCGCGTCCGTCGACGCCGCGTGTCTCCGCGAGCAAACGCAAAAGGTGACCATCACCCGAACCCACGTCGAGCACGCGCGAATTTTGCGCGACCATGCCCGTGATTACCACGAGATCGACACGTCCGCTGTGTTGGCCGGCTTGTGAAGAGGGTTCGCGGGCAAGCATTGATCAGACCTTTATGCCGAGCGATTTTGCTGCGGCATCAAGAAATCCGCGAACGATATCGAAAAGCTCGGGTTCTTCGAGTAGGAATGCGTCATGACCCTTATCGGTTACGATTTCCGCGAAGGAAACCGAAGCGCCCGCTGCATTAAGTGCATGGACGATGTGTCGTGCGTCGCTGGTTGGGAAGAGCCAATCCGACGTGAACGAAATGATGCAGAAACGTGTCTTGGTTCCCCTGAACGCGTTCGCGAGCACGCCGTTATAGTCGGCGGCAATATCAAAATAATCCATCGCGCGAGTGATGTAGAGATAGCTGTTCGCGTCAAAGCGCTCGACGAAGATCGTCCCTTGATGTCGCAAATAGCTTTCGACTTGGAAGTCGGCGTCGAAGCCAAATGTCAGCGCAGCACGATCTTGCAGCTGGCGACCGAACTTGCGATGAAGCGCCGCGTCCGAAAGATACGTAATGTGTGCTGCCATACGTGCGACGGCGAGACCGCGGCGCGGAAACGTGTCGGCACGATAATATGCGCCCTGGCGCCATTCGGGATCGGCCATGATCGACTGACGACCGACTTCATGAAATGCAATATTTTGCGCGGAATGACGCGCGGCCACGGCAATTGGCAACGACGCAAACACCCGCGCGGGATAACTCGCGGCCCATTGCAGCGCTTGCATCGCGCCCATTGAACCGCCGGTCACGCAAAGCAATTTTTCGATGCCGAGATGATCAAGCAACATCGCTTGCGCGCGAACCATGTCGCGAATTGTTAAGACAGGAAGCGAAAGCTCATACGGCTCACCGGTCTTGGGGTCTTTAGATGCAGGGCCCGTGGTGCCCATGCAGCCGCCGAGTACATTCGAGCAAATAACAAAGAAATGGTCGGTGTCGATCGGCCTACCAGGGCCGACCATCGTTTCCCACCAGCCTGGCTTTCCGGTGACCGGATGGTCACCAATGACATATTGATCGCCCGTAAGCGCATGACAGATGAGAATCGCGTTCGACTTCTGTGCGTTCAGCTCGCCATGGGTCGTATAGGCGATCTGGAACGGCGTAAGTTCTACGCCTGCGTCGAGCTTGAGGGGCTTATCGGGGCCGAAGCGCACAAGCTTCGAGTGCGGTTCGTCGGCCTCGCGGCGGATCGCCTCCGCTCGACTTACGGCTCCCTCGAATTCGGCACGAATGACACTCATTAACCTTCCTCGGCGCGGGAAAACGCGTATGGGACGATAGAGCTAGGTGGCAGTTGTGCGGCCTGTCAATCTACTCTTTGCGTTCGGCCCACGCGACCGCTATCACGGCGCCGCTTAACGAAATGCAACGGTCATGTCCAAACTCAAGAAATCGGCAGGAAAGTCAGGCGTCACCCCCAGTCTTGGCGAGCTTCGCGCCGAGATCGATCGCATAGACGAGGAGATGCATAGCCTGCTGATTCAGCGCGGCGAAATCATTGAGTCGCTAATCGCGGTCAAAAAAACGCAGGAATCGGGCGCCGCTTTTCGGCCGGCGCGCGAGGCCTCGATGATGCGCCGCCTAGTCGAGCGTCATCGCGGATTATTACCCCTTGATACCGTCGAGAGTATCTGGCGCGTTATCATTTCGACCTTCACCTTCGTGCAGGCGAATTATTCGGTGCACGCCGACATGTCCGCCGGCGATGCTCTTGTACGCGATTCGTCGCGCTTTCATTTTGGGTTTACTGTACCGCTTGTGCCGCATTTTGGCGCAAAGTCGGTGGTCGCGGCCGTCGCATCATCCAAAGGGGATCTCGGTCTCGTGCCAGCGGCGATCGAGACGGGTTCCGGTGCGTGGTGGACAACGCTTGAAGGCGACAAAGCACCGAAAATTATCGCGCGCCTACCGTTTGTGGAGCGGCCGGATCATCCGGCATCATTGGCGCTATTCGTCGTGTCGAAACCGCTCGTTGCAGATGCGGTGGTCGCGGAGGTTGAAACCTGGAGCCTTAGTGTCGCTGGCTGGAGCGCTTCGGTCGCGCGCGCGCTATCCGTGTTCGCCGACGTGCTTGCGATACCGCACGGGAGTTTCGATGGCGCGGCGCTGCTCGTATCGGTTCCGCAGGGTCAGGACAAGAGGATTACCGCGGCACTGGTGGCCGCCGGAAGTTCGGTGCGCAGCATTGCTCTCGTCGGTGGCCACGCAACCCGCTATACCGTTTCGCCCAACAAGTAGATTGCTGCCTTTCGTTCATCTGGAGTTATCGTCGAATGTCCGAGCGCCCGCAGCCACGTCCCGGCGTGCTTGATATCAGCGCCTACATTCCCGGCCGCAGCGAAGCACCGGGAGTGGGGAAGGTTTACAAGCTGTCGTCTAATGAGACGCCGCTTGGGCCGAGTCCCAAAGCGATCGAAGCGTTTCATGCAGCGGGAGATTCGCTCGCGCTTTATCCGGATGGCGCTTCGACCGCCTTGCGTGAGGCAATCGGCAAAGCCTTCGGACTTGATCCCGCGCGTATCATTTGCGGCGCAGGCTCAGACGAGTTGCTCAATCTGATCGCGCAAACCTATCTTGCGGTGGGTGACGAATGCATTTCGACGATCCACGGCTTTCTTGTCTACAAGAATGCGACTCTTGCTGCGGGTGGGAAGCCGATCATCGTTACAGAAAAGGATTTCTGTGCCGATGTCGATGCGATCCTGCGCGCGGTGACGGCGCGCACGCGTCTCGTGTTTGTGGCAAATCCGAATAATCCAACAGGAACCTATCTGCCGATTTCGGAAATCCACCGGTTGCATGCGAGCTTGCCCGGGAACGTGATGGTCGTGCTGGATGCCGCCTATTCCGAATACGTCCGCCACAATGATTATGAGGCGGGAATCGAGCTCGTCGCAACGAGCGAAAACGTCGTCATGACCCGGACATTCTCGAAAATCCACGGCCTTGCTTCGCTGCGGCTCGGTTGGATGTATGCGCCAGCCGCCGTGATTGACGCGGTGAACCGCATCCGTGGACCTTTCAATGTTAGCACGCCCGCGATGAAAGCCGGAATCGCTTCGCTTGCCGACATCGATCATCTCGAACGCTCGGTTGCATACAACACAAGATGGCTCGGATGGCTTGAAGAAAACATTCGTGCTCTTGGTTTCGAGGTCACACCGAGCGTCGCGAACTTTGTTCTGATTCATTTCCCGAAGACGGTAGGAAAGACCGCGAAAGACGCGGATGCGTTTCTATTGAAACGCGGGCTCGTACTGCGACAAGTGACGGCTTATAATTTGCCGAATGCTCTTCGCATGACGGTGGGCAGTGAAGAGGCGAATAAGGTCTTTATCTCGGCACTCAGCGAATTTGCTGCGCGCAAGGCAAGCTATGCCTAAATTCACACCTGTTTTCGAGCGGCTCGCGATCATCGGTGTCGGCCTCATCGGTTCGTCAATCGCGCGGGCGGCTCGCGTAACCGGAGCTGTGCGGACAATTGCTGCGTCCGCAAAATCTGCTGCAACACGGAAGCGTGTCGCAGAACTCAAGCTGGCCGATGAAGTTTTCGAGACCAACGCGGAAACAACCAAGAACGCAGATTGCGTCATTGTTTGCGTGCCAGTTGGCGTATGCGGAGCGGTAGCGGCTGAGATTGCGCAATCGCTAAAACCGAATGCAATCGTTTCGGATGTTGGCTCGGTCAAGGGCGCGATTATCCGCGATATGGCGCCGCATATTCCGGCGCATGCGCACCTTGTGCCGGCCCACCCGGTTGCGGGGACGGAACATTCCGGGCCGGATGCCGGATTCGCCGAACTTTTTGAAAACCGCTGGTGTATTTTGACACCGTCCGCGGACACCGATGCTGCGTCCGTCGCCAGGCTGAAGAAATTTTGGGAAATGCTTGGGGCAAACGTGGAAGTGATGGATGCTTTGCATCATGATCTCGTACTCGCGATAACCAGTCATTTGCCACATCTAATTGCTTATAACATCGTCGGCACAGCTGCGGATTTAGAGACCGGCACGCGCTCGGAAGTGATCAAATTTTCGGCTGGCGGCTTTCGCGACTTCACGCGTATCGCGGCATCTGACCCCACCATGTGGCGTGACGTGTTTCTGAACAATAAGGAGGCTGTGCTCGAGATGCTCGGCAGATTCAATGAAGACCTTGCTGGGCTGACATGTGCGATCCGCGACGGTGATGGTCAAACGCTTTTTGATTTATTCACGCGAACGCGCGCGATCCGTCGCTCGATTATCGAGATCGGGCAAGAGACGGCTGAGCCGGATTTCGGCCGCCGCCATGGCTCGTCGGAGCCGATTGTTCCGCTGCCGCGCCCCTACTCAAGCGATTAGCTGATCCAAAATGCCGAATGATTCTGCCGATCTATGGGTGTTCGGCTACGGGTCGTTGATGTGGCGACCGGGTTTTGATTATCTCGAACGAAAGGCCGCGCGCTTGCTAGGGGCGCACCGGGCACTCTGCGTGTTCTCGCATGTACATCGCGGCACTCGGGAAAAACCGGGTCTCGTGTTAGGTCTCGATCGCGGCGGTTCCTGTCGCGGCATAGCGTTCAGGATCTCGGAGTCAAAATGGGAGACGACGATGGCCTATCTGCGTGAACGCGAGCAAGTGACGGGTGCTTATCAGGAGGTCACGCGGCAGATTAGTTTTGTGGATATGCCGGATCGGAGAGCGAAAGCGCTGTGTTATCTCGTCAACCGCGCGCACGAACAATATGCCGGCGTGCTTTCACGCGAAAGCCAGTTAGAACTTGTTCGGCAAGGTCACGGACGATCGGGCGTGAACCGCGATTATGTGCTGGCGACTGTGAAGGAGCTGGAAGCGCTTGGTATCCGCGACGCAACGTTAGAGTGGTTGGCCGCGCGCTTATAGAGCGCGACGTTACGCAACTGTATGGTACCGCGCGGCTCCAATTTCTTTCCGATCGCAAAGACCGGTAGCCTGCTGAAGGTGCCAACCTCGCGCGGGGCAGGTTCGGCAAGCGCCGAAAGATCGCGCAAAGCCGCAACGAGCGTTTCGGCGTTCTCAGTGAGGTGGATATGAATTTCGTCCGCGTCCACTGGCAATATGGGGCAATTCACCGATACATCCACCGCGATCACTGTACGCTTTGCCCTGTCTCGCTGAACAAATAGGGCGACGAAACATTCGTAAGCCGGGATCGCCTCATTCGCGAATACGGTACAGGCATAGCGGCGGCCTGAAACACCGCGCCAAAAATGAAACCGCTCTGCGAGACCCGGATTGGTGGGGGACAATAAAGGTCCTGCGTCGCCAGCGAGGGCGCGAATCATGAAATGTTGCATAAGAACAAACATAGAACATTTGTCGGCAAAGTCAAGAACCGCGGACCTTTTTCAATTTGGTCTGGGCAGAAAATCACACGTGGAAAGTATTGGGGTAGAAGCAAAGGACAAAATAAAGCGAGCGTATGAAACGGGAAAATATTTTTCTTTTACGATCTCGGCTTATCTGGAGAATCCGCGAAATTTGCGCCGACTTCCGTAGTGTCAATACGGAAACGAGCATAGGCCGCCACGTATTTAATATATTCCAACATAAGTAATCGCGCCGTTTGGAAGTTTAGCCACCATGGCTCGTCGCGCATTCGATCGCTGACGACGGAATAGGGAGTCAATTCGATATCTGGCATCTCTCGTTTCAATTCGACGAGTGCGCGTGGCATGTGCCACGCCGACGTTACGACTATAAGCGTCTGAAATTTTCTTTGGCGCGTCCACTGCGCGATTTCCATTGCATTGCCTGTTGTATTCAGCGCTGTGCGGCCGAGATCGACACAGCAGGCGAATAAGCTTTCGAATTCCGGCTTAAGACGGGTCAATTCCGCAATCGTGGTTGTCGGGTTGACGCCAGAGATGAAGAGCCGGCGCCCGTGATGCGCGGCAAGTAATTCGACCGCGTCGGAAATTCTGTAAGCACCGCCCGTTAGCGCAACGATGCCATCGGCGGATCGTTTCGGAGCGATCTCTTCACGCGGAATTCCGGTCGCGAATATCAGGAAGCCTCCTAAAAACGCGACGCTCGCAGTTAGCAAGATACCCAGGAAAGAGCCGCCGATACGGCTCGCCCATCGGCGACCATTTTTTACGGATTGCGCGTTGGATCCCGTTTCATTGCGGACCCGATTGTTTTCCGGGTTCGTCATGGCATTTCCTCAGCTTTGATCGTATCGCAGAATATGGCGGGTCCGCGACTGGATTTTTCAGCGTGAAACGATTCAGTCGATCATGCGCAACGTGCGATGCACTGTAATTCGCGAGCTCAGGGCCGTTACAAAAGCGATAAATCCAATGACAAAAGCGATTCCAAGATAGCCCTGTCGGTTCAATCCGAATTGGCGCAAAAAAACTGCTGTATCGCCTCCGCCTGGCAATGTGTTCAAGAGATCCGCGGCAAAGTGTAGCAAGACGAATAATAGAGTGGCGATAGTGCCACCGAAGACGCCGCCTTTGAGGCCTACAATCAGAAAATGGCGCTGGAAGACATTGGCAATGTAGGAATTGCGGGCGCCCACGAAGTGAAGAACCTCGACGACGGCGTGATTTGCCGCGACCGTGCCACGTGTAGCGAATGAAACGGAAAGAACCGTTGTAATCAGCACGAGGATCAATACGGCAAAACCTATAAAAGTAATCGCGTTCGCTGTTGTCGTAATTCGGGAAGACCAATTGCGGTGATCGTCGAGCGTTGCACCTGGCACGTTTTCCGAGAGCGCTTTGCGAAAATTCACGACATCAGCATCGCCGATATTTTGTACGCGAACTTTAATTAGGCGGGGAATGGGGAGCGTACCGAGATCAAATCCAGCGCCGAGCCATGGCTCGAGCAACTTGTCTGCTTCATGTTTTGTGTAGGCCCGTGCAGCGGTAACGCCTGGAACATTTTTAGTGATTTCAATAGCCTTGCGCAGTTCTTCCTCAATGTCACGGTTTTCCGCCGGACGCACTTGAATCGTCATTTCGCTCGTTACGTCGGCGCGCCATTCGATTGACGTCGTGCGCACAATCTGTACAGCGCCGACTGTGAGGGCAGCTAGGAAGCTCATGATTGCGATGACTGCGACCAACGCGTGCCCGGTGACCGTGTCGCGTGGTAAAATCCGATACAGGGAATTTTCAGTGATCAAGGAGCGACGATTTTGCTCTTGGTTCAAGCGCGCCTCCATTCAACCTTCAGCATAGAGCCGGCCCTCATTGAGAACGAGACGCCGGGCATCGTATTGATCCATCAGCGTCACGTCATGGGTCGCGATTACAACCGCGGTGCCCGATTTATGCAGTTCGACAAACAGCCGGAGGAGTCGGCGCGCAAGCGGCGGATCGACATTTCCCGTCGGCTCGTCAGCGAGTAGTAGTTCGGGACGACCGATAAGCGCACGCGCAATGGAGGCGCGCTGTTTTTCGCCACCTGAAAGCACGGGCGGCAATGCGTGAATACGCTCACCAAGACCTACCCATTTCAAAAGCTCGATGACTTCGGGGCGATAGCTGGATTCATCACGTCCCAGAACGCGGAGTGGAAGCGCGACATTTTCATAGGTCGTTAAGTGATCGAGGAGCCGGAAATCCTGGAACACGATTCCAATTCGCCGCCGAAACGCAGCAACCTCATGGGCGCGTAGCCTCGTCGCATCACGGCCAAATAATGTAATGAGTCCACGTGTTGGACGGAGTGATAGAAATAAAAGGCAAAGCAAGCTTGTTTTGCCGGCGCCCGACGGACCCGTGAGGAATTGAAACGACTTCGGCTCGATGCTGAAAGATACGTCCCTCAGCACCTCGGAACCCATGCCGTAACGCAGGCCGACATTTTCGAACCGGACCAAGCGAGACCCCTGGCGAATCGCCTTTGGCTCTCACATGTACCCTCTTGCAGGCGGATCAGGCAGATTAAGAATAGATAATGTGAGCGGGGCAGACATCTTGGAGGCGTTTGAAACCGGCTTTAAATCAAGGTTTCCGAATCGTTAACGGTCAATCTCCACATTGGCGGCTCAGATTGTGGATCCACGATGCTGTTTTTTTGTCCCCGTTGCGAAACTGGATTTCACGTCGCGGCTGAAGCACTCAGCGAGAGTGGCCGCATGGTACGGTGTGCACTCTGTCGGACCATTTGGTTCGCGGTCGCCGAAACCGCCGCTGCAGAGCCCACCATGGCAGAAGCGACCGTGGATGGCGCGTTTATTTATCGTGCCATTCGCGTGGATGATTCTGCTGGGTGGGTTGGGTCGCCCACGATCGATATTGAATTGATCGGTGTCGAACCGCGGAACGCGCTGAGTCAATCTGAAATAAAAACCAAGCGGCGATCAGGTGTGACGCGTAATTCGAACCGAAGCAAGCGTCCATGGGCTCCCAGGGTTGCAGTTGCTGCAATCGGAATGCTTGGACTCGCTGTTACTGCTGTCGGTTCACGCGCAACGATCGTTAGAATCATGCCGGATCTCGCCGGCGTGTATGCCGCGATCAGTATTCCGGTAAATTTACGCGGTCTCGAATTTCGCGAAGTTAAGTCGACGCGCGAAATGCAAGATGGCATGCCAGTCCTTGCGATTGAGGGCGAGGTGGTGAATGTCGTAAATCATGCCGTCGAAGTACCTCGCGTGCGTCTCGCGGTTTTGGGACCGAACGGGGAGGAGCTTTATTCATGGACGACGCATTTGCAGCGCTCAATTCTTGCCGATAATGAAAGGGTCTCGTTTCGGAGCCGGCTTGCATCGCCACCGCCCGAAGGACGTGGGGTGCTGGTTCGTTTTCTCACTGGGAGCGATCTCGCCGCGATCGAGCGCTGAAAAAATTCATAGATACGCAGGCGGTTTTGGCTCGCATCGTGATCGACAAGATGAGATGCCGTCAGAATGCTTTTTATATTTGGGCTGACGCAGAATGCACGCTCGCTTAGATTTGCGCGACGTTAAACGAAGCGTTGGCCGCATGACTGATCAGAACTCGTGCAACAGTCGCTCCAGATAATCGAGTTCGATTTTTGGGCGGCTGGGATCACTCAACCGAAGACGTAATTCCTCGAGCACGCGACGCGCGCGCTGAACGTCGATTTCACCGGGTACTTTTACTGTAAAGTCATCGCCATATTCTCGGGAGCGCATCGGTCTGCCAAGTGGATCGGTACGGTCGACTGATTCCCGGGAGTCGCCTGTCGGCTCCCCCATTCCATCGCCCATGCCATCTTGCATCGCTTCCGCGAGGCTTTGCGCGCCCTTGCGAAGATTCTGCAATGCACGTCCTTGGCCTTCTACCGCGCCGTCGGCATCGTTGCCTCCAAGCGCGCCCTCAGTTTCTTTCATCGCTTGTCCGGCGCGATTCAGAGCTTCATCGGCTTCTTTACCCGATCCGCCACTCCCTTCTCCAATGGAATCATCTGAACCCTGACGTTGACGCTTTAATTGCTCGATCATTTGTTCGAGCTTCTGGCGCAGGCTTTCCTGATTTCCGCGCAATTCTCCGTAAGCACGGCGCTCGCGATCGGTTGGTTCGGTATCGGGTCCGCGGTTACGGCGATCGTCTTTGCTGTCGCGTCCCTGCCGGAAGGTGCGGTCGCGCAGGCGTTGTTGTTCTTGAATCATGCGCCCTAGCTCGTCGAGCTGCTCTGATATGCCGCCGTTATTCTGATCACTTCGCGCTTGTTTGCTGCGGCTGAGCCCATCAAGCATAGCTTGCAATTCATCGAGCAACTTTCTGGCAGCTTCTTTGGAACCATTGCGCGCGAGACTTTCGATGCGGTCGAGCATCGATTTCAAATCCTGTGGTCGAAGCACGCGCGTATTTCGATCCAACGGGCGCTCTTCCATTGCGTTATCGCGACGTAACTGCTCGGCCAAAGCACGAAGAAAGCGATCCATGACCTCGCGTAGAGCTTCAGTCAGCCGTTGGATTTCCTGCTCTTCGGCGCCGCGATCGATCGCTTGGCGCAGTGCATCTTGCGCCGCGCGTAAATCGCGATCGGCATCGGACATCGTTCCATCCTCGATGAGAAGGGCGATCTCCCAAAAGTAATCAAGCAAGGAGAGGAGATCCGCATCTGTCTTGGCAAGGCGAAGACGCGTCAAAGCAGTACGCAAGCCGAGATAAACCGGGGCCTCGGGGGTGAAACGCTCCGGCGCCAACATAAGCGCTTGCAGTGCACGGCCGACCTGCTCTCTTGCATTGGCATCGAAGGCAAGATTGCGGCGCTGTTCAACGATCGCTCGCGCAAGCGCCTTGGTGAAAGGACGTTCGGGCAACCGTACTTCGCGCGGCTCACTCATGCCTTCGTTGCCGGCTTCATCCCGTGCGACCAGTGTGAGGATTGCGGTCGTGCCCGCCCAGGGGTGGTCAGCAAGGTCACGAATTGTCTGACCGACACCTGCGCGCGTGACTGCCTGCGGCAAGATCAGCGGAAAATCTGGAGGTGGTACCAGTGGACGAGCAATAAGTGCGGCCGGAACGGCGGGGTCCGCGGAGCGCGTAAATCGCGCTTCCGCAAATGAGACACCATAATCGTCTTCGACACGGTAATTGAGAGAAAGGCTGGACCGCCCGGTGATTTCGGGATCTCTCACATGCGCGATTGTTGGTGCACGATCAGGAATCGCGCGAAATACCCACATCACATTGCCGGCGGGAAGACCATTTACCCCAAGCGTTCCGCTTTCGGTGATAAGAAAACGCCGCTCAATGCCGCCTTCAGCGGCTCGCGTTGCGCCCTCCTTCCTTTGCTCAACAAGACCGCCCTGCGCGGACAGATTGATCGAAGAAATACCCGTGCCTCGAACAACGAGCATACTTCCGGTGGGAATCATCACGGCGGTATCGCCGGGTGCTGTCTCATCATAACGAATACCCGGAAGCAAAATCGGAGCGCGCCCAGTGTAGGCCGGCGGCGTCACCCACGCGTCGACACGGTAGAGTTTCGACGCGATCGCGCCGGACCAATCGAAAGCGGCTGCCACACGCCGCATATGATCGCCTTCCGCCATGAAAAATGTCACGACTACCGCGAGCAATGCGATCGAACGAATGGCATAGGGATCACGCAGGGCAAGCCGTGGCTTTGGCAGCGCAGCCCGTAACTTTTCCGCCGCCCGTGCGGCGCGTATGCGGTGTGCACGCCACAAGGCTTGCATCACCGGATCATCGCCAGATGTCGCGAGGGAATCGGCGATTGTTGTCGCCGGGCGGTGATCCAGTCCGCTCGAATGGTCTAGTCGCGCAAGTGCTGTCGCGCGTTGCGGAAGTTTCAATTGAGTAAACGGCCATAAACTTGCGGCAAGCAGAAGCGCAAACAACACAAGCCCAAAGATGCGCGCGAGCGGCGGCAACGAAATCCAAAGCCCGGCCCATGAGACGGCAATAAATATTCCGGAGACAACCAAAGCGGCAGCAAGCGGCGGCCAAATTCGCTCCCATAATATAGCGCGCCAGGATCGTCCAACTAATCTGTCGAGACGACGCCGCACGTTTTCGCCACCGGGCGGCAGCTCGCGACCTTCAGTCGTTTCCGGTGTCGCGCTCAATGCGCATTCTCCTTGCGAACACCTAGCCCATTATCACTCTATCACGGCTCGTCTTTGGCGACACGGCAGGACCGCTAAAGCCTTAACGATTTTGTTCGCCTTCTACCGCTTTAGCCATGGTGGAAGAGTATCGAAACCGATGATCGCAGCCGCCTCGATTCGAGGTCGCACGATTGCGGCCTCCCTCCCGCGAACCAGAATTTCCGGCACGAGCGCGCGTGTATTATAAGTGGAAGCTTGCACCGCGCCATATGCGCCAGTTGTCATGATCGCGAGAAAATCGCCGGCGGAAACCTTCGGCAGACGGCGATCGAGGGCAAGATAATCTCCCGTCTCACAAACCGGGCCCACGACATCGGCGACCATCCATTCCGCGCTTGATTCCGCCGCGCGGGCCGGGCGAATTTCGTGATAGGCATCATAGAGCGTCGGGCGCACGAGATCATTCATCGCGGCATCGACAATCACGAAGTTCTTTTCGACGCCGCGCTTCACATAAATGACGCGTGTCATGAGTACTCCGGCATTGCCGGCTATCATGCGACCGATTTCGAATATGAGTTTGAGATTCAACCCGCGCGCGAGACGTTTCGCCATCGCTGCGTAATCTGAAGGCAAAGGTGGCGGCTCGTTGTCCGAGCGATAAGGAATGCCGAGTCCGCCACCGAGGTCGATATGATCGAGGTGATGGCCGTCCTTCAACAGATCGCGTGCGAGCTCCACCAACAGCGCCGTTGCATTTTCGAACGGTTCAAGCTCCGTGATCTGACTGCCGATGTGCATATCGACGCCCGTCACGCGCAAGCCCGGCATTTTCGCCGCTCTCGCGTAAATTTCGCGCGCGCGCGCAAGTGGTATGCCGAACTTATTCTCAGCCTTACCGGTCGCGATCTTGGCGTGTGTCTTCGCATCAACGTCAGGATTGACACGGATTGAGACCGGCGCCGTTCGCTGCATGCCGGTTGCGATTTCGGACAGGGTTGCGAGTTCCGGTTCGCTTTCGACATTGAAGCAATATATTCCGGCTTTGAGTGCGGCTATCATCTCGTCCCTGGTCTTGCCGATCCCGGAGAAAACAATTTTGTTAGCAGGAACACCTGCCGCCAGCGCCCGCGCGAGCTCGCCGCCTGAAACAATGTCAGCTCCTGCGCCCAAGCGGGCAAGCGTCGCTATCACGGCCTGATTAGAATTCGCTTTTAATGCGTAGCAAACAAGCGACGGCACGTCGTCGAATGCGTCCGCAAAAATCTTGTAATGCCGTTCGAGCGTCGCCGTCGAATAGCAATAGAACGGCGTACCGACGTGCTCCGCTAGCGCGATAAGATCAACGTCCTCGGCAAAAAGAACGCCGTCACGATAAGCAAAATGATGCATTTTAGTTGAGCAGCGGATCGAGAACGAAAGGTTCGTCTCGTTTTACGGGAACGCCCAGAGACTTGTTGGTCCGAACATCGCTTCGCGTCGGTTGATAGCCAGGAAGCTGTGTTGCTCTCATGGCTTCAGGAGAAGCCCTGCCCCTGCCCTCATTGCCGGAAACTTGCGCACCTTCAGGTAGCTCAAGCGGGCCCTTAATCCCGCAACCCGTCAGCACGAAAAGCGCCGAAAGCGCGATCGACGCTACGGTCATGCGAAAACGACAGGTGGCAAGTTCGGTCACGTTCGGTCTCCTCGAACGCAGGCAATATAGCGGAACTTGTGGCGGAGCGAGGGCAGAAAGCGGAGGCTAACAGCAGCTACTTACTAAGTCGTTTCAGCCACTTGCGAGCCTGTGTGCGTACGTTTTCGGGCGCCGTGCCGCCGTAACTCGTCCGGCTGGCGACCGAGTGGGAAACTGAGAGTACCGATAGCGCGTGCGTGGTGATCCGCTTGTCGATCGACTGCATATCGGCGAGGGACATCTGGTCCAGGGTCACGCCCGTTTTTGCGGCCAGCGAGACAATGCGGCCTGTTATCTCGTGCGATTCCCGGAAAGGAATGCCGAGCTCCTGGACGAGATGATCGGCAAGATCAGTGGCTGTCGCATAACCTTCAGCGGCCGTAGCTTTCATTCTTTCTTCGTCAGGCGAAAGATCCCGTATCATTCCAGTCATGGCGGTGACCAAAAGCGAAAAAGTCGAAAGCGCATCAAATGTGCTCTCTTTATCTTCTTGCATGTCCTTCGAATAGGCGAGCGGAAGACCTTTCATTACCATGAGCATTTGCATCAGCGCGCCGACAATGCGCCCAACTTTGGCGCGCACGAGTTCCGCAGCATCGGGATTCCGCTTTTGCGGCATGATCGAGGACCCGGTGGTGAAACGGTCCGAAAGCTTGATGAGCCCGAATGCGGGCGAAGCCCAAATCACGATTTCTTCCGCTAAACGCGAAAGGTGAATCGCGGCGATCGAAATTGCGCCCAGCGTTTCAAGCACGAAATCGCGATCGGAAACGGCATCGAGTGAATTGGCGGCCGGCCGGTCGAAGCCGAGGGCTTTCGCCGTGGCTTCACGATCGATTGGAAAAGACGTTCCTGCAAGAGCAGCCGCACCGAGCGGGGATTCGTTCATTCTTTTCCTCGCATCGGCAAACCGATTACGGTCGCGTTCCAGCATCTCCACATAGGCGAGAAGATGATGGCCAAACGTGACCGGCTGCGCCGTCTGCAGGTGAGTAAAGCCGGGCATTACCGTCCCAGCGTGTTTATACGCTTTTTCGACTAGAACGAGCTGCAATCCGGTGAGCGTCTTATCGAGCGCATCGATCGCATCGCGGATATAAAGCCGGAGATCGGTCGCGACTTGGTCGTTACGGGACCGGGCGGTGTGCAACCGTCCAGCGGCGGGCCCGATCAGTTCAGCAAGCCGCGTTTCGACATGGGTGTGGATGTCTTCGAGTGCGCGGTTGAATTTGAATTTACCGCTTTCGATCTCTGACAAAATCGTGTCTAGACCATGCGCGATCTTCTGGGCATCTTCTGCACCAATGATCCCTTGCACCGCCAGCATGGCGGCATGGGCCTTGGAGCCGGCGATGTCCTGGGCATAAAGCTTCCGGTCGAAATCAATCGAGGCGTTGATCTCCTCGAGAATTTCGTCGGGCTCGTGGCCAAAGCGGCCGCCCCACATCCGGTTTGCCATGATTCATTTCCTTAGCGCAGGACGACGCGATGACTGACAAAGGACCCAAAATCCCGCGATCCTCGAAGCTGCAGCCTGTGCTCTTGGCAGCAGTACTTGGTGCGGTTGCCGGGCTCGCGGGGGTATACGGGATTGGTGGCCTCAAGCGCAATGCAACGATGTCGATAGCCGATCCCGTTTGCGAGGATGCGGTTAATGCCGCGCGCCGTCTTGATCCCCTCGTGCATGGTGAAATCGCCGCATTGACGCTTGCGGAGACGCCCCGCCGTCTGCCTGAACTCGATTTTAATGATGGTTTGGGAAAGCCGGTTCGGCTTACCGATTTTCGCGGTCGCATTGTTCTCATCAATCTGTGGGCAACTTGGTGCGTGCCTTGCCGCAAGGAAATGCCCGCCATCGACAACCTCGCGCGCGCGATGAGCGGCGAAGACTTCGTGGTGGTTGCGATCAATCTCGATATGAAGAATTCCGAAAAACCGCGAAAGTTTTTCTCGGAAATTGGCGTGCAAAATCTCGCCTATTACGAAGACTCCAGCAATAAAGTGTTTCAAGAATTGAAGCGCGTCGGTCGGGCGGTGGGATTGCCGACATCGATTTTGGTTGACCGGAAGGGATGCGAGATCGGCTATCTTGCGGGAGCCGCCGATTGGTCAAGCGACGATGCGATCAAGCTCGTGAAAGCAGCAACCCTGAAATAATCACGTATTGATATTGAGCTTCGGCCCGCAATTGATGGCGGTCAGATTGGCCACGACGGCGATTTTCGCGACGGCATCCCTGCTATGCGGTTCGGTCCTTTCCGTTTTGCTGCAACAATAAGCAATTCAACCAAGGCAAAGATCTAAGAATTGCGGCTGAAGAAGAAAATAGAGTTTTCAGCGCGTCGGAACTGGCTTTTCGCCGCGATAATCGTAGAAGCCACGATTCGTTTTGCGTCCGAGCCAACCGGCCTCAACATATTTCACCAGAAGTGGGCATGGTCGGTATTTCGAATCCGCCAGGCCCTCATGTAGTACTTGCATGACCGAGAGCACCGTATCGAGACCGATGAAGTCCGCGAGCTCGAGCGGGCCCATCGGGTGATGCGCGCCGAGTCGCATGGCAGTATCGATCGCCTCGACCGTGCCGACACCTTCGTAAAGCGTATAAACTGCCTCATTGATCATCGGCAGCAGAATCCGATTGACCATGAAGGCCGGGAAGTCTTCCGCCACAGCGGAAGTTTTTCCGATATTGGCGACAAATGCCTTCGAGGTCTCGAACGTTTCGTCGCCCGTTGCGATGCCACGTACGAGTTCCACGAGTTTCATCACCGGTACCGGATTCATGAAATGAATGCCGATGAAGCGCTCGGGGCGGTCCGTCGATGAGGCGAGACGGGTAATTGAGATGGAAGAGGTGTTGCTCGCGAGCAGCGCTTCGGGTTTGAGGGTTTGGCAAATCTCAGCAAAAATCTTGCGCTTCACATCTTCTTTTTCAATTGCGGATTCAATCACGAGATCGCACTGTGCGAGATCTGAAATTTTCTCAGCTGGCTTGATACGAGCGAGCGCCTGTTGACGAACCTCCTCCGAGATCGCCTTTTTAGAAATCTGGCGAGCGAGATTACCATTAATGCTGGCGAGACCCGCTTTGATGCGTTCCGCGCTGACATCATTCAGCAGCACATCATAGCCAGCTAGGGCACAAACGTGAGCGATACCGCTGCCCATCTGTCCGGCGCCGACAATACCCACTTTTTTGATTTTAGTTGCCATGACCTGAAGCATCTTTGTACGACGAACACCGTCCGATCGCCAGCCTTCTGACGAAGCCTATTTCTTATCGAGCTCTTTCTCCAATTCGGGCAGCGCCTGGAACAAATCGGCGACAAGTCCGTAATCGGCGACCTGAAAAATCGGCGCTTCTTCATCCTTGTTGATGGCCACGATTACTTTCGAGTCTTTCATGCCGGCGAGATGCTGGATCGCGCCGGAAATACCGACGGCCACGTATAGCTCGGGCGCCACAACCTTGCCGGTCTGGCCGACTTGCCAATCATTCGGTGCGTAGCCGGCATCGACCGCGGCGCGCGAGGCGCCGACCGCAGCACTGAGCTTGTCGGCGACCGGTTCGATGTATTTCGCGAAGTTTTCTTTGCTTCCGAGCGCGCGGCCGCCCGAGACGATGATACGAGCCGCGGTCAATTCAGGCCGATCTGACTTCGACAGTTCTTCGCCGACGAAACTTGAAATACCGGGATCGGAAGCGGCTATCGCGGGTTCGACAGGTGCGTTACCGTTATTGCTGGCGGCTTGGAAGGCAGCGGCGCGGACGGTTATCACTTTTTTCTTATCGGTCGATTGCACCGTCTCAATAGCGTTACCGGCGTAAGTTGGACGTTGAAACGTGTCGGGCGAGTCGATCTTAATAATTTCTGAAACCTGCATCACATCAAGAAGAGCAGCGGCGCGTGGCATGTAATTCTTTCCGGCCGTGGTCGCGGGTGCGATGATCGCGTCGTAATCTTTTGCAAGGGCAACAATTAGGGCGGCCATCGGTTCGGCTAAGCGGTGCGCGTAGCGCGAGTCATCAGCGATCAGCACTTTGGTGGCGCCTTCAACTTTTGCCGCGCCCGCCGCCGCCGATTTGCAATCTTGACCCGCAACAAGAATATGGATTTCGGAGCCGAGTGCTTTGGCGGCGGTCATTGCCTTATTGGTCACGCCATTCAGGCTTTTGTCGTTGTGCTCGGCAATCAGAAGCGTTGCCATCATAGCACTCCTGCTTCGTTTTTCAGCTTGTCGATAAGCTCGGCAACGGTTTTCACTTTCACCCCGCCTTTGCGGCCAGTGGGTTCGCTAGTCTTTAATACCTTAAGGCGTGGCGTGACATCGACGCCGAGCGCCTGCGGAGTCTTTTCGTCGATGGGCTTTTTCTTTGCTTTCATGATATTCGGAAGCGACGCGTAGCGCGGCTCGTTCAGGCGTAAGTCGGTCGTGACGATCGCGGGCGACTTGAGCTTCACAGTCTGCAAACCGCCGTCGATTTCGCGCGTCACGCTGACGCTGTCGCCTTCTAGCACCACCTTGGAAGCGAAAGTGCCTTGCGGCCAGCCGAGCAATGCCGCAAGCATCTGTCCAGTCTGGTTGCAGTCGTCATCGATCGCCTGTTTGCCGAGAATGACGAGACCCGGTTTTTCTTCGTCTACGATCTTTTTGAGAATCTTTGCGACGGCGAGCGGCTCGACGTTGCCGTCGACTTTAACATGAATGCCGCGGTCGGCGCCCATGGCGAGACCTGTGCGGATTGTCTCCGCGGTCTGCGCCGGGCCGATTGAAACGCACACGATTTCGGTCGCCTTGCCCGCTTCTTTCAAACGGAGCGCTTCTTCGACCGCGATTTCGTCGAAGGGATTCATTGACATCTTGATATTGGCGAGATCGACGCCCGAGCCGTCCGGCTTGACGCGAATCTTGACGTTATAGTCGACGACCCGTTTCACGGGCACAAGCACTTTCATTCTCAGCACCTTGGCGATCGATCACCGGTTAATGTATGGGAAAACCGAGTGTTTTTGGCAGCGGGCGGCACCGTATGGCCCGAGCTATTTTGTGTCAACGAGTCTCGGTTCTTCCTGAAGTAGGCGGTCCGCGGCGCAATCGAACAATTTGACGCCCGGCTGACGCAGTACAATTACGAGTACTGCGCCCGCCGTCAGGCCGCCGATGTGGGTCCACCAGGCGACCTCTTTGCTGGTGCCCAGCATGACATTCAGGAATTGCAAGAAGATCCAAAATCCAAGGGTCCATTCCGCAGCAAGTTTGACTGGAATTCTCATTAGTGCCAGCGCCCAAATTTTTCGACATGGGTGCAGCATAACATAGGCCGCCACGATTCCGGCGACGGCTCCCGAAGCGCCGACGAGTGGCACATTCGATGATGGCTCAGAGACAAGATGCGCGAGCGCCCCCCCGACCGCACACATCATATAAAAAAGAAAAAATCTCGGATGACCGAGCGCGGCTTCGACGTCATCGCCGAACACCCAGAGAAAGGCCATGTTGCCCAGAATGTGAATCCAGCTTGCGTGCAGGAAGCTATACGTGACCAACGTGAATTCCCACGGGATCATTTGATCGGTACGCGCAATGTCGTGACCGATCCAGGCAGGCGTAAAAGCCAATGATAAAACGTACGACGTTTTGGAGTTTGAGCCAGAAGCATCCGCCGACAGAATGATGATAAAAATTGCGATGTTCACAACAATCAGAGCCCAAGTCACATAGGGCGGCGATTTGAAAGCGAACGGGTTACCGTCATAAATTGGAATGACCATGAATGTAGTCTGCTTCCTAACGGTTCGCACCGGGTGCCCATAGGACGTCGCGAGCGCCTTTATCATTGGCATGACGGCTCGCAACGAAAAGAAAATCGGATAAACGATTGATGTATTTCAGGGCGGGCGTTGAGACGCCATCTTTATCCTTATCGTTTAACTCAACCATCAAGCGTTCGGCGCGTCGGCAGACAGTGCGCGCAAGGTGGAGATAAGCTGCACCGTTGGTCCCACCCGGCAGCACAAAAGACCGAAGCGGCTCTAGATCAACATTTAATTCATCAATTTGTTTCTCAAGCCAGCTTACCTGTGCATCGGTGGTCATCATGCGCGCGCCGCCCGGCCCCTTCTGCGACAAGCAAAGCTCGGCCTCGACATCGAAAAGGTCATTTTGGATTCGTGAAAGCGCCGTATCCAGCTGTTTGTCGCCGCTGGTTTCAAGGCGCGCAAGACCGATCACGGCATTCACTTCATCGAGTGTGCCGTAGGCCTCGACGCGAAGGTCATATTTTTTTCGTCGCTCGCCGTTGCCAAGCGAAGTTGTGCCGTCGTCACCGGTTCGCGTGTAAATTCTGTTGAGAACCACCACGGTACATCTCCTCAGCGTCCAAGCGCCCAAATTGTAATTAAGACGATAACGATCGCGACGGCCTGAAGAAGCACACGCAAGCGCATCAAATTTTGCGAACGACTGGGTGATCCACCTTTCATCATATTCCAGAGCCCAAGCACGAGTATGGTGCCCACAACCAACAGCGTTATGACGATGATCAGATTTTGCAAGGTCGACGGCATAAGTTATCTCGATATAAGGCGATCGCCAGAGGGAGAGAGACTGGCTTAGTTGCTGCCACCGAGCAATCGCCGCGCGATTACTTGCGCCTGAATTTCCGCGGCGCCTTCGAAAATGTTTAGAATTCGAGCATCGCACAGCACGCGAGAAATCGGATATTCGAGCGCGAAGCCATTGCCACCGTGAATCTGTACCGCGTTGTCGGCGGCGGCCCAAGCGACACGAGCGCCATATAATTTTGCCATTCCCGCCTCTAGATCGCAGCGTCGGCCGGAGTCCTTCTCGCGCGCGGCATGATAGGTGAGTTGGCGCGCGATCAGAATTTCCGATGCCATCATTGTGATCTTGTCCGCGACTCGCGGAAAATTGAGGATCGCCTTGCCAAACTGCATGCGCTCTTTCGCGTAACGCAGGGCGAGTTCCATTGCCGACTGCGCGACACCGATGGCGCGCGCCGCGGTCTGGATGCGGGCCGCTTCGAATGTCTGCATCAATTGTTTGAAACCTTGTCCTTCGGCGCCACCAAGCAGGTTTTCTGTGGGCACTTCGAAGCCGTCGAATCCGATCTCGAATTCCTTCATGCCGCGATAGCCGAGTACCTCGATTTCGCCGCCGCTCATGCCGGGCGCGGGAAATGGATCCTTGTCGGTGCCGCGCGGCTTCGGCGCGAGCAGCATCGACAGACCCTTGTATCCGGCTTCGTTCGGATTGGTACGAACCAGAAGTGTCATCAGATCGGCGCGCACCGGATGCGTGATCCAGGTTTTGTTGCCATAAACTTTGTAAACGTTACCTTCGCGCACCGCTCGCGTTTTGAGCGAGGCAAGGTCGGAGCCTGTATTTGGTTCAGTGAATACTGCCGTCGGCAGTACTTCCCCCGAGGCGATCTTTGGAAGCCATTTTTTCTTCTGCTCTTCGGTGCCGGAACCGAGAATTAGCTCGGCTGCGATCTCCGAGCGCGTTCCGAGTGAGCCGACGCCGATATAGCCCCGCGAGAGTTCGTCCGACACAACGCACATCGATTCTTTGCCGAGGCCAAGACCGCCGTATTCTTCTGGGATCGTCAAACCAAAAACGCCAAGCTCAGCCATGTGAGTTATGATTTCGAGCGGAATATATTGATTGGTGAGATGCCAATCATGGGCATGCGGCAGGACTTCTTCATTCGCGAAGCGCCGCATTTCTCTGCGCATAGCTTCGAGCGTTTCATCGAGTCCGTCGTCGCCGACGATGCCGTCCGATTTTGCGATCAACGCGACCAAGTGGGCGCGCGTTTCTGGAGAACTACTCTCCGCGATCAAGGTTTTCACGGCCGGTGTACAGCGCGTTTCGATTCGATCGTCGGAGATGCCGAGCGAACCGAGACGCACAATTTCGCCTTGGCTCATCGGAATACCGCCGAAGATTTGCGCGAGTGTCTCGCCAAGACCCATCGAAACTAAAAGGTGCTCGGTTTCGCCAAATCGGTTGGATTCCGTCATGCGACGCGCATAGGCGGCGAGCTGCCTGACCGCTTCTACGTAAGTCGCGAGCCAGGCGAGGCCGTGGACCGCGTGTTGCTCGCGGTCCAACAGCGTGGACGAAAGTTTTCCATTTTGGCTTACCCGGCTGCTGATGGCCGCCGAGGCCTCGACCAGCAAGGATGTCACCATTGTCTCCGCTTCCTCAGCCAGATGCAAAAGGTGCGGTTCAGCCCCAGCGGTGCGGCGGTTAACGGCAGTGGACATAGATCGGCTCCCCGGAACGCTTCACCCTACTTTTGCAGCGCACAAAAGCAAGCGGGGGTAACCCCCATTTCGCTTCGCAGACCTTGATTAACCATATCAGAATTTTGGCCGGAGCATATTTCCCGGATGCCTATGTTGTTAGCGCAGATGGCTTCATCGAGATTCGCAAATTCCTCGATGAAGTCTGAGCGATTTGACGCGCCTCTTGCACTGATTGTCCTTGCAGTCTTTTTTCGCTTGCCAGTTCAACCGTGATCCGCGAATTGAGAGTACATGAACCGTCTCTACAGAATCGCGCTCGATGCGTTCTACGCCTTTAATGATGATGATGGTTGGGCAATCGCGAGCCACATCGCGCTTTCGGCCTTGATGGCGCTCTTTCCGTTCTTGATTTTCGTTACAGCACTGGCCGCGTTGTTCGGCACGAAGGAACTCGCAGACGAAACTGCGCGGATTCTCCTAGAAATGTGGCCGAAGGAAGTGGCGGAGCCGATCTCGGGCGCGGTTCACGATGTACTCACGAATCTCCGCACCGATGCGCTCACTTTCGGCATTTTGCTCGCCATCTATTTCGCCTCTAGCGGGATCGAGAGTCTCCGCATCGGACTAAACCGTGCCTATGGCGTTCGGGAGACACATCCATGGTGGTGGATGCGGCTGGAATCGATCGGTTACGTGCTCGTGGCTGCGGTTTCGATTCTCGCGCTTGCCTTTCTCGTTGTGCTTGGTCCGCTGATCTGGGCGAAAGCGGTGAAATACGCGCCATGGCTCGCACCCTTTGGCGGGATTATTGCGTTTGTGCGTTACTTGACCGCGTCCTTTGTTCTCATCGTCGGTCTCGTCATCGTGCACAAGTGGCTGCCGGCTGGACGGCGCGATTTTTCCGAAATCATGCCGGGAATTTTTGTGACACTCGTATTGTGGCTCGTGGCGGGCGCAATGTTCGGGTCATATTTATCTGAATTTGCCTACACCTATGTTACTTACTATGCGAGCCTTGCCTCGGCGATGATTGCCCTCGTGTTTCTCTATGTAACGGCTTCAATTTTTGTCTATGGCGGTGAATTAAATTCGATCATCCGCAAGCAGCACCACCACAAGGCGCGCTGGTAATTATTTTTTTGTCATACATTCTCCCGCAGCCAGTGCCGGAGATTATCTGCGTGGTTGTCTCTCTTTTTCACGTGGGATCTCACATTGGCCGAGATTGCTGGACTGGACCTGACCATGACGGGAAGAAAGATCTGCTTGCTTTATTTTTTTGATTATTTGTACGCGTTCTTTGCTAGACGGCCAGGATGGAGCCGGATATAGCCGAGTAAGTTTTGAGCGAAGCTCGCTGACGATAAAGCGGTGAGTGCGAGCAGGCAGCGGACGAGCCAAAGTTGACTACGTGCCGCTTGCCTCGACAACGTCCTCAAATGTGCGCAGGCCGGGACGTTGCGCGTTCACCAACACCGCCATGTTGCCAGGCTTATGCTGGTTTTTCCACATCTTCATGTGGGCCTCCGGAATTTCCTTCCAACTCAGAACTTCACTCATGCACGGGTCGATGCGGCGATCGAGCACGAACTGGTTCGCGGCGCCGGCCTGTTTTAGATGCGCGAAATGAGAGCCCTGAATGCGCTTCTGTCGCATCCAGACGTAACGTGCATCAAAGGTGAGATTGAACCCGCTAGTGCCGGCGCAAAATACGACCATGCCGCCACGTTTCGCCACCAGTGTCGAAACAGGGAAAGTCTGCTCGCCCGGATGCTCGAACACGATGTCGACATCGCGTTTGCCCGTGATGTCCCAGATCGCCTTGCCGAAACGACGCGCTTCTTTTGTCCATTCGTTATATTCAGCGCTGTTCACTTGTGGCAGCTGGCCCCAGCACTTGAAATCTTTCCGATTAATTACGCCCTTTGCGCCAAGACTGAGCACATAATCTTTTTTGTCTGGATCAGAAATGATTCCGATTGCATGTGCGCCGGAGGCGGCCGCAAGCTGCACGCCGAAAACGCCGAGGCCGCCGGACGCGCCCCACACCAGGACGTATCCGCCTGGCTTGACCGTGTGCGGTGCATGGCCGAATAACATGCGGTATGCGGTGGCGAGCGTCAGCGTGTAGCAGGCCGATTCTTCCCAAGTGAGATGTAGCGGCCTAGGCATAAGTTGACGAGATTGCACGCGGCAAAATTGCGCGAAGGATCCATCCGGTGTTTCGTAACCCCAGATGCGTTGTGACGGCGAGAGCATCGGGTCGCCGCCATTGCATTCCTCGTCGTCGCCGTCATCCTGATTGCAGTGGATGACGACTTCGTCTCCGATTTTCCAGCGCCTCACTTTGGAACCGACAGCCCATACGATGCCGGAGGCATCCGAACCCGCGATGTGAAACGGATTTTTGTGTACATCGAGAACGGAAATCGGCTGACCGAGAGCGGCCCACACGCCGTTATAGTTCACGCCTGCGGCCATCACGAAGACAAGCACTTCGTCATCGCCGACTGGCCACGTGGGAACAACTTCGACCTGCATCGAGGAAACAGGCGGACCGTGACGCTCTTTACGGATCGCCCAAGCGTACATTTTCGAAGGCACATGGCCGAGCGGCGGAATCTCGCCGATCTCGTAGAGGTCTTTCGGTCCAGCTGCCTTCAAGGCCGTCGCGGTATTCGCCATGATGCGCCCACCCTGCCTTTTAAAAAATTTCGCAGCGCAGCATACCAAATTGGCACAGAGCTAGCGAGCCCCATGTGCCTTCCGTAAGGGCAAGGACACTCGCAGCACAAGTGGCCGGCAGCCGCAATTTCGTTCAATTTTTCCGCTGGCGAGCGCGCCCGACTGCGCTATGCTCTTGACGTTGCAATGCGAAATGGGGCCGCTCCTCATGGATCGGCCGATTCGTTGAAGGCTGAACGGTAAAAGATCCAAAGGGAGGGCTACATGGATCCTACAGGCATTGTCATTTGGCTCGTGATTGGCGCGATCGCCGGCTGGCTCGCCGGCGTTATCATGAAGGGTTATGGCTTCGGGCTCATCGGCAACATCATCGTGGGCATCGTTGGTGCGGTAGTCGCAGGCTGGGTCCTGCCGCGCATCGGAATCTACATTGGCGGGGGAGTGATTCCGCAGATCATCAACGCGGTCATCGGTGCGGTGATCCTGCTGTTCATCATCGGACTCGTTAAACGCTGAGAAAACTGAATGACGGAGGCGACCGGAGGCCAAAGCAAGCGCGGCACAAAACGCGATCAACCTTGGCTTATCCGCACTTATGCGGGCCACTCGACGGCGGCGGAATCGAATCGCCTCTACCGTTCGAACCTCGCAAAAGGCCAGACCGGTCTTTCGGTTGCCTTCGATCTTCCTACACAGACGGGCTACGATTCCGATCATCCTTTGGCCAAAGGTGAAGTCGGAAAAGTTGGCGTGCCGATTTCCCATCTCGGCGACATGCGGACGCTGTTCGAGGGCATCCCGCTCGGCGAGATGAATACTTCCATGACAATCAATGCGACGGCGGCTTGGCTGCTCGCGATGTATGTCGCGCTTGCCGAGGATCAGGGCGTTGCTAAATCATCGCTTTCCGGCACCACGCAGAATGACATTCTCAAGGAATATCTATCGCGTGGCACCTACGTATTTCCGCCAGCGCCTTCGATGCGGCTCGTGAAGGACACGATCTTGTTCGCGACGCGTGAAATTCCGAAATGGAATCCGATAAATGTGTGTTCCTACCATCTGCAGGAAGCGGGTGCGACGCCGCAACAAGAACTAGCCTATGCGCTCGCGAACGCGATCGCTGTGCTGGATGCGGTGAAAGCATCGGGCCTGGTGGCGGACCACGATTTTGAGGAAGTGGTCGGTCGTATTTCATTTTTTGTGAATGCCGGGCTGCGCTTCATCACCGAGCTCTGCAAGATGCGGGCGTTTTGCGAGTTGTGGGAAGAAATTACGCGCGAACGCTATGGCGTGACACAGGAGAAACATCGCCGCTTCCGCTACGGAGTACAGGTGAATTCGCTCGGGCTCACCGAGCAACAGCCAGAAAACAATGTCTACCGTATCTTGATTGAGATGCTCGCGGTGACGCTCTCGAAGAACGCGCGCGCGCGCGCGGTGCAATTACCAGCATGGAACGAGGCGCTCGGCCTGCCGCGGCCGTGGGATCAGCAATGGTCAATCCGCATGCAGCAGATTGTCGCATTCGAAACTGATTTGCTTGAATACGGTGATCTATTCGACGGTTCGCCAGAAATAGCGCGTAAGGTAAGTGCACTTAAGGTCGAGGCGCGCGAGGAGCTTGCTCAGATCGAAAAAATGGGCGGTGCGGTGAAGGCAGTTGAATCCGGTTACATGAAGGAGCGGCTCGTAGAATCGAACACAAAACGACTGGAAGCGATCGAGCGCGGCGAGCAGGTTGTCGTCGGCGTCAATAAATTTACGCAGACTGAGCCGTCGCCGCTTTCGACAGGAAGCGAGGCTATTCTAACCGTGTCGCACGAAATCGAGGACCAGCAGATCGCCCGATTAATGAATTGGCGCTCGTCACGCGACAACAATGCGGTGAGGAAATCGCTCAGTGCTTTAAGTCGCGCCGCTGCAGATGGCTCGAACATTATGCCGGCATCAATCGCCTGCGCAAAGGCAGGTGTCACCACCGGCGAATGGGGAACTGCACTTCGCAAGATCTTCGGCGAATATCGCGCGCCGACGGGCGTGGGCCGGGCTGCGAGGAATGATGCGGTCGGTCTCGACGATATTCGCTTGGCAGTGGACGCAGTTTCGCGCCGTCTCGGTAAGCGGCTGAAATTCCTCGTCGGCAAGCCCGGTCTCGACGGTCATTCGAATGGCGCTGAGCAGATCGCCGTGCGCGCGCGCGATGCTGGAATGGAAGTCGTCTATCAGGGTATTCGCCTGACTCCGGCTGAGATCGTGGACGCTGCGCGTAAAGAAAAAGTCCACATGGTGGGCTTGTCGATTCTATCCGGGAGCCATGTTCCGCTCGTACACGAGGTGATGGAGAAGCTGCGCGGTGAGGGACTTAACGTGCCGGTCGTCGTCGGCGGCATTATCCCGCAAGAGGATGAAGAATTACTCAAGAAAGCCGGCGTTGCCGCCGTGTTCACACCGAAGGATTACGAGTTGAACCGTATCCTCACCGATATCGTAAAAATCGTCGAAACCTCGGCCGGTAAGAACGCCGCGTAATTTCTTGGACCAAATCTTTCGCATTTCTGAATTAGTGCTGCCGCTATTCGGCGTCATTGGTCTCGGCTATGCGATCGCGTGGTGCGGTCTGCTCAAGCAAAGCACAGCCGAGGGCGTGTCCGATTACGTTTACACGGTTGCGGTCGCGCTTTTAATTTTTCGCACGCTGGCGGAAGCGAGGCTGCCGGAAGAGCTGCCCTGGACCTATTGGGTCGCGTATTTCTCCGGGGCGTTTCTGTCATGGATCGTTGTGCAAGCGATTTCCATAAAGTTCTTCATCCGGCCGGCATGTGAAACCATTATTCATGGTTTCACCTCCGGCCAGTCGAACATCGTGCTAGTTGGTATTCCGCTTGTACTCTCGGCTTATGGCGAGCCAGGCGCGGTGCCCTTGTTTTTGTTGATCGCGGTCAATCTGCCGGTGATGATGACAGCTGCCTCCTTGCTGATTGAAGGCAGCGGCGAGGGAATTTCGCGCGAGTCATTGTTACGTCTCGGCAAGAGCTTTGCGACCAATCTTGTGTTGATTGGGTTCCTATCGGGGCTTACCGCTCGCTTTCTCGGCATTGCCCCGGGCGGCACGCTGAAAGCGGTGATCGAGTTGGTCGCTGCTTCTGCGCTTCCCTGCGCGCTGTTTGCGATGGGCCTGTCGCTGCTGCGTTACGGTATCCGGGGAGATTTCAAGCTTTCAGCGATTATCACAGCGATGAAACTTTTCTTTCATCCGCTGATCGTTTTTCTGATTACGCGCTATGTGCTCGTGATGCCACCTGTTTTCGCAGGCGTCGCAGTCGTGTTCGCGGCGATGCCGTGTGGGATCAACTCGTATCTCTTGGCTGAGCGCTATCGTGCCGGCATACCGGCGACCGCGGGAGCGGTTTCGTTATCGACTGCACTATCGGTACTGACGATCTCGTTCTGGTTGTGGGTGCTCGGTGTAGGGCTGCACTAGGTCAGACTATTACTTTGAAGGTCCAGTTGTCCGATTGCTCGTCTTACATCGGCGGCACTCCATCCTTTTAACCGTAAGTCGCGAAGTGACATTGAGGGGTTGCGCTTGGCGAGCTTCTTGCCGTTGGCGTCGAGGATCAGCCGGTGGTGATGATAGAAGGGTGCGGGTAAGCCGAGGATTTCCTGCAACAGGCGGTGGATTGAAGTTGATTCATAAAGATCGAGGCCACGCACGATGTGAGTGACACCCTGCACCGCATCATCGATCACGACGGCAAGGTGATAGCTTGCAGATGTGTCCTTGCGCGCAAGGATCACATCGCCCCAGCGTTCGGGCTTCGCTTTGATTTCGCGCGGTTCGCCTTTGCCGGTTTCGATCCACGATAGCGGACGCTTTAAGTCTTGAAGTACGGCATTGAGACTAAGCCGTAAGACGTAAGGCTCGCCACTCTCGATTTTGCGCTTGCTTTCTGCTGCAGAATATTTGCTTGCGTTTCCAGGATAGAGCGGTGTGCCGTCCGGATCGCGTGGCCAAGCAGAAGCGCGCATCGCAACAAAGCGCATGATCTCCGCACGACTTTCGAATGCGGGATAGAGGACTCCTTTTTTTTCCAATTTTTCGAGTACCGCGCGATATTCCTCAAAATGATCCGACTGCCGCCGCACTGGCCCTTCCCATTCGATGCCTAACCAACTCAGATCGTCGTAGATTGCCTTTTCAAATTCCGGCCGGCAGCGCGCCGGATCGATGTCCTCGATGCGCAACAGAAACCGCCCTCCCGTTGCGCGCGCAGCGTCATAGTTCATCAATGCCGAAAGGGCATGGCCGAGATGCAAAAACCCATTGGGTGAGGGGGCAAAGCGGTAGACCGGATGGATGTTGGAATTGGGTTGCATCAGTGTGTTGTAAATGGTTCCTGCCTGTCATGTCTCGTATCGAAACGGAAACCGATCTTAAAACGGGAATCGAAGAGCTTATTGCTATCGACCCACGGCTGAAAAATATATTAGCCATCGCGGGTTATCCTCCGTTACGCAAACGTGCAGGCGGATTTCTAGGTTTGTCGCGTATCGTGGTTTCGCAACAGCTTTCGACCGCGAGTGCTGCTGCCATCTGGAAGCGCATCGAGGAATCTTTCGATCCATTTCATCATGACACAGTGCTTTCCGCGCGGACGTCGAAATTTCAGCGGGCTGGGTTATCGATGCCGAAAATTAAAACGTTCCGTTCGATTGCGCGCGCCGTGCGAGATAAACATCTTGATCTCAACTCGCTGCATGACATGCCCGCAGATGAAGCGCACGCTCTCTTGACCACAGTGAAAGGTATTGGCCCCTGGACCGCCGATATTTATTTGTTGTTCTGCATTGGCCATGCGGATGGATGGCCGGCGGGCGACCTGGCATTGCAGGAAGCGCTTCGCACCGCGTTCCGGCTGCGCAAGCGTCCTGATGTGAAGCGCATGGATAAACTTGCCGAACCATGGCGTCCGCTGCGGGGTGTTGCCGCGTATCTGTTCTGGGCCTACTACGCTGCGATCAAAAAACGTGATCCTGCTCCCATTCAGTCGACTGCATTGGAACCAAAATAATGGCCGCCGCTCTCAATGGTCCGCGCATCGAGCCGCATTCGGGTAAGGCGAAACAACTCGTCGTCTTCCTGCATGGTTATGGCGCCGATGGAAATGATCTGATCGCACTCGGCAAGGAATGGCGGTCGCTTCTGCCGGATGCGGCATTTGTTTCGCCGAATGCGCCGGAGCCCTGTGCGGGCGCGCCAATGGGCAGGCAATGGTTTGGTCTCACCATGCGTGATCCGAACGAGCGCTGGCTTGGCGTTAACAAAGCCGCGCCTATGCTACAGGCGTTTCTCGATGCGGAGCTTGCGCGTGTACAACTCACGCCCGAGCGACTCGCGCTCGTCGGTTTCAGTCAGGGCACCATGATGGCGCTGCATGTCGGTCTGCGCCGCGTTGTCGGCCCAGCCGCGATCGTCGGCTATTCCGGCATTCATGTAATGCCGAATGGCGAGGCGGAGGTTCAAAAGGCTGCGCAGGAAATTACCTCGCGTCCACCGGTGCTTCTCATTCACGGCGACCGTGACGATTTGATCCCGCCGCAGGCGTTGTTTGCCTCGGCGCAATCCATGAGCGCGATCGGCATACCGGTCGAATGGCATCTCTCGCAGGGAATCGGTCACGGCATCGATGGCGAGGGGCTACGGCATGGCGGTGGCTTTCTCGCCCGCGCCTTTAATCCAAAAGTGTAACACGCTTCCGAGACCGCTTCACAAAGCCATCATCGAATCGGTAGAATAAGAGTCGAACTGGCCTAGTGCTCGGATCAACCGAGTATCGAATGGTCCGGGTTCTGGGAGTCGTTTTTGACGGTTGCCGTGTCACCAGGTTCCTGGCCTGCCCTTGTGCTCAACGCGGATTTTCGTCCGCTGAGCTATTATCCACTTTCCATCTGGTCCTGGCAGGACACGATCAAGGCCGTATTCCTCGAGCGCGTCAACATCGTCGCGCTTTACGACCGCGCGGTGCACAGCCCCAGCATGGAAATGAAGTTGCCGAGCGTTGTTTCGCTCAAAAGCTATGTGCGTCCGTTGCGGCAGCCCGCCTTCACGCGCTTCAACGTTTTCCTGCGAGACCGCTTCGTTTGCCAGTATTGTGGCTCGCGCGATGATCTCACCTTTGACCATCTCGTCCCGCGCTCACGCGGTGGCCAAACGACATGGGAAAATGTCGTCGCAGCGTGTTCGTTGTGCAATTTGGAAAAAGGCGGCCAATCGCCGGATGAATCTGGCATGTTCCCTTCGCAGATTCCGTATCAACCTTCGGTCAACGATCTGCACCGGAACGGAAGATTGTTTCCGCCGAACTATCTGCACCAGAGCTGGCTCGACTATCTCTATTGGGATACCGAACTCGAGCCGTAATGTTGAGTTAGCTACTGGATTTTCTCGAAGCCGACCACAGCGCGAAGGTGGCGAGCACACTTGCGATCAGCGCGTTGTAGCCTGCGAGTGAAATGCCGAGAAAACTCCACTGTACCTCGTCGCATGGAACGACGCGCGTGCGACTTATCGCGGACAACAGATTGCCGCTGATCTTAGGCGTCCCCGCGCTAGAACATGTTGTGGGGCCCGGCCACAAGCCCCATTCTACTCCCGCATGATAAGCGCCGACTCCAGCTCCGTAGATAAAGATTGCTGCAAGCAGCAAAAGCCATAGGCGCGCAAGTGTCGAACGGCGCGGATCGTGTCCAAAAAATGCGAGCGCGATAGCGAGTGGAATGCCGACATAATATGGAATGCGCTGATAGAGGCAGAGCTCACAGGGAATTATTCCCATCACTTTCTGGAAAAACCATGCGCCTGCGATGGTAAGTGCCGCAACAGCCGCAATGATATAAGCCGCAACCACATAGGGCGCCTTATTAAAATCCAATGCGAATGTGGCAGTTTTTTTCATAAAGCGTTAAATAACCTTTTCTTGCGCACAACGCAATTTTTGAATTGTTCTCTTGCGCGCAACGAAATTTTTGAGATGCACTCTTGCGCATAGCGCAACTTTTGAATTTTTTGCACCTGCCGCCACATTTTCGACCCATCGTAATGGCGGATGGGCGCATCACAAAAATCAGCAACCATTGAGCTCTCGAAGGTCGCAGAGGATTCGTCCCTTGAGAGTTAAGCGCAACCATGGGCGGGGGCGCAACCCTGGAGAAAGCATGCGAAGTGTATCTGCAATTTTAATGATCGCCGCTGCCTTGTGGCTCAGCATTTACAGCAAGGCTGAAGCACAAGGTTTATCTCGCGGTCTAGCCTCTCATTACGGCTATCAAAGCAAGACAGCTAGCGGCGAAACGATGAACCCAAGCGCAATGACTGCGGCACATAAGACGCTTCCGTTCGGTACTCACGTGCGGGTGACCAATGTGAGCACGCATCGTTCGGTGATCGTTCGCATCAATGATCGGGGGCCGTTCATCAAGGGCCGTATTATCGATCTCTCCACCGCTGCGGCGCAGGCGCTCGGTATCATCGGCCAGGGCGTCGCGATGGTCGAAATCGAAGTCGTTTCCTAGCAAAAAACAAGCGGAGGACCGCTTGCCGCTCGGGGGTACGCCGCTATATTCGCGCCGCGTGCCCCCGTGGCGGAACTGGTAGACGCGCCTGACTCAAAATCAGGTTGTCGCAAGGCAGTGCCCGTTCGACTCGGGCCGGGGGCACCAAACGCCATCAAAATAATTTCGTTGCCGCATAAAACCCACCAATGAAGATCACGACGCAAATGAAGGCAACGAGTGTGAGCCGCTTCTCGATGAATTCGCGCGCGGGTTCGCCCCAAAAATAGAGAATAATTGCGATCGCATAAAAGCGGATGCCGCGGGTGATAATCGAAAGAAGCGTGAACCACAAAAGATTGTAACCGGCGAAACCGGACGCGATAGTGATGACCTTATAGGGGATCGGTGTTGCCCCCTTGATCAGAATGATCCAAGCGCCCCATTCAGCGTAGGCTGTGCGAAAGGCCTCGATCTTATCGCCATAACCGTAAAGTTTGATCAGGAATTGTCCGAGCGTGTCGTACAGCAGCGCGCCAATGGCGTAACCGAGCAGGCCACCTAGCACGGAAGCAATTGTGCAAATACCTGCATAATAGAAAGCTCGCCCCGGCTTCGCCAGGCACATCGGCACCAACATCGCGTCGGGCGGGATCGGAAACATCGAGCTTTCAATAAATGATATGGCAGCGAGCGCCTTCGGCGCCCAGGGCTTTGCCGCAAGCTCGAGCACCCAGTCATATAGACGGCGCAGCATGGCGGGCTCTCTATCGGGGTGCGAAAATTAAGTAAAGCGGCGCTCAGCGCACGCGGCGCAGAGCGCGTTTTTCAGATTGCAATGTCTCTATGGCATTCTTGGAGTAGATCGTCTTGGTCTTAGGTAACTTTTCTGCGATACCCATAAGCCGTTCACGCCGGTCCATCTCTCCCCAGATATCCTTAACCTCGACGCCAGCCTCCTGCCAGAGGACGACCAGGTGATAGAGCAGATCCGCGCTTTCCAGAATGACCTCGCGGCGGCGGCCGGTCACAGCTTCAAGCGCGACTTCGGCCGCTTCTTCCGCTACTTTTTTTGCGATCTTGCGTCTGCCGGCGGCAAGCAGCCGTGCGGTTCGTGATGCGGCTGGGTCTTTGGCGCGGCTGGCGCGCACAGCCTCAAACAGCCTTTCGAGTGAATCATTCATATCTTTCAACATACTATCGGTGAATTCGTTTGCGAATCGTTACCGGTCTCACCGAACTCATGAGCGACCGACCCAAAACTTTCCCCGATTTAATCTGACGCTTGCTCTCAAAAGCGCCATGGTCTTTGTTTGCATGACTGCAACCGGTTGGCGGGACCGGGAATACGTCAAGTGCGTCGGGAATTTTTCATGGATGTCGTGATTGATCCTGCCAGGGTGTTGCGCCCGGTTTTCATAGCCGTTCTCGCGGTGTTCATTGCCAGCACGCTTCCCCTCGGTGCGCAGACCCAGACGCCGATCAAATTTCTGCTCGATTCGAAAATCGAAGGTCCTTCGGCGCCGGTCTTCGTAGCGATCGATAAAGGATATTTCAAAAACGAGAATCTCAATATCAGCGTCGACCCATCCGAGAATTCGCTGGAAACTATCAAGAAAGTCGCTACAGGCGAATATGACATCGGGTTTGGCGATATCAACATGCTGATTAAATTCCGTGACCAAAATCCGCAAATGCCCCTCAAAGCGGTCTTCATGGTTTACAATAGGCCCGCTTATTCGATCGTCGGCCGCAAGAGCCGCGGAATCATGAAACCGAAGGATCTCGAAGGCAAGAAATTGGGTGCGCCCACAGATGATGGAACCTTTGCGCAATGGAAAATTTTTACCCGAACGACTGGTATCGATGAGTCAAAAGTGACCATTGAAAATATCGGCTTACCTGTGCGTGCGCCGATGCTAGCCGCGGGTCAAATCGATGCGGCGACTGGGTCTTCTTTCAACACCTACCTTAATCTCAAGGATCTTGGCGTTCCCGCTGATGACATCACACTCATGTTGATGTCGGACTACGGTGTCGATCTCTACGGAAATACGATTTTTGTGGGAAAAAAATTCGCGGAAGAAAATCCGGAATTTGTGAAAGCATTTCTACGTGCGTTCACCAGAGGCTTGAAAGACACGGTCGCGAATTCTTCTCGCGCAATCGAGTCCGTGATCAAACGCAACGATGTCCTGCGAAAAGACCTCGAGCTCGAACGACTTAAGATGGTCATCCGCGATAATATTCTGACGCCGGAGGTGAAGGCGATGGGTTATGGTGGGGTCGATCTTGAGCGACTGGAAAAGGCCCTCGACCAGATCGCGATCACATATGAATTCAAGGAGAAGCCAAAGGCAGCGGACATATTCGACAGCTCGTTCCTGCCCCCGCTCGCACAACGCAAGACGAACTAAGCCGCCCAGCCATCATTGCGGGCGGTCATTATAGCGCTAGAGTGTGCGTTAGAACTCGCCCGAGACCCAGCTTCCAACTAGTTGCGCATGTCCTTCCTTCGTCTTTATACCCGCGTATTCGCGATGCTCGGCCCCGAGAAGCACCTCGGCGCGTTTTTGGCGGTTGCCAATATTGGGCTAGCAGTCGCGCAATTTGCCGAGCCGATCCTCTTCGGCCGCGTCGTGGACGCCTTGGTCGGAGCGCAGGCGGCGAATCGCAATCCTTCGCTCAACGAGCTTGCGCATTTGCTAGCGGCATGGGCCGCGTTCGGGCTGTTCAGTGTCGCTGCAGGCGTGTTGCTTGCACTTCACGCCGATCGGCTCGCGCATCGCCGACGACTTGGGATCATTACCAATTATTTCGAGCATGTGTTGCAGTTGCCACTCGCCTATCACACGGGCACACATTCCGGTCGGCTCATGAAGGTGATGTTGCAAGGGGCGGACGCCTTATGGGGCTTGTGGCTTTCGTTTTTTCGCGATCATTTCGCGGCTTTTGTTTCGATTTTCGTTTTGTTGCCAGTCGCCGTTTTCTTGAACTGGCAGCTTGGTATTCTTCTTGTCGGATTAATGATCATCTTTGCGGTGATTACGTCCTATGCGCTTCGCCAGACCGAGACACAGCAACTCGGCGTCGAGCGTATTCATTCCGATCTCGCTGAGCGCACTTCCGATGCACTCGGAAACATTGCACTGGTGCAAAGCTTTACGCGCGTCGATGCAGAAGTAAGGGAAATCAGGAATGTTGCGAACCGCGTGCTCGCGGCGCAAATACCGGTCCTGACATGGTGGGCTGTTGTTTCGGTCGCGACGCGAGCGGCTACGACAATCACGATTCTGTTGATTTTCCTGGTAGGCACCTGGCTGCACATTAAGGGCCTCGTCAGCATTGGTGAGATTGTCACTTTCGTAAATATTGCGACATTGTTTGTGGGAAAGCTCGAACTTGTTGTCGGATTCACCAATAGGCTTGTGCTCGACGCCCCACGGCTCGCGCAATTTTTTGAGGTGCTCGACACCGTGCCGGTAATCGATCGTCCCGGTGCGATTGATCTTGGCCGCGCCAAAGGGCTTGTTGAATTCGAGAATGTTTCCCTGTCGTATGATGGCAAACGCGCGGCCGTCTCTGATCTGAACTTCAAAGTCGAGCCGGGCGAGACGATCGCCGTCGTCGGATCGACCGGCGCCGGAAAATCAACGGCGCTTTCACTGCTACATCGCGCATGGGATCCGCAAACTGGAGTTGTGCGAGTCGACGGCCATGACATTCGCGATGTCACGCTGATGTCCCTGCGTCGCAATATCGGCGTCGTCTTTCAGGAAGCATTGCTGTTCAACCGCTCGATCGAAGAAAATTTGCGAGTTGGCAAACCTGACGCGACTGCTACCGAGATTGCAGATGCGCTGAAGCGAGCGCAGGCGAGCGAGTTTATCGCGCGCGCGGCGGACGGTGTGGGATCCAATGTCGGCGAGCGCGGCCGCCAACTTTCGGGCGGCGAACGTCAGCGTATCGCGATCGCACGCGCGTTGTTGAAAGACCCTCCGATCTTGATCTTGGACGAGGCGACCAGCGCACTTGACGCCATGACCGAGGCTAAGGTGAAAATCGCGCTCGATGAAGTCATGAAAGGTCGCACTACTTTCGTGATTGCGCATCGTCTCGCGACAATTCGTAATGCCGACCGAATTTTCCTGTTCGAAGACGGAAAAATCATTGAACGTGGGAGCTTCGACGAATTGGTGAACCTGAACGGCCATTTTGCCGCGCTTGCGCGCGCTCAGTTTATGATCGCGCCCGAGCGCGAGCCGCTTCCACTCGCGCAGCCGGCGGAATAATTTAGCGAAGCCGTTCGAGGATCGAGACGTAATTTGCGACCGCGGCGCCACCCATATTGAAAATACCGCCGAGTTTTGCACCTTTGATCTGCATGTCACCAGCTTCGCCCCGCAACTGCATCGTTGTCAGCGCATGCATGGAAACACCAGTCGCGCCGATGGGGTGACCCTTGGCTTTCAGTCCGCCCGATGGGTTGACAGGAAGCTTGCCGGTTTTCTCCACGATGCCTGCATCGATGACGCGCGCGCCCTGGCCGGGTTTTGCAAGCCCCATCGCCTCGTATTCGATTAGCTCAGCGACGGTGAAGCAATCGTGCGTTTCGACGAAGGACAAATCATATAGATCGACACCCGCGATTTTAAGCGCGCGGCCCCAAGCTTCGCTACATCCTTCAAATTTCAGAATGTCGCGTTTTGACATCGGCAGGAAATCTTGCGCATGCGCAACGGAGCGGAAGGCGATCACTGGTTTGTCGAGCTTCATCGCAGTTTCAGAGTCGGTGAGCACAATCGCCGCGGCTCCGTCCGAAACGAGCGAGCAATCCGTGCGTTTAAGTGGCCCCGCGACAAACGGGTTTTTTTCGCTTTCATTGCGGCAAAATTCATAGCCGAAATCTTTTCGCAGCTGCGCGTAGGGGTTGGCGACACCGTTCCTGTGGTTTTTCGCTGCAATCTTCGCGAGCGCGTCCGACTGATCACCGTATTTTTGGAAATAGGAAGCAGCAATCTTTCCGAAGACGCCCGCGAATCCTCCTTCGATATTCCCGTCTTCCGGCAGATAAGATGCCTTCAAAAGGATTTTCCCGATTTCGGGCCCCGGTGTTTTTGTCATCTGTTCGACGCCAACGACAAGTACGATGCGCGCACTCTTGGAAGCGATCGCCTTGATGCCCTGATGAACTGCTGCCGAACCAGTGGCGCAAGCGTTTTCAACGCGGGTCGCGGGTTTGAAGCGGAACGCTGGATCTGCCTGCAAGACGAGCGCAGCGGTGAAATCCTGCGCGCTGAACCCAGCGTTGAAATGTCCAAGCACGATCTCATCTACATCCGAAGCCTCGATGCCGGCGTCGGCGAGCGCTTCTTTCGAAACACGCACGATGAGGCTTTCCACGCTCTCCGTATCCATCTTGCCGAAAGGCGTGTGAGCGAGGCCAACGATACAGGCGGTCATGGAAAGCTCCCCAAGAATGAACTGCATTGATTATAGGCGGAGTATTAACGCTGTGCGAGAGGCACTTTGCGATGAAAGCATAACAAGCTAGAAAAACGGCCCGGCAGGCCGAATTGCCGCAATTCCGCCCCCACCCGGTTGCTATCGAGACGAAGCCGAATAACGGAATCCACCGTGTGCCAGCTCTAGTCATTCGTCGCCTGCTTCGCCATTTTGTTTCGCTAAGCGTCGCAGTTTGCGTGCTAACGGCGCTCGCGGCGCCTGTGTTCGCAGGACCTTATCTCGTTATGGATGCAGCGACGGGCCGAGTGATTGCTCACTCGCAAGCGGGCCAACCCTGGTATCCGGCGTCGATCACGAAATTGATGACTGCCTTCGTTGCCTTTCGCGCAATGCGTGAAGGTCGCATTACACCTGACACGCTGCTTACAGTATCCGCGAATGCGGTAGCGCAGGCGCCGACCAAGATGGGTTTTGGGATAGGCACACAGGTTACCGTTGATAATGCCCTCAAGATGCTGATGGTGAAATCGGCGAACGATATGGCCGTGACACTCGCCGAAGGTATCGGGGGCTCATACGATGCATTTGTCACCGAGATGAATCATACCGCGCAAGAACTCGGCATGACGGCTACGCTTTATGCCAATCCAAATGGATTGCCTGACGAGGGTCAAGTCACAACCGCGCGCGACATGGCGATCCTTGCTCGTGCGATCATCCGAGAATTTCCAGAACACGAAATGATGTTTCGTATTCCCGCGATCCAGCTCGGCAAACAAATCATCCGTAATCATAATAAGCTGATTGATCATTACCCAGGCGCAGATGGAATGAAGACCGGCTTTATTTGTGCGTCTGGGTTCAACATTGTTGCGACGGCCAAGCGCGGCGGTAAGCGGCTGATTGTCGTTGTCTTAGGCGGTCGGTCTGGCGCATCGCGCAACGAAGATGCAGCTAAGCTTTTCCAAAAAGGGTTTTCGCCATTGGCACCTATCGCGGCGGTGTTTCGAAATGAACCCCGTACAATCGAATCAATTTCCAATCTAAACGTCGCGCCGGTCAATCTGCACGATCAGATATGTGGCCGTGGCCGCAAAAAAATACCGGTGGAGTCCGATATCGATGACGAGCCGCAAGAAGCTGACTCCTTAGACGAGGATCACAACGGTTCTGCGAGCAAGGATCCGAAATCAAGGCCAAGTTTGCTGGTTGATCTCCCGCCATCCATGCCGCCAATTCGCGTTTTTGTTGGACCGGCTTCTCAGACGGAAGCCCAGAAAATTGCGAGCGGTGGGGACGATAAGGCGGTAAAGGGAAGAAGGGCCAAGAAAGGCAAAGGTAAGGATAAACAGAGTGAAATAACGACGGCGCAGGCGGCCTCACCGCAGGGTGGACCTTTGGTGCCGACATCCACGCAATCGGCGTCTAAGCAATCTATTGCAACGCAAAATTTACCGCAGGAAGGAACGCAGATTTCAAAGCCCACGAACATGATCTCTTTCACGCCGCCTGCACCGATGCCGCTTGATAAAGCGAATATGTCTGAGGGACTTCCCTTGGATGAGCCCAGCCAACGCACAGTGACTGCGACATCCGCCTCGGCACCGGCGTCTTCTGTCAACGCTGCTCTCGAACACAGGCTGCCCGTCGAATCAGCGCGGCGGGACCTTCCATCATCCGTGCAGGCTTTCGTGGCTCAGAACGCAACCCCGTTCGGACCTGCTACGGGCAGCTTTACGGCTACTGTTGTGGCTGAGCCTTCCTTGGAGTTGCCTACAAATGTCCCGATGCCGCGGCCACGGCCAAAAAATATATGAAAGAGCTGATAATAGCGGTTCAAACATTCCATTTTTTGCTTTTTGCTGACGCATGAGTGCGAGCGAGGAAAAGACTCGCCTATTTGGTCCCGCAGAACCGATCCCGCTCACGGTGATCACTGGCTTCTTGGGAGCGGGTAAAACGACGCTTCTGAATAAGTTGCTTCGTGATCCGGCGATGTCGGAAACCGCCGTGCTCGTGAATGAGGTGGGTGAAATCAGTCTCGATCACCTGTTTTTCGAAGTCCTGGACGGCAATGTCTTGCTGTTGCCAGGCGGCTGCATGTGCTGTTCGGTGCGTGGTGATCTCGTTGTTTCGCTCGAAAACATTTTCCGTAAGCAAGATAACGGCAAGTATACCCCGTTTCGACGTGTCGTGATCGAGACGACAGGTCTCGCTGATCCCGCCTCTGTGCTGCATGCGGTGATGACGCATCCTTATCTCGCGCAACGTTATCGGCTCGCTGGCGTCGTCACGCTGGTCGATGCTGTAAATGGAAATGATACACTCAATCAATACCGCGAAGCAGTAAAGCAGGCAGCAATGGCGGATCGTATCGTCCTTACCAAAACGGATCTTGCTGCCAATGCAGAAATCCAAGAACTGCATACGCGCTTGCACGGATTGAATCCGGGCGCGACTGTTCTTGATGCGGCCAAAGGCGAGGCGAGGGCCGAGGTGTTGCTCGAAGCTGGACTTTATAATCCCGCGCTAAAAATTCCTGATGTGAAGCGTTGGCTCGCCGAGGCTGCCGTTGAGGAAGCGGAACATGCGCATCACAATCACCATGAGCACAATGATGCAAATCACCGGATAACGCGGCATGACGACAAAATTCGCGTCTTTACGATCACAACCGAAAAATCGATTCCTCTCGCTACATTGGAGCTGTTTCTCGATCTATTGCGCTCCGTTTATGGCACGAAACTTCTCCGTTTGAAGGGGGTCGTTCAACTTGCCGAGGAGCCGGAGCGGCCGGTTGTGCTGCATGTGGTTCAGCACTTGATGCATCCGCCAGCGCGGCTCGCCGCTTGGCCCGATTCAGATCGCCGGTCACGACTTGTCTGCGTCATTTGCGATCTTGAACCCGCCGTCGTACGGCGTCTGTTCGACGCATTCCTTGGCGTCCCAAACGTGGATGCGCCCGATCGCGCTGCACTCATAGATAATCCACTCCGTCTCGGTCGCAGCGTTTAACTTGAAATTCGGTTGGATTTTCTTTGGTTCAATGAGATGACGAAAATCGCCACCGCCAAGAAAGTACTTTTATTCTGGGAAAAAGCTGGGCCGAAGCGCTGGTTTAAAAAAGACCCCGCCTTTGATCGAAGGATCCGCAAGAGGTTTCTCATCACGTATCAGGCCGCTGCAATGGAAAAGCTCGCGAGTTGGGAAATGAGCGCCGAGGGAGCACTCGCTTTGATCATTTTGCTCGATCAATTCCCGCGCAACATATTTCGAGGTATGGCGCGCGCGTTTGCAAATGATGCGTTAGCACGCGCCATTGCCGCTCGCGCGATCATACGTGGTTTTGACAAAAAGACTCCATTGACTTTACGCAGCTTCTTTTATCTGCCCTTCGAGCACAGCGAAAACCTCGCGGATCAGCAGATTTCCTTGAAGCTATTCAGGGCTACGAGGAATCAGGACCTTATTCGCTGGGCCAAGCTGCACCATGACGTTATCAAACGGTTTGGACGCTTCCCGCATCGGAACGAGATTCTGGGCCGTAAGTCGACGCCAGACGAAATCATATTTCTCGAGGCCGGCGGCTTTGCCGGCTAACAGTTGGTTAATTGAAGCAGCACCGCTGTTCCTTGTTGTAAAAATCTGCCGCGGCGATTTTATTTAGCGACCAAAAGCGGCTCAAATTCTCTCGCGCAGTAAACGGCGGATCACTTTTCCAGTTGTCGTCATCGGCATCGAATCAATAAAAGCGACTTCGCGCGGATATTCATGCGCAGATAATTTTGTGCGGACAAAATCTTGAATTTCTACTGCGAGTGCGTTCGTGGGTTCAAAGCCTGGCTTTAGCGTCACGAAAGCCTTCACGATCTCGGTGCGAACCGGATCAGGCTTGCCGACGACCGCTGCAAGTGCGACCGCTGGATGACGGATCAGACAGTCTTCGATTTCACCCGGTCCGATGCGATAACCCGCCGAAGTGATGACATCGTCGTCTCGACCGACAAAGCGGACGTAACCTTCCTCATCGCTAATGCCCTGGTCGCCGGTGATCATCCAGTCGCCGATGAATTTTTCGCGCGTGGCATCGGGCCGCTTCCAGTATTCGAGGAACATCACGGGGTTTGGACGTTTGATCGCGATCTGGCCAAGTTCTCCAGGTGTGCATTGCGTGCCGTCGCCGCGGATTATCGCTACGGTGTGACCCGGCACGGGTTTGCCAATGGCCCCCGACTTCGAAATGCCGATCGCGGCACAGGATGAAAGCACGAGATTGCATTCGGTCTGGCCGTAGAACTCGTTGATGGTAAGACCGAGAGCTTCGCGGCCCCATGCATAGGTTTCTTCGCCAAGTGATTCACCGCCGGAGCCAACCGTGCGTAGAGATAATTTCTGCTGGGGTTTTCCCGCTGATCGCAACATACGAAGCGCCGTTGGCGGAATGAAAGCGTTGCGCACTTCAGCGTTTACCATCAACGCGAAAGCTTCTTGTGGGTCAAACTTGTCGAATTTTTTAGCGACTACCGGAACACCGAGTGAAAGCGCCGGCAGTAACACGTCGAGCAATCCGCCGGCCCAGGCCCAATCGGCTGGCGTCCATATTCGATCGCCTGGCTGCGGCATGAATTCGTGTGGGAGCTCGACGCCGGGTAGATGCCCGAGCAAAACACGATGAGCGTGCAGTGCGCCCTTCGGCGGGCCGGTTGTGCCCGAGGTGTAAATCATCATCGCCGGATCATCTGGCGATGTATCCGCCAGTGTGAACAAAGAAGACGCGCGCGCAAGGGTTTCGTGAAATCCAAGGACGTGATCTGCCGGTCCATCGACGGACAATGTTAATTTCAATTCCGGTAAATTACTGCGAATCTCAGATAGTTTTGCGAGGCCCGCTTTGTTTGTGATTACCGCGCGCGCCCCGGAGTTTTCCAACCGATAAATAAGTGCCTCGACGCCGAATAATGCAGCGAGCGGCAAGGCGACAGCGCCAAGTTTGTAGGCGGCGAAATGCGAGATAGCGGTTTCCGGTGTTTGCGGGAGAATAATCGCGATACGATCGCCGCGCTTGATGCCGTTTGCTTGCAGCGCATTGGCGAGCCGGTTCGAATCTTCCATCAGCTGCCCATAGCTAACGGTTTCGAAATCTTTTTGGTGCTTTACGATGATCGCTACGCGGTCTGGTTCTTTCAGCGCCCATTTGTCGCAAGCATCGAAGCCGATATTGTAGCGTGCCGGAATTTGCCAGCGAAAAGCCGCGCAGAGTTTTTCGTAATTGTGGATTTGCGGGAGCATCGGGCGCGTTTAATTTGTTTTCGCGTCAGGTTCAGCCAGCACCAACGCCCAATAGACCTTATATTTCGATTTCGGCACATAGGCTGTTGCGATGCCCATCTTGGTTACGCCGGGCATTAACATATTCTGGTTGTGTGAAGGCGAGTCGCGCCAGCCGGAAAATGCCTCGGCGAGGGTGTGATAGCCAGCGCCAATATTTTCCGCGGCGCGGGTTGCAAAAAAGCTGGCCGATTTCATTCGTTCCACCAATCCACGTCCACCTGGGTCATGTGTCAACTTGTCGACTTTCGCCATCGCACGAACATGATCTTCGGCAATGCGCATAAGCGTTGGGTCAAGCTCGACCGCATTCAGTCCATTTGTTCGTCGATAGTCGGAGATCATCGAGGCAGCGGCTTCACCGTTCACGACGACGCCTTGAGCGGCTAGATCATCATAAAAAGCAGGAGTTTTTGTATCGTAGGCATTCGTGCATGCTGCGGAAAATAGCAGCAGGAAAAACAGGCTCGATCGAAGCGAAGCGGCCATCTAGCTTTCATCCCGTAAATCGCGCCAGTTTTGCGCTGCCGACGAAGTAGAAGCAAGAGTAGGCATGATCAGTCCTTCGGCAGAACTTCGCTTCTGGCCGTGTGGAAATTTAGCAAAATTGCGAAAACAGAGATTCGTGCGCCGCGTCGCTAGAAATTAATGTTGGCGCGCTGACGAAGAGTCGGATTGCATTAACTGACGGATCACGGCATAAGCCGCTAACTGCCGACAGAAAGATCGGGTGAGAGGGTCCGGCCCCTCCACTGAGCGTGATCATAATTTCGTTGAGCCTATGAGAATCTTATCGAAAAATTATGCGATTTGAGTTGTTCGGCAAATAACTCGGGATACCTCGTTACTTTGAAAGGGCATTGAATGGAAGAAATCGTTATCGATCAAGCAGCAATGGGGCGCCTGGCTAAAGCTTTGATTTTCATCTGCGGTAAAGATCATCCAACTACGGTTGCCCTGCAGTTGGCTGCGGATAGCGGTAGCGAACGAGATATCAAGAATGCGCGCGCGGCGTTCATTAAACTGAAGTCGGGAGACCGTAGAGCTGCTTTGGCGATGCTCAACGGTTAAACTTGCAGCTACGTGCCGGCGGCGTAAGTGCAAAGGTTTTGGTGGAAACTTTCGAACAGCGCCTGTAGATCGTAAGCTGAGAAAAAGCTATCCGGTCGGACCAATAAGGGAATTCCACGGAGCCGCCTATGCATCGAAGGGGTCGCGCACGGGTCAAGAAGATCGTCTTGGCAAATCGAACCAAAACAAGAAATCGCCGCCGACCTTGGACGACCATTTTAGGATACGCGGATTCTTTTGCGGAGAATGCAGGCGATACACTATTACTGCTTGGGCGCCTTGCGATTGGAACGATCTTTTTTAACAGCGGTTTCGCCAAGCTCATGTCCCTCGATGTCTTCAGTGTGAGTCTCGCCGCCCGCGGCGTCCCATTTCCCAGTTTCTGGGGGCCGATCGGAGCAGTGTCTGAATTCGTTGGCGGGACCGCCATTATTCTCGGTCTCGCCACCCGATACGCCACAGCATTGATCGTGATCTTCATCGTTATTGCTACGGCCATCGCTCACCGGTATTGGGAATTCGCCGATGCGGCAATTCGTACGACGCATTCGATTAATTTCTACAAGAATCTTGCCATCATTGGTGGCGCATTATTTTTGTTTATAATCGGAGCGGGTCGGTATTCCGTTGACCGGTTGTTAAGCGATGAACTCGCAGCGTATCAGCGGCGGGTCAAATTCAAAAAATAGTGGCGCAATCCTCATCCCTTGATGGTTTGTAATATTTTTCAAAAGATAATTCTGCTATCTAAACTGGCGGTCCCGGGAAGACTCGAACTTCCGACCTACGGTTTAGGAAACCGCCGCTCTATCCAGCTGAGCTACGGGACCCACCGGTTTCATTTAGCATAGGCAATCACTTAACTGATTTACAGTCAGGGGAGTGTATGAAACTTCTCACTTGCATACCATTTTTGTGAAAAGTAGGACCACACCATAACTGATTCAATCGGCCCCCGGGTAGAAGCAGCGACCTTTGCAACAAGGTTGAATGGTTGAGCATTAGTTCGAATTACTTCGTGCTCCCGCCTAGAAACTTGTTCTCTTTCCAAAGTCCAGATTGCTTGATTGTACCATCAGGAGCGTAGCGAGTTCCCCTTCCGTCGTATTTTCCGTCTTTGAATGCACCGACGTATTTTTCACCGTTAGCAAACGTAAGGGTGCCTTGCCCATTTGTTTTGTTATCTTTGAATTCACCGACGTATTTGTTGCCGCTAACAAACGTGAAGGTGCCCTGTCCGGTATATTTGTCGTCCTCGAATTCACCGACGTATTTCTCACCGTTAGCAAACGTAAGGGTGCCTTGCCCGTTATACTTTCCGTCTTTCCATTCACCGACGTATTTCTCACCGTTAGCAAGCGTAAGGGTGCCTTGCCCATTTCTTTTGTCGTCCTTGAATTCACCGACGTATTTTTCACCATTAGCGAACGTAAGAGTGCCTTGTCCGTTATACTTGTCGTCTTTGAATTCACCAACGTATTTACGACCGTCAGCGAATGTAAGCGTGCTCTGACAGTTAGTCCAAAGAACGTTCTTGTCAGCTGGGCATTGCGGCAGCTGACCTTGAGCAGCTGCCATATTCGGCAGAACGACAATACCTGTGAGCACAGTCGCCAGAACGACAGTAGCCGAAGCCATTGTTAATCGAAGCTTGGACATCACCGCCTACCCTCTTTATCTTTTCAGAACCCCGTCAGTCAGTTTAGGCGATTAAACTACGCCAACTCGACCAACTGCTGATAACCTTATGACCTTCAATAAGTTTTTGAAACACCCCCTTCAGAATCTCCACTCATCTCGATCATACTCATCTGAGTGATCAATGATTGGCTCTAAACATTGGTCAAATTCCGCTTGAGCTTTTCTCTCAGCTTCCCGGGACTGAGCATTATCCTCGTAACAATTGAGAGCACCCTTCAATTTCTGGAGTGCAATTCTCACAATCTTTTTGATAGATCTATCATGCAAACCTTCTTGCTTTTAAAGTATCTTCGTAAAATCTGTATCGTTTATTTCCATTGGCGAGGCCTAGAATCTTTTCGATGAAACGCTCTGACGCCGCGGGTCCATATCGAGGTTGGCGTCATCTTACGATTGTCGCCGGGCCTGGCATCGTTGTAATGCTCGCCGATACCGATGCTGGAAGTATTATCACTGCCGCGCAGAGCGGAGCTGAATGGGGTTATCGGCTTTTGCTTCTGCAATTCCTCCTTGTGCCAATTTTATACATTGCTCAGGAACTGACCGTGCGTCTTGGGATTGTCACGCGTAAGGGCCACGCGGAGCTCATCCGCGATCAATTTGGTCGTGGTTGGGCGTGGCTTTCGGTGGCAACTTTGGTGCTGGCTTGCGTTGGCGCGTTATTGAGTGAGCTGAGCGGGTTGGCGGGTGTTGGTCTGCTAATGGGCGTGCCCGCAACTGTGACAATGTCCCTAACGGTCCTTGTGCTTATCGTGATGGCTTATCGGGGCTCATATCTAGCCGTTGAGCGGATAGCGATTGCTGTTGGAGCATTTGAGTTGGTGTTTTTGGTTGTTGCTTGGCAGGCTAACCCTGAATTAGGGGCTCTGGCCGCGGGAGCCATTGATATTCCGTGGCGCGAACCGAAATACCTTTATCTCGTTGCCGCCAATATCGGCGCGGTGATCATGCCGTGGATGGTATTTTACCAGCAGTCGTCGGTTGTGGAAAAAGGGCTGTCGCTTGAAGATTTGCCAGCAGCACGTCTGGACACGGCTTTTGGCGCCGTCGTCACGCAACTCATTATGGCAGCAGTACTGATTGCCACCGCCGCGACACTGGGCGGCACGACTCAGTCTGGCTCACTCGACTCTGTGCAACAAATTGCCCAAGCGATTACTCCATATCTTGGCGAAACGACTGGCAAGCTTCTATTCGGCCTCGGATTGTCAGGGTCGGCTATTGTGGCAACGATTGTTGTAACATTGACTGCAGCTCGGACTCTTAGCGAAGTTCTAGGTGTGAAGCATTCGCTCGAGCACGAACCGCACGAAGCCCCTTGGTTCTATGGTATCTATACTCTGACGCTTGTTGCTGGCGCGTTGCTCGTCGTCTCGGGCATCAATCTCATCAGCTTAAGCATCGGCGTGCAGGTGATGAATGCGCTGTTGCTGCCGATTGTACTGGGATTTCTGTATCTACTTGCCCGTCAGCTTCCAGCACCATATCGACTGAAAGGAACTTATGCGTTCCTTGTTGCGGTCGTGATAGCGGCAACTGTGTTGTTCGCGGTGTATTCGGGATTGTCAGGAATATGGGGTTGAGCCCCGACAATAAAAACATCGTGTCCTGCAAAATCTCTGAGAAGATTTGAATTTAAGCACCCCCTATAAGGATACCGACGGCGAGGACGAGGATGCCGCCAAGCACGATCTGAAAAACTGCGTTGAGAAATGGCGTGTCCATATAACGAGCACGGACAAATGCGATTGCCCAGAGCTCGAAGAAAACGACGAGACCCGCAATGCTCGTTGCGATCCAAAACGCATTCGGCCAGGTATCCGGAACAAAAAAAGGCAGTGAATGTCCGAGACCACCTAGTGCCGTCATCAGTCCGCAGATTCCGCCTCGCAGCCAAGGCGAGCCGCGTCCTGTCATCGATCCATCATCAGACAATGCTTCTGCAAATCCCATGCTAATTCCAGCACCGACTGATGCGGCCAAGCCGACAAGGAGCGTCGGCCAATTTTGATGAGTTGCAAAAGCCGCTGCGAAGAGTGGGGCTAGTGTTGATACTGAGCCATCCATCAATCCCGCGAGACCGGGCTGCACGTATTGCAGCACGAAAACCCGGCGGCGAGTATTTTCCTCTTCGGCGCGAACATCTGTCGTAAGAATTCGATCCGTTAGCTTCGCCGCCAAATTTTCATGATTTTTTTCGGCCGCCGCTAAGTCACCCAGAAGCTTTCGCACTCCGACGTCGGTCGTTTGCTGGGCTGCTTTGATGTAAAAACGCTCGGCTTGGAACTCCATATTTTCCGCTTCTTTACGGATGACATCGAGAGGTAAGTTTTTGGTAAGCCAAATCGGTCGCCGCCTCAGAAACCCTTTAACGTCCTCGCGGCGAATTGGAGGGAGGTTCGGGCCAAAGCGTTGTTCGTATATTTCGAGGAGCTGATGCCGATGACCTTTCTCTTCTTCTGCCATCTCCTCGAAGATTTTGGCCGAAGCTGGATAACGTTCAGAAAGATCCTCAGCAAAGCTCATGTAGATGCGGCTGTCTTCTTCCTCAGCAAATATTGCCACGGCCAGAATTTCACGTTCGGTAAGTTCGGCGAAAGTTTTCACTTGGTTTCTCCGGAGGGTAACTTAGACAATCTAACATGTCGCTGAGCAGTGTCTTTTAGAGGTTAGTCTGCCTATAAAAACGCAACGACAAACATAACCCATTGCGGCTCACCTTCTCGTGACGCCCCTAGGCGATCATAATTCATCTGCATAATCTTTGAATTTTGCTTCATAATCGTACGCTCCCGAGTTGCCTTGACTACGGGCGAGGTCATGTCGAAGTTCAGGTTCTTGCTGGCGGACAATCAAACTATGACGGGTGCATTTGAAAATCGACACGGCTTTGCATCGGATGACGATGCGCCAATCCCTTATATGCAGCGCACGCGAGAATATTACGCCGCCATTGGATATTCGACACCCTATCGCTGGGCGCATTACAGAGGTGCGCCTTTTCAATTTTTGCGGAAACCGCTCGCACATTCGCGTGTCACAATCATTACGACCGCAGCACCCTTCAATCCCGAGAAGGGAGATCAGGGTCCGAGTGCGGCATACAACGCTTCCGCCAAATTCTACGAAGTGTACTCCGGAGATACTTCAAAGCCGCACGATTTGCGGATTTCTCACATTGCTTACGACCGCATTCATACTTCAGCCAAAGATAGTGGTTCATGGTTTCCGCTGCCGCAGTTACTGCGGCTTGCGAGTGTGGGTCGGGTCGGCGAAGTTGCACCGCGTTTCTTCGGCGTACCCACCAACCGCAGCCATCGGGTTACTATCGAAATGGACGCGCCGGAAATTCTTGCTCAGTGCCAGGCTGATGAGGTGGACGTGGCCGTGCTCGTCCCCAACTGCCCAGTATGCCATCAGACGGTTGCGCTTGTGGCGCGACATCTTGAGATGAACGGTGTTTCGACAATCGTGATGGGCTGCGCCAAGGATATCGTTGAGCACGCGGCTGTGCCACGTTTCCTATTCAGTGATTTTCCGCTTGGCAACTCCGCTGGCAAGCCGCACGATACACACTCACAGGCGTTCACGCTCGAGCTTGCGTTACGCGTCCTCGAAACTGCACCGAGTGCATGCACAACGGTGCAATCGCCGCTGCTCTGGAGTACGGATCCTTCCTGGAAGCTCGACTATAACAATGTGGAAAGACTCACAACGGAGGAGCTGGCACGGCTTCGACAGGAGTTTGAGAGGCAAAAAATTATCGCCCACAGTATCAAAGAAAATATAGCCTAAGATCTTTGGTCGGTACTCCTGAAATATTTGTTCGAGTTTATTTTAGATTTTTAGATCCAGAATGACCTGCGATCGGACATTCATAATAGAAAATCATTGCTCTATCCGACCGAGCTACGCGGGGTCGGCCGAATTGCTCTGCTCAAGCGAGCGTATTCGCATTGCAACACATTCTGCCTTCGTTCAGGGCTTTCTTCATTCTAGCGGGATTTGACCTAGGTCAATGCCGAGATGCCCCAATACGGAAAATTGGCCTAATCTTGGGAGACCGCTATGCAAAGCGAATTGCGATCAAGTCGTTATAATTTGATGGGTTCACTTACGGAGAAGTGGAAAAACTTCTGGGAAAAAAGGGCGGCGGTCGATGAACTTGCCAATTGTGATCCGTCAGAAATTGCTCGCATAGCAGAAGATTTGGGAGTCTCGACTTCTGACCTCCAATTTCTTGCCGCGAGCGACAAGCGGGCGGCTGATCTTCTCAAGCGTCGACTGCAAGCACTTCGGGTTGATCCAACCAGTATCGACCCGGCGGTGATGCGTGACCTCCAGTTGCACTGTGCGCAATGCGACAGCAAGAAACTCTGCGCGCATGAGCTTGATGACAAAATGGCAACCTCAAGTTGGCCAACATATTGTCCGAACGAGCAGACGATTGAGGCCGTGCAGTCTCAACCCTTAAACCCGAATATTATTCAAGCAGCCTGGCCCAACACAGTCGGCAGTCGTCTAGGCATCGTCATGACAAGATGCCCCGAAACGAACGGACCAATTTCGACGGGGGTCAAGACCGATTTGTCAGGTTTTGCAGAATTTTCGAAGGCAGCCGCGCTGTTTCGCTGTCCATATTGCAATGCGGATCATGCATGGGACAAAAATCAGGCGTGGCTCGCGGAGAAAGTCGAAGGAGGGGCCAAGGAAGTTACCATTTCCGTCAAGCGGATCACCAAGTCTTAAGCAATACTGTTCTCCTATCGGTTCATTGCCTTTCGCTACGCGCAGTGTCGGCTCTTCAAGAGCGGGGAATGTCTCACGAGGCTTGACGGTCTGCGACGGCTGTTTAAAAACCTGGCAGCTAATGACCAATCATGCCGAACTAAGTTGGGCCTTTGAGAACTTTTTTAATGCGGATAAATTTTAGACATTAACGGACTTATCTTCGCTCACTACGAATCCTGAACGTGATTTCATTAGAGAAGTAAGGGCGCCTTACCTGAAAATCATCATTCACAAATTCAGCTACAGTGGGGTCTTTTTGACTCGCGCCGCCGGCATGCGTGGAGTCAAAATCTAGTCTCCATAAGTACCCCAAACGCGGATCTCCCAGGATAGTTTGGCACATAGTGTGGAAGATGTTGAAAGTGTCTTGCGGGAAAATAAATCGCGCGCCGATAAATTTTTCCGCGGGATGATAATTTATCATCGCTGTTGCTCGCTTTGGATTGGCAAGATACCGTTTCATTAAACCTCTGCCGAGCGGATCTATAGTTGCTTCATCGACGCTCGGTGCAAATACTGACCACTCAAATGCTCTGGCTGACTGGATGACCCTCAATAAATCGGCGTCAACGGTCGCTAGTTTGCAATCGTGCGTTCCCTCTCCAAAGATTTGCAAATCGCCAGCTTGTTCCAGGCTGATGTTGATGTCCGCGCCTGTGCCATACACAAACCAAACCATATTGTCTCCAAACAGGGGGTTGATCGCGTCTTTCCTGCTGTATAGCAGCATGAACACGTGCGCATTCTTCAACATATTAATGATGCACGGTTTCTTTGATCTAGCGCAATGTCATCTCGCAAATCTTGCCTTCGTTATACTATCGTTAAACGTGAGGAGGGTCACATGATCAACCGCACCGCTGGCACTAATTCGTTTAACACGGTCGCTTTTGGTCGAGTGGGTGTTACAGTTACGCTCGTTTTGCTTTTCGCGGTAATGCTATTGCTCGGGCTTTTCGTGCCGCTCCGTTATGCGCATGGTTGGGTGGAGGTGTTTTCTGCTGGGGCGCTTAATGCCGCTCCAATGGCGGCTGACGCTATCGTCGGGATGATCTCAGCGTCCGCTACAGCCGTTGCGATCGCGTGGATCTACATCCGACATCTCAACTAAAGCCTGAAGCGGTGACTCGGTAGCCCTTAATTATCTCCATTTGTCGGAAGGGATCTCGAGTGGAGTACGATGTTTGCTGCTTGATCCAACTCAATGTGTTCAACGAATATTACGAGCAAACTATATATAATTGCGACGCGTTTGGAGCAGTAGTAGTTGGAAATTACGTTATGGTCCGAGCTACGGTGCGAGGTTCAAGAGTCATTTTTTTGATAGACGCAACAAATCGAGAAGCCACATGTATGAACATATTCTGCTTCCAACGGATGGCTCGGAGCTATCCAAGAAGGCGATTGAGCATGGCATTGCTTTGGCAAAGGCCGTAGGCGCAAAAGTCACAGCGCTCGTCGTATCGACACCGATTCATGCTTTGGTAGTCGCCCCTGGCTTGGTTCCTGATTCACTGGATCAATACAAACAGCTTATCGCAGATCACACGGCGAAATATCTTGATCAGATACGAAACGCTGCAACAGCATCAGGCGTTAGTTGTGATGTAGTGCACATTGCGCATGAACAGCCCTATGAAGCGATCATCAATACGGCAAGAAAGAATAGTTGCGACTTAATCATTATGGCGTCGCATGGGTTACGCGGGGTTTCGGCGATTGTACTTGGAAGTGAAACTCTAAAGGTGCTGACCCATACTGAAATACCGGTGTTAGTGTATCGGTGACAATATTCGGTATCTTGCTGCTACGTCGGTCGTTCCTCAGACTTTAAGTCCCGACATAAGGTCAATTCGCAAGCGCAAGCACTGCGAGCTATGTCTAGATTGCTTTAGAGTAACGACCGCTTGCGTTCCGCTGCAAATAAGAATCGAACACAGCTGCTATAAGTCTCACAAAAGGCCGTCCTTTTTCGGTTACCGTGATTCGAAGACCATCCATCTTGATCAGTCCGGTCTCTTTGAATGATTGAAGTTCGTTAATCTCGGTTGCAAAATCATTCAAACATTCTTTGTGCGGCCTTTGCGTTACGGCTTGCAAATCTACGTCCATCCCACACATCAAGTGCTCTATGATTGCGCCCCGCAAATGATCGTCCTTACTAAGCTCAACTCCTTTTACCGTGGCGAAGCATCCGTTTTCGATTGCATATGCATAGCTAGGAATATCTGGGCTGTTTTGCGCAAATCCGTACGGCAACGCACTGATTGCGGATGCACCGACCCCGATCAATGCATCACCTTCATTTGTGGAATAGCCTTGGAAATTTCGGCGTAGCTTTCGGGTGTTCGCGGCACGAGCGAGACTATCGTTTGGTAGCGCGAAATGATCGAATCCGATCTGCTCATACCCGAGCGAAATTAGCTGTTCTCGCATTGCTTGAAACTGCTCAAATCGTTGGCTTGAGTTTGGCAGCGAATCTTCGTCGATTAAACGTTGATGTTTCTTGAACCAGGGAACATGCGCATATCCAAATACGGCAACTCGATCAGGCTTAAGCGAATGGGCTAATTTAATCGTGTGCTGTAGATCCGGGATTAATTGAAAGGGCAGGCCATACATCAGATCGAGGTTGATCCTGTTAATTCCAGCATCACGGAGTTGTTGGACTGCATCCTGGACGGTCTCGAATGATTGAACGCGCCCAATTGCCAACTGAACGACGGATGAAAAATCCTGAACGCCAAGACTTGCACGATTCACGCCCATCGCAGCAAGAGACTGCGCAAGCGGTCTTGTTACGTGGCGAGGATCAAGTTCAATTGCGTGCTCACACAGGTCAGAATGATCGAAGATTTCTTGTAGACTACCCGCAAGCTGCGTTAGCTTCTCCGAACCCAAAATAGACGGCGTTCCTCCACCCCAGTGAATGTGCACGACCTTACGTCTGCCTACTGTCTCTCCGAGCAATGCAAGTTCCTTGAGAAGACTATTCGCATATCGCTCTATCGGGTCGTAGCGGCGCACAATCTTCGTGTGGCATCCGCAATAGAGGCACAATTGCGAACAATAAGGAACGTGAAGATAGATTGACAGCTTTGCGTCTACCGGCAATTGCGAAAGCCAGATTCTGTATTTCTCAGCCCCAATCGCAGGACTGAATTGCGGAGCGGTTGGATAGGACGTATAGCGCGGGACGCCACGCTCCATAAGATTATAGAGATTCTCCTTCATCTTGTTAAATTTAGAAGAGCCTTGCGCTTGATAAATTGATCGAGATCAATCGGAGCTCACCGTTCATACGTCCCTCGAACCATTGAAATGACACAGCCTAATAACTTAGCCGCACCAAAGTAAGAGTACTCAAGAGTGCGGTCAACATTCGATCAAAATCGGTTTTTCTCAAGATTAAATCATGAGTCAGTCGTGCGTAATCTTCTCGAAAAAATCCATTTGATTCAAATCAATGCCTGACACTTTGAATTTGAAATAACTAAAAAACGATGAGTTATCCGCTGTCTACATTTGGGCATATTGTTAACGATTCCATTGTTCCGCTTTCAAGTGGCTGCAGCCTCTGTGCAATTGGACCTTTGAGCATTTCGGGGTCATTGCAAGCAGATAGGATATGCTGCGACTTGGAGTTGTTCGCTGAGCAGGTGACTCTGCCGGAGCAAGGACTTTTGCTCGAGCAAGACGCGCCTGCAAACCATATTTGTGTGTTGGTGGACGGCGTCGTTCGATTGTCTAGACTTTTGCCCGATGGTCGACGGCAAATCCTGGGATTCGGTTTACCGGGAAATGTAACCGGCTTCCAGACTGGCGATCGTTATACCTTTTCAGTGGAGGCGGTGACACCCACAAAGGCATGTCGTTTTCCTCGCATAGGCTTTTTCGATCTGATGAATAAGAGACCACTTTTAGCTCGAAAATTTTTCGAGTTACTCGCGCAAGAACTGAGCTTTGCCCAAGAACAAATTGCAATTTTAGGCTATCGATCCGCGGAGAAGAGGGTAGCATCCTTTCTCATGAACCTGCGCGACCGTTGGGCACGCATTGTCGGCTCCGAAAAAATCACCCCGTTGCCAATGACTCGGCAGGATATTGCAGATTTTCTGGGACTGCGAGTGGAAACGGTCAGCCGTACAATTTCACAGATGTCTCGCGAGATGTTAATTGAAACCGGACCAGGCCATGTTCGTATCATAAATGACGGCCCAATTTACGACCTGCTGGCGGTGTGAGCGAGTGATGCGTGCCGTCAAAGCGGTTCTGCCACGCTCGAAATCGGGAACTGAAGCATAGAGACGAAGACTGTGATCTGTCTCGCGTTTTTTCTTAGCAGATGAACGGACACAAGATAAGAATCAGTTCCATTGCCGTTGTTATTGTACTCGGATAATCTGAAGTAATGTTCCTCATTGATCTAGCGAATCCGCATCGTTTCCAGAAACTTGCACGTGTGATGATCCTCCTGCTCGCTATTGCGCCTATGCTTCCTTTCGGCATTGGACTCCTGCTGGGATTTTGCGCACCTGCGGATTACCAACAAGGTGAGATGGTCCGAGTCATGTATCTTCATGTGCCGTTTGCTTGGCTGTCGCTTGGTGCCTATACACTGATGGCCGTTGCTGCGCTTGGCACGTTGGTTTGGCGTCATCCACTTGCTGACGTCGCGGGGAATGAGTTGCTTCGGCGACGTGTGCATAATTTACGTATTTTTGCTGCTGCGAACAGCGAGGCGCGGTGAGATATGGATCTTGGCCCAAATGCCTCATTCATCGTGGCATCTTATGCCGCGACCGCGCTCGTGATAGGTGCGCTTATTCTCTGGGTGCTTTTGGATTATAGCTTGCAGCGCCGAGCACTGCGTGACCTCGAAGCGCGGGTACCAGGAAGGCGCTAAACTACGATCATGACAGACAGGGCCCAAACTCCAGCCTTTCAGCGCCGTCTGTTGATAGCGTTGCCTTTGCTAGGATTTATAGCACTTGCCGGATTGTTTTTTCGAGGGCTGAGCAGTGGCGATCCGTCACGGTTGCCTTCGGCGCTCATTGGGCGGCCGGCGCCGAATCTTTCTTTACCTGCGCTCGAAGGTCTCACGCGTGAGAACTTGCAGGTACCTGGACTCGATCCATCAAATTTTCAGGGACGGGTCACCCTAGTGAATGTATGGGCGTCGTGGTGCATTCCTTGTCGCACGGAACATCCGCAGCTTGAACGACTCGCAGCCGATCAGCGTGTTCAAATGATCGGGATTAACTACAAAGATTCATCTGAAAACGCTCGACGGTTTCTGGGTCGATATGGAAATCCGTTTGTTGCGGTTGGCGTAGACCCTGGTGGTCGAGCGGCGATCGAATGGGGCGTTTATGGTGTGCCCGAAACATTTCT